>Ga0179591_1336668_pt1 | contig 15807 bp, 17 predicted proteins | sample CZOMad2_1_08_16f_FD_182891 | JGI IMG/M metagenome (GOLD analysis project Ga0179591, IMG submission 182891) | Vadose zone soil fungal communities from Angelo Coast Range Reserve, California, USA - CZOMad2_1_08_16fungal (PacBio error correction) | ecosystem: Environmental > Terrestrial > Soil >...
GAGGCTAGCAAAAGCCTTCGTGACTCGCGGCGCAGAACTCTGCACAGGGCGAGCATAATTCTCAAAAAATTTGCGTCCACCGCTGCAAAAAGGGAAAAACGGGGGCGGAAACTAATGGAGCCAGCTACCAGGGAAAGGGCAGAGAAGAATAACTTTCCACCGATCATAAGAAGGAAAGGCCGCGCTCGGAGGGAAGGGGGGAAGAAGGCAAGAAGGGGGCGGCCAAGAAGGGGAGAACCTCCCTCCGGCAACGGAGGGCTCTCCGAAGAACTTTTTCGGCGATCTTCCACTATTCGAGGGAAAGAAAGGCGCCGCTGCATCAAGGAGACGGAGAAATCCTACAAGGGCAGCAACATGGCAGCGGACCTCAAAGATTCCTCCGAATAAACCTGCACAAATAAGAAAAAGGATGAAAGGGAGGCCTAAAAAAAGGAGAGAGGGCCATCGTCAAGCGCCGGATTCCGGCACGCGAGAGGGCAACGAAGAAGAACGGCGAAGCCGGCGCAGGCGCCTCCCAACCTCGGCAGAAGAGGAAACCCGGCAAAAAAGCCAAACATTCCCGAACGTGAGGGCCGCGGCAGAAGCGAACCGGAAAGCCAATGAATCTCTGGCCAAGGTTTCGAAAGGAGAAGAAAGGAATAACCGGCGAAAGGGTGAACCCCTCCTCGCGCAAGTTGGCACGGCAAGTGCCGCGGGAAAAGCGAGGAGACATCAACGGCATCACCGCAAGCTGTGTGCCGCTCAAAACCCGCGAGAAAGGGGGCCCATCCGGGAGAAAGGCCTCGCCGAAACCTAAGGGGGGGAAGGGCGGACCAGCCAAGTCATCCTCAAGCGCGCGATCGACGGGATTATCCAGGACAGAGCTGCCAAAGGCGACAAAAAGGTAAAACTCTATCTTCTTTCCTCACTTTAACTACTGGCCTCCAAAGCAAAACGGGTTCAGAGGCGTTCAAGCATGAGGAAAAAGGGGGACAGACAGAGTAGATACGGAAACTCGCTGAAAAAAATACTTCATGGCTCAGGGATTGATGTGAGGGGGAGATCCACCTTTCGGGGCAAAGAATCCCGGCGGCAAGTTCTGCGGTGGGAAGGCTGGCCAATTAAAACACGATCTTTCCTGACGCCATACAGACCGGGGCATTTACGCGAAGCAAGAAAAATCTGCAAAAAGTGATCGGGGAGTCGCGGGTCCATGGTAAAAGATCCTTGCCTAACTCGATAAGATGCAATCGGAATTGGAGATTGGAACTACTATTTTAAGAGCGGATCGAATCACGGAAGAAGCCCAGAAGCAGTCAAGCCATGAAGCCGTGGGAGGTCAAAAGAGAATTACGACGACTAAGCATAAATACCAAGAGACCACTAACATCCACGTAGAAAGCCGGCAAAAGATGCGCGGTCAAAAGGAAATAGACAGATAACATAAATCTCTGAAAGTAATAAGAAGAGAAAAAAGTAGGCAGCGCCGCCGCCTCAGAAGGAATTCGATCCCAACTTCCTTCCCAAGATCGTAAAAGAAATGAAACGGGAGAAACGTTCTATATCATATTCGCAACAAAAAATGATCTGCAAAGAACTAAGAAATAAAGTTGGGGGAAATCATTGCAGGTAGGGGGAAATTGAGAATGCAGATGTCGGTCGGGAATGCGAAAACGAAGAGAGAGAATCAGTGAGGTGGAGGCATGCGATTGAGGTCTGGGAGCCATCAGAGAAGAAATCAAAAAAAAGGAAATCCGAAGCATTCAGTGGAAACTAGGATAAGGGTAGAGCTGATTTCGGCTAAGACTTCAGAGTCGGCTGTCCATTACTTTCGCTAAGATAAGAAGTCTAGAAGAGGGAGGAGGAATCAGAAAGGTAAGGGATAGCTAACATGTCACGAAGGTCAGAGAGTACTTATACGAACGGAAGCTCAAGGGCCTTAGACATACACCGAAAAGTAGAAAAGTCGTCGGTATAGAGGGAGAAGTAAGCATCCTCTGACTAGAGGCTGAGGGGGGTCGAAAAAGGGTTAAGGAGGTACCGCACTGGAGTTTTGTACTCGAGATCCTCTGTGCGGAAGATCAGTGCTCAGAGGGGGGAAAACTCGTAAAGCCTCCCATCAGCAGCCAGGACCTACTGAGCGATCGGCTGAACTATTTGGGGAAGTTAATTCCGACTAAAGTAGCAGAAAAGGAGTGGGGGCCACGGAGCGCGCGAAGGAGCCCTAAATCTTTAAGTCAAAAAAAAGAGAAGTGAAACCCCACTCAACAGGATTTTCGTGCGAGTCCAGAAGGATCTTCAAAAACAGCTAGGTTGGAGGAGAAGGGGTCCGGGAAGAGGCCCCCAGCTGCAGGACGTTGGAAGGAAGCACGAAAAAAGCGCACGGGGCGGAAGGGGAACGCGCGGGGAGTCAGAATGGAGACCTAGGCAACTGGAAAAAGAGGGTTCGCGGGGTCAGAAAACCAGGGAAGGGGCGAGACCAACTAGAAGATCAGACAGGGCGAAAAATTCAAAAGGGGCAAGTCGCACTCTTGCATGGCCTGAGAGGACGTCGACGAGGCGGGGCGCAAGAAAAAAAGCTTTGGAGAAGAGGCCATTCAGGAAAAAATAGGCGTAATGAAATGAATAGATTTTATCTTCCTGTGAAACACGAAACAACGGGAGATATAAAAAGAGTGAAAAGAATCTCACAGACAATAGGACATTACTATTCTCCCAATTAAACTCTAAGAGGTGGACACTCAGACCTGAGAAGATCACGCAAATAGCAGAGAATGGCAGTTAAATACTATCTAACCGAGAGATTGGGGGAAAGAAAGGTTGTATGTAAAAAAAAAAAAAAACCGGGATCCGTAATCAGCGCGACGAAACACTCCGATACCCCAGGCCCAAAGGAAAAAACAGTCCTAGTCCTCAGATAAAAAGAAGCTCGGCAAAGATCGCTGAGACAACAGATCTCGCAATGGGATCACGGAGATCGGAATCTAGACTTTTGGAGGGGATCTAGGGAAGGTGGAAGGGAAAAACCACACGGTTCCTCGTCATTCATTCCAGTCGAGAAGAAAACCCGGGTACTCTGCTGGCTATTCTGGAGGCTGGGGGGTGCCGGAGGACAGATGGGGTGCAGACAAAGGCGCTAGTCTAGGGAGGATACTGGACAGGGGTAAAAGGGACTATAGTAAGGGGAACTCCCCTCCAAGGGAACAGGACCTCTAAAGGGGGGGGCTCGAGGAGCTCAGGAGGGAGTGGGGTTAGTGGATGTCACTCGCAAACGCAAATTTCCAAAGGTCCGTAGAGCGATTTTCTCGTAAGTTGATCGAGGGTTCGTGGGGGAGGCTGGAGCGCTAGGGAAGACTGAAACAATGGTTGGCAAGCCATCGGTTATTCATTTGCTCACGGAATTCGTTGAAAAACCACTATAGGGTGACCTACTGATCGCGAAGAGAGGCTCCAGCGAACGGATCGAAATCTGGACTCTCCGCTCAGTCGCGAGTGAATGGTCTGAGCGGAGCTCGGTGCACTCTGTGGTCGAGTCCTATGAGAAGGACTGTATACGCAATCCATGCGGGGCCGTGGTCTCGTCTGATACTGGATGCTAAGGACTCCGTATAAGGGAAAGAAAGAAACTTATCTCCGGTCGGGTGTGGAGGGGAAACAAAACCTAGAGGAGTGATGAGAGCAAAGGGAAGAGGTGGGATGAGACTGTTTTTGAGCGAATCGTCAAAAAATAAAAAACGCAGGGAGAGTGAGAGGGGGGGACCACCGAAGACCCCGGCAAAGGGAATTGTAAAGAAAAGGAGGGGACTCAATTGGGGGGACTGAACCTAAGCAATCGAGGGGGACCATCAGAACATAAATCGGGGAAAAACGAATTAGAAAAGGAGGACGGCGATCCGCGGCGGAAGAAGAGAAGGCTTGAGTAAGTCAATTGACAAGTGGCCTGCTCTTCGACTTTTGAACAGAAAAAAATTGGACGAAGAAACGAAGAAGATAGGAAGATAACTATTCCGTTTTCGGGGAGGATGCGAGAAGGAGTCTGGTCTAAAAATCAACCGGAGGGGGGGGGGAGGAGTGTAGCGGGCCAAGTGCATTAAAAAAACTTCTGAGACTGATCGGGAAAAGAAAAAAAACGAAGGAGGGAACGTACGGCTTCTGTCGGGCAAGAAGGTCGTTAAAAGTCTCCAGGGAAGGGAACCAAGGAACCGTATGAGGAGGATCCATCGCGCTCGGGGGAAGGAAAGGTCATTGGAGCAAGAGGACCCGGTCCTTCATGGAGAGAGCAGAAAAAAAGGGGGTTCGTGTGGCCTGGGAGAGCCGGACGGTCCGGGGGAAAGGTATCGGATTCCCGAGCAGCACCTGCAAGCCAATGGGAAGACTAGAGAAACACTCGAAGGGGGGAGCGTACGGTCAGGAGCTGTAAAATTTTGGAACGAGGAGAAACTACCGTACGATTGGGATGGCGGAAGTAGGAGTTTTAAGGCATGCCGAAGGGGGAGGGTTTCGAGGAAGAAGAACCGGGAGAGAGGAGGCCCTCCATTTCATCCTCCGGGGGCTCTCAAGAGCCGGGAATTCCGGAAAAAACTGCAGAGACCGGACAGTAGTCTCGGGGGGCTAGCGAAGTCCGCTTCTCTGCTCAAGGTTTTGAAATTTTTCAAAATGAAGCCTTAAGAGGATTCGTGCACCATAAATTTTGAGCGAGTAGGATGGTCAAGTCAAAAGAAAAAGCCGAAATCCTCAAAAACAGATCAGGGGAACGTTCAGGACCTCAAAGTGACTGGCTTGTGGGGAGCTCTCGCAGAGGGAGACTCTGAGAAGCAATAGAAAAGGGGGCTAGGCCTAAAAGGCGAAAGAAAAAGAAGGGGAAAATGCCATCTCGCCTGCCGGAAGAAGGATTTGCGGGAAGGACTTGCCGAACGGCGGCCTAGATCCTGCAAAAAAAATGTGGGAGGTCGGAAGTGAGAGGAGGAAGTTGGGCTGCCTCCTGTTCCAAAGCCTGAAGGATACAAGAAGTCTCAGAAGAATCAGGAAAGACTGACGAGACGCAAAAAAAGGAGCGGCCTTCGGATCCCTCGGGCGGGGGCGTCATTCAAAACTTGGGTTGTATCCTTCGAGGTGAAAAAACAGCGAGCGGGGCGGAAACAGGAGCCGAGAAGAGACAGGAAGGCTCCTGCACTCCTGCTAGTGGCGGAGGGTCTTCTGCGGGGAAAAAGCCGCGTAGAACGTCAAGAAAAAAAAAAAACAGGGGAGTCGCGGAAACCTAATATCGCCGAAACCGCTTCCAATCATCGAAGGTGGCTAAGAAGTTTCGCAAGCTGGGAGCCGGGGAAAAGAGGGTATCCGGAAGATGATGGAAGTCTCCCCGTACGCTAGTCTACCATCCAAGACATCAGCCCCGTGGAAATACCCGGGGATACCACAACTGGAGAGTAGATCTATGTCGACTCAGAACCTGGGCAGAGGGAAGGGGGACTTTTTACGAAACGAGACTGAGAAACGGAGAAAAGGCAGCGCGAAAAGGAAGAAACACGACTATTGTAGCCCCTTCGAGAAAAGATGGTTTCTTGAGGTCCGTTGAAGAGCCATCAAGCGCGAGGCCGACCAGGTCCGAGCAAAGCTGCACGAGGCCCGGGAAGGGGCGCCGACGAGCGCAATCCAGGAACCAGAAAGAGACGGGAAGCCCTCGGAAGAAACCTCCAGCAGACGCCTGGAAAGGTCTGACAAACTCCCAACTGCGAGAAAGCTTCAAGGGAGGGGAGGAAAAAAGAATCCTGATCAAGCCGCGTCGCTGCGGAGAAAAAGAGTCTAGGGAAGATAACTAAGTGCGCAAAAAATCCAAAGGAACCCTCAAAAAAGGCACCCAAAGAGACGCCCAGCCTGGAGACGTCCAGCCGCCGAACTTAGTCCCCAGCAAGGGTCGGCGGCGCCAGAGGGAAGGGAAGAGAAGAATCCGAAGATCGCAATAGAACCACCTCGAGCTGCTTGAAAAGGTCCCGACAAGTCGATGAAGCCGAAAAAAAATCCAGGGGAAGTCCAAGGTGAGAACCTGCACGATCCAACCAATTCGATTGGCCAGGGACGGGAAGCAGATACGAGGGATGAAAAAGGATGGAATCAAAATCCGGAAGGACCGTGACCAAACGAAATCTGGAGCAGAGAATGGGGGAAAGAGCTCCAGTCAGGCACCTTCACTAGTTCTTTGAAAGAACTCTAGAAAGGATGAAAAGACCTTTAAAAAAGCAAAGGAGAAGGACATACCACCTTACCGTATGGTACGCCAGGAATAGCCTCAGAGATCGTCAACAACAGGGGAAAGTCTGAAGAGGAAGCAAACCCCCAGGCGAGCTGCAAAGAGACTCAAAAAAAGGGATATTCCGGAAGTTTCCAGGAAGCCCCGGGGGAAAACTGTCAATATTAAGGGAAACAACAAGTGAAAAACCTTGAAAGGGGAGCATAGAGGGAGGATCCGCGTCATCTAGCGTTGAAAACTGGAGAAACCTTAGGAAACCTTCGCAAAAACCGCGGACCGAGAAAGGCAATCGACCACGCACGGTGGCTCGAGTACAGAAAATCCTTAAACCAAGCGCCTGTAAAACAAATTATTATCGAGGAGCTATCTGGTGGAAAGCTTGAAAAAGGAAAGGAGAAAGGAACCTCGGATGAACTAAAGGGGTCCGAGAAGCCGGAGTACTAGATCAGGAAAGATCATTGAAGAATCCCGACTGAACAGCTAAGCTAATCAAGACTCCGGAAGATCTTATAAAAGAACCCTCAGACGCCAGAACAAATGCCTTGCGCAGAGAAGAAAAGTCGCCAGGGACTTCTCGAGGATGGATAAGAAATGCCAGTAGCCCCCCGAAAGCGAAACCATAAATCAGGATCATCCCCGGCGGCAAAGGGCGGCTAGGTAAGGTTGAGTTAATCAAAAAAAGTCTCGGAGAAAACATAAGGGAGAATCAGGGGGACCTGTCCAAGTTTTTGTGTTGAAAAATGGCCTGTGGTCAAAACCCATAGGAGGTTAAACTGAGAAGTCAGCTACCAAACGCGTAAGAATCTGATGTGGGAGGGGACGCGAGAGACGTTGCAAAAAGGAGCCTCAGCCGAAGAGGCGACAAAGATTCTAAGCAGGCGGGGAAATCTTGCTATAGAGGACTTGAGAACCGGGACGCGGGGGAAAAAAACCCTAAGAGCAGAAGGAGAGCAAGAACGGCGCTTTATTAGGCGAGAACCGAAAGGAGTCGAAAAAAAGGAATCCCGAAAAGGCCAGAGAGCCACAAAGTAACTCGAAGAACCTCGTCATCTTACGCCGCGGAGCGGGGGGAGAAACAATGCTCTGCACTTTGCCAATCCCGAGGATAGGAAAAGACATAGCACAGGAAAAACAATCTGACTTATGAGCTTTGAGAGTAGAAAGAGGCATAAAAAAAAATCCTGGAGCGGGGGATGTCCTAGTCAAAAGATCTGGACGGGGAAGGTTTTTGACCGGAGCCTCGCTAAGGAAGCAGACTTACGCGAGCCGGAAAATCCCGTAAAGCCTATTAAAAAGTCAGGGGGGGGAGGGATGTTCGGGGGCGGGGGGAGATAAAAGTACCATCCAGAATCGGGAAAAAGAAAAAGGGTTGGAAGTGGTAAGGTCAAGGGAGGAGTGGGGAGGGAAAGCTTCGGGGGCCACCGGTTTTGATAAAGGGGAAAAAAAAATTCGAGATCTATTTCGCCGTTTTAGGGGCCTAAAAAAGGGGGGGTGGTGGGGGAAAACCAGAGAGAAGGACAAGAGGGCGTATTGAGTCGAATTGGGAAAGAATCGAGGAACGAGGAAATGTCCTTCGAGAATTCGAAGGAAGCATACGAAAGCAACAAAAGGCGGCACGTCGCGTTGGAGAAAAGAGCGGCAGAAAGGAAGACTGCAGGTGTCAAAATTACTTCTCCAAAACACGAATAGAAAAAAACCCGAGGAGAAAAGAGAAGGGAAAGAGAGTCTCGGAAGTGGGAAAGACAACACCCCTCGGAGAAGAATAAGAGAACCAAACAGCTACGTGACGCAGAGTGGACCAGCAACGAGGGGGAGCGGAGAGGACGACCACGAAGGAAAAAAAGAAGTGAGAGGTCAATAAAGAGCGCTCGGAAAACCAGTTGACTGGCTAGAGTGGGAAAGAAGTTGACGCGAAAAACAACAGGGCGATTCGAAAAAAGAAGCGACAAAAAACCGAGCCAAAGCGCGCAACGCCGACTCTCCGTCGGGGGGAGGTCAGGCTCCTCTAAAAAACACGACTCGTCCAAAAAGAAAAGAATAGAAAGGAATCGCAAAAACTGCGGGTTCATGAAGAGGGTTGAGAGTGAGAAAGAACTCAAAGAGGGGAAAGAAGAGGAAGGCTGGATACTTCCAAAACCAGGCTAAAAGAAAAAGAGACTTTCAAGAAAAGACTGCGATCAAATCCTCAGTGTTGGGAGAAGAAAGAGTATGGGATAGATCCTAAGTACTCAGTGCCGGAGGAAACGCCAAGAATGCAAGAAGGAAAAAAAGTGATACAGAGAGATTACGACGGGCCAAAGGGGATTCGGGGAGAATCCCTCTGAGGTCCGAGAGTCAAAGGGAAGGGAGGGATAGAAAAGGGGTAGGCTACTCCTCCGAAGAGAGAGTTATCAGAGCAGGGATCAGAAAAAATCCGGGGATCAGAGGAGGGAGAAAACCTAGATCCGAGAGCAGAGGAGGCTACTGAGGCGACCAAACAGAAGGGAAGGTCAAAAAGAGGAAGCCGCGAAAACCGCAAACCTATTCGAGAAGGTTGTAGGGCTAAATTAGAGAAAAGACGCTAAAAAAGTCGGAGGAAAAAAAATGAACCGGATCTCGAACAAATTCGACAAACACTACCTTTCTGGTTCAAAAGGGGGGAGGAATTGTTTTCAAGCGAGATGTACCCGAACTCTCGGGGGCTTCCAGACGACATCGCGAGAAAACCTCAGGTCTGGGATGAAGAATCTAGATGAAAGGGCGACGTTAAACTCGGCGCTTCTTAGGACTCCCGTACTTGGAAGCAAAGCCTGGCGTCTGTACGCTAGACAAGCAGTTGCAAAAGGGGCGGAAACGTCGAGGAAGGACGAACACTGGGAATACTGACGACTCAGGCTTCCGGAAAAGGGAGGGGGTCGATTTTTCGGGATGAGTCGGGGGGGGGATCGAAGAAGGAAAAAAATCGCTACTCCCCCTATACAGGGAATTCAATTCCGCTGAGGAAAAAGGGATTGGGTCGTGACACCTATCGAGGAAAGACCCTGTCCAATGTAAAAACCAGGTGCAAGAAAGACATCAAAAGGTCAGAAAGAGTGAGCTGGTTCGGTGCCTGCCAGGAGGGGATGTGGCGCCGGCAAAAAAGGGGAAAATTTAGGTGAAATTAAGGAAGCCGGGGATCGTCCGAGCATGGAGGGAAGGAAAAGAGCCGCATCTCAAACGCCCCTGGAAAAATTCGCGGAAAGGAATAAACACACGGAAAATACAATTTGTTCGGGCCCGAACCAAAAGGATTTTGCCTGAAAAGGAACAAACTAAAATGGGTTATGGGAGAAGTGGGACATTCAGTGGGGAAGGACCCTCGTAAGGAAGAAAAAGTTGGGGCTCTTAGGAAAAATACTGAAGACGTAAAAGACCCGAAAGGGGACAAATCCCTTCAGCTACTCGCTGCCGATCTCGAAGCGCGACTAGGGCAGTGCAAATAGATAGAAAACCCTGGAAGAAGGAGGGAATAAGAGGGGGCAAGGTAAAAAAAGGATGCCAAAATTCGAGCGTTTTGGGGGGCGAAGCTGTGAAATCAAAAGGGGGCAGCTGCCTACCCAGACCGGGAGAATACCAATGATGTATCTGAATGCGGGGGAAAGGGACCCACTCACGGTAAGCCGGGGACAAAAGAACGTCGCCGCGGCACAGAGAAGGGTACAGCCGGGCCGTCGAGATTCTGAAAAAAGCTAAAGGCCTTCCGTCTTGGACGGAGTGTTAGGGCTAAAAAAAGGTTGAAATATCATCTAGGCTCTTGCAGGTTCTTATTAAGGACAATTGCTAGGTTTCTCCGGGGAGTGAGCGGTCACCGATTTAAGCCTCAAAAGGGCAAACCGGGGAGGTCCAAGGCGAGGTGCTTCCGTTTTTTCCGGAACAATCGGCCTAGAGCGATCTGGCGAAAATGAAATCTTCGATGGATGATAAAAGGTGCGTTGGAGGGGAGCCGAGCTTAACCCTGAGAGGAATCGGCTCAAGGGGAACTTGACGAAGAACTTAGGAGGGAAGTCTCCATGAGGAACAAGGGGAAACGTCGACTGGACGTCACGCTAAGTGGGGAATAGGGAGTCTTTGGGGGACTCAGAAAACGCGCCTCTCGTTTTTCTAAAAGGAACCTAAGAGGAGGAAAGCTGGTCGTAACGCTACTCTGAAATCTGAGTCCTTTCTCCTACTAAGAGGAGACCCCTAGGAGACCCTTCCGTGGGAGTGCGAACCTCTTTGGAGGCTTTCCGATCGGCTGGAGAAATCACTTTAGACGTGACCGCGAAGTCTGGAGATAGGAAAACTGAACAAAAAAGAGGAGAATCTATCTTGGGTCTCCTCCCGTAGATCGCTTCTCGACGAAGGGCCGAGGTTGAGAAGGGCGAGAAGGCCACGACCTCGTCGGCGGAACCATAAAATCTAAGTCTCCACAGTGATCAAAACCCCTCCTGATGGCGATCAAACAACTTAAAAAAGGCTAGGGAGACTTCTAAAAAAAAAGTGAAAAAGGGGGGGGTTCCGAAGAGTCCGTGAAGGAATCCGAGAAGGCAAAGTTTCACGGCGAACTATGAAGAAGAGGGTAGAAGAAGGGAGTCTGGTACTGATCTTCCCTGGAAGAGGGAGAAGCCATCATCTACGTACAATGCTAGGACATTAAGTTCAAGAAAAAAAATTCACTCATTGCCCTCCTTTTTATGCCAATAGGGGAAAAAGAAAAAGGAAGGCAGCCAGGACCCGAGGAGGATATCAACTGTTCCTCGGCGGGGGGTGTTAGAGCAGGAATCCGCCGGGGGGGGCATTAGTGAGACGAAAAGAACCTAAAAGAACTGAAGGAAAAATCTGGAGCGCTCAAGGATGGCGGCCTCTTCAACGAAAAGAAAAAAAACTTCGACTCTTGCACGTCGAGAAAAAGGAGTATCGAAAACACAGCTGAGAAAAGACCTCAAAAAGAAGTTCGAGCCAAAAAGAAAAGAACTGTAGATGATCCATCAGCTGAAACGACTCGAAGTGGTACACTCCGAAAGAACGTTGAAGGAAGGGAAACACGAAAGTTCCCGAAAAAGCACCCAAGAGAAGAAAGCTCTCCATCTGACGAGCACCCTTAGACCGATAGAAAAGGAAAGCCAAGAACAAGGAGATGGAAAGTCCCCTGTCTGGTGATTGGGGCAGGAATAAGAATCAATCGATTTCCTTAACACAATCTCCCAGGGGGGGATAAGAAATCGAAATTCCGGGACGAAAAAAACCATCAAAACGACTTATTCTCTCAACAAACTAGAAAAAAAAGCAAAAAAGAACCGCCGAATTACAGGGGAAGCCAAATGCACCTTCCGAAGCAAAAGAAGTCGGAAAGAAAGTCATGGGAAAATAGGCACTGCCATCGCCTGCATGGCGCAGATCGATAGGGATTAAATCAGGAAGGAGCCAGAAGGGGAGGTCATAAAAAAAAAAACATGCAATCGAAAACCAAGGGTATAAGGCACAGCACAGGACTAAAACCGTCTACGGCGCGATCTCGGCGTCAAAAGCGTTGAGAACGTGAAAAGGTCAACCTGAAAAACCGAGAGAAGGATTCGAGACTCAATGCCCATCCGAAAAAACAAAAAGGACCTTCGAAGAAATAAACCTGGAGGAAAATAAACTATGTGTCAAGGGCGTAATTGCTCACGCATCTACGGGGGAGAAAGGGAAAATAGTCAAAAAACAGGGAAAGCCCGAAAATCAAAAGCGCAGGCGAACCTTATGTGTCTACGGAAGCCAAATCATAAGAAATCCGAAAGACCAGAAAGATAAAAAAACGAATGAAAGGAAGACGGAACGACCACAAGCGACCCTCCGTCCCTAGAAAGAACTCAGGGAACAGGACTCAAGTGACTCAAAGCCAGGCTATCGCGGAGATCCCTCTCCGGAGAGAGAAATAGTCAGACAAGAAAGTCAAAAGGCTGGGGAAAATCTTGCGGCGATTCGGGAGAAAGCTATCTATGAATCGCTGGAAGATAGGAAATTTTCAGAAGGTGTGGAAAAAAACGGTTTTGTCCAATGGAGACTCAGGGGGGGGCGTCTGGAGGGGGTACTACGAAGAACCACAAACAAAAAAAGGTGGGAAATGGAACGAGGGGCGGAAGAGAAAAAGCAACTACCTTCTACAGGAAGGATCATAGAAAAAAAGCTCTCGGGAGGATACTAAGCTGATGGCACGGAAAAAGGCGGAAGTCGAGCTCTGAAAAGGAAAAAAAAAAGAAAGGCGAAAGCGAGCGGAAGGTCGGTAGGGTGAAAAGAGAGAGACGCCAGCGAGCGGGCAGCCCCGAAAGAACCACGGCCAGTCTGGGAAACGGTCGGAGAGCGGGGACAGAGTACAGAGACCGAGGCTTTTGGAGAGAAAAAAAGGCACCAAAAAAGAAAGCTCAAGAGAGAGGAATCAAATCGGCCACGAAGAGTCATAGAGGAATCGAGTTGAAGAGACTGAAAGGAACTCCTAGGTCGGAAAACAAGCGGAGGCGTGTGGTTCCTGGCATCGCGAAGAACGGACAAGAAGTAATCCCTAAGATGTGGAGAGAACTTGAAAATCCGAAAAAACAGACGCGACAAGTCAGTTTGGGAGAAAAAAAAGCTAGGAAGAGGAGAAGTTATCGGAAAAACAGAGCTCAGGGGGGTTTTCAGAAAGGGAACGAGGGATAGGGAGAACGACTAATCGGCCGTGGGAGAAGAGGAAACGTCGGTCTATCGACCGAAGGCCGAGCTCTAGGAAGAGAATGTCGAACCTTAGTACAACGTTCGAGGGTCATCCAACAATAGGGGAACCCCTAGAAAAAACAAAGGGAAGACCTGAGGAAAACCGAGGGTGAAGGTCTTATTAGGATGAAGGACGAGCGGGGGCTTGGAGAAAAATCCGGAGGAAATCAGGAGGGTTCGGGTAGCGCTCGGGAGTACTGCCGGAAGTGTAGCATTCGAGAAAAAACTCTAAAACACTACAAAAAGAAAGAAAAAAATGCGGTGGCGAGGCTAGGGAAAAAAAAAAATAGAGGAAAAGAATAGGGGAGGAAAAAACTCTCAGGGATGGACAGTCGACGGAAGGTCTCCACCGCCTAAGCTCAGAAGGAATCGTAAGAGGGATCTAAAGGAAAGGATCATAAAAAAAGGGGTCGGCATAGGAAAGGAGGGAAGGTAGCGGGGTGCGACAGGGGTTTTTGAGGGGAAAGGGAAAAAAGCACCTGGCCGGAGATAACGCTACAAACATGGACCAGCAAAGCCCGTAAAAGAGAACCCAGGCGAAGGTAGTAAGGGAAAAGTAAAAAAAGAAAAAAAAAAAGACAAGCGACGATCAAAGAAGCAAAATTAATGTGGTGATAGGGGTGCTCGGAGAGGGGAAGGGTAAGCAAAAGAGGGGATGAACCGGCGGGGATGATCCTGAACACCAAATGTAGCGGGAGGAAAAGCGCTCTGGAGCAGAGGGAGAAAATATCAGGGCATGAGGAAAAGAAAAAGAGGGATGACCTCAAGTCCTACGGACAGGAGAGGGCAGATTTGGGTGATAGGAAGCGCCGGAGGGCCTCGCGCGATCGATCCGCGCTTCGAGAAGGTGTCCCCGCCCCATCTGTTTGGACCATATGCAATAGAGATAAAGTCCTCTCTATCGACCAGGACTTCTTAAAGAGACCTCTCTCTACAGGCTCATCAGAGAGAGGCGTGGAACTGAGTAAACGAGAGAAAACCGAAAAAAAGGGCGACGGAAGCGGGTGCTCCACAAACTGAACTCCTTGATGAGTGCTGGAAGGCCGCACGTAAACCAAAGCGCGGGGCGGGGAAACTTCTTCAACATGAAACGCTAAAGACGACAGCGCCGGATGATCAATTTTGGGGGAGGATCCCAGAGGAAAAAAAGTTCTTAAAAAGGAGGACTTTGGGGAAAAAGCGTTGGTGGTGCCAATCTGAAAAGCGCGGGGGGGGGGCTCCGCAAAAAAGAAGGAGGCGCTGGGGAAAAAGGACCTGCCGAACAGCGGCTTGCGACGGTCCTCTAGGTCGCTGATGAATGTCTTCGGATCGAGTCGGAGAAACCGGGGAGGGCAGAAAAAAACTGGGGGAAAGAAATAGCCAGCCGGGCGTTCGGGAGGGAAAAGAATGAGAGAGGCTTTCGTCACGGGAGCGACTGGAAAAGCGGGGAGGGAAGAAGCTGGATCAGAGATAGGAGAGGGACTCGGGAGAAGGACTACCAATAAGGTAGGTAAGGAAAGGCCTTAGCGTCCAGTATTAGAATAGAGACAGGTAAAGGGCCCGGACGGAGCTTCCATGGAACAGCGCTCGCATATTAAGAAGCAACGGGGGGGGGCGGTGCTGAAACATGGAACTTGCGAGCGAAAACCTGGGGGGTCTTAGAAGTATAATAACGGAAAAATTTTGCCTTGCCGAGCAAGGGAGGAACCAATCAGCACGACAAAACCCGGGATGAGATCCAAAAGGCGACGGAAATCAAGGTGCGTGGAAAAAAGGGCTCGACGAGGGGGGGGGCACCGGGGGGGGGCCCCATGAAGGGGGGGGCCCGGTTCACCAAAGGTGGAAGGAAGAGAGAGATTTGAAGGCCCGAGACTGGGGACCCTCAAAGGGGGCCTCCTCCTGGTCTGCAAGAACTAGCAAGCTGTCAAGATGAAGAGATTTGAAGAGGAAAAGGCTGAAAAGGCGAAGGTAAAGAATTCGCTCGATGGTGAAAGGAGAACACCTCGGAAGCTTCAGGCAAGAAGAAGTCTCTGAAAAAACGCAGAAGAGGTAAAGGAGTGTTCACGGTTCACCCGAGAGAGTCAAACAGGTGATAACCTAATGCACAACAAGGATGCGGAAAGGGCTTGAAGATTCCGCGCCCGATTCAAGCGGAGGATTGTGTTCATCCTCCGTTTGGCCTAACTCGTGGGAGAGCAGAAAGCGTGAGAAGGGGGGGGGGGATGGCATTCTATAGAGAGTTCCAACACGAAATAAGAGTGAATGGTCTCAGTTCAGGAATCCTTCGATGGTTATTTGGGACCCCAGACTTTTAGAAGCCTAGAACGGGAAAAAATCATACGGCTTCCTGGAACTGGGGCAGGGGGGGAGGGGAGAGGGGGTCCGGGTGGCGGGTGGCCGCCTGGTAGACAAATAAACTGGGAAAGGGAAGGCCTAAAAAATTCAGGCCTAAGCTCATCAGGTGACGGTCCTAGGCTTTGGCTCAATATCAGGAAGGAAAGAGTGGGTTTAATCTGAGGGTCAGACCGAGCCAAATCTAACACGTCGGGAGGAGAGGAGTGCGAGCGGGAGAACCTTCTCTGCGCGTCGAATCTTTTCAGGAGTCTTGGGGGGAAGGCGTAGCCCGCAACCCCGTTCATTTTCATTCACCCTGAGAAGGCGGACGGGACGGAAAGGACAGGGGATACGTGAGGTATGCGGACGCGCGGGGAAGAAGTTAAGAACGAGCAACGAAGCCACTCGTCATCTCTCAAGAAATACCTAGAGACGCGAAGCGGAGGGGGGAACGGGTGAAAATATCCAAAGGGAGGGATTGTCTACCAGAGCGGAACCCCCTCAACAAGAAAACTCAGGGGAGGTCTAAATATCTAGAG
>Ga0179591_1282976_pt1 | contig 15806 bp, 16 predicted proteins | sample CZOMad2_1_08_16f_FD_182891 | JGI IMG/M metagenome (GOLD analysis project Ga0179591, IMG submission 182891) | Vadose zone soil fungal communities from Angelo Coast Range Reserve, California, USA - CZOMad2_1_08_16fungal (PacBio error correction) | ecosystem: Environmental > Terrestrial > Soil >...
GAATTGGTTCCCCATCTGTGTCGTCATGCTTTTGGATGGACCCTGTTGGGGGTCCTTAACCCGCAGCAGCAAAGGCGAAGGGCCTTAAAGAAAGGGGACCAGGAAGATGGTTGGGGCTCAAAAGAAAAAGAGGAAGAATAACCTGGGGAGCGTTCTCACGAAGAGAGGCGAATGGGGGGCAAACGGGGCAACGAGGGTAAAGGCTAAACCGTGTCTAGGGGAGGGGGGGGGCTTGTTCAAGGGGAGCGGCAGACATCCTCCTCGGACTTTCGTCACTGAGATTTTGGTTCAAGCACCCTGCGGAAGTCCCCGTGTGGGCTACTAGGGCGATTGGTGAGGTTCAATCATAAAACAAAGGGGAGAAATAGTATCGTCTACTCTGTGGAAGATTAAAAACTTGTTCCGACAGCTCCTCAGTAGGGAGTCTTAGGGTCAAAAACGTCGGGGACCCTGAAGGGAATAGGTTAAAGGGAGGGTCAGGCCGAACCACACCTTGGGGGCCCCGTTTAAGGTAGATTTGCCCCAATACACAGAGCACGAGGACTAATTAAACGGGGGAGCACCGACATAGGACGCCAGTCGTCCTATTGAGGGGAAATGGTGCAGAACGATTCCAAGAGTGGCCTAACATTCAAGAAATGAAGAAGGCGTGGCGGTAACTATGCACCGGACTTCGGGGGGGTGTTGTGTTGGGGGCGCTACTCTATCTACTCTGAAAAGAGGGAAGAGTTTTCAACCCTTTGGGGCTCGGAGAAAGTTCGGAACGGGTACAATGTTTTGTGTAGGGGGACCACGCAGAAGAGTTAGCAGTTCGGAGAGTTCATTCTTAATTAGAAGTAAGGCGCGAGAGCGTATAACAGGAGGGGGACTTTTAAAGAAGACCCTGCTGCTTAGGGGAATTCAATCGTCTAAGATTATGGAACGGGGGGGGGATATGATGAGGGTTAAAGAGGTTTCTGCTCGGGAATATCTCAATGAGCAGGTGGACGAGTTGCGAGGCAAATTGCGTCTGATTGAATGTTCTGGTCCACATTACGATAGGGGGGGGGATATGAATCTGCTCGAAAAAAGTCAGGATAGAAGAGGGTGGAGAAAGTTCATCAGTTAGGGCAACTGTGCGTTGCTGCTTCTCTGAAAGATAAACTCGGAACTACTTTTATCGCGATAAATTAATTACCGACTAACAAACCTTCATGGTTCAGAAAGTCGAATCGCATCAAACGATAAAAAAAGGACTATTAAAAAAAAAATTGTTGGGGGGGGGGGCACGGAACGCTGGGAGCAGCTGGCTCGCTGTCGGAAGCGATTTATTTTCCCTCGAGGCAAGCAAAAACGACCGGGGGAGGATTTGGCACGCGCAAAACGCCTCAGGAACAGCGCCAATGCACTGGGCGCGTGGAAGCATCTGAGAGAAGCCAACGGAGACGAAAACTACTTAACAGGACGTCTGAAGCGTGATTTGGGGACACGAGGTTCAAAATTTGACGGAAAAGAGCGCGTAGGCATGATTATAGAGGAAAGAAGAAGAATACTCCGCCCCAAAGGAGGACGAAGAGCAAGCGATCGAATCGGACGATTTAAGAGAATGCTTGGGGGCGACGGGACGTGAATAAAGAAGGATGAGGATTGAAGAAAATCCGAACAGCTCTTATGAAGAGAAGCATAAAGAGGCGCAATAGCGGGCTCTTATCAACTGCGGGTCGCCACATAACACAGAACAGAGGATCAACTCAGGCTAGGGGCGCTTTCCTAGGAGCGTGAAAATCCAGAAAAAAAAAGGCTTGGACAATGCGCGAAGTACTAAACTGCGGACTCATTGCAGGTTCGGAAGGGGAGAAATTCAGAACCAAGGGGAAGAAGGTTATTTGATTCGAATGAGTAACAATTATCTAGCTCAACAACACCAACTAGGGAAGGCCTGGATTTGAGGGGGGAAAAAGCCCAAGACGGATAATTAGTACAACCTACGAGGAAAAAGAAGGGTACTAAGCCTCGGGCAGGCATGCATTTAAGATGACCCTGCTTCACCGGCGCAGAAGGGGATCAGTCATCAACGACAAGGGAGGAAACGATCTTAGGCGAAAGAACTATTGGATTCATCTTCTGAAGTCTCGAGCCCCGCAATTGCCGCTAGACCCTGAAAGGAAGAGAAATGCTACAGAGTCAGACCACGGAAGGAGGGGTCAAAAGAAATCATTCTTGGGGGGGGGGGGGGGGGGGGGGGGGGGGGGGGGGGGGGGGGGGGGGGGGGGGGGGGGGGGGGGGGGGGGGGGGGGGGGGGGGGGGGGGGGGGGGGGGGGGGGGGGGGGGGGGGGGGGGGGGGGGGGGGGGGGGGGGGGGGGGGGGGGGGGTGGGGGGGGGGGGGGGGGGGTGGGGGGGGGGGGGGGGGGGGGGGGGGGGGGGGGGGGGGAGGGGGGGGGGGGGGGGGGGGGGGGGGGGGGGGGGGGGGGGGGGGGGGGGGGGGGGGGGGGGGGGGGGGGGGGGGGGGGGGGGGGGGGGGGGGGGGGGGGGGGGGGGGGGGGGGGGGGGATCTAATCGCAGAGAAAAAGCCCAGGAACGTCCCGCTAAGGGTCCTTACTATCTTCGGCAGCAGGGTGGCGGCGGGGAGGAGAGTATTGAATTTTCACAGAGAACATGAGCTGGCCCAGCTTGGCAGGCCAGCCAAGAAATTCCAAGAACTTGAGAAAACCAAGGTAAGTCAGGGGATGCGAACAAAAAAGATCCGGGGCCTCGCGCGGATCCGCCAGACTGCACATGGGAAGAAAACCGCGTCAGCGTAGATAAAGGAAGAGGAAAATGGGGGTCCGGCCTCTAACGGAGGAATGGGCAAGCTCACGAAACGGGCGAACTCTATGAATATATGGTGAGATATAAAATAATGCCAGAGGAACTCACGAGAGGGTGTATATAAGAGGGAAAAGAAATTTTTCTTCTGGCTAAGAGTTCAAGGAAGAGAGGCGAATAACTTGCGCGAGGTGGTCAGTTAAGGACTAAAGGAAAAGCACCGGGTGGAAGAACTCGCCTCAGACAAATTCAGCCGCTTCCAATAAAAGAGAGGCAGGTTTCGGGGGGAGTCACTCCTAGAGATCTATATTGGGTCCGATGCAGGGGACAAAAATCCCGGTCCTAGGAGACATCAAACATTAAAGCTCACAGTGTCGCGCGGAAAGAGAAAAAGATGGGACCTCACCAAAATAATATAGTTACATGGAGCGAATATTAATAGAACGCTCGAATAAGAAAGATACGAGGAGGATTGGGGGACATCTTTATGCAAAAAACAGATGGCAAAAAATGGCAAGTGAGGAAGTCAGAAAGGGGGGGGGGGACCTTACGGCCCTAACTTATATCGTATATCGGTCCCAGAAAAACGAAAGGGAACGTCGCGCAAAAAAAACAGAACGTTTGAAGAAATGGAGACTCGCCCCAGCGATCGCCTCCCCACCACCCGAGAACGGTTTCAAGGGGCAGGATGTTCAAAAGAAACGCTTGAAGGACCAGTGAATATTGTAACAGCCTCGAACGTAGGGATGGAAAGAACTAGCAGAGGACTTGTTTCGAAGTGTAGGGAAAGACGTTGTCGAGTGCAAAAAAGTATGGGGGCGTCAAAGGATACGTGCCCTCAAGCTATTACGGGGGAAACAACCGGTGTGGGTTTTGCCAGGGCGCACCAGCCCACAATCAGAGGCCGAATCCAGGGGACACCATCGGAATCAAAAAAAAAGCACATAAACCAAGTTGCTTCCGATTTGCCAAGGGGAATTCAGTGAAAAGGAAAAGCAACACAGCATCAGTCTCGGGAGGGCCAACAGAAAATCAGTGGAACACCAGGGATTCCCGCGAAGGGGGGGGGTCAAAAAAAGAAAAGGTACGCTTCCGACGTGATGCTTCTCGCAGAAACTAAGGACCCGCGGAGAAAGGGCGAAAGTGTTAGCAAAGGACCTGGCAAGGGGACCATTGTAGCGAAAGAGGCTGAGAATCAGAAAGTTATTTCCTCTTGGGAGGGGATTGGTATACAAGAGGAATGTCGGGTAGGAAAAGGAAGGGGGCCTGGAGGGAGAGCGGGCAGGTAGGCAAGCACCGGCGCAAAGCTTAATCCTTAATCGAAGAATTTGTAACTTGAAACAGATAAGCAGACGCGCAGGGGGGAATCCGTGGGGGACCCCGAAATCGCATTAATGTCTTGGCACACGGGCCAGGGGAATTACCGACCTAAAAAACCGGCTATTTTTTACCTTGCTCCTTGTTTTGGGATTTTCCTTGTAAAAGCTGCGACAGCAGGATGCTGGCATACGTCATACGAGCGGAAGAGAGGGATAGGAATTTTGGTTTGACGCGTAGAGCTAACCTAGAACACGGAATCGCTTAAACGCCAGCCTCTAAAAAGAAAAACAAGGGGAGGGGGAAAGGGAGGGGAAGTTAGAGGTAGGAGAGTGGGGGGGGGTAGGGATCGTTTGCTTATCAGGGGAAGAAAAACCTTCATATTAAATACTCTGCATCTGGACTGTAAAGTCAAAAGGAAAAGCACGACGGGAAAAGTTGTCAAACCTCAAAAGCCAAGTCTCGTAAAATTGAGAGAGACTCAGGGGGAGAAACATAAAGGTGCCGAATGAAAATTAGATCGAGTTAGCACACATAATGACAGTTAGCCGCATAGGTAACATCTCTTGTAAAACCTTTCGGGGGCTAGTCATCTTGGACAACTAGTTGCGACGGTGCTTTTGGGGGGGGAAAAATTAACCGGAATAATCCAGAGAGTGGCAAATTCACAAACATGAAAAACATATTGTGGGGGTAGCAAAAAATCCGACCTATGAAGTATGAATCTTCTCAAAAAGAAGCTAATGGAGACAAACTTTGTTCTAGGCAAGGGGGGGTTCTAAAAGACGTGAGGCACGAGTTACAGGGCTTGAAGGAGTATACGAGAAAACAGTCATCGGGAAAAGCGATCACTTGGAGGGGGGTGGTCCTAAAAGGCTGAAAAAAATGGGACGAGAATCCTCGGTGCTGGCAGCAGAGGGAAAAAGCTTGAGGGATGAGCTTATTTCTATGCAGAGAAAGGAAAGGCCAGCGGAAACAAGAAACTGTACGGTCTGGGGGCGCGGAGCTGGGTGGACCCGAGCTGGCGGATGCCGGGATGGGCGTATAAAACCAAAATTTTGGGCCGTTTAAGGGGGGAAGGGGAACTTCGAAAGGGAAAAAAGAAAAACCCCAGCTCAAAGAAAACCAACCGTAAACGAGTCCCTCAGACAATCCGAACAGCTCTCGGGGGGAAGTGGCAACTGAGTACCGAGTCTTCACCGAAAGGGGGGCAAGCCCTTGAACCGAACATGTCAAATGAACCGTGCGATTGGGGGTGGGTCGTCTACTCGATATGCTAAGGCAAAGGGTTCTCTTGGGCCTTGGGGAGATTGTTCAAGACCAAGGCGTAAAACGTTTCCAGTTGGGGGGATGGACCTCCCGATAAGCGATGACTAATTCCCAAACAGGGTCTTATCGGGAAGGGCGTAAAACGGCAAAGATGACAGGCGCGCGGAGTCATCAAGAAGCTGGCAGTTCATCACGATGTAAGCCGAGCTCTTTCTTAGGAGAAGCTATCTAAGAGTGAGGTTCGAACTTTAACGGTAGAGGGGTAGTGGGGAAAAAAATTCGCGCTGGAAATCACTGAATTCCAAGATCATTATGCCTAGTTTAGAGACGATCAAGAGGATTTATTCTTATTGTTAGGCAAATCAAGAAGAAGGGCATAAAAAAAAAAAATCCTACTGCATAGAAAAAACTTCTGCGCTGTTTAGCTTAGAGGCGAAAGGACTTCTTGGAAAGGGGGGGGGATTGAAGCTTCATTAAAGAAGAAGCGCTCAACGATTGAGCTAGAGCTGTGGCTGCCATAATACAATTCTGTGTGGAGTCTCTTAGGGGTATGAGACTCGAGGAGATCGGATACGGGTGGGTCTCTGAAACAGCTGGCTCTATGGGATCGGAGTTAAGAACTGCGAGTGCGCGAAGAACTCCCGGCAAGACCTATTTTGGAATAAAGCAGGGTTCGCCGGGACGCTTTGACCCCTGTCATTCAAAGTAGAGGGTATCTCTTCTGAGAAGATTCCACGGAGAATTTGGTGAAGAAAAAAAAAAGAACAGAACTGCTTAAGCGGTAGTTCGGAAAATTGCTCGCGCGGGGGACTGGAAGCTTGTGTTAATAATCAGCTCAGGCTTAGATGGGAAAAAAAAAAAATGGCCTAACCAGACACAACTGTCCGAATAGGCGAATCTGCCGGGGAAAGTATTATGGGGATGCGTTTCGAGAGAACGAAAGGCTATTTCCTTCGAAGAGAGGCGACGAGGGTGAGGTAGGAGAATAGAGCGGAGATCAGCGCTACTGAAGGGGAGCTAAAACTCAAAGAATCTATCAGAGGGAAGCTTTCCTTTACGAAAGCACAGGGAGGGGGAAAAAGGGTTAGAGCGAGGGCGAGGAGTAATCTGACGCAGTTCTTTTTCAATGAAAACCAGGAGTCAGGTATTTATTCAAGGGGGTTTGGGAGGGTCACTCCGAAGGAAGGGAAACAGTATGTCGGGGGGGAATAAAAACAAACAAAAAGGCGGATGGAAAAAGAGAGATATTATGGGCACTTCAACTGGTCCAAGCACCTTCGGCGTAAGGGCCAACCTACGGGAAGGAATCCGTTCTTCCAGGGAACGCGCGGCTGAAAAAGAAAGAAAAGAACAAAAGCCTGGGAAGAGGGCGAGAATAATAAGAAACCAACCGACTATTGGAAGGGTACGCTCGCGAAATAAAGCGAGACCTTGAGGAGATGAAGCGTTGCCTGGGGAAAATCAAACCGCAGTGGAAAACAAGCCGAGACGGGACATCTCTAGACTGACTCCGAGTTCAGTATCCCAGAGAGTGAGGAGTTTCGTCAGTGCTCATCAGATCCAACGCAGGCATTCGAGTTTCCACTTCCTCAGAAAGGATTAATATCTCGTGACTTCGGTCAAAAAGGGGTGAGGGCGAAGGCTCTCTTCTCAAAGGTGAAACGTTCCGCCCTGAGACGCGCTCTTCGGACAAAAAGCTTCCGTCAAACAGAGCAATTCCAAAATACTAAGCGTAGAAGGTCCTGTTCAAAAGGAGGGTTGCGGGGCTCCACCTGCGCTCTCAGCGCATTACCGATTCCAAAGGGCCAGACTGCTCAAAGGGGGGGAGAAAAAAAAATCAAGGCGAAAGACATGCTCCACGCCAAATAGCTTGACCAAGAGGGAAATCTTCAGGAACAAAAGAACGGCAAGATTGCCAGGGGGAGGGAACAGCTGTCTAAGAGTTAAAAGTAATCAGTCTCCCGCTCTGAGCGATAAATCGAGCGGAAGGGCTTCAGCAAGGGGGGGGTGCGTCTAATGAAAAAAAAATTCAAAATAAACGACAAAAAAGACGTACGCGGTAACTTAGGCGGTCTCGAGCACATTAAAACCTTGAACCGAGCGCATCGGAGAGTTCAAGCGATTCCTATAGAAGACATCAGGGTTCGAGAAGCGACCGCAGGGGGTATAGTACACCAGAAGGGACAAAAGAGCATCAATCAAGGCGCATCGGAGCGCGAACAGAGGCAAACGTCCGAGCAGTTGTGTGCGGGAAGAGAGCAAGATCTGAACCAACGAAAAGAAAAAAGTTCACGAGAGAAAATATAATCTTAAGAACTCGAGAAGGGGAGGAATCCTCCAACCTCCGCTTCGGGTATGGGGGACAGGAAGAAGGAGTGATTAGGAGGAGCTCGCTACACGGGGGGGAAAAGGCGGGTCAAAGGGGACCAGATAACTCAACAAGGCTCGATAGCTCTGGGCGGAATGGGGGGACAGACATCAAAAGGGGAAGAAAAGGTGAGGGACAAGGGCTAAAACGCGCACAGGGGCACATGGGGGGAGGGCTCGCCCGAGAGGTATTCTCCACGAACACCCATAAAGGGGTCAGGTGCATAGGACTGGGGGGAGGCGGCGCACGGTTCAGTCGGGGAGTGTGGAAAAAAGTTGGGTCATCCCTTAACGAGGGTCTCAATTCAATACTGCGAAGGGGGAACAGTATGTTTTGGAGGCCGGGGGGTGTCCGGAAAGAGGGCCATCTGTTAGAGTGATTCACTAACGGAGAGTAATCGGAAAGAGAAGTACGGCAAAAAATTTGGTGGGGGGGGCGTGAACAGGCCCAGACACCTGAATACCAGCGGCCGCAGGTAAAAAAGAGGCAGCGTAAAGAAGAACAGTGACTTCCGGGCGGGGGGCGGGCCACGTTTAAGAGAATTCAACCTCCTCTGAAGGCCCAGAGCGCTGGGTTCTCTGGGGCTGGCCAGAGTAGTCCAACGGGGGGGGGACTGACGCCATGCCGGGTTGGGACAGGCCACATAACAAGGATTCACCCCCGAGTAAGCTTTGAGAGTGTGAGTAGGCTATCTACTAAGCCCTCTTAGAAGTACTCAGGGGTAGGCAACCAACAAAGAGAAACTTGTGAAAAATTCAGCGGATAGGGCTGGAGAAGGATGCACGTGGTTATTCCTCGTGGGGATTTTTGAGAAACTCGGTAAAGGGGGGGAGGGGCACTGCAGCCGGTGGGTATCTGTGGTGCGGGAAAAAATTGAACGAATGGCGTCGTGTAATCCGAATCGGGCGAAATGTTTACTCTATGAACTAGAGGAAGCCGGATCAGGAACGGCAGGTGGGGCAAAAAGGAGTCCCTTAGGGTCATGGGGAAAAGCTGAGTTGCCGGCCGGCGCGCCGGAAGGGGGAAAACTTTCTGGGGGTTGGGACCGTTGGAAGGATGGCCTCCTTACGGCGTCTGGTGGACTTCCATCCCTAGCGCAGCGGGGGGGGGGGAAAGGGACTTCATTTGTGTGGGGGAGAGATACTAAGCATCAAAGAAAAACCTACTAGGAACATCTCAAAGCGGCTCTCAACAACATTATTGGGAGGGAAATAAGATGGAGATTTAACAGGTGTGGATAGGGTGGGGACGAAAGCGGGACGAAACAAAAGTCTCCCGCTCTGCTGAATGTGGCCTCCGGGGAGGGGCAAAGGAAACGTCCTTATTCAAAACGGTGACAAAACGCAAAAAAGGAGTAAGGTAAAATAGCGGAGAAAAGACAAACCGGAGTGACAGAAACACACGGGGCAACCATAAAAGTACGGAATCGACTGAGGGGTTATGACCTGAAAGGGAGACGGCTGCGATATTGAAGGGGGGAGGAAACATGGGCAGATGTACACGCTGTGTATCAGCGTTTGAGTTTGTTCACCGTAACACCGAGACGAACGCAAGGGGAGGGGCATTGAAGGAAGAAAGGACCGTTGGGTCGGGTGGCTCAAGAGGGGTGGGCTCACAAATACCGAGGAATATAGAAGGACTTTCCAGCCCGGGCACTAATGGAGGCAAAAAGGGCGGGCCGGGGTGCAAAACCTGCGTAATTTCGAGTGACTTCTTAAGGAATTCGCAGCAAGAAAAAGGGGCATACGGAAATTGGGTGGGTCCCAACTGCTGCTGGACGGTAATGTGGGGGACTCTATCTCCTTTGTGCTGAAAAGACACAAAGATTCATGAGAGAATGTCGACGAAGCTGGGCAACCCAATATGTCCGGACGGAGGGTTTCTTCAAGGGGGGGGGATAAAGGAACGGGGGTTACAAGGAGTCTGGAGGAAAGCTGTCGAAAAAGGGGGGGCTTTCTGAACTGAAACACACCGGTTAAACTTTGCGGACGTGCTTAATATGACTAGCATCTAAGAACACTTCAATCGGTCTCGGGAAAAGAGCCAGAAAAAGAACAAGCTCGCCTAGAGGGCTTGCAGCGGATTCCTAGACTGCAGAAAAGTCCAGGGGAGAAAATAGGTGGACTCCAAAAAAAAAGAGTATGAAATTAGAGGAAGGGGGGGGGGGGTGGGCCTTCGCAAAAAGGGAAGGCGAAGTGGAAACGCGCGGTAGAGGGGGGACTCGACTTTCAAAGGGAGTGGAAAAAGGGGGTTTGGTGGGGCCCCGAAATCTACTCGATTATCGGGAGAGGCGGGATTTTAAATGCATGAATCTGGATGGGAAAGAGCCAAAAGAGGGGAAAAAAGCACTGCAACGATGTAAGAAAGAGGCGGCGGCAGTGAGGGAGAAACTCAAGCTCAGAAGAGATCTTTAAGAAGGGTGAAGGTCTTTTTGGGTTGGAAAAAAAACACGGGCGGCATAAGGACATGCTTACAAGAGAAGGCTGTAGGAACTGATTGGAAGGGTATGGTCTAGAGTGATTGTCTGAGTATAAAGGGACATGTTAAATGAGACGAAGCGGCATCGGTAAGAAAAAATTGTCTCTATATAGAAGGGACTGAAGGCAGAGTTCTGGTTCAACGGGATTGAAAGCTTATGCAGGGAAAAGTAAACGCTCAAAAACGGTATGAGCTCGAGTCGGAATTGCGCAGAGCACAACCAGCTGTTCTCGCTCGATCTCGAAGACGCGAGGGGACGAGATTACTTTAAAGACGAAAAAGAGGGAACCCCGCCCCCTCTCAAGAATCGAGGGTAAGAAGAGCAGTGTCTGAAAGAGGGAGGAAGAAGGATTGCAAATTGTAATGGGGGCTCGCAAGGGGAACGCCTTACGCGTGTGACAAAAGGTCTTTATTCATAGGAGGATGGGTGTTAATGGTCTCTCTTCCAGGGGAAATGTTTTAATCAGAAGACGGAAAAGGAATCTGAAAGGAGAAGGTATTCGGGGCGCGTCGGGGGGGAAAGGGAAAGATGTGAGAATCAGCTGCTGAGTTCATTGTCATCTCTTCAGGGAAGAAGAAACTACCCTCCAAAATGAGGAAGGAAAATATAAGAGGGAAGGGAGAAAAGATGTCTAATTCTTTGCTGAAAAAAGGAAAAGAAGAGGGGCTATGAAAATCATGAGGAGGGATCTAAACTATCGAAGAGTCGAAGAGGATAGGAGAGGGAGGAGGGGGGGAGCGAAAAAAGCTCAAGCAAGGGAAGCAGACTCGCAATCTTTCAGAGAAGGAGTTCCCTTCAAGAGTAGTGGGTAGAAGATCTATAGGGCGCGGAAACGTGAGTGAATAGCTTGGTAAAGCAGTGATAGGAGAGAAAAGAAAGGAAGGTTCATACTTAGTGCTGGCCGAGAAAGAAAGGGACAGCAGTTGGAAACGAACAAGATCGACAACGAGGAGGCGGAAAAAAAGTAGATGGCAGGGGACCTTCCTACTTGTCTGCATGGGAAGAAGAGGGGGCAAAAAACTACGGCAATTAAAGAACAAAATGGGGGAGCAGAACGGGGACGCCATGCAAGTACAAGCTCTTCCGGAAATGGGAAGTCATCCTTTTAAGCGAGGACGACTCATCAAGCAAAAAGGACTAGTCCGGGCGAGAAGAGGGGAAAAGCGTCGCAGAGTTCAATGTTGCCCAAAACAGGGGCGAAGAAAATATCCTGCTCATCGATCAGGTACTCGATTTCCAGCAAAGAGACTTTGAGAATATAAAAAAAAGAGAGGACTCTTGAGAAGAAAAGACACGCATCCAATCGAGGTTAAAAAAGCGCCGCTTAAAAGGTAGATGCAAATCAGCCAAGCAAAGTTTGCGTGAAAGGGAGTCGAAGGGGGCTAGATTCAAGGGACGGCTCTTAGGATGAAAACAGCTTCAGCCAGAGGAAGAACGAATACTCCGGAAAAAATCCGGGGAAGGGACCGTCAAAGGGGGAGAGCCCAAAAACTTCTCCGTGAAGACGAACTCGATTCAAAAAATCGCAATAAGAAGGGGAGGAAACCCAAGGAAGAGGGAGTCTCCATGCGCGCGGCAGACGGTCAAGGGAAGTCTAACTTTCTCGGGGAACAAGCGGGAACGCTCGTCAACGAAGAGGAAAGCTGCTCCCGGGTTGAGGTGTGAAAAGTATGAGGACGAGAGGGACCCGCAGGTTTGCTTCAAGAATCGCATCTATCTCATGAAAGTGCGGTGAGAAGCACGGGAAGTGTCAGGTCTGCTACAAGCAAAGGGAAGACCGGGAACCTACGCTCATTGCGAGGGGCAAACTCTAAGATGACAATAGACAAGGGGTGTGCACCGAACGAAGTGCGGATGGAAGGAGAATGTTCCTTCCGCAATCCCTCCGCACAGAAAGGGCAGAGAGGGGCAAAATAGGGGAGAAGACGGGCTCTTGGCATCGGGAAATGACAGCGAAGAACAGACTGATTTTAAAATCAACCATCAACACCAAGAAGATAGTGGAAAAAAAGTGATTCTTAGGCATTCGGCCGCCGAAGCCGCAGACTTGCGTGAGGGGCAATCTTTAGGGCCAGCGGAAGAGGCGGCGAGTGAAAGAGATCTCCGAAGTCGGGAGAAAGAATCAATTTTAAAACCGACATCTGAAAAAAATTCTCTTAAGAGAGGTAGCTAGGGGGAAACCTACCCAACCCAGGAGAAAGGGAATGCAATAGGCACGAAAGGACCCGGGGAGAATGGAGGCGCTCTGCAACAGGATAAGATATCTCCTCCAACCCCACCTCGAAAGGGGGAAAGGGGGGAATCTCTGGTTTTACTCGGAGAAACGCTTGGAAGGCTCTTTAGGGGCCCGTTTTCGGGAATGACAATAGGGTTGGAGCGGGCAATCACAAGAAGGAGAGATTCGTAGATGTCCGTGCTTAAAGGACTCGTGGTGACCGTTGGGGGGGAAAATATTTATCTTCTGCGTAGGCCGAGAGGAATAGGACATCTGAAAAAGGTGGAACCCACGGGTGTGGGTTTTCCTCTCAAAAATTGAATAAAAGACAGAACAGGAGCCACAGGAAGAAAAGCTCCGGGTCCAACACCTAAAGGAGGACACCTCAGACAGCCAAAAAGGAGCCGCTGGGATTAAATATTGGAAGGTCCGGAAGAATCAGCAAAGCATCAGGGTTGGGAGCGGGGCTGGCCCGAACAAATATCGGGAAGTCCACCAGGTGAAAAACGGACGAGCAACGGTGGGGAAAAACACAACACTTGATGGCTGGAACGGGATTGGAGTAGGTGCAGACGAGAAAAACCAGCCATTCCTGCAGGGTTAGACAAACTTACCCTAATGAAAAAATGGTTTCTCACAAATTCAGGGATGGAGAAGAGGAAGGTCAGGAGGGGAAGGAAGGGGTGTAAAGGAGGGTCGGGGAATGATGGCCGCAAGCCGGCGCGGGGGTCGGTATCGGGGTGCGTTACAAGTTAAAACTGCGCAAGAGGTCTGAGAGCTTGTAAAACGGGGAAGGACTAAAGAGGCATACTGGGAGGGGGAAGGTGGGCAAAAACATTCCGGTGGAAAAACCCCAGATTGGCGAAGGAAGGAAAAGGCTTCACAGTGGGAGGGGTTCATTCCGCATCCGGAGTAAGGCTTTTGACAGGGCTCAGGGTGGTGGATTTTCCGTTTAGATGACTCAAAGGAGGGGGGCTTGACTTCAACAAGTCTGCAGGACCTACGCAGCGAAATTTGCAGTTGGGTGGGGGAGTTCAGAGAGATCTAAAACGATCCAGAAGAAAAAAAAACCACGGCGCTTCAAAGGACCATCTACTAAAAAAAAACAACTGGATTGGGGAGGGGGAAAGAGAGAAGGGGAGCTGAATCTCGTGGGGGTGAGTGGTATTCGGGTGTTGTCGGATCGAGGGAAAAAAAAAAAAGATATCCATCGTCGGGGAGAGGCAAAGAACGAAGGGGCACGTAACACGGGGAAAAACTTCAAATCACATGATCAGGAAAAATCGGAGGGACTCCTTCTGGAACAGAGAGGGTCGTACTGAATTGGAGGGGGGCACGAAAACCAAAGTAAGGGAAGTTCTCCAGGGAGGGGGATAGGGGTCAATAAAAGTAAAATGAGGGCGATGCACAGGCTGTTAAAAAAGATTGCCGTGTTAACTTTTGGGGGGTAATTAGAAGCATTCAAAGAGGATGAGGGGGATGTTCCAAAATAAGAAACCCATGTGGATAACTGAATCCCGAGAATAACTGAATCTAGGACCATCCTATTAATCTTACCTTGGTTGGATGAGTTGACCTTGGGCGAAAACATTGAAGGGAATTTGCTTTATGCTTAGACGGATAAGAAGAAGTAAAGGGATCGTAATCTTGTCCTGTGTATTTGTTTAACTCAACTTCTTCGGAGAAAAAGGGGTTTGCCATGGGGCTGGGGGAAAAGCAGAGCCCAATCGTCTGGGGAGGGAATGAGCGGGGGGGGGATTCTATCACTTGACCGAAAAGCTCAAGGGGGGGATTGAGGGGGAAGTTCCTGGGGGGGAACCGGATAGGTGCGGGACGCTTGGGGGCTATGGGTTCGGGTCCCTGAAAAACAAAAACACAGTGGGGAAACGTTTAAAACGGCGCTGGAGAGGCCTCTCCCGGGAAGACAACGATACAAATCCAGAAGAATCATTTAAACGAGGACCAAATATAACACATTGAGGCACATGGTGGAAGTTTCAACGGGGGTCCTATTCTTCCGACATGGTACAATCCGCTGAAGGGGAATTCTTTTATGGCACTAGCCCTAAAAGGGGGGGAAACCATTAAAGGGAATAGGTTGTTTTTTTGCGGCGAAAGAGATTATCGCGAAGGGACCTCTATTTCAACGGGCGCGTGGGAAGCGTTGCTCTACTTTCAATGCTGGGAGGGGTGGGGTGTTGTCTTGGGACAAAGACAGCATCAGAGGAAAATTGAGGAATCGTAAAGTCAATGACCGAGGGGCAAAGCGCGCGATCTGGAATAACATGCGGGAGCACTATGTACAAACTTAAGGGAAGGGGAAGTTCTTCGCTGATCGAGATCTTGAGGATAGGAACGAAAGGATGGGGGGGGGAAAAAAGAGCTGGCTCCTGAACAGCTTCATTTCGAGTGGGGTTAGGGGCCGAGGGGAGGCGATCGATTCGAGGATTAGTTTCTTATGGTGCAAAAATCAAAGGAGGTAACATTAATATAGGAAAGGTCTTAAAAAAAGGCCTGCTAGAGATATGGAACAGGCGGAGATCGGATATTCGCACTGGGGGTCGTCACTGTAAATTGAAGACTTAATAAGGCTAAAAGAGAGCTTAGAAGAGGAGGAGGGAAAGGTCATCCATACGCACACCGCGGGGGCGACTTGAGATCTATCATCGTAATCGCAGAGGGGGGGGAGACTCTTATACTGGGGGTCGGAAAGAGCAAAAAGGAATTCATCACGAACGCCGGGAAAAGAGAAAGAAAAGAAAGGAAGTAGCACGATTTTGCCGCGACGATGGATGCGCAGAGGAAGGACGGTGACACAAAGGACGGGAGCATGAGGGCGTCTTGTTTAAGCTATTCATTCTCGCAACAAGAGAAAATGGGAGAGGGAAAAGACTAAAAGGAAAGGGAGAATCGAGTAGGGAAGAGAAAGGGCGTAAAGCTGGGGAAGAATCCGCTTAGGCATGCACGGGAAAAATCTCTGGGGAAAGGAGTAAAACAGCCCTCCACACTGTGTGGCTCATAATGAAGCGGCGAGGGGGAAAATGGGGAATAGAAGGGGGGGGATGCTTGGATCTGCGCGGGAAGAAGAAGGGACTAAATCACTATATTAGACGGAGATCTGAGGAGAATCGGAGATATTCCGCAGAGCGGGAGAGCTCAGGGAGGGGGCGCGAAAGAGATAAAGAAGAGGAAGGACAAAGATCTACTCGAGCGTTCCCGGGAAACTCTTCTTTGTTCAAGAGGAAAGAAGCTGGGATCTTCTGGATGACGGAGTGCAAAGAAGCTTTTCAATGCGGCAGGGGGGAGAGCATTGAAAAGAACGTGTTGGGGCTGGAGAAGAAGGAGGGGAAAGGGAAAAAAAAGGATAAATTCAT
>Ga0179591_1324546_pt1 | contig 15805 bp, 18 predicted proteins | sample CZOMad2_1_08_16f_FD_182891 | JGI IMG/M metagenome (GOLD analysis project Ga0179591, IMG submission 182891) | Vadose zone soil fungal communities from Angelo Coast Range Reserve, California, USA - CZOMad2_1_08_16fungal (PacBio error correction) | ecosystem: Environmental > Terrestrial > Soil >...
TATCAAAAGGTAGTCCATTCAGATTGGTTTGAAGGAACGTTGTCGCCGGTCTGACGGTAGAAGGACAGGCGAGCGAAATGGCCCAAAGAGCGGGAAAAAAGAAGGGAAGGATGACGACGGTTCCGCACGGAGCACTACGTCTTCAATGAAGCTCGCGAGTTTACTCTGGAGGGCCGATGGGGTGGGAAACGTAGTTCTGTATGACAGGACTCGAGGCTGTTATTCTAGGTATTTTCCGGGTTTGAGAGCATATGTTGTAGACCATTATCGCGCTATAAGTCGCGAAGCAGCAAGATGGTATCCGCTTAAGGGAAGAAAACTATCAGACGGGGAACGGGGGTGTGGGGATCTGTTCTACACCAGGTCCTCGGGCGGGGAGATGTGAGTGTGGAAGAAGGGGTTCTCCGAATAAAGAGGCAACGGGGGGTAAAGGGGTGTTTATCCCTGAAAAATTGACGGGTCGTCGGAAAGAACCTCGGTGAGCTCGGGAAAAGGAATTTACAGCGCGCGGCAACCAGAATAGGGGCAAACCTTGACAAGCCTTCTCACGGAAGGACAAGGAGAGATGGCGAATCTGATCGAGCCGTTCGGAAAAGGAAATGAGCTTAGGTTCTTAGGTCTACAAAGGGGAGAGCTCTTAAAAAAGTGAAAGGAAGAGAGGCGCCATATATTTTATCTGTTAGAAGGATAGGCTGGAGAGGGAGGCGTAGACAAAAGAGGTCTTCGGGACGTCTTCAAGGTTGGAAAGCTTCGAGCTTCTGGAGTCTCCTTAGATCGATCTAGGAATCATAGGACTGATTTGAGAAATTCGAGAATATACTTGTCAAAAGTCGCGTTAAGTGGAAAGCTATGGCGCATTGGCAGTGTTTACGAGGCCGGCGTAGGAGGCAGACCCTCAGACTGTCGTGAAGGGTACGATGGGGCTGGAAGGGGAAAAAGCTTGCTTTTTTTCGCTTAAGAGTGGGGGAGTCGGATTGTCCTCAATTTTTTACGAAGGCTTGGGGTCGCTTCTCAGCAGTTAGGAAACTGGGAGGTGTTAGTTCTTCTAGAAAACAGCAGTTCACCTTCAAGAGGGAGGAAGAGACTAGTCGTGTCAATTTCAGAGTAGGAAGAGAAAAGGTAAAAAGGTATCATTTCACGCACGTTTATTCTCACGGGGGGGAATTAGGTAGCAGGAAAATGGTTGGTTAGGAACCGGAAGTGCCATGAGTTTGGGGGGGATTGAAGACGAAGAGAGAGGGTGGCGCCTGATGCGACTTTTAGAAGAGGGTGTTCGCCGTCACCCTTGCAAAGGAATCTCCTGAAGTGAGGAACACCCGAAAAGCGGAACCTGGATAAAATCGGGAGGGAAAAGCACGCGGGAGTTAAATTGTTTAAGAAAGTGTGCCTTCTGGAACTAGAGGTTAGGGAAAATTCACAGCCGATTGGGCGTCTCAAAAAATTAGCCGAAAGAAATTCTTCAGAGTAAAAGAGCAGGGCCGACGTGGGAGGTCGATTTCGATGGGGGGATAGTTGGGAAAGAGCCTAATTCGTCTAGGGTTGGATGGGGGTGTCTTTCAAATTGACAAAGGGAGGCAGGACCCCAGTGTATGACGCTGTTACGTCTGTAGCGAACCCAGAGAGTTGGGGCGCCCTCGAGAAAAACTCGGACTTTTATGAGCGTCCAGAGGAGTCAAGGGGGGGAGATTCTCGTCTGGATGGAAAATTTTTGGGGGGAGACAAAAAGGGGAGGGGAAGCCTTTTACGTTGCGATGGTGGGGAGAAGTGCTGTTGACGGGACAGCAAGGAGGCTTCTGCGTAAAAAGCAAGTAGGGGAAAAGAAGAAAGAAAGTTTTCGGGATTTGGTTTTGAGGGGGAGCCGCTTAATTGAGGGTAATTCGGCAGTTCCCTCCTACGGGGCACCATTTAAAAGAATTCCGTGTTAGAATGAAGAAAAAGATACAAGGACTTTTCTGCTGCTGATTTCATTTATTCTAGGTCGGGAGAGTCGTCGGGAAAGTAATAAGGGGGAAAAGTCCTACGAAAGATCTTTGTGCAAAAAAGGGAAGAAAAGTCTAAACCTATAAAAAAGATCGAAGGAAAGATGAAACTGTATCTATTCTATCTGATTCGGATAGCGATCAATTTCAGTTTCGAGGTTCATGTTCTAAAAGATGAGACTATAGGAAGAAAACGCCAGGGGAGGGAACTCAGCGAACAACGCTTCCGCCACGATTTATTTTAGCACCGTGCCGAGGGGGCTCGGGGGGAGGGGAAGAAGGTAAGGGGAATGAAAGGCCTATAGTTCTCCTGAAGCTTTACCAAACAGAGAAGGGGGGGAATCACATTACTGCAGGACTCTAGTAGTCCCATTAGTTTAAAAAAAAGGGAGGGCCCTGCTAGGGTGCGCTGAGGAACACGGATCTCCCAACGTAGGCAGCAACTTTCCGATAACGTACTTGGGCGAGAGCAGGGGGGAAAAAAATGAGGAGAAGAAGTCGAATGCTAGCACCTATGCGAAATGAATCTGGAGTTTGGGCGAACTTATTAGGAGGAGAAGGCTTCCTAAGAGTACGAGTCATCCACGTGAGGGGACCACTGTAAAGACCGAACCTTCCCCGAAGAAAGAGGTATTCTCATCACACAAATATAAGAAGATGGGGGAGAGGAGGAAGCGTCTGTCGGCATGGCAGTATCTTTCTTTACTGGCTTGCATCTGCACTAAAAAAGGGGATTAGAGTCGGATGCATCAGAAGGCCGTAAAAAAGGATCCCCCGAATCCTCATAGACCCACCTCAAATGAAGATAGGCTCGGTGGATAAAAAGAGGGAAAAAAGGAGGTGGAGGGGCTACCTGCCTCTGGCGCTTGGAGAGACTCATCTCTCTTCATTGGTTCAGGGAAAAGGGGGGGGATTAGTGTGAGAAGAAGAAGGTCGACGGGAAGAACTGGGTGTCACAAACTTTTTCATCCTCGGAGAGGTCTTGTCGGATGAAGGAAGGGTGAAAAAAATCCTACGTTCTTTGAAACTTGTCAGGAGCTCCGAAGCGTCTCAATCCAGTCCGCAGAAAAGCCCTCCGAGAAAAAATCTTCACGGTGCTCACCTAAAGGCTGCTAAGAATCGTGGTCCGGGGAGAGAATGACCACTGTCTGTCTAATTTGAGAATCATCTTAAGAAAGGTTGGCAACCTACAAAAGGGAGAAAATCGACCTAAAGAAATTCGTCAGAAGAGAGAACTCTCGCACGGAAGGGGTCCTGAAAGGGAGGGAAAGGGCGGACGGTTTCCCATTTTTCTTCCACGGAAACCCCCTAAAAGGAGAAACTCTCAGGATCATAGGGCAGACGCGACGGGTACACAATTCGCAAGGACCAAAGGCCTTGCCCTTGGGGGAAGGGTCCGTAGAAAGGTGAACGGGGAAGGAGTTGGAGGTTGTACCTGGGTGCGAATTCCCAAATGAAACGTCGGAAAAGAAAAAATACAATATATTTCTCTCTTCGGGACCTGACAACGTACTTCTGCGAGCGCTCCCGCAGGTGCACGCAAGAGGAAATACCAAAGTGACAACAAACGGGACAGCACCTTAAAAAAATGAAAAAAAAGGGAAAAATCAACCGGCTCTCGCCCGATAAAAAAGAAGAGACGAAACATATCCTCACCGGGCCAGTGTTACGTCTATTTCGGAAAAAAGCGCACATTTATTAGGGAAGAACCGGAAGGTCATCCATGAGGGGTCTTCCAAATCAGTGCAAGAAACGTTTCCCCCGAATACGAGATGCGCGCGTAATAAAAAAAAAATACACGGAAACTGCGGCATCGGGGAGAAAAGGGGTTCTGGAGCGCCGCTTGAAGAAGGTAAGTCGCGTCAAGCGTAGGGCAAAAGTGGCTTTTGGCAGGAAGGCAATAGATCTCAGGTCAGAAAGTGAAGGCAATCTCGGAAAAGAAGAACGCTCTTACCTCCCGGGGACAAAGTAGGCTGTCTAATTCTTCTTACTGAAAAGGGGCCAGGTCAAAGGAAAGTCAAAAGGGGGAAGTCGTCCATTTCACCTTACGATTTCATCTGAAAAGCACGAAAAAGATTAAAACTGGAAGCGAAGGGACGAAATAACACTCAAAAGATGGAAAACCACTCGACCGGGAATTCAAAGCGCGTCGGGAAAGGAGGCAAGTGGTAGAAGAGAACTCTCGCACTCAGACGACTACATCTATGAGAAGGGGAGGATTGTGCGAACCGTCAAAAATCCCAGTTCGATCCACATGAGGGTACAAGGAAGTAAGGAAAACCTTGATCACCAGAGGAAAAGCGTGAGCCAAGCGTGCGAGACGGCACACAAGGGATAACCTCCTTTTTACCTGTACAATTCAAAAAGGGATGTCTTTCGGGAGCGCACGCTGACAGACGGGGCATGCCGAAATTCCCCGACTCCGCAAAGAAAGAAAGGCGAGTCCCCGTGACGATGTCTAACATTTATCGGAAAAGGAGTAGGAGGAAGCCGAGAGAACGTCGCTCCAAAGTCATCTAAGGCTGCAAGAAGATAATAAAAGAGAAGCCTTCTACTATAGGAGCTATCAATAAACCTATTAAAGGATGATAAACTGAGAAGAGAAGATGTCAGATTCGGCCGGGGGAGCGACTTGAAAATGTGTGCCGTTACAAAGACGCGAAAGGGATAATCAACTGCAGCTTCTAGAAGAGATCTAGGGAGGGGAAAGGCAAGGGGGTGAACAAGAGAGAGCAGGAACGAGTCTACTTTGCCGAGGAGGACAGAAGGAGGCTTCAAAAGGAAGGTGAAAAGCAACGACAACGGGAGCAGAGAGAACAAGGCAAAGACCGGACACTACGGCCTGGGGCCAACTTCTTTCAGGCTTCTACAAGAAAAGGTTCAAAAATAGAAGTGGGGCAGGCAGCCCGGTTTTCTGAAGAATACTAAAGAGTGAAGGGTAGGAGCGAGTCAAGGGGGGAAAAGATCAGGGGTCCGCATTCTAGTAAGAAACTGGGTCAGGAGGCGAACGAAACTCCCTCTCCTCAACTCCCCCAGAGGCAGATTTAAAAGGAGAAGAATAAGGTCCCACATCTGCAATCAGAACCTAAAGAGGGGAAAAGGGGGTCATCTTGAGAGGGAGTCGAGCTGCTTCAACCGGACCATGAAAAAAAGAAAATCAGATGGCCTCCAGAGGTTCCATTTCGGCCCTAAAAAAAAGACTCGACAAGGGGGCAAAGAGGCGGAATCGGCAAGTTAAAGACACAGGGGACATGGACTGATGTACATATCTCTCACAACACAAGAGTAGAAAAGGGTTGGATCAGCTTACGTTCAGGGGTTACGAGAGGAGGACCGAGTCCTGCCTTGGTCGACGGTCAGACTGCGCTACTTGGTGACCACGCTACGGAAAGAAAAGGGAACTGATGAAAGACTGTGCGAAGCTTTTTGAAAACCAATTTCCGGGAACAAGAGGCTAGTCGGGGGGTGAAAAAGCTTGACTATGTTGGAGCGTAAGGGGCAAAAGGAAGTCGGGTGGCAGGCGAGGGGAGTTTTCGTGTCAGAAAAATCAGGGGGGGAAAAACCAGTAGAGGTTCCTATTTGTCTAGGTCTGGAGTAAAGATGGGACGTCGTCTAGGAAGAGGGCCGCCTGCAGGTTGGTTATCGGGTGCGAGAAAACCGGACGGCGGCGACTTGAGAGGGTAACGAATTAGCCGAGAAGCGTGCCCGGCGAAAAAAAGTGTCGCAAAAATTAGTCGTCGCAATTGTAGGACGAGTTGGTGAAGAACCTGTCGGGCGGGAAGTAGAAGTAGGTCTGGCGCGGAAAAGCCGATCAAGGGGGGAACCTTGCCAGGGAGGAAGCCGAAAGGACTATACTGGAAATCGGACGGGCGTTAAAGCCTGCAAGTTCCATTTTCTTTAAGAGCTGCAGACAGGGAGTGGCAAGGAGCTGCAGGGGGGCCTCAGACATTGGGGAGGAGGGTTAGAGAAAGAGGGATTGAGGATAGAAGATTGTCGGCGGCGGGGGTCTTCTTCTTGGCTGAGGTCGGAGTGAGGGGGAAGAAGTCGTAGTCCAGTAGATGCTGCGGGAGTAAGCTTCGAGGATTGCAGAACTGATAGAAGTCACAAAAAAAATGGCTAGTCTAATGCTGCAGGTTCGTCTTCACGTGAGCAAGGGGAGGCAGAAAGAAGGAGGAGTTCAATGGGGAAAAAACAGGGTTCTGTATCGTTTGTTTCAGCTATGATTGGAGATGGTCCTGAAAGGGGGTTCAGCTCAGCTGGTTAAGGGAGCAGGGACATATCAGCAGGGATGCAAACGGGAGGGCCGTTGAGTTGCGTAAGGAAGGGAACGCTGACAGCGTGCTATTCTGAAAAAAAACTAGGGACAGCAGCGCGAGATGTCCAACAGGCATCTGCTTTGACGGAGAAGTTAAATAATAGGGGTAAAAAAAAGGTTGATGTGTGGTCGGAATAGCGACGGAGTGAAGGGCGTCGCGGACGATTAAATCTAAGGTGAAATGGTAGAGAGGAGTGGGGGGGGATTTTGAGGCTCCTTAGAAATGAATTCCGTTGGGGATGTCGAAAAAAAAAAAAAATGAACACCGAGAGCGTCTGGACTGCGGGCAGAATTGAATTTTTGGGGCCGTGCACTTGGGATTAGCGATCAGAGTGATGCTTCCCAGGTCTCTCAAAAAGGAAAGACTATAACTGCTTCAGACGGGAATCTCCATAAGACAAACGTGAAAAGGAAGTAGAGGGGTCGAGAGGGAACGCTTCCGATCTCTTCTGAGAAAGGGACACGGCGAAGATTGAATCATAATTCCTGGATACTTGACGTAGGGGAGTAACGCCCGGAAGGGAACTTTGCGCCAGACAGTAAACAAGGGAAGGTGAGGTGGGGGCCGAAGTAGAAAGGGGCTGTCCGAGCTTCAGGCGGGTATTTAAAACGGGGGGTTGTCGGTCCAAGTAGTTAGATACGGACGGTGTCGTGAAGTTTTCGAGGAGTGTCACACCTGGAGGGAGGTCTCGTCAGTAGGGACAGGGGGGTCCTCTCTAGATCTGGCAGATGGGGGTTAGGTTCAGCATTTGCAGGGGTTTCGGCTCATTACGAAGTTCCCTTTTGAAACCTTCAGAAGAAGAGAAAATGGGGGGCAACATTTCAACTAATGATGGTCCTCATTTAAAGGCCTCCAAAAATCTCACTGGGGTCGGCAGGCTGGGGGGGGGGGGGGGGTAGAAAAAAGGGAGTAAGGGGTACGATAGAAGGCCGACGAGCAGCGTGTTTGAACGTCAGAAGGAACAGGAAACCGCGTACCGAATAACCAGAGTTTCAGGCAGAAAAGAGGATTCAAGAAGAAGCGGCTTACGGGTCTGTGGCTTAGGGGTACAATGTCGAAGTGGAAAATGTTGGTCGGAACAGCGATGAAAAAATTAAGGACAGGATCTCCGGACGAGAAGCATCAACTATCAAAAAGGGTGTGAGCACCGGAAAAGAAGGGGCTCTTAGGGATGGCTTGGAGTGATTACTCCTGTCAAGTATGGAGAAAATACGCTGTACAGGAAATTAAGTGATCAGAGGAAGGGATCTCATTACCTAAAAGAGGCTTCCCAGTCTGTTTTCCAACAACCCATGTCTTTGGAAGGAGAGATCCTAAAAAACGCCCGAGTTCCACGCACTAACAGCGGAAGGGGGTCTGATGGATGAGAGAAAGAACGGCAGGTAAGAGACCGAAGAATGCGACCGAGCGCTCATATAGGAGATTAGGTTTTGTTCTTCCGACTTTGCAGATGGGAGGGAAGGGCATGAAGATGGCCTGAAATAAAAAAACCACTGGCTGGCGAGAATCTTAATGAACTATATTCAGGCCGACGAAAACAAGCAAAAGGGGGAAAAGAAAAAAAAAGGAAAAGTGAAAGATGTGCTGCTGCTGATCTTCCTTTCTTCTGACAATCTCGGTGAGGGGAGGAGTCAACCAAAAAAGTGGGTATGGGACTGGGGAGAGGCCCCAGTAAGGAACGAACGAAGCCCCGCATCCTAGAAGAAAAAAGCAAGCTGAAGTGATAGGAATAGACGCTCTCGGGTAGTTATCATCTCCCTCCGCAGGGAGACTTTTTCTAGCTCCATCATCGTCGAAAAAGGGAGGGAGGGAAAGTTTTGGGGGGGGAGGCTGTAAAAAGAGGGTAGAAGTCGACGTGAGAAATTTGTTGGAAAAAAAGCGGCCTCCTAAGTACAAAAAGACAAGAAGGAGGCGACCTTTTGAGAAGGATTGGACCTCTAGTCGTCAGAAAGAAAGAGGTCCGCGGAATACCGAATTACATAACGAGACCATTCAGGGGGGTTCTCACCGAAAAGGGGCGCGTGAAGGGGTGCTGAGTAAAAATGATCATCGCCTGGCTATTCAGACTGCTTTCTCATGGGGAAAAATCTTCCTAATAGGGGGGACGCAAAGAACTCAAAGGTACAAGCGCGACTAAATACATTAGGAGGCGACGGGAGGATTGCGGGCGCCTCGTGCTGATCGGACTACGTTTGGAAGGGTCTTACACGACAACAAGACGAGGCTCGTCGGCAAGGAGCAATCTTCAGGAGAGACATTCTAAACCATGAAAAAGAGACAGTCCGCCAAAAGGTTTATAGGGGGGGGAGGACCGGGGATAAATTATTGGGGAAAGGGGCAGGAGGAAAGAGGGCTAGATACCGGTTTTCTAATGGGCCCAAGAGAGAAAAATGAAACCAGATAGTAAGAAAGAGAAACAGCGTCTGACCTAAAATACCTTCTTCGACTCGAAGAAGTAAAGGTCTGAAGTAAAAAGGCGAAGAAACCTGAAAAAAAACAACCGGCACCCCGTATCTCACCACCAAACCTAAATGGGCACATCCCGCCGTCTCTCGCCCTATCAAACGGAACGAAGGAGAACGCTTACCCGGCCCTTTACTGGTAGCTATGGGACAAAGGAGGACAAACCGGGCGGATCCAATCAATGTCATCCAGGACTTGGGCGGTCATCTAAAGGTCTGAGGTGCAAAACCTCACTCTAAGGTTCAGGCCACTCAAAGGCGAAGGAATGAGACCTAAGAGTCCTCAGCCGGGTGGGGCGGGGGAGAGGGGAAGCGTTCTTGGCGTCCTGGTAGAAGTTTCGGAAGAAAAAGGCGTTGTGGCCGCATAACATCGGAATCTCGACGCCAGGAAAAAAAAAATCAACAACAAGGAACTCAGCCTGCGCTTCTCTTGAATAAATTGCCACCGTGCGGACGTCTCCTGCTGCGCTTGGAAAGGAGGGACCTCAAGGTCACGGGGCAAAGAGGACCGAAACGCGACGAGGGCACCGCTGTTTCTTCGAACATAAGCTGGAAGATCTAAGACGGGAAAACACATCAGGGGTGACAAATGAGGGAGATTGATAAGTCAAAGCCAGGGGAAGTGGATCGATGCTTGGGCGAGAAGCAACTAGAAAACAGTACAAGGCTGCTGCGAGCATTTCCGTGGACTGACAGTGACGCAAACGTCCACATTTGCTCCAAGGTCATAATGAGGGCAAGCTACGGAAATAAAGCGGGGAGCGCAGAATTATAAGGATCCGGGCAGGGCCCACAGTCGCCACCCCCAAGGATGCGACAGAACAACTGAATCAGAGTGGTGCCCTCGTCGACGGACCAAAGGGGGTCAGAAGTCCTCTGCCGCCGGCAATAGGGGGGGAGGCCGCGGAAGAACTAAGCGCCTGCGGCGCAAAGGAATTATATTTCTATCAGTCGGACTCAGAAAAGCTCAAGACTTACGAATCCGGAGCTACGGTCCGCTCAGGTGCTTCTCGAGCAGGAGAGAAGAAAAGCACCAGCGCCGACTACGCAAGGATAGAGAGGAGCGTACGCGAGAGGGGCTCTACTAAACCCTCTCACCTATTGTCGGGCATTCGATCCATGTAATAGAGAAAAACTTTGTCTCCTTGAAGAAAAACAAGAATCTCTCCGGGCTTTTAAGAAACGTCTAGGGGGGGGGATCATCGTCGGGATGAAAGTCGCAATACGTTCACTTTTCCAAGAAGGTTAGGGGGAAGTCCGAAGTAGGACTAGGGGGAGTCTCCAAAGAAGGAGGTAACCGGGCTTAAACAACGACAAGGTCAATAAATGTGCAACTTCTAAAAGGACACCCCGCCGTCTCCGGGAACGGGCTATCCGTTAAAGTATCCCAAGTCTCCAACTGAATGCTAAAGGGGTGCTGTCCAAGGATCGAAAACGACGTTCATGAGGAAGAGAGGGGGTGGAGGAAGGCGCCTCTGGCTCATTAATTCGCAACAGGGAGGGGAAAATTCAGCACTTCTTATCGAAAAGGAAATCCCCATCAATGAAAACCGCCCGGCCAGATCAGAGGTTCCCCCCCCCGCAAAATCGTTCTACAGCGTCACCCTGAAGACTGACATGTCTTCAAAGCTTCGTGAAGCCTAAGGCGGAAAGTTGCGAGTCACGCCCCGCGAGGTGGAAATGTCTGGCAACAAGGCTACTTCTCACCGCGGACTTAGCGGTCAGAAGGGCCCCCACATGGGCATGAACGTGCTGTAACTATCTAAAACAAAAAAAAAGAAAGCACTACGGCATGAGGGGGGTGACCTGGCCGTGAAAGATTGGAGAAGGGGGGCGAAGCCGGGGGGCAACGGGGGGGCATCTGTTGCAAATCGACGAGAAGGTCGTTCGGAAAAGACTGGTCCTGCGGGGTTTTCAGACTGGGACTAAGGAGAAAGTAATTCTCGATTTGTGAGATGGATTGGGGGGAAAGGGATGGGATCTTTCCCGCTGACTTCTTTCTTGGAAAATTCTATTTGGAAGTTGGGTGATCCAGGGGGTAACCGGGGCTCTCTCATATACCTGGGGCCCGAGGAATTGCCGTTTACTTTCAGATCCTACGCTCCGGGCACTTAGTGGGGAGAGGTTCGGATGAAAAGGGGCGGGGAGGGCGACTTTTCTATGAAACTTCTTTTAGCAGGACTCTGACACATAAGAAATTCCTTTGTCGCCAACCTTCGTCTTCACGAAAGGGGGGGGGTTCGGGCTTCAAGAAGGGGGGTTGAAAAGAAGGTCGGGTGCTACAGGTAGACGTCCGAATTCAGAAAAGAACATAGTGGCGCCTAAAAAAAGTCTATGGAAGAGGGACTCGGCGGGGGGTCAAAAGACCTGCGCGTCCTTGTCTGAGAACGGGCCTAGAGGGAGCTGCATCGTCCGGAATGCGCCATATAGAATGCGGGGAGAAAGCCCGTACGGCGAGAGGGTATACATGCGGGGGTATGCTTCGACTGGGGGGGAGCGGGGGGAGCGGCGGGAGGAATCCTTCATGAGCTGAAAAAGGGGGATCTCGGAGGGGGAAGCAGGAGTGGGGAGGAAGTTCTAGTAGATTTCCGTCCGAGTCTCGTTTTCTCTGAGTTGAAAGAGAAGGCGGCATGGGGGTTCCGTCTTCAGGGTCGTAGGGGCCCCTTCGGACTTGAACGTTACGGGATAAAATTCGGATTTTGCTGATGGGGGTAGGGGGTTTCCTCTATTTTTTGGAGATGAGGAGCCAGGCGCAAGTTCTGCTGACGCGTCTTTGACGTAAGGCAAATCAGAAAGGGGGAATGCCCTTGTAGCCGGGGACTTTCGTGCAAAATTCCAGGGGAATCGAGAGAATGTAAAGGCGTGCGTGGATAGGGGATCAGGCAAAAACATTACTGCTTTGAACCCTGGGGGAGGGTCGGGGGGCTGTGGTTATTTGGGGTTGGGAGTCGCGGCGCGAAAAGGATTTGGGGTCGTCCGTTACTGGGAAAAGAGAAGGTGCTGCGCCGTTTAGATCGATGAAGGTTACTTCGCCTCTCCCTGGGCAAAAAGCACCTCCTCGGTGACACGGTAGAAATGTAAGCGTCGCGCAGGCGTCCGGGTCCTGTTGGGATGAGGCAGGGAATTCTTAGCGATACGATGACACCAAAAGGGAGAGACTCCAGGACTCTATAAAGCTTTCAAAATGCAGTGAGAACCACAATGATTCGAAGTTGTCTAGGGGTGAAGTGACCGCATCGAGAGAGGATTTCTGCACGTGCGAGGCATCTGCGAGAGGGTAGACAGTCCTTGATGGGTACTTCCGTGTTAGAAGTAGAACGGGGAAATTGGGGCCCTCGACGTAAAAGGGAGTTGATTGATATTTCTGACAGTAAAGGTCTTGCTATTCTGGTGGGAGGGGACGAAGACTGGAAAGATTTGTCAATTGGTTTTCGGGGCAGTCTTCGAAGGCAGGGTAGATGGGGATTGTGGTCGCCGAGGTTACTTGGACTAAAGGGACGAATCGTCGAGGGGGGGAACCCGGGGGCAGAGAGAAAAGCTGATGCAAGAGATGGGGGAGGGACGGGGCCTCTCGGTCTTTGAAACTTTGGGAAAGGCGGCCCACTTAAGGTTGGGGGTTTTCACTGTCCGTTGACCACCAGGGAGGGACAGGAACAACCTTGGCGATTCCTTTCAATTGTGAGGGTAAATGTCGAGCGATATGCATGACGAGCAAGGGAGGTTCAGGGGTGACCGTGGAGAAAAAAAAGGAAACCGAAAAAAACCGAGAACAGACGAAAGGAGGAAAATAAGAAGGGCGCGAGCGCTCGCTGGGACCTCATGTCGGGAAGGCGATCAAGCCAGTGGGGGGGGGGGAGTAAGGGGGGGGGCGAAAACGGTAAGCGCCATTCTAAACTCCTTCTGAATATTCAAGGCGGGAGCCCGGGAAGAGAGCAGCACCGGGAGCACGAGCAACCCTGGTGGGTGAGCACTGAAATGTAAGCGTTTGTTGAAGGGCGGACTGTTATGATACTCCTAAGATATGCTTCGAAGAAGACGAATCCCAGGTATAGAGTCGCCCATCTCTCGTTCTCAGAGACCAGACAAAAGTATAGGGGGAGACCGGTCTTTCTCTAACTCTCCGAGAACAGACCGACTCTCCCAACGAATACATCAATTCCTATAAGCGATTTCGCGAGAAAGGAAAGAATGCCAGACCTAGAATCTTCTACTGGGAAATTCGAATCAAAAGGATCCCAAGGCTGCAGCGGGTTTTGAGGGTCGAGGAGGAGGTGGGTCCGTTGATTTCCAGGGCTGGACGGGTAAAATAAGTTTCTTGCTATGAGGAGTTAATACCTATAGAAAAGGGCCCTACTAAAGAGGAGAATAGAAGCAGCACAAGGGACAACAACAACAACGGAGGAGGGAAATCTATTTCTTGTCTGCGCTCGACGCGTGGATGGTAGCTCGCCCGAAGGGGTGATTCAGGCCATAGACCTCGTCAGTCAATAAAAACGGACCCTAAATCAGGACTCCCAAGCAAGCTTCACAGATCTGGAGGAGCGGTGCTAGCTATCAAAAGGGGAGAGGGGGATTTTCATCGAGAAAAATTGCGAGGAGCGAGGACAGCTAGGACAGTTGTTCAGGGACTTGTGGGAGAGGAGGAGCGGGAGGGGGGGAAAGCTGGGTGGCAACCATTGGCTCCCTTCAAAGGTACATTCTGACAGGGGGGGGGCTGCTACGGGCCTATTGCGTCGAGGAAGGAGGTAAACTATCAGGCCAGATTTCATCCTCACGGAACATCTTAAGGAAAGAGGTTGGGGGGGGGGGGGGGGGGGTGGGGGTTTGGGGGTTGGGGGGTGTGGGTACCATCTGAACTGGGTTCCAATCCAAAGGTCTGAGTAGAGCGGGGGATCGGGGGAAAAGAGTCCTCTCCTGTCGTGTCCTCGGGGGTCTAAGGGATTCTCATCGTTCAGCGGTCTCCAGGGAATCCCTGAAAATCTTATCGAAGATCCTAAAGAAAGGTCGAGACTGCGCTGCCAAGAGCCTCTCTTGCCTGCTCCTCGTGGGGTGTAAGCCTGGGGGAAAAGGGGGGAGCCGTCACCCCTAAAGAACTCTGAGAACTTCGTCAGGGTCTATAGGCGGGACATACCATTAGACAAGCGCCTACGTAAAGAAAGGGGGAAATGTCCTATACCTTAATGTAACTGCCATTAGTGAAAGGGTTAAAAATTGAATAATTCGGTTTTGGGAGGGGGAACAAATGAGAGCGCAAAATAAAAATTAACTCTAACAGGAGTCGTGAGAAAGAGGATAGACACTTAAGCCTCTTAATTCGACGCGACGCTAAAACGCCTTTGATTCAAACATTCGGGGCGAACACACGGTCACCAAAAGAGGGGGTTCCCGACTTGATACGCTGAACCCACAAATGTCACTAAAGCCGGACATAGGAACGACAGAGCTGACGCCTGAGTTCACTCATATCATCACCGTAAAGGGGTACCTGTTCTATTTACAATCGGCAAATTGTCTCGAGTCTAGGAACGAAGGGAGAAAAGGACTGAGGGTGGCGGGGGTGGGGGGTGGATAACAATCATCTTTGAGAAAGCTCTGAAAAGGGGACCTCCCTAAGACGAAATGCGGGGCCGGGCAAGACAGTAAAAAAAGAACGTCGGCTCGGCCGTTTGGGAAGGAGAGGAAGAAAAGCACCGTTCTCGGCGTCTTGGCGTGGCAAAAAGAACTCTGCATCGCTCTCAGTCCGCCGGACAATCATAGACGCCAAGACGAGAGTCCGGCGCGGGACTCTTTCTCATCAAAAAGTTCCAGAGGAGTCTGGGGGAGGCGAACGCTGCGCGGCGACTAGACGGTCAAGCGATCGAAAAGGAGGCTCCAGGCAAAGGCGAGGGGAGGTAACTCCTTCACCTCGCTCACGAGAACTCCGAAAAAAATAAAGGGAACTTGACAGATCACGGGTACACTCAAAGCGCCGTGAAATTAATCTAAATTCTGGGGAGAAAGGAATACCATGCTCTCACCGACTCCTATCTAAAATGCATGTGACGAAGACCTTAGCTAAAGGAAGTCACATGATGGCCAGAAAAACTCAAATCTGAGGCCTAACCTGATGGCCGATCCGGGTGCACAGAGCCTGAAAAGAAATAACCGACGCCGCGTGACCTCTTCCAATGCAAAAACAGAATTCAGTTGAGCCTGGAACGGGGGGAGGACGAAGCAGGCGGCAAAACCCTGCGAAGTCCTCTCCGACATAAAAAGAAAGAAAAGTTTAATGTCGAGTCAGTTCTGCACCATAATCTCTAAAGCTGAAAGACAAGGGATCAGCGCTCACCCCCGACGGTTCAAATCTCCCCGGAGAAGGGGGAAAAATCAGAAGCGCCGAAAATCCTTTCTACGAGAGTAGCATCAAAGCAATAGAAGGCTAGCAGAACCCATAGGGCTGGGGGGGGAAGCCGATGGATCCTTGGAAGAGGAGCCGTTGCGCAGGACAAAAATGATGTTTAACGACTCTCGCAGCTCTAGGAAAAAATGAATCCAGGGAGGTAGTCCTCCTCGGAAGGTGCCTGAGCGAATGGATCTACCGGGTACGCCCCGCAAGGAGGATGCCAAGAAGGGAATGATCAACAGAAGAAACGAGACATGGCTACAACACCGGAAAGAAAAGGCCTGGGATTGGATGTACAAGACCTTAAACCGAGGAAAATCGATGAAGGATCCCTGTGCTCGCCAGGAACAACTACGGGAAGGAGTGTAGGAACAATTAAAAAACGGTCGAGCATCTTTACTCTTAAGAGGAGCAAGTTTCAGATAAAGTTCGCATAAATGAAACCAGGAAAAATAGCATATCCGGCAACTCTCCGCAAAATCTTCCTCGGAAATATCAGACAGGGAAAAAAAGAGGGGCGAAGAGAAAAAAAAATCAGAGACAAACTAAAAATCGAAGGATCCATCTTGAAGAGGGGTACAGGGAAAAGAGAAAACCAAAATCAACCGTCACGTCAGAACCTTAGGCTTAGGAAGCCCTCTAGGTGGACAAGGTGGACAAAACGGC
>Ga0179591_1192026_pt1 | contig 15804 bp, 16 predicted proteins | sample CZOMad2_1_08_16f_FD_182891 | JGI IMG/M metagenome (GOLD analysis project Ga0179591, IMG submission 182891) | Vadose zone soil fungal communities from Angelo Coast Range Reserve, California, USA - CZOMad2_1_08_16fungal (PacBio error correction) | ecosystem: Environmental > Terrestrial > Soil >...
GGCGGAAATCCCTTTCGGGAAGAGACAGGGACAATTAAGAAAAGGAAGCTTTACCTGGCAGGCAAGTACTTCCTGTACAACGGCAAAAAAAAACGGGGAGAGACACCCGGGAAAAAATCAAAAACCGTTGTAAAGTCGAAAGAGAATACGCCCCCAGGACGCTCCTGCGGCAAACTGTCAAGGGGCATCGTATGCGCGGTGGGTCAGGGATCAAAAAAAAAGGGCACTGACTTAAGACAAGCACGCGGGTTGAAGGGTCTGCTGGAGGGAGAAAGGTGTAAACCTCCGTACCCCAAGACCAAAAGGAGAATACAGAGATAAACCAACCGGAGTGGAGACCAAAGGTGGGAGGAAAGAAAAAACAAGTCAGCTTTGCCATTGGACCACAGTTCCTAATATATGGGTTCAAAAATTGGGAAGAACAAAAATACGGGAAGACTGGGGGGATATTGCTCGCACATGGGGGGAAACAAACAAACCTAAGGATAATAACACCTGAAGGGAAAAAAAGCAAGGTTAGACAGAGAGAACCAAGGAGAGAAAGAATAGTGAAGGGGGCACCGGGTCAAAGTTGGGTAGGGAAAAATCCAGCCGGTGAAAAGCTGTCAAAAAAGTGATAACCAGCGGTGACTCTTCGAAAAAATCCGCTGAACAAGAGAATAGGTGATACGTTCCCTGGAAGATTGTGGGCAAAGCAAGTTCAAACGAAACTGAGGGAGGAGAGGTGGAGGAAAAGGCTGCTCCTCGAGCCGGGAAACCTCGGATAAAAAAACACAACGAAACGTGAGATCATAAAAGGATACACCTAAGGCCGAAGTCTCCTAACCATTTTGAAAGGCGACCGAAAGGGGGGAGGATAAGGGGGAAAGGTCTCCATCCCTCATAATCCTCAGCAAGTAAGGAAAGGAGGCAAAACATCTAAAGCGACGGCGAAACTAGACGACGCCGAAATGAACAGGAAGGCTAGGTCTACCTTGAGGAATGAAGGAGTGCCTCATGAGCAAAAAAAGCAAAAGCGCAGGGAGGGTGAAGAACTTGGGAAAGCGTAAAAGAACAACTTAACAGGTGGGTCGGGAAACGGGGCTTTTTCTTGAAAGACTCGGAATCGGTATTGGGGGAAGGGAATAATGTTCCAATCATTTCCATGGTGCGCCAAGGGATAGGTAGGAGTATATCCATCCAGAAAAAGAGGGGGCGAGGAGCGGAAAAGAAGGGGACGTAAGAAACAACCCACCCCGAGTGGCGAAATGGGGGCAGGCCACATCTGGAATTTCCTTGGACCGTAAGGCAAAAAAGCGGCTCGTCGGCCGCAGGGAATGATTTTGAGGGGCGCTATGGTAAAGGGAGGGGAAGGGATCAAAAATCATCGAAAAGGGGTCAACGCGTTGTCTACTTTCCGTTAGAGGATGGTCGACGGACTCATGGGATGTTGGGGAAAAATAAAAAGGAGAAGAAAGGGAGATTGCTCGGGGGGATTCAAAAGGGGGGTCTCACTGCCTTGGGGTTCTCCGGCAAGAAAAAAAGAGAACAACGTCAAGCACCAATAAACCGGCAACGACCTCGTCGGAAGGGGAGGGGAGAGGGAAGGACTGAAACGCTCTTTTTGGAAGGGTAGGGTGGGAATCTGAATGTGGCACGTGGACACCGAGGGAAAGGAGAGAGTACGTATAAAACTCTTGAATAAAAGAAACAGGGGAAAGCCTTAAAAGTTCCTGAGGAAGAGGAAAAACTGAGTCTTCCACTGTTGGCGGGGTTGAGTGAAAAAAAAGTGCGGGCCTGACTGAAAAACTTGACGGGAAAATTTCAAGCTCAAGACGTTTACTGGACCCAGAAGAACATAACTGTACTAGGCCCGAGGATAAGAAAGGCAGTAAGCGCTAAAAAAAAATGGGTAATGAGGAAAATAATATATAAGAAAAAAGACGACGTAGGAGGGGGAAGGACATAGTTTAGGGGAAGGGAACATAACTTAACCGGAAAGGAGAAAAACAAAAACGGCCTAATAGCAGGAAGACTGAAAAAAAAAAAAAATCTCTCAAAAAAACCCGAAGGAAAAAAAGCAAAAAAGAGAAGTCCATCTATGCCCCCTTTCACGGCAAAAAAGGAAGACCGTGATGCTAGGTAGGAGGAGAACGAAAAAGACTATCAGGGCAAAAAGGCACGGGAAAGTGTTTCCACGGAAAAAAAAAAGCACAACCAAACAAAAAAAAAAGACGGGGCATCATCAGTACAGGCAGACCGCCCGAGATAACGGAAAAACCGCGAGCAATAAAAGACGAGAAAAAGAAAAACCATGAATGAGGGGGCTTGATTAAGGGGAGAAGTGCGTTTCCTTAGAACACCAACTGAGAAAAGGATCGAAGAAAAAAAAAAATAGAATAACGTTTAGCAGCACAGGACAGAAGATTACACCACAAACAAGGGGGATTGAAGGATGAAAAGGGGACTGAATCCAACTTTTAAACAAGAGCAGGGAAAGGGATCTATTACCTTCACGAGACTCAAAACGCCGCCGATAAAAAACGTCCCAAGGGTCGGCCTGAAAAAAGGGGGGGAACTTAAGCCCCTTCAAAAAGAATGAAACGGAAAACAACTAACAGGGGAGAAAACAAATGTATTTAACGCCAACCCTGCGAGAGAAAAGAAAAGGGGGTGGCAAAAGAATTGTAGCGACCCGCGAATGGGAAAAGACTGCCCATCAGGAAGACCCAGTACAATTACCAAACCAGAAGTAATAAGAGACTATGGGAAATCCCAGGAGCTTTCCACGTACAAGCCGGTGACTGGGGGAGAAAAACCCGCAGGAGGAAAGCTGTAAGCAGCAAAAGAAGAGAAAAAACGGCTGTCCTGTGCGGGCAGAAAGCTCGAAAGGGACGAAGGTACTAAACCGGCGCAGATTAGATAAACAGATCGGGGGGTATAGGGAAAAGACGAAAGCGGCATACAATCAATGAGAATGAGGCATCTACGAAGGTAGACTGGGAGGCTTGATCTTCGGGGAAACTTGAAAAGTAAATACCGCTGGGGGGGGGATTGAGAACGCTGAACCAGGTCGAAAAGGGCGCAGACTCGGACCGCTGCGGAGAAGCAGTGATAGGGGGACGTCACAGGTTTTAGGGTTGCAAAGAAAGGGGAGGAGATGAGTCACGGCATAGGGCCGTGCAGAGACAACGAGACTGTCGAAGACGAGGGAAAAAAGACATCCTGCGCCATCAAGGCAGGACACCTAGGCCGAGAGGGTGAAAGCTGAGGGGGGGAGGAAAAACGTAGACCAAGATGCAGAAAAAAGGGAAGGTGTCTCCCGACCGTTGAACGCGGATTGGGAGGGGGGGAAGCTCACGATTAAAGTCGCCTCATGATCAAGAGAAGGGTAGGGAGGCAAGAGTGTCCTAGAGAAGTGCGACCAAAGGAAAACTTGCTGAAGGGAGGGAAAGAGGGGGGGACTGACCAATGGCCTCTCCTCAAAAAAGAAAGAACGACCAGGTTGAACAGGAAAAGGACGAAGGAAGTGAGTGGGGTTGAAGAAGAGAAGAGACGCGTCCGCCACCGGAACTAGGAAGCACCTCGGAGGGGTTGGGGATCGAGGAAAAAAGCGAAAAAAGACCGGGGGGCGGGTCGGGGGGGTCGGCGGTGTGAAAAAAAAAAGAGGGGCAACACAAACCATCTAGGCCAGTCATATAAAAACGCGCCATGAGGGAAAAAAGTGGCGGGGGTTCGAGAAGAGAAAAAAAAAACGAAAAGAAAAAAAAAGAAAGTACGTCTCGGAACAAATAAGTGCGAAGGTCAGGCGGGGGGGAAGAAGACCAATTGGTATCGCGAGACCCGTTTGCTATGACGAAAAAAGAGACCAGATTCCTGCGAGCAAGTGAAAGAACTGGGGAGCATCAACAGTGTGTAACAAAGGGGAAAGAGGACCATTAAAATAACTCTGTAAGAAACGGAAGATCAGCAAAAAAAAAAAAAGGATGGTATAAATAGTAGAGATCCATCACAGGGTGTAGGAAGGGGCGCAGGGGGGAGAAAAAAACGGGCTGACTAAACATGAAGGATCGAAAAAAACACGACGCTGGGGGGGCATGAATTCCATGGCGCGAGAAAAACAAGACAACCGGTTGGAAAACAGATAAAAAAAAGTGCAGCGCAGAGACCGAAGCAAAAGTCGCTGGGCCGAGTACTGAAAAAAAAGACGTGAAACGGGATTATAGCGGCGCAGGGGGTAGGATGTCCCGCCCGAGAGACAGAAAAAGGAGGGGAATCGTCGCAGTGTGATATACGGGAATTGAGGGATGAAGGGGGAGAGAGGGGGGTACAAGAAAAACCAGACCTACACTCCGGAAGAAAAAAAGTTATCACCCTATAGCAAAACAAAGTCCAGTGAAAGGAACCAAAAAAGGGAGTCGACCTACTGCTAAAGTGGCACTGGCCAAAGAGGGGGAACAAACGTTTTTGACAGGGGGAAAGAGGACGTTTCGTGTACGGTGTGAGGATCGGCACATGGTCAAATCAACAAAAAGAAGCCTGGAATCGATAAAAAATTGGAAGCAGTAACGGGGAGAAAAAGCCCTCGTAGAAGAACGAGGAGAAAGGGAAGGAAAGGGGTCCAGGGGGCTCGTCCGCGTCGTACCGAATCACGGAAACGGCGGGGAGAAAAAATGGAATGAGAACCAGATCTTTCAGAAACCGGACTCAGATCCACGTGGCAACTTGAAAAACATCATACGACTCATGGGAGGGAAACCCGCGGAGGTCGTAAATCGGAGGAAAACAGAAAGCTGAATGTAGAGGAGAAGTCTATCACCTAGACGACAAAAAAAAAATTCAGGTAAAAACCCTACCAAGGAATTTCTATAATAGAAGAAATAGTAGAACATAAAGCTTGTCAAGGGAAAAAGACTCCTGGGACAGGGAGTTAGACCATAACAAGGTATTAAGTCATTTAAGAAGACCTCAGAAATAAGACAAGGAGAGGGGGCACCGAGTCCAATTATGGAAGAGGCATTGAACGGGGAGAGAATAGAAGCTATGTGAGCGAAAAAGGGACTACGGGGGGGACGTATGGGCTTTCGAGGAATGAAAAGAAGCACGTAAGAGCTCGGGTTAAGTTTCAGTCCGCGGAAGAAAACGCCCGGTGGGTAGGCAGGAGCATATCAGGACGGGACTAAGGACGGGTGTTTAATGTCAAAAGGGAAAAGGACTTTGTCCGTGGGCGAAAGTGAAAAAAGAATCGGTGCTCGAATCAAAAGGTGGAAAATACGAGCTAACGTGTCTATGCGCCTGAGGATTCGCTCTTATAAAGTCTTAGGGGAAATGGCCTAGATATGTCTAAAATGAACTGAAAGGAAACAAATAAGCTCATCCAGAAGAGAAGGTGGTATGCCTGACATAAAACGCGAGGGGAAAGGAAAGGTTAACGTTCAGAGAAAAACAGAAAGCCCGGGGGAACGAGCTTGCCTTCTTCGCTTAAAGGGAAAACGTGGCTTGGGGGGGGAATAAAAGAGTCAGCCGCGAAAAGAGTTTCGCACGGATGAGAGGTGGGGGGGATGGAGAAACGTGGTGTGGGGGAGGGAAAAAAAGATGGGGGTGTTACAAGAAACTATGGCACAGCTAAGAAACCAAGAGTCAAGAGGGCTTCGCCGGCTAGATTCTCAGGAGGGATTAGAGAGTACTCTCTGTATAATGCTAGCTGAGAAAAGCCTAGTTGGGGTGAGGGGAGGGGGGGCGAGGAAGTAACGTGGGGAACCTTCTGTGAAGGGAGTGAAAGTGATCAAGATTGGACGAGAAAAGAAAATAAAGGGGGAAAAAATCTGGTTTAAAACGGGGGCAAGGAAAGGAACAGAAACGAGCTTTCAGCCGACCGGGGGATCGCGCAGCGGGTGAGGGTCCGGGTCTGAGGAAAGAAAAAAGCATGTGAACGGAGTAAGGAGAGTGCTGGTTACATAAAGAAATCAGTACCGGGGAATTGGCCTACAGAAGAGATCCTACAAAAGACAACGGAGTAGAATGAGTAGGAAGGAGGAATTCCATAGGTAGGGAGGGAAGACTGAGACATTCACAAGATGGAACGGGAGCCTAAAATGCCCTTGTCAGCCCGAAAAAAAGAAACTGGCAGAAACAGAAAAAACGAGAACTGGAAGCAGGGGAATCACTAATAAACAAGTGGAACTGTCAGCGGGGAAACCCCTGAAGGGGAGTCCTAAGAAAGAATGGAGCAAGGGAAAAAATTCAGTTGAAACGAGAACAAGAAAAGAAACAGCCCACACCACAAATAAAAAAACCGTTCTCTGTCACAGCGCTAAGAAGAAAAAAAGTATCCTAAATATGGAAGAAAAATCTAGGAAAAACTCACAAACTCTGGGGAAATCAGTTGCGAAAATGCTTGGTACAGGACAAACAACAGCGTCTAACGGCAAGACGCCAAGAAAAAGCACTAGCCCCAGGGGGAAAAAAAAAACTAAATGGGAGTACCGGCACAACACCGCACTCCGTCTAAGGAGAGAAGAAAAACTGAAAACGCACTGGAAAGGAAGGGTAGGGAGAGAAAGGCAAAGTCAAAAACCAAAATTCGATGCCTAAAAGAATGGCAAACACACAGGAAATTCGCGCCTGCTCTCAGCCCAGTGGAACTGCCTTCATAATCGGGAAGGGAAAACCACTACTCAAAACCCGGATAATCTAACGCCTGGAGTAACCCCGCCAAGGACATGAGAAAACGGAAGCGCTGAGATGGGTGGAAAAAAAAAGGAATCGTCGACAAATCGATGGGAACGCCGGGCTAAAAACGAGGAAAAAAGGAGGAGAACAAAAACTACTAAAAGAAGAGCCGCAAAGAAAACCGACCCAACAAAGGTAAAAAAGTGGGTGAAAAATCTTCCTCCCTGAAGTACAAAACGAGAAGAAAATGCTTACTGGGAGGAAATCTCAAATCAACTTCAGGAAGGGACCGCACGAAATGTCTTGACATATTTTTTCGCTCTTAGGCAGGAAAGAAACATACAGAGGGTGAATGCATCGAACTCATATGATGCTTAAAAATCCGTAAAGCAAGGGGGCAAGGTGGGTAGGGACTGTGGATACACTTGGGAAGCGGATCCCATGCGAACAGGAGAATAAAGCTGGTCGTACTCTCCGAGAAGAGTCTTGAAGAAATAAAAAAAAGGGCTAAAAGGGAATGGCTGGGTACCCGAGTGAGATGTAGAGTAAGATGGAGAGCAGACCAAGAGATCCGAAGGAGCACGAAAAAACATCCTCGACCGTCCACTATAAGGGGAACTGGGGCCGGGTGGGGGAAAAGGTAGAATTAAAAGAGGACGTAGAACATATAGTGTGAGAACGAGATTTTACCATTGGGGGTGGGGAGGTTTCATCGGCCGGTGACGTCGAAGCCTTAGACCCGAGGGCAGACGATTAAGTTATCGGCACGAGGATGCGCCGTCTATAGGGCGAAAGGGTCTTAACGAAAATTTGTTGAAAGGGAAGTAGAAGAGCACCAAGGGCAAGTGGACAACAACCGTGAACACGGGAAAAGAGGAACATGGTTGAAAAGGCACAGTCTGCAAGGAAGTGAGGTCAAAAAAAGACTCGTTCAGAAACCGTGGGGAGCGTATAAAACACGGAAGGGGAACTGTCAGGGTCAGGCGGGTGGAAACCCCCTTCCCTCCTTTGGGACCAGCAGCACAGGAAAGCAGAGATCAAAACGGAGAGCGAGGAAAAGCCTCCACAGCAATAGAGAAAAACGCAGAAACCCGAAGAGAAAGAACTAAAGCCTCATACAGTATGATAAACGGGGAGGCTCATGGACTACAGGGAACCTTTCGCTTGATGAACCGGCGAGGCCGGAAACCGCTCAGGAAAGCCACGCCAGATGGAAACAGAAGACAATTTAGGCCCGTCGCGTGGAAGACAGGCAATGCGGCAATAGGAAAGCGGTCGAGAAAAAAGAAACAAAAAAACAGTAAAAAGTAGATCACAGAGCCAGAGGGCGCAGGAGCTCAAGGGGAAAAAGAAATGCATAAAACTAAAAATTGGTGAACTGAAAGTAAAGGACAGCTAGACGGAGAGAACCTGGTTCCAGAAAGATCACAATAGGGGACCCTTAAACGAGCACGAAATCATCCAAAATCGAAAATACAAAAAGAAAGTAATGATGAGGATTCGGCGAAGGTCGGTACTTCCGACTTATGTCAAAAATAACACGGAAGGGAGAGGAAAAGCTTGGGGGGAAGAGGACAAAAACGATGGGAAAAGGGCAAGGAGGGTTGAAAAACGACCAACCTCCAAAAAAGCCGAGCTGTGGAGAAGGGAGTGAAACGGCGAGGTGGATTGAAAGAAATAAATTAGGAAGACGCTAGGAGAAATGGTCTGGACCAAAATCCGAGAAGCGTGTGTAAAAAGGTTGACCGATTCAAAAAATGGGAGGGGGGAAGGGGGGATCGCAAAGATGCACACACAGAGATAGACGCATAAGCGAGCGAACAGAATGGAAATAAAGCCTTGAGAGGACAGAACCAAAAGGCGAAGCAGAGAAAAGAAAGGAAGACAAGTCGAGGAAATCAGAAATACGCGAACACAAAAAGGAGATGTTCTAAAAAGAAAAGGGGGGGGGAGGCTAAAACTATAGAAAAAGACTAACCATAGAAAAGGGGACTTTAAAAGCGTAGGATGGGAAATAAGAAGAATCCACCGCTTAAGAGTGGGAAAGGACGAAAAAGAGAAAAAGAAGAGGTCAAAATACCCGACCGAAACAGAAGTAAGAAGCGTTATTGATAAACCATCGTTAAGGGAGATCAAAGAAAAACTGCTGAACTGTTAGTCGCCCAAAGAGGAAGAAGAAAAGTGCTAATATCATAAGCCTCCTCAATGGACTTCAGGGAGGAGATTAAAAGACATCGAAGTTGCTGAGTTCCGTTGGGGGGGGGGGTGTGGCTGGGCTGTTGGTGTCCTAGGGTTCCAAAAGAATGATAATTAGATTACAAAATATGGAAATACCGTTAAACGAAGAAGAGGAGTAAACTAAGGGGTAGAAAAAAATCGAGGGTTGGTAACTAGGCCATGATGGGAGCCACAGGAAATTTTGTGTCGGGTAAAACGGGAACCTACTCAGAGGAAGGAGGACATGAGAGAAAAAGACTGTTCCGGGTGTCGAAAGAAAGTGAAGAAAACGAGGGGTTAAAAGCGAAACTGGTGGCAAAACAGAAGGGGGGGAAGTAAAGAAAAAAGGCGTGAATAAATAAGAGAGAAGTCCGGCTGTAGGAGGTAAAAAAAGAATCTGGGGACTTGGGAATGAGATCACCAGACCAAGAGGAGAGAAGGCAAGGAAAAAAAAAAAGTTACAAAAGAAGTTTGCGGGGGGGGGAATGAAAGAGAGGCCGGAACGGTCCCTGGTGATGGGGGATAAACGCCCTGAAGGGTGTGTCTGAGGGGTGGCGTGCTGGGTCGTGTTAATGCGTGTTCGCAGGGAAGGAGGGTGGTGGGGTGAGGAAAAGCGAGGAGGAGACAAGAGAAGGGGGGCTCGTGGGTGGGGGGCGGAACCAGAGGCATGTTGTTTTGAGACGGCGGTATGGTGGTCTGCCGGCGCCAAACGTGCGCGCGAGGGGTGAAAGCGAGGTGTGAAAACGTGGGAGGGGGGTAGCGGGTTGGTTTGCGTCGGGGGGTCTGCATCGATGTGGGCTTCAGATAGACGTGCGTGATGTGTGTGTGAGTCGACGCTGGAAGGGGGCGAGAAGGCTGGGAACGTGAGGGGGGAAAAGCAGGGGGTGCCTGCGGGGGTGGAATGATCAGTCAAAAGAACCGTCAATCAAAACTCAGAACGAAAAATACTAAACTGTAAGACCGATTGCAGGCAGCAGCAGTTCGTGCCGGAAACTGAAAAGGCCAGAGGCAACGTAAAATCAGGGGAATGGAAAGGGGCCCAAAAATCAGGGAAATGAAAATACCAGCAGAGATAAGGAAACACCACACCGGCTTGAGTCAGGAAAGGTCGCAGAAAGCGAAGGCGAAAGACCTATGGCAGGAAATTGTCGAAAGAAAAGTAAACGTGAATTCACTTCAAAAGGGAAAGGGAAAAAGACTCCCACGAACCCTGAAGAAACCAAGAAAACAGAAGAGGGGGATTTCGCATAATCGAAAGGTAGAGAGTCCATAAGGAAAAGAAACCGCAGTCTGTAACCGTTCCATGCCGTACAATGGGATTTGATAAACGACGAGCAGGGGAAAACAAGGACGGTTTGCCCAGGAAAACCAACGAAAAAAAGACTCCCAAAAAAACGCAGAAAAACGACTTCATGAAAACAGGGGGGAAAAGTCATGAAAAAAATAGAGCCCTGGAAACCCACCGAACTTGTGGGATGAATAGTGGGGCGAAATGCTTTCCGAAACCCACGAAAGAACGAACCCAAAGGACTAAAAAAAAAAACACTATACATCCAGGGGAGAACCAACAATCCTTAGGAAGAGGAAAAAACAACAGACCGCCTGCTAAAGAAGATAAAATAGGAAAAAAAAACAAGAAGAGGAGAAGGGGCGCTCATAACCAACAAGAGAGAAGATCCTCCACAAAGGAAGTACCATGCCCGGGGGCACGAGGCAGAGAAAAAACTTTTTTCAATTACTTCCATACGAACATAATGTGCCGACAGAAGAAAGAAAAGACCGTATAAGACTGAGAAAAATTGACCCCCGAAAAGGCAAAAAAAGCAGATGTGGGGCACAAAAGCAGCAGAGACGGAAAAAGGGGAGAAAGTAACCGGCGGGAAGTGAAGCACAAAAGTCCAGAAAGAGAAGTGTAAACAAACGCGCACCCCAAACCTTGAGGGGGACCACGCGCGGTCACAGAAAAGAACATCTAAATCTCTCGAATTTGGGGAAACTGAGCTCCAGAAAGGGGGGAAAAGGAAAGAAAGAGGATCTTGGCACTCTCAGAGAGGAGGGAAAAAGAAATTACCTCTCCTGAACTAGAAAAGGGGGGGGGGGGGGGGGGGGAGGAGGAGAGGGGGAAGAAGACCAGAGAAAGAAGTCGGAGCTCTTCTGGAGACCCTTGGGAAGGCAACTCGGTCAGGGAAGTTCTCACCTAAACGACTGCTGCCTCAAGAAAAGAAAATCAGTTCTGGAATAGGAGCACAAGGTATTAGAAAAAAGGGGGGGGGGTCGTGTGGTAAAAAACTCTGAGAAGGCGGGCCACACCCAAAACAAAACACCAAGAGAAGAAAACCTCATCAGAGCTTATGGAGGAAAAGACTTTAACAAAAGAACCTGCGCCAAAGGAGAGAAATCACCGAGTATATCTTGGTTCATCTGGATTGGATCCTTATTAGAGGAAAGCACGAGAGCTAATAAAAAAAAAAAAAAAAAAAAAGAAGAGGGGGGCCCGCCCAGGGTCTCACCTGGAGCCAAGCCCTAAAAGGATGTAGAAATCTTATATGAGGAGGGGGAGATGGATAGGACACTTAAGGGTCGAAAGTCTAGAAAATCGCCATCGGGGGTGCGACCAAATAAGAAGAAAGAACCCTACCCATCACTCCAGTGAATACTGGCAAGGGGACGAATGAGGCGGGTGTAACATTCACAAAAAGACGTAGTCGGGAAGAAAACCTTAAAAAGGTAAAAAAAAATCTCTTTTGTGATCAGAAAGAAAAATCCGAGGAGGAAGGTGGTACGGCGGGGGGGGAACAAAACGCTTCTACGCCATCTGGCAAAAAAAGACATGTCTGATTAAAAAAGGGGAAAGAGAAGGAAAGAAAAAAAAAAGTAGTAAAAAGAGACCCAAAAGGGAATACATATGGGCCCGGGCTACCGTGAAAACTCATGAGAGAAGGGGGGGGAGGGAGACAATGCTACGCTTGGAACATTTTTAGACGGAGGGAAAACGGTGCAATTCCGGGAGAAGACCAGGGTTCCTAAGAATAAAAGAGTAAGAAGAGGGAACAGGAATGGACGCTACTGGAGCTCTCACCTTCCGACCGAGGAGGATCTACTACGAAAAAAAAAAGGAGTTAAAAAAGTAAGGAGAGATCCAGATGACAAGCTGCATGGAAGAGATCTGCAGAGAGAGGGGGATGACTCGACACAGGTAAAAAAATGGGCGCAGGGGGGCAGTAACTTCAAGGGAAAAAAACAGCAGAACAATGGGGGACAGAGAGAAAGGAACAGTCACGAACCTAATCACCAGGAGAGAAAGGCGAACGGGGATAAGGTCGGAGGGGATCTTCGGCGCGGGTCAGGAAAAGACCGAACTTTCGAGGAAAACGAAAAGAATAAAAAAAATCGACCCCGGGATTGAATCGGACTAGGGGAAAAAAGGCCACAAGGGGAAGAACGACGGTGTAAAGAAGGGGAAAAAGAAAAAAAGCAGGCCGTAGATGTTCACGATAACCAAACAAGAGTGAAGGACTCGGAATCAATTTGGGGGAACGAACGTGAATGAGACTGGAAAGACCAAACCAGGATGAAGAAAGGGAAACGCGTAAAGGCGGACGTGAAGGATTCAAAGGGAACTTGGGGAGAAAAAACAGAGGGTCTACGAAAAAATACTGGCATAGAGAAAGGCACAACGTGATAGACTAAGACAGAGGAAAAAGAAGAGAGGGGTGGAGTAAGCAGAATCCACCGAGGAAGGAAGAAAAAGAACGTTGCAAAGGGTATGGCTGACACCTTTACGCATATCCCATCAGGGGAGACTAGAAGAAAAAACTTTCCTCTTCCCAGCAAATAGAGATTACGGATATTCGGAGGGAGGTGGGCAAAGGATCCATAAATAGGGGGTAGAGAGGGAAAAATTCGAAAATCCTACCGAGCAAGAAAAAAAGAAAAAAAAATTTTAGATACTAAAAAGAAGATATAAGAGAAAGCGGAACAAAAAATGGCGAAACGGGGGGTCTCCCCGGACTCAAAGAGGAATCAAAGGGATAATCCCATCCGCCTCAAGAGATGGAGTCGAAGAAAAAAAAAAAAAAAAACCCCACAATCATCTCCAGGGGGAGAAAGAGTAAGAAGGTTGGAAATCGCGCAAAAAAGGAAATACCGCCTGTGAGAATAAGTGCCGAGAACTATTAGCTAAATGAAAGAACAATGGACCGAAAAAAAAAGTTGGGGAAATAACTGTCGGAGCTCGGGGAGGGAAAAACGTCCCCCGGGGAAACTAAAAGGGCGGAAAAAAGTCCTGCTTAGGGAAGGGGGGCGTGAAATAAATTTCCATACTGCAAGGGGGACAAGGAGAGAATGTCGAGGATCTCCAGTGGGAAACTACGAGTTGCCTGTGGACGGAGCGCCGGGGTCATGAAAGAAAGTATAACAGAGTGAGTAGGTGAGGTCAAAGAAGAAATACTGCACAAAACGCGGAGTAGGCAGGGCCGAAAAGCGGGGATTTTTCCTACTTGGGGCGTAAAGAGACTTGAAGGGGGGAAAAATTGCGTCAAAGCAGCAAGCAAAAAACTTGGTCTAACGTAAGGTTTAGGAGGAGTCTCAGGCAGGGTCGGGAGGGGGGACCGAACCAAAGGGGCGCCAGGTGGGGGAAAATGGCTAAGTGGGTAGGGGAAACTACTGTGTGTTTGTACGCGAGGAAGGGACCAGGCACACAAAAGGTAGAAAACAAACCCCAAAAGTCATAAGGGAGGGGAAGCAGAAGATTTCAAAGGCGGCATTGGAGGAGGAAGGTCGTCCTTCTAGAGGAGCAAAGCCAGTTTCTGGGTCTGATGGGGGGGGGTCGTCTACTATCCGGGGGGGGGGAAAAAAGACCTTTAATATGACTGATCAGAGAAGAGAGGAAATTACCGGTGTTCAAAGGAGAATTGACACAGGGGGTGCCTGAGAAAAAAAAAAACTAGCAAGGAGGCAGAGAGGGGGCGTCAGGTCAGAAATTGTAGTGACGGGGACGTACCAAAGGTCCTATTCGGAAGACGACCGAAGGGGGGTGAAAGATTCCCAAAAAACGAAAAATAGGGCACTGACGATCTACAGCAGGAAAGAAAAAAAAAAAAAACAACAACCAATGAGTAGGAGAAGAAGAGAAAGAGAAATGATCTTATACCGAAAAGGGTGACAAAAGATGTAAGCTTTTCAAAGAGGAAGACGGAAAGTTCGACGGAAACAAATCATACAAATAAAACGAGAAAAAGGAAAAAAACGCAATACACAAACGTCGGGGGAAAAAACTAAGAAGGCGACTCAGCCGGTCCATAAAAGCAAACACTCAAAAAGCAGGGACCAAGGGAAATTAGGAAAGCCATAGTGGAGGCAGGAACACGAAAGGGAAACATGTTGCCACTAAAACACAAAAGTATGGGCTCCAACACCAAAAGAAACAAAAAAGATATCAAAGAAAAGTAAAAAAAGGAAGAACAGGAAAATCCTGCCATCCGAATCACTATCCAGCGAAGAAAGAACAGACGTAGGGTGGAGGGGGAGCTCTGGAGGTAAAAAACCTCAGGGCAAAGGGAAAACCAAAGAGAAAAAAAAAAACCATAGCATCCGGGAGAAAAACTTAAATGTAGAAGGCACGAAAAAAAGAAAAAGAAAGTGCGAATCCTAAAAGAACTTAAATAGAAAAGGAAGCGAGGATGAAAAAGAGGAAATGACTAAATCAGAAGAAAGCCACAAGCAAGAGAGAGAGGCAGTGAAGATAAAGGGTGTTCGAATTGCTAAAGCTTGCCTTCCCAAAGAAAATAAAAGAAAAAGGAAAAAACTGGGCATCCCCCGGCGACAGAAAAAAAGACCAACAAAAAACAGACTGGGCCAAAAGGAGGGAAAATCGACAAAAGAGAAATGAAAGAAGGGGAAAAAAAATTTACAGGGTACCGAATAAAGAAAAATGCCGGGGAAAACGCAGACCCGAACAAACCCAGAATGGGTGTCGAACCCATCTTCCGCAACGTGAATAAACACAGAAATCTCGGAGGAAGTTGAGGAGAAAACTAACTGAAAATGCATGACGAGGGTAAAGGAGGATGAATGACTTATAGTCAAGAGGGAAAAAAAAGTTACGAGAAGGACTCGAAGAAGGGGGGGATTCTGGGACATCTCCAAGGAAAGGGAGAATGAATGCGAGGAATGGGAGGAGGAAAGGAAATTTGTCCAGTTCGGAACAGTAACCATGGTAAAAGGGGAGGAAAATAGACCGATGAGTCGAAAAAAGAGGAGGAAAGGCGTCTGGTGGGGGGTAGGGTACCGAGGAAGTAAAATCGTCCAACTAAAACTTCACAGCTGGAAGGTGCTATACGGGAGGACCACCTACAAAGAACATACGCAAGAGAATATGCGAGCAGGTTTCGGAGGGATGAAAGAGTCAGAAGAATGATGTTGTAAACATCGAACTTGAAAAAAAGGGAAAAATGATGGACAACGAGGACCGTAGAACTTCATTCACAGCTGAAGAACTTCGAGTCTCAGGGTCCGATCACTACTGAGAAGGATGGCTCAAAGGGGAAAAAGTGCTTAAAAAGGACAGACCAGAAAAAAACCGCAACGAACGGGGGCGGTTGCCCTAGTAAATTGAAAAGAAACTGCATGTTTTCCCAATGCACCTTCTGGAGAAGAGAAAAAAACCTTTAGGAACAGGCCATCACCTAAAGGATCTCGGAAAGAAAATCGAGAGGACGGTTGGGGTCAAAATTCGGAGGGGGAACCCAGGACACGAAAGGAAAGAAAACCCAACCAAAATTCCAATGGAAAAATCAAAAAGGAAGAAAAAAAAGTCAGCGAAAGTCGGGGACTGGTCGAGAAGTATGGGCATCAGAAAACAAGCGAAGAAGAGAACGAAGAAGACAGAAAGAAAAAGTTGAATCATTTCTGCGCAAGGGGGGCTAAAAAAGCAAC
>Ga0179591_1292619_pt1 | contig 15804 bp, 17 predicted proteins | sample CZOMad2_1_08_16f_FD_182891 | JGI IMG/M metagenome (GOLD analysis project Ga0179591, IMG submission 182891) | Vadose zone soil fungal communities from Angelo Coast Range Reserve, California, USA - CZOMad2_1_08_16fungal (PacBio error correction) | ecosystem: Environmental > Terrestrial > Soil >...
TATAAGACAAGGACGCGGGAAATAGGAGTACAAAACCGTGGGGAAGGGCAGTTTCAGTGGAGAGAAAGGGTGAGATGGGGTCAGGACTTTTGTTCCCGGGGGGTGGAGAGGGGTGATATTCGTCTAGAAATGGCCGCTAGAGCAAAACCTGGTGTGGAGGATGCAGCTTGGTTGTAGAAAGGGCACAACATAAATCACGACTGTTCTAATCGAGAAGTGGGGGGGGACTTGCTTGGAAATGGGGACCACTTGGGAGATTGACGAGGCCAAGTATAAACTAAAGACCTTGAGCTGTCAATGGGGCAATGGTTAGGGCTCGGGTCGAATGGGGGGGAAGACCGAAAGCATGGCCTGGAAAGGAAGAACTGGTGATGTTCTGAGGGGGAAAGGGAAGGGTCGTCACGTTCGAAGAAACTCAAGAAGAAAACAAAGTAGGCGAGCCGAAATTACTAGATACGAATGCTATTCGACAAGGGTTGGAAAAAGGGTAGATTTGGGGGAGGATCACGACCACCAGGTGCGGGAAGTTTTGGAGGGGAATAGAAACGCAACGGAGGCAAAATGCGACTTGAGGTGGAGAGGGGAAAAAATGAGGCAACATGGGGCCGGGGGAAGGGGATCAAAAAAACTCCCAATTAACTTCGATATGAAAAGGCAGACCATGCTTTCCTGATCTGGGGGTTGGAAAAAAAGAGGAAATCTAAGAGTGGGATCTTAGCAAACTTTGGTCGGACGGAATGCTCGAAGGACGCGCCGCATGGCATGAAGGAGTGAGGGGGGTCGTCTCGCAAGATGAAAAAAGGTAGGGGATGCGATCCTGAAACTGGTTTTGCCATGGGAGGATTGGAAAGGAAGCACCAGCCGATTCAGGGAACCAAAAGCTGTTCTGGGAAGTGGGGTGCCTGAATGACTTTCTGAAGGGGAAGGACGGAAAAAAAGCAACGAAGCGGCAAGGACCAGGTGGGTTGATGCAGGGAATGGGGCGGGGGAATTTAGAGAAAGGGGGAAGACAAGAAATAAGAAAAGGAAAGACGGCGGCAAGGAAACTTGCGGTAATTGGGGACAGAACGACGAGCTTGTCTTGGGGAAAAGAGGACGTTCAAGGGCACCAGAAGATGGACGTCGTGTAAAAAGAAACAGGGCCTCTAGAAAAAAATACGACAGGCACGCGGGGCATCTCAAAAAAACGTATGAAAGGCGTAAGGGGTGACGCCAGGGTTGAACCAAATTCACTCGTCGGGCTGAGAGGAGGAAAAGGATGCAAAAAAAAGAAGGAGATTAGGTTGGAGATGAAGAAGCATTCTGTCAAAAAAAGCCTGGCGGATAGTGGGATCCGGGGAAACCGAATCGGTTAAAATATGAAAGGAGGTCGGGGGGCAGCCTCCAGGAAAAAATGGCTAGACCTAGGGGTCTCTACCTGGAGGGATCGGTGTGAGGACATGTGGAGAGGGAAGTGAAAGAAGTCTTACTCAAAACTTTTGGAAATAGGGATTGAGAAAACACCGGGGTAAATCAAAACAAGTCGAGGTTTTCCGTCATTAAGGGACCGTGCGGGAGGAATGAGCCTCCGAGGAAAACAAAAAAAATAAAGGTTTTCGAACAAATGCCCAAGCAGAGAAAAAAAACCAGATTGAAATGGCGCTTGGGGGTACGGAAAGAGTGAGGAAAAGAAGGGAAGAACGACAAAAAAGAGGAGGGTGGAGAACCGGGAAAAGGATCCTCGCACGGCAACAGAGGGATGGAAAAAAGAAAGAAAGAAAAAAAGAAAACTTCCGAGAACTTCGCTCGGAGTGGGACGGGGGAGTACCCAAAAAGACCGAAAAAAAGGACAAAATCTGTTCGGCAGGGCACAAAGAAATTCAAAAAATGGGAAGGGAAGGGGGAAGACCACGGCCCAAAGGGTGGGACTTTTGTTCGAAGAACATGGGGCTGTGTATAAAAGAAGGGGAGTCAAGGGTCAGACCCGACCCCACCCCCCTAGACTACAATAAGGAAAGCGGGCGAAAGTCGAGTGATTCTAGAAAAAGAGAGTCAGGGGGTAAAGGAAAAGAAGGGGTTCAAGGATTACCACCTGGTAAACCCTCGAGGAAAAGGCGGTTACGCGATTCAGGTTGGGGGGAGAGGGACGTCTAAGACGCCCGCCAACACCTCTGAAAACGGGACAAAAGGAGGTATCAGGCTTTTGTTGCCCTTGGAAGGAACTATAGACAGACGCTTGCCGAGAAGAGAAGCGCCATCACCGGGAGGTCAAAACCCGTCTGAGGCCGCGTGCGACAATCCCCGCGGGGAGGCAACGTGAAGGGAAAATCAAGGGATGGGAGTACATAGATTTCAGAAAAAAGAGAAGTTGATTCGTAGTCGGACAGAGGGGGAGGGGGGAGAGGGGGGGGGATAGCAAGAGGACTGATTCTGGTCTTTACCATGAACTCGGGAGTAGGTCTCGGGGGGGAGAAAGCCGCTAACACCGGAAAAGGAAAGAGAGGGAACTGAAAAAACTGACAAAAGAAAAGGAGGACCTCTCCTGCAGGGCTCCAAAACGGATTCGAGGAAGGGAAACGGAATTTATCTGGTTTACCCGAGGGTGTAAGGTGAGAGGAGAACACAGGAAGACGGAAGAAAAGAAAAACCGTAATGGGCATAGGGAAACCGAAGATCTTATCTGAAATGGAGGAAAAAGAGACGGAAGACAAAAAGACTACCATATTGAGGAACGCAGCTTTTCTCGGGAGGGAAAACAAGAAGCCTTGGTAATCCAAAACCAAAAAGAACCTAGGAAAGGGGGGTTGAAGAATCGCCAAACAAGCAAAAAACCTTGAAAGAGTGGACCGCTTTGGGGTGCGACGAACGGAGGGGAAAAAAAAAAGAAATGCCTGCGGCAGACTTCCTGCGAACCGGGGGAAAGAAAAGGAGAACGGAAGCCCCCTGAAGTGATAGAGTAATCGATAATGCGGGGCCAACAAATTCCCGAGGAAAAAATTTGAGAGTGGAGGGACACGGCTAAGCCATAACATCGCCATGCCCTTGGGGGGAGCACATGGAAGGGGGGACACTCATGAAAGGCAAGTACAAGGCCGCCCTCCTAATCTAATAAAGACCAATAAAAAAAGAGTCCGTAAGGGTAGTGCCTTGATGCCCAAGGGGGGGGGAGAAAACAGGGAATTAAATTGCGGGCGAGAGAATACGGATGAGAAAGGGGGAGTATCGGGTCGAATTAGCTCTCCTACCCAAAAAAGAACTTCGGAAAGATCTCAAAAAAACGAAAACATCATCAAAAACCGGAAGGGCATGGGGGGAAACTGATCAAAGCCAAGCCAGTAAAAACCGTCAAGGAAGACGATGGATCTGCTAGGAAAAAAGGCCGGGGATTTACGGGCGCCGGCGAAAAAGAGAAGGTGGACAAAGATAAAAAGATTCAACACGCCGAAATTCGGAGGGAAGAGTAGGAAGAAGGAAAAAAGAGGCCTAGTCAAGGTCAGGAAACCGTAAGGAGTAAAAACATGAGAAGGAGGGGGGGCAGATAATATCCAACGCCCAAAAAAAGAAAAAAAAAGTGCGGGTCTAAGCGGGGGGAACGACAAAAGGAAAATAGAACCGGGGGAAAGAAACAAAAGAGAGAAAAGGGGAAAAGGGGAAAACCTAAAGAGAGAAGAGTACAAGGGGAAGGGGGGAGGGGTGCCACGAAAAGAATGGGCAGAAAAAGATGCCGGGGGGAAAAAAGCTTGCAAGGTAGAGTTAACGGCGACCAGAGCTTTAAAAGCGGAAGGACGTTGAGAGTGGAGGGTTGAAAATCTATGGGGTTAGTAAAAAAAAAAGAACTAAAATTCGCAAGAAAAAATCCGAAACAGAGAGAGAGGGGTATCAAAAAAAAGGGCCAAGGTCGGACGTGAATAACCCGCCGGCGGAAGGGGGAGGGGAATTCACGACGCGGGTTAGAAAATACCGAGAGGTCATCCCGATTAACCAGGAGAGAGGCGAAGACTAATCTAAGTAAAGATAAAGAAAAAAAAGGTACAATACTAATCTAATAAACAGTTGAAGGGGGCGTCACGGCGATAATAGTCCAAGGGAAGGGGGATAATTGAAAAACTTACAAGAAAAAAAAACGAAATCCTCAAAGGGACGGAAGCTAGGAAGAAGAAGGGGGGAAGCAATCTTTATGTCATTGGGGGGGAAACCAATTGGGAATGTCCGTTGTAAATTGGGGGAGTAAGAAAAAAAAAAGGGTACATCAGTCGATCAATGAATTGAGTTTTGACGAGGGGGGAAGTCCGGAAAACCAAAAGGAAGCGAAGTCATCCGGGTCAAAAAACAAAAACAAGAGTTGTGTCATCGGCAAACGGCAGTGGTTTCTCTAGGAAAAGGGAAACTACGATGGAGAAAAAAAATACGAAAGGGAGCAAGAGGAGGGAAACTCCGAGAAGGACCTTCTCCAAATCGCGAATGCAAGAAGGACTGCAAAAAAAGGAATCTGCTGCTGAAAACAACAAAAGGGGGGGGGGAAAGGAGGGGGCAGGGATCAAGGGATTCATACTTGGAGCCGGAAAAAAGAAAAGTTGCTTTCGGGACTAGTCTAGGGGAGAGAAGGGGAAAGTTGGTTCAGATCGACCTGGATCGCAAAGAAGCAAACCGCTCGCGTGGGGGGGAAAGGGCTGAAAAAACAAACAGTCCCGGGATCTAACCTTACACCGACACGAAGAGAGGACGAAAGGGGGAAAGGAATCAACATGTACAAAAGGACAGCGCATTGGGAAAGAAAGGGTTAAACAGAGAGTAGTGCAAGAAAAAACCCATAGAAGTTAAAGAAAAAAAAACGTAGGGGGGTTCTGCCCTGGGTAGAAGAAGGGAAATGTCCAAAAAAAAAAGGAAAAATAAAGACATGAAGCAGGGAGGAAAGTTGTCTGACTGAGGAAGAGGTAGGGGGGGATCGAGGGGACAACCAGCTGCTCGTAAAATAGGGAATGAACAAAGTCGCACTCGGAACAAACAGAAGATGGGTCCAGCTCGAAAGGAACATTGGAGGGGGGGGGAGACAAAGGGGGGAATTGCGGCCGATGTTAGTTTCTCAGGGCCCCCATAGAGGGCAGTAACAAAGGGGTCAAGTCGAATAGACGAAAAAAAAGGTCTTGCTTCACGAAGGTAATAAGCATGAAGACTTGGGAAGAGGGTTGGAGGGGAGGGGTTTTGAAGCAGGGGGGGGCAAAAGGGTCTTATCTTTCAAATGAGAATTCAGGAGGGAACTAAAAAAAATGAGGGGCCGGGTTTTACAAAAAGAAAAGACAAAAGAATAAGAGCAAAGGGGGGAGGATTGAAGTTACCAAGACAAGAGCAGTCGCGATCGGGGATCTTCCTTGGTGGGGTGATGGAAAATTACTCGGCAGGCATCAAAACCGGGTAGAATTCTTGGGATGTGGGGGAAGAAACTACTATGAGATCAAAGCGTAATGCTAAAAAGAGGCGCGGAGGAGGCATTGATCAGGACTACTCTTATTCTGAAACCGCACCTGGACACCGGAAAATATAAAGGGGGTTTGTAATCACCTACCCAGAAAGGAGAGGGGGGGGGGGGTTGTGTTAGAATCAAGAGGGCGAGATGACCCCATTGATAAATGGAAACAGAGAACAGGAACTTCATGGACAAAAGAGTCAGAGGGAGAGGAGCTGACCTCTACTTTCTAAAACCAAATTTGTAGAGAAGACTTCGCGACGTATAAATCGGTGATAAGGAAATAACAAGGGACCAACTGAGCCATCTCCCAACGAGTCATAGGGCGGGGAGGGGTCAGGATCTGGGGTCTTCTTCAGAGAATAGGGAACATCTTGTGTGAATGTATAATGAAAGAAGCTGTTAATTACGGGGTAAACCAGCGGCCTAATCAAAAATTGTCACCACGACAGCACGTCTTCAAGAATTTTGGAAGAAAAGGCTGGGAGGGTCCAGTCTCACGTCTTTAGCGACGCCATCTGGGAGGAGGAGTGGTGGCAGCCAAGGAAGTTAAGGGTTGACCCAGATGAAGGATCGCCAACTCTTCAATCCCAGGTGGTCCGGGAGAGGGGCACGATTAGTTCATTCGCCATCAGAAGGGAAAGCGGGGCAGGAGTCAAGTCATTAAATAAGGACCTATGAATTTCCAAACCAAAGAAAAAGAGGAACGCGAAGTGGAAAGCGGTCCAAAAATCTAATATAGAATGTCGAGGGAAGGGGGGGTGCAGGAAAAAGAGCCTTGTTGAAATCTTCGGAAGGAGGAAGGTAATCAAGAGGGGGGTTGACCTAGTGAGGGGTCAGCGGGAAGACTCCGGGCGAGTAAAAAAAAGACCTTTATACCAGCCCTATCCTGGACCTAAGATAAAGGTGGTTCGGCAAAGAAGACGCACAAAAGTTGAGAGGACTGTACCTCCAGTCTAAAGACTCTGCAAGGTGGGTTCAGAGGGGAATCTGTAAAAAAGAAAGTTCTTAGAAATCTCTATCACCGCTGAAAAAAAAAAAGGGGAGGAACCCCCGCCAAAAGTTAAAGAAAACGAGCCCAGTCCTTGACCGCAGGCCTACACAAAAAACATCATGAGTACTAACAAGCTAAAAAAAAGTCAAAGGAGGGCAACAAATATGCCATTGACAGTCCTTCCTAACAGGAACTCCGGAGAGACTAAAGAAAAACGCAAAATCACTGACTGGAACATTGGGACTCGACTCAACTAAAAAAACTTAGTAGGAAGGGAAAAATCTAGAGACAGAGCCGAGACGGGTTAAAAAGATGGACGTGGGAATTGACATTACATAAGGCAGTGCAGGGAAATCGGGGTCCCAATTATCTGTTGTGCCCTAAACTTGGAGGCTGGCGGTTTCTACTCCTTTGAAAAGGGGGGGGTTTGCGTTGGGGGAGAACTTCAGCATTTGGGCGACTGTCCTTCCGGAACTGTCTTGGGAAAGTCTCAAACGGAAAACAGAAAAACCTGGACAGTAAAGAAGGGAGTTTCATTCATTAAAAATGAATCAGAAAAAAAAAAAGAGATACGATTCTTGGTTGAGATTGGGCGAGGACCTTCTCCGGAAAAAAATCTTCCAAGAAAGGGGTTGAAGGCACAGGGGGAGGGTCTTAAAAGGCTGTTTTTCCATACTAAAAAAAACGTGAAAGAGAGGGAAGAGAAAAAACGAAGACGTGAACCCAGATAAAGGGGCTTTTTCGTCAAAATCATTAAGGGTTAAGCGAGTCAGGAGAAGAGATATATCCGGGTAACGATCGAGGAAGAATGGAAGTTGAAAGGGGGAGTCACTGCAGTGGTCAATTCTGGGGGGAGTGACATTGAAAAGAGACTCCTCAATGGGTGTTCTCCAACACAGAGTCGGCGGAGGTACAAGTCGAAGCAGGCAAGGAAAAGACTCTTCAAGGGGAATTGCGGGGGGGTTGACGGAGGGAAAATTTTCATCGTGTAAAAAAAAGAAAAGGAATCTTAAAAGAAGGATCCGAAAAGTCGAGGATCCTAGGGGGACTTGAGAGGAAGGAGAAGCAGGAGACTGACATAGTGCAGAAAAAAGAAGTCGGTGCGTGGAATTGGGAAAAAAAGGGGGAAGAAACGGTTTTTGGAAAATAAAGTAACCGGGAAGGGGGAGTCAGACAAAAATATAAAAAAGAAGCATCATCCCTCTGGGGAGAAACCAAATAATACTGACAAGCGGTTTCCGCGGGGGGGGTTCCGAGATTAAAAACTGTCTCAATAAAAAGAAGGAACTCGAGAAAGGGGGCTTTCCCAACAGAACGTCGGGAAGACGGAAAAAATTAGGACACAGTACGTGGAGAATCACCGATCGCCCTGCACATTTATTTGTTCTGTGCATTAAGGTCTTACGGGCAGGGGCTCAGGCACTTCCGCTAGATCCCTCTGAATCAGAAAAACCAACAGACTCCTAGTGTGGCGTGGGAAACCAACAAACCTCGAAGAAAAACCCACGGGGAAAAATGGGCTGATTTCGTAATACATAGATTAGGCTATCCCTAAGCTCAGCTGGTCAAGGAGAGGCGTCAAAAGACATCACCATAAAAGATAATGCCAGTGCCGTCTCCTCTTAGAGCAACGGCCTCAATCGAGACACAGAAAAAGGATCAAAAAGATCTCAGATACTCGGACAATTTGGGAGGGTAAAGAGGGGTCAACATCTCCAAATAAGAGGAGAAGACGGCAGGGGGAGGGTGAGGGGGGGTCCAAAAAAAGAAGCATCCGACAATGCTTCTTAACGCGGGGGGAAAGGAGAGAGATCACTCCAAAACGGGAAGGGAAGTGCGACACAAAGAACCGGGCTGACACACGAGGTAAGACTAAATCATCAAAAAGGGAGGGGGACCCCGGGAAAATTCAATGGTCCACAGAAGTCCGGAGACCCACCTAAGGTTAAGGGGAAAAAGTGTCGATGTCAGAGCCCGAAGTACTTCAGAGAAGGGGTAAAGAGAAGGTGGAGAAAAATCCATTTGGACCATGCTCTAATAAATAGTCTGATTTTCTGACTCTCTCACATTAAGCGTTCGGAAAACCTCGGCCTCGTCAAAAGGGAAGTTAACACCATCCCACAAAACATGTTACAAGTACTATTCCTAAAAGAATCAAGGGAAAAGCGTCAGGGCCAGGGCCTGAAAGGGAGACGTCTCCCAACAAAGAACACAACCCGAAGAAAAATTCGAGTGAATTCGAAGGTCTTGGGGAGGGGGTTGGTGAAAAAAAAGAATGTACGGCTTAATGAACCCCTGGGAGAGAAAAATACCACAAGCCACAAAAAAAGCTAGAAGGAATATCAGTTGGCATTGTAATGGAATCATGGAAAGAGAAGTTAAGCTTAAGGGGGACTTTTCTATCAGATCAAGAGAAGCCCACAACGCTGAAGACGTTTTCACCTAGGAGACGTCACGGGCGATCTGGAAATAACCAAAGGTGACCGGAGGACTCGTCGTCCCAGTCAAAAAAAAGGGAACAAGAGGCGGAAAAGGATTCTGCTCAGCCAATTCGAAATTCCAGAGAGACTCAACAGCAAATGAGGGAGAGATAAGTTCATCAAATGAAAGATCAGAGAGGGGGGCGGATGTGGTCCCGACTGACGTGGCTCTCGAGCAGCAAGGGTACACTTTGAAATCGAAAACAACCTTGACCTGGTAAGACGAAACTTGGGGGGGGTGGCTGGCAGGGAGAATCACAAATCCAGAAGAATCTGGGGAGCTTCACGCCTTAAAATGCGATAGCTTATATCAGGCTTCAGGTAAAAAAATTCAAAGTCAATAATCATTAATGGTGAAAATATAGGATATCCTCAAGACTAGAGGGAGGACCAGGCTTGTAAAAAACTTGCGGGGTAACCTGGGGGGTACCCATCCCTCATAGGATCTCCTTACCGACCTCGGGCCTGGGGGGAGAAGGGGAGACGTACGAGTTGAAGAATAGAGGGGGAAAAAAAAAACCTCCTCCTCTAAAAAAGATAAGGTGAAAAAGGGAAAGGATACTTGAGCTCAAGACGACCAATAGGGGGGGTCGGGAGAGAAACCCATGGAGGTGGAAATTCCCACAAAAGGTATAAAATGAAAGGAAATTAAGTGGGACTTAAAACGGATCGGGGGGGGGAAAAGGCGAAAAGGAAAGACAGGACCCTTGGAAACAACTTCCAACTCCTTGGGGGTATCAGTCACGGGGGAAAGAACGTTGAGCAGGGGGAAAGAAGGGGGGGTTTAACTAAGTTGGGAGGAAATACTTAGCTAAGATGCAATCCGAAATCGGGAAGGGGATTCAAGAATTTGGAAACAGACGCAACGAGGGGGGAATGATTGGAGAGGGTGATCTGGATTGACCTCATGTGACAAAGAAAAAAAAAAAGGAGGAAGGAATACAAAGAAATGAGTTGATCAAATGTGGGGGTGCGCTGTGTTAAATGCTGATTGGAGAGAAGTTTGAAAAGAGGAAAAAAAAAGGTCGGGGGGGGGGGGGATGTTCGTTTAAACCGAGAATAAAGAAAAAAATCCTATCGAGGAGAGGGAGCGAAAAGCAGGGAGAGAGAAACGGGGATGCCCGCCAAACTTTTTCAACCGGGAAGATATGTTAAACTACCCGGGGGGCGCGTTGTGAAAGTGGCTGCCGGGACTAGTAGACGAGCTGCTGGGAAATGAAGAAAAGAGACGGAAGGGGGATGACAGCACCCAAGTCAATTGAAGGAGAAGGAAGAGGGAAAACGGCGATGGTCGACAGGGAGGCCGGGGGCCCACTCCTTCTAAGAGCACATCTTTAGGAACTGAGCAAAAGGGGATCGTCCAGAACCCTCTCATATTCTTCAGGAAGATGTCCTCCCCGTCGGTGGTTGGGGAACGATGCATAAACTTTTACAGGTTGAGGGGGATTAAAAGACGAGAAAAACCCACCGAAGCACGAAAAAGATGGGGGGTCAGAACTCGGGGAGGCTGACGGGGTCCTTAAAGAACTTCTTTTATCTAGAATCTTCGAAGAGATAAAAAAAGGTGAGCCATCCCCAGGGTCCTCGTGGGAAAAAAAAAGAAAAAATTATCGGGAAGAACTGGGGGGAAGTGGACCTTCCCTTAAAGAATGAGGGGGCATGAGGGGAAGGTAAGGAGCGGGCCATTCGAACAGGGGTTGTCGGAAGAAAGGGCCACGGAAGGAAAGGAACCGATGCGCGCCCAAGGGGCCTTCACAAGCGAGGGTCCAGAAAAAGCAGGGGTAGTTACATGGGACGGGGCAGGTAAAACATTCGCTTGGAAGCGGAGGAGAAGAGGAGAGGCCGTGAGGCTGGGAAGGTTAAGGGGACAGCCGTTTCGAATTGGCACAAATCCTGGATAACAAGCAGAAAAAACCCTGTGCAAAGTGGAAGGAGAAAGAAAAAAAGGCCCACCTAAGAAATCGACGGAAAGAAAGAAAAAAAAAAAGTTCGCATGGGAACTAACAAAGAAAGACAAAAAAAAAAAAAAAAAAAAAAAAAACAAAAAAAAAAAAAAAAAAAAAAAAAAAAAAAAACACAAAAAAAAAAAAAAAAAAAAAAAAAAAAAAGAAAAACCACCAGGGAAAGGGGGACTCAAAGAAAGGAGGGGAATCTCGACACCGCGAATTGAGGAAAGGGGGGTAGGGTCCGGCAGGAAGAGGAAGGTCTAAGGGAAAGGGTAAAAAAAGACCCTCCAAAAAACAGACACATTTCGTCTTAACAAGAGAACGAGAAGAAAAAAACCAAGGAGAAAAAAAAGAACAAATTGGGGGGAGCCGAATCCGCCCTGGGGAAAAGGTTAACCGACCGCCCAAGAATCGCATTGACGAAGGGAAAAGTTATCTCCTAGCCAAACTTAAAGAGGAAAGGGAGATATAACTGGGGGTTTCACTTGGAAAAGGGGAGAAGCTAACCAGGGGAGGTTAAATCACAAGGGGCGAAGGTGGGGGGGGGTTAGCAGCGAAAAGGCCAATAGAAAAAGGTGTTGCCGGAAAAGGGAACTCAAGAAAAAAGGTTGCATCATGGCGGGACTCCATTCTGGGTGGGGGAGTTGAGGCGGAGGGGGAAGAAAAAGAAATGGGTGATTCAGCTCTTCCCTCCGAAAAAAAAAAAAAAAAAAAAAAAAAAAAAGAACGGGGCCAATTTCTCGGGGGTTGATCAAAAGAGGGACGGAAAGAAGGAGTCCATGACACCAAAGGTCGACGACTAAAAATAAGAGAAAGGGGAGCCCCAAGGGGGGAGGGGGAGGCTCTCTGAAAGGAAAACCGCCCGAATTAAAAGAAAAACGGCCGGAAAACCGGTTCATCCATGGATTGGTGAAACTAGGAAAAGGATGGGGGGAAAAGGCGGCGAACTGGGGAAAAGGAGAATCGGGAGGAGGCCTCCTACTAAGATCGCTCGAAAAGGGGGGCACTTGAGAAAACGTACCATGGAAATATAGAGATTTCCCTTTACGGGAAGATTAATGGGGAGACGGAGAGGTAAAAGTTACTGTTTGAACATTCGCGAGAAGGGGGGGGGTAAACAAGGGGGGCTGGACGCCATCACCGTAAATAGGGCTGGGGAAAAAGGCCGCGCAGAGGTCCAGACAAAGGGACCGAGAATCAAAAAAGGCAGGAAAAGCAGCTTCAAAAATGTTTCAAAAGGGAGGATAAAAAGAGGGGTAAAAGAAAAGGAATCCTTTCAAAAACCAGCTATCACTACACCAGGACATCTCAAAGAAAAAAGTCGAGGAAATACGGAACTAATAGCAAAAACCAGAGAAGCAGAAACAGAGTGTCAGTCGGGGGAAATTCGTCTGTCTCCGCGCTGGTTGGAGTCCCTTACCTGAAGTGGTCTTTACCCAGCCGAAGGACAAACTAGCAATGTTTTCCATGTTTGGACTCCGAAAGTCTGCAGCCGAGGCTGGGTGTGCCTGAAAGATGAGGTTACCGGATAAATCACGATGGAGAAGGCTTTCCCAGAAAAATGGAGAGAAAGGTAAAGGAAAAAAAATTTATCAAGGGGGGAACCATTCAAAAGATAAAAAGATCCTAAAAAAGGAGGGGGGGGGGGAGGTCATTTAAGGCGGGGTACAGACTGTACCAAGGCGGCTCAGCAGCCAGAGATAAGTCAAGAGAGAATCAAGAAAACCCACCGCTAAGAAGGGGGGTCGTGCGGGAAAACCAAATAAGAAAAGGAAAGGGTTCTTGCCTAAATACGAGGTTCTGAGAACTGATCGGGGGAAGAACGAGGCCTCTCAGGATTGATAAGGAGGACAACAGAACATCACCATTAAAAAAAAGAAGAGTCCTCAGGGAAAAAATAGGGGACAACGACCCGGAGAACACAAAAATATCAATATCTACCTAAGAAACCCTTGCTCTGGTCAGGCCATCAGGACAACATCATCCTGAATTCAGAGGGGGATTATGTCCATTCCCCCCCAATCATCATCAATACTGAGGAGGAGGACTACGTCCCAATCGTGAGAATATAACGAGAAGACAAGGACTAAGATCAACTTTCAGAAAAAAAAAAAAAAAAGACTAAGTAGGAAAAAACCCCTACCTTAAAAACAATGAGTGGAAAAAAATTCAGAGGGAAGGGGAGTAGTACTAGTGACCACCTAGAACCTTTTGACATTGACAGTGGGGAAATTAAAGTTCTCCCATAAGAAACAAAACGGGGCCAAAGGGTGGTTGATTCCCCTAAGGTGCGATCGGCGAAAAAGTCTGAGGGGAGGGGGCCGCAAGTATCTCTGGAATTTTCACCATAGAGGGTCCGAAAAGCACTAGAGAAACAGCAATGGGTACGATTAGAGGGGATGAGCTACGAGGGAAAGTCAGGAAGGCTCAGAGAGGGTCATTAAGGTAGAAAGGACCACAACTACAAACCGAAGAGCGGAAGAAGTTAGAGGAGACAATCCGAGGAGGCGTTTCAACAAATTTCCTTCAGTTCCGGGGGGAAGGTTTGAACAAGCACGAAAAAAGGAAGGGCTACAGAGGAAAAAGAGAGTCATTGGATGTGAACTCCTTAAAAGGAGGAACGGAAGAGGTGGCGAAAAGCCGAAAAACACGCTCGAGGGTTTTTCTCAGGAAAGGTCAACGGTGGACTGATGAAAAAAGCTGCAAAAAAGAATACGTGTCGACTATCTGAGAGATCGGAAACATAAAATAAAATAAAGGAGCAAGAATTCATCTCCATTAGGGCAAGTAAAGAGGGAAAACCAAAGGAAAAGAGAGAATGGGGAAAGCAATGGAAAAAAAAGATGGGGCAGATCTGGGCGCCGGTCTTTTCCAATGCGGGGGGGAAAATGTAGAATCCGCGCAGCCGGTCTTTTGGGATTCAGGATAAAAAACCAACCTTGAAGGGAAAAGGAAGAAAAACGGAGGAGGGGTGAAAAACGGCTGTGCTAACCATACGAAGTACGGGGATCTTGAAAGGGATCAACTGAAAAAAGGACTAGAGTCAGGGGGGGGTATATCCGGGCGCAAAAACATTTACCAAAACAAAGGGCGCAGGAGGAAAAAGCAGCCGAAGAAACCGCCTTCTCCCTTGCACCGAGTTGTTTGGGGGGGGAAGGGGGACGAACATCCTAGCGGGAGGGCGACTGAAACCGAAAGCCAGGAGAAGTTGACTTGACTGGGACAGAAATAGTAGCCGAAAACGCCTGGCTCGGACAAAGGTGGTTACAAGGAAAAGGAAAAAGGTTTCGCAGAAAAGCCCCAAAAAGGGGGGGAAGACGAAAGACCCATGGATTGGAAAGAAAAAAAGAACGTCAGGAGGCGCAAGGGGGGTAGGGCACGAAGGACCCAGGTTGACGTAAAGGAACGGGGGTGGGAAAAAAGAGAGAACTTCCCCAGGAACTTCAGGAAGAGGGAGATAAGACCTGGCAGGGGTGAAGCCTGGGGTGAGAATTATGTGTGACGGCCTGTGGCAGGGGCTGGAGAAACGCAACCGTTTTAGGTCGCCGGGGGGGAACACATCAAAGGTAAAGGGTAAAACGGCGAATGTTGGAGAAATGGCGTTGACCAAATGCCGCGGCCGTGATCAGAAGAGGTAAAGGGGAAGGGGGGGGCGGGAGGGCCTCAAGGGAGAAAGAAAACAGGCGAAAAGGCGGGGGGGCGGAAGGGGTTCAGTTTTGGGAAGCCCCAGGGGTCGAAAAGAAAAGGCGAGGGACGGAGGGGGGAATCCTTATGGATAATAAAAGAGGGAAAAACGGCAGAAAAGATAGGGGGGTGGCAGCAAACGACCCAGGAAAAGGGGGGGGGTCCCTTTTCCTGAGGATAGATCTTCAGGGACCGTAAGAAAAATGAGAGGAACGGGAAAAAAAGTACATCACCCCCCTCAAAAAAGGAATAGGGGGAAGCGGCAAACTAAAACAAACAATTGTGGGGGAGGGGTCAAAGTGGCGCGCCTTAACGGGGAGCCATCAGGGAATCAAATCCCAACCAGGGGAAAAAGCTGTCAAACTAGGCTGCATTCATTAGGAGTTGGAGAAAGACCGAGATGCAGTGGTTAGGTTTGTAGCAGATGCAGCACCTTTTGCACCAGGGGGGGGATAAGAGAGCTCACAAACCAGCCCGCAATTTGGCACAGCTGAAGGACAACGGAGGGCCAAAAATTCCGGGGAAAGGTACTCCTTCTTGACCCGAAGGGGGGGGGGGAGAAGGGAATTGGGGTCGTGATATGATTTGGGGAGCCTAGCAATTAAGTAAGGCCCCAGGGGGGCAACGCCTGTTTGAAACGCGGGAATCCGGGAGTCTATGAGTTTAGGAGGGTCCACATAAGCACCGCAAGGGTTTTAAAGGGGGGAGGAACAAATCCGCCCCTATTATTCCACCGACAAGAGGGGGTCAAGGAAGGGAATTCCGGGAAAGGGAGCCGAGATATTAGTGACAAGGGAAAAAAAGGGCAGTGCGCAGGTCGCGGTGATCGAGGGGCTTCCAGAAGACTTTATGAATCGGGCGCGGATTGAAGGAAAAAGCCCTGTCGGAGAGTTGAAAAAAGACATGGACCCGAAAAGGGAAAGGAGCAGGTGGAAAGCACAAAAAACCGGCAGCCAGGGGGGAGTAAACACGAAATAGAGAGTACCCGCCAACGCGGGTAAACAGTGGGAAGTTGAAAAACCTCGTCTTACACAAATACGTGAAATGGGGGGGAAAAAAGAAAACTCGGGAGAGGGCCAAAAAGGGTTCCGGAAGGAAAGAAAAAAAAAGCCGAAAGCCCAAGAATGACCTCGCAAAATCCACACACCAATCTGAAAACCATGAAAATCGGCCAATTAAACCTTCACCAAAAAATAATGGACAGGGAAACCAGCACGCTGGGCGACGCCCGCTAAAAGTCGGAGGGAAAAAAAGTTT
>Ga0179591_1376434_pt1 | contig 15804 bp, 26 predicted proteins | sample CZOMad2_1_08_16f_FD_182891 | JGI IMG/M metagenome (GOLD analysis project Ga0179591, IMG submission 182891) | Vadose zone soil fungal communities from Angelo Coast Range Reserve, California, USA - CZOMad2_1_08_16fungal (PacBio error correction) | ecosystem: Environmental > Terrestrial > Soil >...
GGGAGGGGAGGGGAAAAGAGAGAGGAAGGTTCTCCCTGAATTTGACCTCCATATACCGGAGAGGGGACTATCAATAAAACATTCAATCGAAAGAAAGTGAAGATCTTCACGGATTATAACGGCTCGAAATGGGAAAAAACGAGGGGGGGGGTGATTACTTTGTTATCACGAAGAGATCGGGGTTCAGTGCAAGCTGGATGCTTTCCACGGGAAAGGAAAAAAAGGTGACATTTACTTGTTCTTATTCTAGGAGAGGAGGCGCTTCGGTTCTTGTGGGTTAAAGGGAGTTCTGCTGTGTTTTCACGAAGGAGGGTTGTGGTGACTGTCAGGGGAAACTGCTATCTTGCGATTTACGAAATACAAAGACGAAGGGGGTTTCGGATGACAGAGCAAAAAAGAAAGGAAAGGGGGAAAACCTTCACATGAAGCCACGTAAACCGAACGAGGGGAGATGATACTATTTTTTCGTGAGACATAGGGGCGGGAAACAAGGGGAGAGGCCGCCTTTAGACTCATAAAAAAAAGGGAGGGGGGGGGGGGGGGAGGAACTTATCTTATCCTCGGCGAAGTGCATCTATTTGGAAGAAGAAAGGAAAAGAGCCCTTATTTCATTGATTAGGAAGGGGAAGGAAGGAAAAGAATGAGTATCCTGTCAACTATAAGGGAGGGGAGAACGATCGTCGAATAATAAATGGGGGGGGGATCGGAGGTAAAGAGGAACACAACCCTCTCCAATGCCTCAACACAGGAAGCTTCCCTTTTTTGAAAAAGGGAAAAAGGGGAAGCGAATTCGTTCTTGATCTCTAAGAGAGGAAGCGTTGGAGATCTGCGGCCATTTTTCTTCCTTCGCGGAAAAAAGACTCAATCGTCAGTGCTAGCTGAGGGGGAAGGGGAGTCCTATTCTTAAGAAGAAGGGAAAAAAAGAAGAGGGGGCCTATTGTAAAAATCGGCCGCAGGAGGAAAAGGTCGCAGACGCATAATAACTCAAAAAGGGGAAGGCATCAATCTATCCATTGCTTTTCCGCGGGAAAAAGGTCAAGGCGAATTCTTTTGGGGAGGATGAAAAAAGGGGAAGCGGATTCCTGTGCGGAAGGTGGAAGAGTTCTCTATTTGGGGGAAAGATTTACGACGGAAAGAGTCAAGGCATTCTGAGCCGAGGAGGAAAGAAAAAGAAGGAAACTCTAAGGGTCATGGGGCCCGACCTGAAGGAGAAGGAAGTTTGTTCTGACATCTGGTAAAGGAATCCCAACACAACCGAGATCTCAATCTCTCATCCAAAAAGGGGGGAGGGGAAAGCATTGAGCGGTTTTTTCCTTGCAAAAGAAGAAAAGAAAGATGGAGAAGTCGACGATCATGTCGGCAAATTACTCTCCAATGAAATTGTTGACCGGATACGAGACTGAAAAAGTACCTCATTATAGCAGAGAGGAAGGAAGGGAACCACACATCCTAGAACATTTGAAAAAAAGGAAAAGGACGAGCCGTTAATGCATCTCATCGCGTCATCAGAAAAAAAAAAGAAGCGACTCCCTGGGTTCATCTGTATATAGCGAAAAAAAGAAAAAAGGACTGTCCAACTGCCGTCCCGAAGGAGGGGGCGTCTAGCGACCGCGGTTAGGGGGAAGGAGGGGGGAGGTTCAATCGCCTTGTATCGGGAGGAAAGAAAAAGGAGAGAGCCGGCCCGACCTACTGCATACTAAAAGCGAGGAAAAAGGAGGGGGAGTAGTGCTAATCGAAGAGAAGAAAAGGAAGGGAGGAAAGCCGATCTCATACACGGGGAGGAAGGGGTCTTTTGAAATTTGATCAACAGGGCAAGGGGGGAAGAGGGGGGGAGGGAGGAATTTATCGGTTTTTTCCTTTAAAAGATGGTAAGGCTTCTTCGACGCTTCCTGGCATCCCAGAAGAAAAAAGGGGTTTGGGGGGGGGGGGGGGGGGGTGGGGGGGGGGGGGGGGAGGGAAACAGAATCAATTCCCTCATGAGATCAATAGAAGGGAGAAAAGAAGGAGATTAACTTCAACAACTTCGCCGAGGGAAAGGGAATAAAATCGGCGTTTCATCTTCGTTCCGGGCTGGAAGAGGGTAAGAGGGAAAAATATTACTCACCCCAAAAAAGAGAGAAGGAAAAGGGAAGAAAACCACTGTTTCGGTTACGTGGCTTTCATGGGAGGGGGGGTGCGTCGATATGTTCGATCCGCCAACCAGAAAAACGAGAGACAAGCTAGCCTTTACGCTGACACGAAGGGAAGAAAAAAAAAGTGCTGTTCCCACCGCGACCTAAGCAGAAATCATGGTTCACACCCCACCATCCCCTAAGAATTCAAAGGGGAGGAAGGGGGTCCCGTTTTCATCTGCCTCGGCCGATAGGGGAAAGGAAAAAAAAAGGGGAACTTACGCCTTCACGAGGAGGAACGTGATTAAACCAACAGGGGAGAAGAAAAGAGGGAGGAAACAGGCGAGCCTTTCTCATCCGTGAAATCAAAGGGGGAGAGAAAGAAGAAGAAAATGTATAGACTCTCTCTGAAAAAGAGGCGCCGCATCCCGGCTGTATGAAAAGTATCAAGGGAAGGGGGGGAGAACCCGTTGATCGTCTCCGAATCCCTCTCGATAAAAAAAAAAAGAGGAGGAGGGAGGAGGAAGATCAACGGTTTCGCGGCGAAATGAACATCCCTAACCGGGTCCAAGGAGGGGGGAAGACTAGAAATACAATGGCATAAGCTCGTCGGAAGGGGGAAGAAGGAGAAAGGAGAGAAGCGTATGATAACGTCTCAAAGCAGCAGCACGCGTGGAGGAATTACTGGGAGAAACGCGCCGTTTCCTCCGCGAAGAGGAGGGAACGGGGAAAGTTCTGGAACGTGCGGCCAAACAAAACGGGGTAACATTTACGTTGGACGCGTAAAAGGGGGAAAACCGGGGGGTGTACCCAGCTTAACTATCAAGTGCACGGAGGAGGAAGGGGGGAAGGAAGGCTTTTTGGTTACGTCTGGAAAGAGCTTGCGGATTACTCAATGGTCAGAAAGAGGGGGAAGGGAGAGAACATCTCGAAGGAAGATGACAACCTTCACATTCCATCGACTTAACAAACAGTGGAAGGAAGCAAGGGGGGGGGGGTGAGTCATATTAGAACTTTCTGCGAGGAGGGGAAGAGAAAAAGAAGAGATGAACGCCTATTGTATCAGTAACGTGAGAGGGTGGAAAGTTTCAAATGTTCCGTATGGAAAAGAGGGGAGATACCTGAGGGAATTGACTTCTTCAAGGCAGTCAAAAGGAAAAAAGAGAAAAGGGAAAAGATAATTTTTCATTGCATTGGGGGGAAAGGGAGTCGAAGAATAAATAGTCTTTGGGCTGAAAGAAAAAAGATGCCGCCTCACTACCTTAAGGGAGAAGGGAAAGGGGTTTTATCCCTTTCAAAGAGAAAAAGGAAGCGTTCGTGATCTCTAGAATTCAAAAAATGGGAGTAGTCTCTTCTCTTCGCTACGCCAATGCATAAGGAAAAGAAAAGGAGGGAGGCGGAGGATGCATTAGTTTGCGGGGGTGCAAGGGGGGGGAAATTCTGGGGAAGCCTGGAGGAAAAAAGAGGCCGCAGGATAACAATCCTGCCAAAAAACGAAAAGGAAGAAAGGAAACGAATGTTTCGCACACCTACGCCGGAGGGGGTTTGGCATCATCGACTCCTTGGAAAGGAAAAAGGGAATCGGCGAATTCTTTGAGGGGAAAAAAGGGGGGGGGGGGAGAAGGGGAGGAAGAAAAAACTCCTATTTAGATGCATTAAAAGAAGTTTTTTTGAATTTTCAAAGCGAGGGGAATGACGATAGGTCTCTGCCTGATGAATGGGGAGTAGGGAAGAAAGAGGGAGAAGTCTTCGTATCCGTCAAGAGAACGAGAAGTACTTTTCAACCGGGGAGGGGAGGGGTACGACCATCTGTTAAATGAACAAAGAAAGGGGAAAGATCTCAATCTCTCGAAAGGAGGAAATAGAGAGATTTGAGGAAGAAAATGTTCTACACACTTCATCTCAAAGAGGAGAAAAAAAAGAAAGGGGGTGAGTGCCAAGTACTCCTCCAATGGGAGGGACGTTACGCAGACTGAGAATCCTAAAATGGAACTCGTAAATGCTTCTAAGGAAAAAAGAAGGGAAAAATTCCAAAAAACGGCGCGAGGAGAATCTAATCGCGTTTATAAAAGACGGGAAAGAATTCCGCCGATTCGAAAGAAAAGGAAGAGAGAGGGCGGGGGACACAGCCTGTCTCGATGATGCCAAGGAAGGGAAGGCGTAGGTGTGCGAATTCGGCCGGAAAAAAGGTCAGAGGTTTTATCGGAGGGGAAAAAGGGGAGAGGGATTCCTCGCCACCAAGGCTGAGTAAGGCACCCCGCAACCTACTGCATAATCAAGACTAAGGGGAGTAGGGGGGGAAAAGAAAAATGGCCGCCTATAAACGCCGGGGGGGAAGAGAAAAAAGGGAGCTCACGAACTATTCGCTTCCACTCGAGGGGGGGGGGGGGAAAGTTGATCACCGGGCAGCCTGTTGCAAGGGAGGGTTTCCTTTAAAAGCTTGTGAAAAAAAGGAGAAGGAAGGAGGACACGATCATCTGGCAAAGTACTCTCGCAATGAGGAAAAAACAGGATACGATACTTAGCGAGATAAAATTACCTCAGGAGAGCCCTCTCGTAAACGGAGAGAAAAAAAAAAGAAAAGGTTGAAACTTCAAAACCGCTCCGGAAGTCCATCGGCGTCTCATCAGGACTTGAAAAAAAACTGGGAAGAAAGTTTCTCAATATACCACCCAAAAAAAGAGAAAAACGAAGAAGAAAAAAAAGAAATAGGTGTCGGTTACTTGGCTTTCATGTGAGGGGGAGGAGAGAATTTCGCTCACGACCAAAAAAAAGAGGAGGGAGGAGCTGGACACGCCTCCTGACCGTCCAAAAAAGAAGGAGGGGAAGGGAAAGACTTGACATCGTTAATCTGAAGGACTGCAAACTGGACAAAAGGCGCCGAAACAAAAAAAAGAGGCCTCGGCTCGCTCTGTGGCGCGGGGGAAGAAAAAAAGAGAAAACTTACGATCGTCGGAGAAAAAGGAGAACAAGTATTCACCTCACGTGAGAGAAAAATGGGAACAGTGTCGAGCCGTTCGCAAAAAAGGAAGGAAGGGGAGAAGGAAAGAGGGGGACAACAGGGTAGACGCGCTCCTGTCCAGAGCCGCCGCATCCCCCGGCTGTCATAAGGGGGCAAAGGGAGCGCGTGCTACCCCCTTGATAGGAGGGAAGGGATAAAGAGCAGAAAAGGGGGGGGGGGGGGAAGAGAAAGTATTTCGGCGAAAAGAGGCCGCTCTATTACGTTTCTTCTCCAGGAAAACAGAGGGAACGTGTTGACTATCACTTAACAATTGCCAGAAGAAGGAAGAGAAAAGGAGGGAAGGGAGAACCTTTATCTTCACGGATGATAACGGGGAGAAGCAGCTCAGTCACTCGGGTTAGGGAAAAAAGGGGGGGGACGCCTGTGTCTCCGACGAGAGGGAAGGAAAAGGGAACGATTCTTGGAACCGGAGCCACCTCTCTTCAGTAGGAAGGAAACGGGAGTCGAGTCTCCATTTGGAAGGTGAAGGAATTCCTTCGTGCTGGTGGGTGTGGAAATATGTAGGTCGCGGTGGGACACGCAGTCGGGGGGGAAAAAGGAAAAAACGGCTATGCTTTCGTATTCCTCAATAAGAGCGGAAAGGAGGCCTAGCTTTGTGTGGCGGGAGAGGGAAGAGAAAATGGTCCACTCACATGAAACCTAAAAAAAGGGGGGACAGGGGGCAATTGAATCTGGATAGGGCTAGTGGGGCGGGGGAGAAAGAAAAGGGGGGAGTCTTTCTAGGGAGGGAGGACCGAATACAATGAAAACGGGCCGATTTGTTCAGTAACGGGGGAAGAAGTTTTTGAAGTTTCAAAGGGAAAAGCGTTACGAGAGGGCTTCATGAAAGGAAACGAAAAAAGAGGCTCCTTCTTCTTATCCTCCGGGAATAGAGGAAGGGGGAATATTACGGGGGGGAAAGAATAGTCCTTTGGTGGGGAGGGGGGGGGGAAAAAGGAAACACACACCGAGAAGGACCAAGATTACTGCATCCGGAAAAGAAAGGATAACGTTCAAGACCAAGTCGAGAGGAAGATATTCGTGAGCTCTAAGCGAGGTGGGAGGGGGGCAAAATTTTTTTTTTCTGAAAAATCAATGACCCATACTACACGAGGGAAGGGGACAGGAGTATGTTGCTTGCATGAAGGGAAAAAGGGATTCTCATCAGCCTTGGGAAGAGGATTGAAAAATCGTCCTCAGGAGAACGCCTGCAAAGCACGAATGTTCGTTCCAAAGAACATAAGTCCGACTGGCCTTTGACAGGGAAAAGAGGGCAACGCATATCCAGAGCCCAAAGCACGCTTCCGTGATTAAAAAGGAAAAAAAGAAAAGCGGATCCTCGTCGCCTTTTTTGAAGTTTTAAAAGAAGTGGGTTCCTACTATGAAGTTGGGAAAGATCTTCAATATGCATTCTAGGAGAAGGAGGGGGGTATCCTCCTGGGGGTCATTTCATTGGAGAAGGTAAGAAAATGAAGGGGGAGGGGGGGATGAAGTGTTTCTGACCAGCGGAAAAAAGGGAACTCAATCGAGAGGGAGGAAAAGAGAGAGTGGAGTCGGAGGGGGGGGGGTGGATCGATCCAATACTATTTCTCCTTAGAGAATAGGAGAAGAACATTTCAATACCCTTATAGTGAGGAGCCTCTGCTCTATGCAATTGGAAGAAAATAAAGAGGAGTCTCTAGAACCCCCATCCGAGAAAAAGGGGGAAAGGAAAAAAAAAGAAAGGGAAGAGAAGTTATTCATCTAATCGGCGTTGCAGATCACGGCAGCTACCTCCTCAGAAGAAGGAAGGGAATCTGTGATATCGCTGTCACAGCACGGGAGAGGAAAAACGGGGGACTCATTTCCATTCCCGTACGAAGGGCGTGCGTCTAATGACAGGGGTGGGAGGGTATCCTGCGGCCGATTTTTTAAAGAGGCCTTTGAAAAGAGTAGAACACAATGCTGTATTAAGAAGAAAATCGCTTCCCTAAACCGGGGAGGTCTTATTATTGGGAAGGAAAAAAAGAGAGAAGAAGAAAAATTGTCCGCGATAAACGCAAAAGGAAGCTCATACTGCGGTCCCAGGGCTAAAAGGTCAAGCTTGGGGAATCCTTAATGTAGTTGAAAGAGGAGAAAGATGTCTACACCTTCAGACCAAGAAGAAACAAAGGCATGACCCTTATAGTGTGAAGAAAAGGAGAAATCTTCTCGAATGGAGAAGCATTCCCTCGGATCCAAAGAAAGGGGCGGAAAAAGAAATGTGAAACATTCAAAACTGCTCCGAGGAGAAAAAAAAAGGAGAGAGGGCGTTCATCTGCGTGCATAGGAGGGCGTGGCCGCCAGCGCAGAAAGTCTATAGAAAAAAAAAAGAGGAAGGTCACCCACTGTCTGTTTACGGGAGAAAAGGGGGAATCTGACCTAGGGTTGCGGGGAAGACTACGGACTAACGCGCGGTTAATCGGGAGAAGAAAAAAAAAGACCGTCACCACAACAGCCTGTTCTGCCCACCGGAGGAAAGGGGGGAGGGAAGGGGAAAAAAAAAAAAAGGAAAAATCACACCCACTCATCCCCGAAGGAAAACAGGGCGCCTCTACAGTCCACCGGGGGCCGCGGTTCGCAGACTCGGGAAGGAAAAAAGGAAAGGAAAAAAACCGGGATCCTCAAGTATCAAAAGAAAAAATGCGTCTGGGAACAGGCAAAGGGAACAGAAAAGAAGCCGTCCTCGCAACAATTGATAGGAAGAAGGAAGGGAACAGGGGTTTGCTATTAACACTGCCGCCGCTCAAAAGACTGGAGTTTCACTGTCCTGAAAACGGGAGAAGGAACGGAAACAACACAACCCACGGCTTAGTATTAAACGAGATAGATGGAGGGAAAAAAGGAGCCTCTCTTATTACGTTTCTCCCTGCGGGGGAAAAGCGGATGCGGCGGCCGTTGTTGACTATCATAACCGGGGAAAAGGAAGGGGGGGGTCGAAGAGACCCGGTTCTTCACGGTATGCAACGGACTAGAAGTGGGAAAAAGAGAAGGAAAAAGGTGGAGTTTGATTACTTTGTTCAGAAAAGAAGCGATCGTGACGTTTCAAGCCAAAGAGGGCGGGGAAGGAATGCAAACGTTTGACAAGTTACTTTTTGCGGAGGAGGAAAGGAAAGAAAAAGAGGAGGAGGTGTGGTTGTTGACCCAGATGAAGCGGGGTCGCGGTGTGCACGAGGCTAGTGAGGGGGGAGGAAAACGAGCTTTGCGGATTACTCAAGAAAAAAGAGAAAAAGGAAACAAGGACTTGGTGGCGGATCGAAACAGCGAGAAGAACAACCTCCCAAAGGGGGTGACGCGGCCGAAGGGTCATCTTGATAAGGATCTATGGAAGGATGAACTTTCTGCGCTGGCTTAAAGGAGAAAAAGGAACTCAGATTAACGCAGATGGGGGAAGGGAAATAAGAGAGAAGTTTTTTAATTTCAAAATGTGGGGAAGAGAGAAGCTTACGCAGAGGGATAGGGGGAGGGATACGAGTTCAGTCCTTAGATAAAAAAAAGGGGGGGGGGAGGAATTTTCCTACCTGATAGAGGGGGAGGTGTTGCGACCATCTTGAGGAAAAAGAGAGTTAAAGTCAAGATAAAAAAGAAAGGGGGGGAACTTTCAAACCCAAAGTCGAGTGTGGCTCTCTCACGATGGTCTTCTCTTCTCTTCGCTACGACAAAAGGAAAAAGAAAAAAAAGGAGAAAAGGGGGGGGGCTTTCTGATTATGCAGTAGGAAGATTGTGGTCCTGGAAAATGGAAGGAAGCCCGATCAAATTCGATTGAAAAAGAGGGGAAAAAGAAAAAAAAAGAACCATCCGGTCGCTAGAAAAACACCTACTTCTGATTGGGGGAGAATCGTGAGCCAGTCTGTTGCCCGCGATAGAAAAATGAAACAAAGAGGAAAAAGGACTTTTGTGACGGTCGCTGCCGAAGCAGATGAACGCGTATCAACACCGTTTTTGAAGTTTCAAATGTTCTAGGGCAGGGGGGAAAAAAGAAGAAGGAGGGTACGAGACGTTCTCTCCTGAGGGAAAGAGGGAGCCGAGGCTCATATTCGGGAAAAACGAGACGGTGCCGACCTGATCGTCCGGAAAGAGAAGGAAGGGGAAAGAGGGGAGAACACACCCATCTCATTCTCAAATCGAAGGAAAAAAAGAGAGATTTGAGGCATTGAGAAACTGGGGGGTAAAGGAGAAGACCAATACTATTTCTCAGCGGGGAGAGAGGGAGTAGAGAAAGGCCAATGAACCCTTATAGTTGAAAAAGAGGTCTCGAAGGCTGAAAAAAATCTCTTATAAAAAGGAAAAAAAGAAGGTCAAAAAAGTCGAGGAAAAAACGTTATGCCTCTCATCGGGAGGGAACAAGAAAAGACAACGGCAATCTCCCTTCCTCAAAGGAGCGACTCCCGGTTCAAAAGAGGAAAAGGGGAAAATGCCAAACCCTCCTGTCCAAAAGGAAGAAAGGAGAGGAGGGAGGGTCGTCTAGCGGGGGGGGAAGATTGTTCTCATGGAACCCTTTTGCTCGGCTTCATCCGCAAAAAGGGGGAGGGGGGGGGAAAAAAAAGAGACCCCGCAAACCTACCTGCATAATCCGCAAGCAAAAAGACATGGCGAGCGAAAGACGAAGAAGGGGGGAAGGAAAAGCCGATCTCAGATCTCACGAAGAGGAAGGGGGAAGGGGGGGGGGTCTTTGAAAGTGAGGAAAGGGGACGTATTCCTTCCGTAGGGAAGGGAAAAGATTTTCTACACCTTCCGAGAAAAAAGAGGAGGAGGGGGAGATCGGTCGGCAAAGTACAGGAAAGGAGGGACTCTTATACTAGAACTGAGAAGAGGGAAAAAAGAAAAGTCCTCCTATACCCTAGAAGGAAAAGGAAAAGGGAAAAAAACATCTAGAACATTTTAAACTTCAAAAAAAGTGTAATGCATATCGTCAAAAAAGAGTCCTCTTTTACATCTTGTTCCAGGAAAAAGGAAAAACACCCAACAAATAGATCTATCCAAAAGGGGAAGGTCACCCCTGTCGAGGTACAAAAGGGGAGAAAGGAGAAGAAGGGATGGTGCGTCGAGATGTTCGTCCAGAAAAAAGAGAAAAGAAAGGCATATTTCGTAATCCGCAAGCTACGAAGGCACCACAACATAAGCCCCAAAAGAAAAAAAGGGACTGGGTCACACCCACCATCCCCGAAGGAAAATAAGAAAGGGGAAAGAAAAGAAGGGGGGGGGGAAAAACGTCACTGTCCTTTTGCAAGGGGGGCCGGCGGTTTCCAGAATGGGAAAAGGGGGGACGAGAAAAAAGTGATGAACAAAGAATCACCTCAAGAGGGGGAAAGGAAAAAAGGGAAGAGAATCCTTTAATATCCCGGGCGCGCCGTCCGAAGAAAGGGGGTATTGTATTCAACACTGCGCCGGAGGGAGGGATGAAAGTAATATAGCGTCGCCGCGACCCCTGATCGGCGAAAGGAGAGAAGAAAGGGGGGGAAAAGATGTATTTCGCTACTAATCAAAGGGAAAGTTTCCTCCAGGACAGTTGAACAGCCAGATAAGTATAGGCGGGAAAAAGAGCGAGTCTATCCCTTTTTCTATGACGGAGGGGGAGGGAAAAAAAGAAAAGGGATCGCCGTTCCCACGCAAGCGCAGCCACGCGGGGGGGGAGAGGCTCTCCTTCCTCAAACGGGGGGAAAAGCGGCCACCGACTTCCGAGGTCCAGAAAAAGGGGAGGGGGAGAGGCGCGGTCCATTTTGCCGGAATTCATTAAAAGAAAAGTGCCGGCTTCGTTCTCGGGGGGCACAGGGGGGGGAAGGGCAAGGGGGAGGGAGTACGCAATAATATCGCAGCCTCGCTTGAGTGAGAGGGGGGGAAAAGAATATAGACTCACCATCCTATGTCAGAATGGGGACCGAACAGTGGTGCCGTCATCGTTTGTTGGGGTGAGTCATATTTATAAATGGAGGAGGAAAAAAAAGGGGAAGAACATGGGAACAGCAGATGAACTCCATATAAGAACGGGGGGGGGAAGGGAAAAATGTTCTCTGATGTGGGGGAAAGAAAAAAAGAAGGCTCTCCTGGGAATTGAAGAAAAAAACAGAGGCTCAGTCTTCGTATCGGTAAACAAGGTCAGGAGTTGCCGACCTTATCGTCCAGAAGGAAGAAAAGGGAAGGGAGAAAGGGGGGGAGACCATCTTAAAGGACAAAAAAGAATTAAGGCATAAAAAACAACTTTTTCTCAACGGTAAAAAAGAAGAAGAGGGGCGGGAGCTCTAGATAGCAGGGAAGGAAGAGGGGGCGGGCCATTTTTGGCGGCTCGGGCAAAAAAATCGTCCAGTGCTTAGCTTTGCGGATTGAGGGGGGGATGGGGGGCCTGCTGCCGATCTTAGAAAAAAGGACTCTTGTAAAATCGTCCGGGGGAATTAGAGAAGGAAACAAAAGCAACGCATTTTTCTCAATCACACTAAAAGGAAGGGGGGGAAGAAGGGTTTGGTGCATCATCGAAAATCAAGAATTAACCAAGGCGAAGGGGAAGAAAGGCCGGGAGGAAAGAAAAAAGGGAGGGAATGCATTACGGAGCGGATCCGAAGAGGGGTCAAATGTTCTCGGTGGGGGAGGGCTCTCCTTATTTCATTGATGAGAAAGGAGGAGAGAGGAGGGAATCCTGTCAACCTATAAGGGAGGGGAAGACCTGATCGTTCTAGGAAAATAGTGATGTGTCCCCATCTGTTCCAGGAAAAAAAGGGGAGAAAAAAAGGAGAGAGAAATCAACAACAACGGAGGAGGAAGGGCGTTACAAACCAGAAAAAAGGGGGTGATGTTCCTTTCCCGAGGGGTCGAAAAAGAAAGAGTTCTCCTTCGACGATCAGTTCAACGGAAATTAACTTTTCCGTCAGGGAAGAGTCCTAATTCCTGAAAAAAAAGAAAAAAGAAAAAAGGGGAGAAACCTCTCTTAAGCTTCTCTAAGAAACATTTGAAACTTCAAAAAGAGGGAAAGAGATAATCGGCTTTCATCTTCGGTGAAGAAGAAGGAGAAAAAGAGAGGGAAGTTCGACTCCCTGGGTTGAAAAGCCTGCTCTATATGAAAGGAAGGAGTATGTTTTGCGAACAGGAGGGAGGAAAAAAAAGAGGGGGGAAAGTGTTGGGCAGGTATTGTTATCCTGTCGAGGATGGGGCTCGTTCTTCATCGGAAACGTCTGGAGGGGGAGAAAAGAAGAAAAGCTCGCACTGTACGCTTGAGTAATGGTAAGGAAGGGAGGGAGGGCAGGGAAGGACGATAAAACCGTGTAACGCCGATCGGAAAGGAAAGAGACTTTGGTCTACAGTAAAGAAAAAAGGAAGAGTTTACATTCATTGAGACAGGGGGGAGGGAGAAGGGAGGGACACACTTCATCTCCAAGACTATTTGAGAGAAAGTACTCTCCAATGCAGAAACTGAAAAAAAGACCTCGCTCTATTCCTTGGAAGAGAAAAAAAAAAGAGAGGGGAAGATTCTCTAGGAACCCACAAAAAAAGCAAAAACTGCTCTAGACCTGAGAAGAAGGGAATAAAGCGCGGCTATTCCTCTTTTATTCTTGTCAGGAAAGAGGAAGGAGGGGGAGAAAAGGGAAAAAAAGGAGGAGAAGGACCGAATTCCATGGCGAGGCCGGTAAAAAAGGGCTTTCATTTAAGTTTGGCCTGAGACAGTGCAAGGAACGAACCAAGCTACGGACTAACTCGCGGATGAGGAGGGGAAAGGAAAGAAGGAAAAGGGACACGCCTCCACCTTCCACCACACAAAAAAGGATAGTTAATCTTACACACCCACAAAAGAAGGAAAACGGGGGACCTCCCACTTCCCTTTCACCGGTGGAAGAAAAAAAGGGGGGAAGAGGGTTCCATAATCTGGCCCTGAAAAAAAACGGCGCCCTCGCCCTTTATTAAAAAGGAAAAGAGGGGGGGAGACTGGTAACAGTCTATCCGGTATAAGAAGAAAAGGGAAAGCAATAGAAAAAGTGGATATACGCGCTCTGGCCACTTGTGTGGGGGGCCGCCTCATCCTCGGCTGTCTTACGGATCTGGGGAAAAGAAAGGGGGAAACGTGTGACTCGCGCCGAAATACATCTCTAGAAAAGAGGGGGGGGGGGAGGGGGGAGGAAACTATCAACGGTCACGGCGAAAAGTACGTTTCTCCAGGACATGAACATGAAGAGAGAAGTTTTGACTTCAATAACAAGGGGGAAGAAAAAAGGAGGAGGGGGGGAAAGGAAAGGAGGAGCCCGTAGATCTAAGAGAAAGACGCACTCTTTGATGTGATGAAAAAGACAGCTGCTGCTCCGTGGTCCTCCGACAGAGGGAAAAAGGAAAGGAAAGGGAGCGGTCCATAAAAACGGTGACAGTTACTGCGTAATCAGAATCGGGGCTGGTGGTGTGCCCCCGATTAAAGAGAAGGAAAGGAAGGGGGGGGGGGGCACTCAGTGCTGTGTTTGGTGACGGTTCGGCGAAATAGCTTGCGGCATTAAAAATCAAGCTCAGGAGGGGGAGGGGGATCGAACTCTCGACGCACCATAAGAGGGAGAGGACAAAATCAAAAGGAACAGTGTTTGACCGGCGAAGGGGGGATCTATTTTTTGGGGTGGTCATAGGAAGGTTACGGAAAGCCTCCGATGAACAAAAGAAAAAGGAAAAAAAAGGGAGGAGAGAGGAAACTGTGTTTTTGAAGTTTCAATGTGAAAGGTGTGGGTTCCCTAAGAGCGGGAACGAGTGGGAGTCTTCAAGGCCTTCGTCCGGCTCCAGGGAGGAGGGAAAGGGGGGAATGCATTGGAGAGTAAATGATCGCGTCGAAAAAAAGAAGGGGGAGGAAGGGGGAAATGAACACACTCTCATTCCCGAAAAGAAAAGGAAAGAAAAAAAAAAGGACCTTTTGATCAACTTGGGGGGGAAAGTTTAATCTGGATTGGGTAGGTATCGCCGGCTCATTTTTCTCAGAGGAGGAGGAGGGGGAGAGAAGAAAGAGTCATTTCTAGCTTGCGGATTATGCAAGGAGAATTTGGCCTGCCAGTCTTAAGAATAAAAGGCCGATATGACAATCTTCCTCAGGAGAAAGAAAGGAAAAAAAGCCGGGCGCACACCTACTCCGGACAGGAAAAAGGAGGGAGCCAGGCTTGCCCGCGAGAGAAAAAAGGAGAGGGAGGAAAAAGTCTTTGTAGTAAGGATGGAGGGGAGGGGAAAAGCAGATGACGCTTGGGAAGGGGTTGAGTTTCAACTGTTCTCGGGGGGGGGGGGGGGCCTAGATAAGCTTCTACGAGAGGGCTCTCCTGAGGAGGGGCCAGGAGCCGAGGCTCAGTCGAGTAGAAAGGAAAGAAGGGGGACCGACCTTATCGTCTAAGTAGAAATAGGAGGGGGGAAGAGGGGGGGAAAAAAAGAATGGTAAATGAACACACGCAATGCAAAAAAGGATTGAGCGTTTTTTCCTTTAAAAGAGGGGAAAAAGGGGAAAAAAGAAGATTTCTCCTTCGACGATCAGGGAAACAATGCAATGACCTAGGGGGGAGACTCGCTCTAATTCCTGAGAGAAAAAAAAAAGAGCTTAATCCCTAGAGAGACATTGAGAAAAAAGGAGATCTATAAGGGGAAAGAGGAAGACTGCTTCAATCACGGCAGCGAAAGTATAGACTCCCTGGGTTCATTTAGAAATAAGAAAAGTCTGTCCAATAGAAAGGAAGGGGGTGCAAAGGGAACGCTGGTCGTGTGGGGAGAGGGGGAGGAGGGCAATCGGCCTTTTTCTCGGAGGGAAAAGGAAAGAAAAGGGGGAAAAAAAAAATCTGCCGCAGGGAAACTACTTCCTACTCGCAAAGAGAAGGGAAAGGGGATGGGGGAATCATTTCTTATCTAAGGGGAAGAGAGACTCTCCTATACGGAATAAGGGAGCTTCCACTCTACTTGGGGGGGGGGGAAAAGGAAGGTGTCCCGTGATGCCTTAGGGGGTGCCTTAAAGATTTGCGAAAAGGAGGAGGCTTTGACTATCATTGTAGGGGGAGGAAGGAAGAAAAAGGAATAGTTGACCGGATAATCTTCTCCGACTCCTTGGAAGATACAGGAGAGCCCGAAGGAGAGTCCTCTGAACCCACATAAAAGCTTCAAAAACTGAAGGGATCCAATCTTCTCATAGGAGGGGAGCGAGAGGACCTCTTTTATCGTTGTCCGAAGACCACCCAACGAAGAAATTTCTAGGGAAGGAAAAAAAATTTCGTGCTTGAGAAATTTTTGGAAAGGCACCCGGAGTGTTTCTCATAGTAGCCCTAAAAGCTACTGAGAGTACGTCGATGGGGCGTCCTCCTAAGAGGGGAAGTACCTGGAAGGACCTTCAACAAAAAGAAAAGGGACTAATCCGGAAGGGGGGAAGGGTCTCTGGGAGCCCCAAAAAAAAGGACCTTCTCCTCGAATAAAATAAGTCAACTTTGTTTTCAGGGGGGGGGTCATCTAGGAGAAAGCTTTTTCGCAGAAGGGAAACACTTCCTTTGTTGTGGGAGTATCTCCCGGGAGAAGGAAAGGTAATCACCGAAATGCTCTGGGAAAAAGGGAGGGCGCCGCAGTCCTTCATAGCAAAAGGGAGGGAAAGGGGTATTGGATAGTCAACACGGCAGGCCAAGAGGGATGTCCTGTCGGTATCTTGATTTTAAAAGAAAAAGTAATAGATCGGCGCCGCGAAAGACCCACCTTTTAATA
>Ga0179591_1279337_pt1 | contig 15799 bp, 22 predicted proteins | sample CZOMad2_1_08_16f_FD_182891 | JGI IMG/M metagenome (GOLD analysis project Ga0179591, IMG submission 182891) | Vadose zone soil fungal communities from Angelo Coast Range Reserve, California, USA - CZOMad2_1_08_16fungal (PacBio error correction) | ecosystem: Environmental > Terrestrial > Soil >...
CCCGGCCCATCCCGAAAAGCCGTTGAACCTCGGGCAATCGAGGAAAAAAAGGACTGGGGAAACGAAGTGCTTCGGCCAAGGGCGCAAGGTGGGGGTGCACGTGGTGACTCGCCCGCCCCACACGCCGTTAGGGGGAAAAAAGAGGCAAGCTTGATGAAAAAAAGAACCGCTATGGATCAGGGGTGTTGGCAAACAACAAGTCCGTCGGGGATCGAGAGAAAAAAAAAAACCTGATGAGGAGGACAAATATATCCTGGGAAGGGGGAACCCAAGTGTAAATAGACCATCACCAGCGGGAGCATCACCACAAGAAGGTTGGGGAAAAGGAAAAACTAGAGCTGTGTGCTTCGCGTGCCCCCCAAGAACGGGGACCACGGATTTGTGTATAAACGTTCCAGGACCAGGAAAAAGGTGAGTAGATTTACCGGAATTACCGTCTCTGGTTACCCTTGGTTCAAGGGAAGTGGAAAGGGAAATCAGAAAAAGGCTAGATTAAGGGAACCACCAGAGCCTATGGACTGAGAAACCTGGAAGACTTCTCACAAGCATGGAAGCTGCCGGCCCGACAAGGATTGAGTGAAAAAAAAAAATGAGAAAACAAATGGTGGAGAATCGGAGACCTATTGACTGGCGCATCAGTGAAGGAACCAGGAAAGAAGACAAGTAGATCTGGGGAAGAAGAAGTAGAACCCAGTTTCCCCGGGGGAATTGCCCACCAAAGAAAGAGGAATACAGAAAGTCCATTGTAGGAGCTGAATAGTCCGTACGGAAATCCGGGGGGGTGCAAGAGTTGGCCCGAAAAAAAAAAAAAGGGAACTTTCCTGGCAACTCAGCGGCGGTGAGGACTGGGGGAAAAGGGTGAAAAGTCCTAAGCGCCCCTCAACTTTCCAAACAAGAACAAAACGCGCTGGCGAATTTTCAAAGGAGCAGAGCCGCCGGGACGGAACCGCACTTTTCGGGGGAAAAACACGAAAAAAAGGTGCGTTGGCCCAACATGGAAAAAACACGACAGGTCTCCACATGAGGAAACAAGCAAGATTGCGGACACCGTCGATTTAGGTCAACCGCTCGTTTGGGAAGGGGATTCAACCTGATATCTAACCTGCTGAACATTCCGGCAAATTCAAGAGAAGGAGTCTCAGCGCGCAAAAAGCGTCGATGAATTGATCGAACTTGCATGGAACAAGTCCGGTACCCTCTCGTCATTTCGGTCCGGGCGGAACCAAGGCCGCAGGGGCAGAGCTCAACCGCGTCGGGGGAAGAGAGTGAGGAATCTACCGACGGGAGGGACAGTGAGGGGAGATAAAAATACTCTTACTCTTGCTAACCGGCAGACAAGAGACTCGAGGGCCGGTTGCCGGGAATTCAGGACTCTGCGAAGGAAATAGAAGGGAAAAAAAACTAGCAAATGATTATGCGGGGGGGGGTTAGAAACATGCCCGGCATCGTCAATGCGGGTGTCGGGTTGGTCAAGTCACGGGGGCATGGATGGAAAATTAGAAAAATCTGTGAAAAGGAAGCATTGGGGGGGGAAGAAGATAAGGATGCGCGGGGAAAGCACCCGCGAAAAAGTTTCGCCGAGAAAGGGGGTCATGGGATAAAACCGGATAGGGGTGCCACAAAACGAAAACGTCCTCTTCCCCAAAGAGGTCAAAGGGAAAAGGGGAAGACCCTCACACCGGCCCCTTCATATGTTTTAAAAAGAGTAGAGTTGGCCGCCTGAATGGGGGGGGCGCAGGTTGTAAGGGAAAGTCTTGAAAGAATGGCGATGAAAGGGAAAGGGGCATTCGCCCATTGCCAAAAGTCTAGGAAAGAAAAGAAGTCCATTCCGAAAAAGGGACAGGGTTGATGTGGGGAATTGAATTTGGGGGGATGTGGAACAGGGGGGAAAGAGTAACCCGCGTTCTCAAGGGGGGACGGACGAAGTCTGCTGCGAGCCAGCGAAATAAAGAAGGTATCACTGGGGCCGTGATGGGAGTTTCAAGGAGATTGAGGGATGAACCGACGGAGCTCATTGCAAGAGTCGAAAAAAAACAAAAGGAGGATGAAAGAGAGAGAGAGCTCCGTTTCAAGCGAAGAAGTCCCCGTGGGGAGGGGGGAAGGACGAAAGTGGCAAATAAAAGGCGAACCTAAAAATGCACTGGTGAAAAAGGCAGAAAAAAGGAGGACAACGGAGCCGAAAAGCTCAATGAACCCCAATTTGAACCCTGGTACGACAAAAGCCAAAGGCAAAAAGAAAGTGGTACGCGACTTTCGGGAGAAGGGAAGGCAGCTTCTCACAATGGGTAGTCCCTCCAAGGGCGAGGGAAAATAGTGACATCAATGGGGGAAAACTAAACTACCACGAATCGCCCAACGCCTTCAACTACCAGGTAGTCACTTCAGTACTTAAGAGAGGAAAAAGGGTCCTTTTGAGTGAATGAAAAAAGAATTACTACGTAGGGGCATATTTATCAGGACTCAGGACGAGGGCACCTTCAGAAAAAAAGGTAAACTACGTTTCTGAATGCAAAAAAACCCAAACCGAAATCCTGATCTGCGATGCCCAAAATATCCAACTAAGGAAAAAAATTGATGGGCAAGTTTACACCTCATGCCCCGTGAAAAAAAAACAGAAAACAAATCTAAAAAAACAAACACCCGAGGGAAGGAATTTGTCCTGGACATGTCACGGGGAAACAACCTCCATCAGGGAACCTTCTAGAAATTCTCTTAAGACGGAAAAGGGTGGGCGGACTCAAATTCGCGAAAGCTGATACTGCCCCTCAGGGTTAAATGGAGGCATCCCGTGCGAGAGTATCGTCGGAGCCTTCCCAACCCTCAAAACTCGGTGGAAAAAGGGAACAAGTAGACTGTTGTCGCTCAGATCATCTCTGAGAAGCCTCACTCAAGTGGATCTTTCGAGGGAGAAGGGATGAAATTTGGTCCTACATTCATTACTAGAATCTACGATTAATTGTAGTCCGCAAAGGTTGTTCTTTCCCAATGGGAGAAAAGCATAGCTCGGGACTGAAAGTTACGGAGAGTCAGGCCAAACAAAAATCTTAAGTATGCCGGGGAGGGGGGAAAAAAAAAAACCCAGGGAATATTTGACGTAAGGGGACCCTTGGACAAAAGAGGAACCCCCGGCGGGGAAAAAAAAGAGTGGACGAAGGTGTAATCACGCGGGGTCGTGCTTGGAAGAATGTTAGAGGGGGGGAAGGGGAGTGGTCAACACAAGACGTTGGGGGGGCAGAGCGCAGCCACGGCCAGGCAAGATCCCAAATGGGCAAAGCGCTTAACAAAAAAAGCGCTTACCAGGAGCATGTGAGAGGAGCAGGGGTTAGAAAAGACTGAATCCGGTAACGAACTACACCGAAGGAGGTGGGACAATTCTGGCACCGGAAAAAAAAACCGAGGAGTAAGTTGCCAGGGGGGAGTTCAGAAGGGTAAGAGCCAAATGGGGACCACGCAAGGGGGGTCAGGAGGAAGAGGGCTTGGGAAAAAACCGGGGGGAAGGGGGGGTTGGTCTGGAAAAGGGAAACGATTCGAATGCGCCGGGGAGTGCCAAAAAGGAAAGTACAGGAAAAAAAATGACATCCAAGAAACGTAGTGAACCTTTGGGCTCTCGGGAAAAAAGAAGAAAAAACTGGCAGCCGGCATTCGGGACGAGGCGCAGGACTTCTAGTACTGCATCGGGAAGGTATCTGGCCATTCAGGAAAGCCAGTACATGGTCGAGTTTTCCGGGGGGGGGGGGAAAGTGAAGTCGACCCTGTCAAGGGGGAAGCCGGAGGGAACGAACCGAGGTGCAAGCGAGGGGGAACCAGGGGGGGGGGGAGTCCCGGGCCGCGGCAACAAGGGACCTGTTGTAACTTGCTTGGTCCGGAAAAAAAAAGCGAACACCAGCGGGCAGCATCTCCTCAAGTGAAAAAGTCTATCGCTGTTTCGGGGGGTGCAAACACGCAAGTCGGATAGAGATCAAAAAAAAACACCTTACGGGATGAGGGGAAAGGTCAGCGTGGTGACAAACAGTTTGAAACAGGAAAAGCGCGGGGGTAACGGCCAGAGCGTTCAAAGGTGGGAGTGCGCACTGAAAAACAAACGGGACCCAAAAAACAGAACGGTAACCTCAGCCGCAGCAAACAGGCAATCCGCCGGGCACGGGGTAATTTCCGAAAAGCGGCGGGTAAAGGGGGACAGGGGATGGAAAGACCAAACTTCGCCATGGTCCCAGGGATCAGAGAGGAAAAAAAGACTGACATATACATCTGAGAACGCGAGCGAAGCGAACGCAAGATGAGGGGACGTCAGAAAGACTTCCAGGAAAAAATCCTGAGGGCGTGTAAGGAGAAAACCGGGGTGCACCTACTCTGGAGACGGAAGAAAAAGAACCGCGTCAGTTTAGAATTCCGCGCCACTGAAATGGGCGCGTGCAGGAAAGAAAAAGGGGAAAAGTTTGAAAGGGGAGATGGGGAAAAAAACTCGCGACCGAAGGCCGGTCCCGAAGAAATCCTATCGACAGGGGGAGGATCGATGGGGAAAACCACCACCAATCAAGGAAAAAGAGTCAATGGCCTCAAGAGCGGAACGTGTAGGCAGGCTTACAGCCTCAGACGAGACGAAGAAAATGAGGGGGCTATTGTGACAGGGGAGGAAAAAGACGAAGCGCCAAGGAGGCAAGAAAAGTCGAAAAAACGGCCGCGAGGAAGAAAATCCAGCTGCAAAGCGGCAAGAAGGGGGGAAAGAACCAGACTGGCTTCACCCTTCAAAGGGGACGGGCGCTCGTAACGCCCGGGGAGCAAAGGGGGGGATGTTCGGCCTGCCGGAAGAGGAGCAAGGCAAAGCTTTTTGGGGGAAAAAAAAACGTACAGATCAAAAAAAAGGGGGGTTGGGGGGGGAGGAAAAAGAGCGAAACCAGCCGGGATGATCAGGAGGGGAGGACTTCAGTCAAGGGGCTTCCCAGAAAGGAAAAGAGCATCCAGGTTCGGAAAAAAGCCAGAACAGGGGGGGATGAAGAGCAAAGAAGTTCCGCGCAGGGGAACCGTAAGAGGGATCTAAACGGGGGGGGCAGGCGGGGAGAAGAAGGACGAAGGGGAACTGCGGGAAAAAAATGGAAGAAAGTCATATATTGCAAAGTGGTGAACAAATTGAGCAATTCAAGGAAACTACAGCAAGCATTTCCACCCAAAAAGGGGGGGGAAAGAGGGTTGGTGATGGGAACCCGGGGAATTGGGGGGGAGCGGGGGAGGAATGGTAAAACGTGGGAAGGATCAGGAGTGACAGTATAAAAAAGAGAGGAAATGTCCGAGAAAAATCATGGGGTCTCGAGGGTCAAAACGCCCGAAACGGGGAGGGAGAGACGTTCTGTTTCCACTGAAGAACGGGGGGGGGAAAGTGGAAGGTCAGAAGACAATAAACTCACAGAGACCCTGGGAAAAGAACAGGGATCCCCTCACAACACCGACATAAGTAAAGGAGAAAGGGGGGAATTGGCCTCTGATGTTCTCTTGAGGGGAGGGTGGACGAGGCGGGAGAAAAAGATTGACGTGATAAAAACTAATAAGGTGAAAATTTGAACCAGGGTCAAGGGGGGGAAAGAGAAAAAAAAGTGCCATCCTAAATAAGCCGAACAAAGGGGGGGAGCCAAGGGAAGGTTGATGTCGGGAAAAAAACCGGGAGGGTCAAAAGGAAGTTGGAGGATAAGAACTGCGGGGAGAAAGAAACCAAACCAGGACTCTGATTTATGTCAAAAAAGGGCAATGAGAAGTGAAGCAGTACTTGGTGCTCTTGAAAACCGAAAAGGAAATCTCTCAAAAAAACAACAAGGGATATAGAAGGAGAGAGGACAGAGGGACACAACGCAGAATAAAAGTAAGTTCAGTCTGAGCTTGAAGGGAGGAACGGAAAAAAAGAAAAGAAAGGAGAGTCTGGGAGCTGACTAGGGACGTGCTCCGAAAAGAAAGGTAGCCGAAAGCGTGACCCGACGTCTCTTGAAAAAAAAGAAGTGGGAATACAAGCCAAAGGCCGATACACACATAAAGGGGGGATCTTGGGCGGGGGGGATTTAAAAGAACTTGTTCAGGAGGAGAGGTTTTGACCTCTTCAAGGGCGGCAGGGGAAAAGATGAAGAGACGAACCATCGAAAACCATACTCCAAAAAAAAAAGAAAAAACCCTTCAAGCAATTCTCACTTAAGATGGGAACGAAAGTTTTATGGAGAAAAAGGTGATGAGAACCTGGAAGCAGGGAACCCTCGAGGGGAAGAGGGAAGGGGGGTCTTGACGTGCTCAGGAGAAAAATCCTACGTAGAAAAAAGACGCGATAACCAACAGTTTTTCGCAATTTCAAAAAAAAAAAAAAAAAAAATCAAAAAGTGAGGAGCATCTAGCCAACAAGGAAAGATCCGGTTACTCATGCCGTCATGAAAAAAGATCGAAAGAAAAAACAAAGAAAAGTGAGACTATGGCCAGGGCAAGGTCGGCAGAACCTCCTCCCCTGGGGGCTAGGGAAAGTCCGGCCGACCGAAAAATGCGGAGCAACGACAACTGTGCACGCAGGGAAGGGAAAGAGCCAGTCGTTTTCTTATTCGACGCGGAAAGCAAACAAACCCTCGAGAACGAGATGACGCTGACAGATCTTTTGGACGAACCCCGCTGGAGCAATGAGGGGAAGCCTTCGGGCCGGGCAACGGAGGAGAAAAAAAGAAAGAGAAGACAAATGGTAGTAAAACCCGGGGGAAAAGGTCCCGAAAATAGGAAGAGTCACATCGACTGCAAAATGGGAAAAAGAAAGGGAGCCGACCTCCAACAAATATGAAGAATGCCGGGGGGGGCAAAAACGGAAGAGAAGAAAAGTGTCCCGGGGAACAGACGAGGTCAACCGAGCAAAAGAAAGGGGTAAAAAAAAAAAAAAAAAAACGTGGGGGAACTGAGGGGGAGGGGGGGGGAACACCTGGGAGGAAAACAAGGAGAAGAGGGAATGGAGTGAGTTATTGAGCACAGACCAGGGGCTTCGAGACATCAAAAAAAGCGCTCGGCGAAAGCCCTTGGCCCGAGGCCTGAAAAAAAAAGGAAGGGACGTGTATCTCTTTTTGAGCGGACCTTACTAAAAAGGGGACAAAAGCGATGGAGAGATCCCAAGGGTAAAAAAATTTGAGAGTCTTGAAGGACGGAAGAAAAATGGAGGGGGCAACGGCCCAAAACCAAACCAGGGAACGACGGCCGGATTAAAAGAAAACATTTACCGGTCCAGGGAAAAAAGAGCAGGCAAATCGTGAAAAACACTGGAAATTGGGGCGTCACGACAGAACCAACGATCTGGGTCTGGGGAAAAAAATGCAGGGAGGACAGAAAAAGAAATGGAAAGCGTCTCCGTCTAAATGACAGTGTGCCAAAGGGTTTGACATAAGCATCAGTGGGGAAAAGATTCCTCAAAAAACAGGCAGAGGGAAATCTAGAGGAAAAAGTCCTAAGAGGTGTATACTTCCGTCAGAGCGATAATAAGCAGGGAAAAGGGGGACAAAGGGTCGAAGTGTTCGTATAGGTGGCCAATGACGCAAGGGAACTTTCCTTACGAAACTACGACAGGAAAAAAAACCTGGAAAAAAGTAGGTTCCGGGAGGTTGGGATGAAAAACTGAGAAAACGAAAATTCAGTTTTGAACCGTGACGCAGAGACCTCGTAACCATAAAAAAAAAGCTTGGGGACGACGAACGCGAGAGATGCCCAAATTTGGTTCCAACAACAAAGAAAGAGGCGAGTACAAACACAAACAAAAAAAGGAGGAAGGAAGGAAGAATCAGACTTCGTGGGGGAACCACTGGAAAGGAAAAAGAAGGAGGGGCGGGAGGGAAAGAAAGAAACTGGCAAGGGACTCACGACTTGGAAGAAAACTTCGAAAGGCACAGGGCCCACCGGTTTGTCTAAGGGGGACGGAAAGAAACCCGGGTCAATCAAACAAGGGTACAGGGAAAAAAGAGGGACCCCTTAGGGTCAAGTCACCGAAACGGCGTCGATTAAAATGCCCCTTAAAAACCACCAGGACGAAGGAAGTAAAATGGGCCCTTTGACGCTTCGACTGAAAATTACATCTTCATGCAAGGGAAAGTGCGTAGGAAGAGGAAGTACTAACATGAACCCAGGAGGGGGACACCCAAAAAAAAAGTTGGAAAGGAAACCAAAATGAGACCAACTGTTCAACTGTAGCCTCCGGGCCTAGGAAAAAAAAAAAGGGGGAACTCCACGAAACCTGGCGATAGGGTCGAAAAATTTGGAGAAAAACGTTCACCAGATGGCAAAAAGAGGACCTCAGACAAGGCAACAGGGGGTTAAAGGGGGGGGGGGACAAAAAGTCCTCAACCCTCACGGACGAAAAAGAGGGGGCAGCTGAGGGGTGGGGGCAAAAAAAAGGGGCAGAGGACTGGGAAACTGGGGGCGGGTGGTGAAGGTTAAACGTAGTCATCAGAAAAACAACCAGGCGACTCACCCCATGCTGGCGATTGGGGGTACACAGAAGAACCGGCGGGGAGCAAGAAAACAAAAGGACTGCGGGGAGAAGAAAAGCGGTGGCAGTAATAAGAAAAAAAGACGGGACGACCGGTGGAAAAAAAGAAACCGGTGGGCGAAAGAGGTGAAAGCCCTAGCCGGTACCAAAAACACGGGTGGGGGAAAGGCCGTCAGTTCCCCAGATGATGTGAGAAACCGACTTGGTTTAAACTCCATGAAAAGGTGCGGGGAGGCTAAGAAAAAAAAAGGAAGCCAGGCAGGGTCGATGATCAAGAACTTTGTTGAAAAGTTTCCTACCGGTCTGGAACCCGAGGACCAGTCGTCCGATCGGCAAAAACAAAACGGTTAGGGAGGCAGCCAAAAACTCGCCGGGAACAACGGGGGAGTATAGGGGTATCGAGTCCAGACGAGTACAGAGGAGTTTCAAAAAAGATAAGCTTGCTCGACCTGGCAGATGACAAGAAGTCCAAGGGAGGGGGACAGCCCTTGGGGAGAAAAGGGTCTGTAAAAAAAAAGCCTGGCCAAAGGAAGTTTCCAGGAACGGATTTCAATGATGGAGGGGTTGCTTTTGCGGATAGAATTCCAAAGGGTGGAGAAGGGTTGAACTCTTCAGTTCAACTTGGGCCATGAACGAACATGGCCTGAAGAAGGGGAAAATTAAGCCAGATCGGGGTCGCCGGCCACCTTTTCCAGAAGGCCGAAAGGGGGAACGGGGGACTTTCCTGTTTCAACTTATACGTTCACCTGAAAAAAAAAAAAAAAGAACGCCTCGGGAAAAAAAACCGAGGGGGGAAAAAAAAAGAGCTGCGGACCAGGGGAGAAACGAAAAAAAAAAGACCAAAAATAGGCGTTTAAAAAGAGGAATGCATTTGTCGCTGTAAGGGGGGAGGAGGGGAAGGGGGGGGGGGGAACGTGAATTCTGGGGCCGTATGCTAGAACGAATCAAGGTCAGGAGCACTTAAAACGAAAGAAAGAAACAGAGTTCAAAAGCGAGACCAATGGCTATTTTTTGTATGGCCCTTTTGGGTGATGTAGGGAGAAAAATAAAAGGGAGGGTTCCAGTATCTTTGAGGTCTAACTGACGAGCCACAACCCAGCTTGGGGAGTAAGGTCCAGAAGAAAGGGGAAAATGTGGGAGCAAGGACTTGGGAGGGACTCTTGAACGCGAAAGCGCGTTGTTCAAAAACAAAACGCAAAAAAAAACAGGGGGAAAGAAGGGAATCATATTCAGACGAAACGACCCGGAAACAGCCGACTAATCCTTTGAAGGGGGAAAAAAAAAAAAAAAATAAGAGGGAAAATCACACGGAGGGAACCGACCGAAAGGGATTCAAAGGCAACTGCATCGCAGAAAAGACAAGGGGAAGAACAGGAACGGGTCTCTTAACTGGGGAAAAGAAAAAAGGCCCAGGCTAAAATATCCATTTGGGACAAAAAGGAAAAAAGGGGTAGGGGAGGGGACACTAGGGGGCCGATGGACGGTACGGAAAAAACAAGGGTGGAGGGAAATTCGGGGGGTATCTCAGAAGCGAAGGAACCGTAACGACCCAGAAAAAAAAAAAAAAAAAAAAACGAAGACGCAGGGTCAACACTTCTTTTTTAAAAAAAAACTGGGAAAATTTTGAGGAACAACAAGGGAAACAGAAGGGAAACTATGCTTTCGGGGACTTAAAAAATAAAGGCACCGTATCCGGAGACAAGGGAATACAAGGGACGAAAAAAGGGGGGTTCGAGGGGGGGCAACGCCGCGAAGAAAAAAAAAGAGAAACGGTCAGTCAAGCCGGCATTCTCATTTTTCTCTTTACCATGATCAATTCTCCCCAGTGGACCATAAACAGAAAAAAAAAAAAAAAAAAAAAAAACGAAAAAGAGCCAACCGAAGGGATCCAGGAGGGCCAGTGGAGAACCAGACCACAAGAAAAGACAAAGACCCTACAATTGCCATCGTCCTTCTGTAAAGGGGAAAAGAGGGGGAAACCGGCCGGGGAGGAGAAAGTTCTCGAATCCTGACAAGGCCCCTCAGATTGATGCCCATCCGCAGGGGGGGTTCTTGCAAACAAGGTATATCTGAGGGGGGGAAAAACCATTCACCTACCTAGAAAGAAGCAGAAAAGAAAAAAGGACGCTACGACAAAGCAACGGGGTACTCTTCCTTATTTCATAAAATCAAAACGCGGGCCAAGGTGGGCAGGAAAAGACTGAGCACCCCAGGAGGGTAGGGGGCAAGTTTCCAAACCCGAAGGTCCAAGGGAGTATATATCGAGCGAAATCAAGGTAAGCGCCGTTGCGGAAAGTGAAAAAAGAGGCCTGAATTTAGGGCTTCGAATTCAGTCCCCGGGTAAAAGCGTAAAAAAAGGATGCCCAACGAGCCGTTTAAAGACGGAACCGGAGTGAACCACAGGGCGAAGGGAAAGACAATCTGTGGAGGGGAAAAAAAAAAAGGGAGTGAGAAGGGGGAAAGACCCCCTGGGGATTGGGATGAATTAACACGAAAGGAAGGGGACTCGAATCGCAGGCCAAGAGGTCTCCTTCAGCCGAAAAACCGACGGAGCCTTAAAAACACGCTAATCAGAGGGCTCCGCGCGGGGTATTGGGGGGAGGGGAAGTCCAGGAAGAAAACGGGGAAGGAAAACCGCGATGAGGAGCCAATGTACATAAAAAATTGGAAGAAACCACGGAAAAAAACAGAAAGCAGGAACCATTTCGGGTAGTAAAAGGAGTCATCTAAAACAAAGAAAAACTGGAGGGAAGTAGGGAGGGGGGGGGAAGAAATTGGCTGGGGGCAAAATCTGGAACCTACTTGGGTAAAAGACTAATACCAAACTATCTGAAGTTCGCGTGGGGGGACTCCTCACTGAGACAGTAGGCTGGAGAAAGGGAAAAAAAGAGTGTAAAAAAAGGGGTGGTAAAGACACTTAGATCCTCACCTCACAGTCGCATGGAAAAAAAAAAAAAGTTTTTGCTCGACTTAACCCTGAAGGCCGCCCATTCCCTTCGAGAAAGAATGATAAGAGAGAAACTGCCGGACGAAAGAAGCCTGAGTAGGGGAATAATGGGCGAAAGGGTTCGAAAAAAATCGGAAACTGGGCCCAAAAGACCTCCTACAGACACGAACAGCGGCGTCACCAGGGATTGGGGAAAAAAGGGGGAACCTGGCCCCGGCACGGCCAAGCCCGGTGGGAAAGGGGGCCAAGTGGCCGTCGTCGACTGCCCCGAAAGAGGGAAAAAAAAATACTTAGGGCTGGGCCGACCGGAACGCTAGCCCCCAAGAATGGGTGGTAAAAAAAGGGTCACCACCGAAAAGTTACAGGTCAGTTCACAGCTCAACAAAAAGATTATTGGGATATAGAGGAGGAAAGGGTCAAAAAAAGTGGTGGAACCACTAAGCCCGCACATAAAGTCCATCAGGACAAAGTGCGAATGAGGAGGGGTGGAGGGATTCTGTGAACTGACACGGGGGGGGTAGGGTTCTTCCAGGCCACGCCGAAAAAAAAAAAGGTCCAAAAGGGGAAGGGGAAGGTGATGACCGTAGGGGGTCGCCCCGTGCACTAAACTAAAGTAATGCAAAGGGGAAAAACAGACAGATTGCACGACCACATCAGCGCCAGTTCCCTGGATGAAATTCAGGAGGGTAAAGAAGGGGGGGAAGAAAATGCAGGAAGTGAAAAAAAAGGGCGGTAATAGCGGGAACTGCCGCACCGAAAGGGGAAATTCCCGTAGATGACGGGAGACGTCCGGGATAGGGGGACGAAGTGAAAAGGGAAAAACCAAGGTGACACGAAGACGTCGTAGGGAGACTGAGGGAGCTCCTTGGGGAATGGAAAAAAAAAGACCACACTTCGATCGTGGGGCAGTCTCGGGGAAAAGGAAACCCAAAGGGGAACTTAATGATGGGAAAAAAAAACTAAGACGTCGAAAAAAAGGTCCCGTTCTGGAGGAGGATCCGCTGAAACGAACAAAAACGTGAATCTTTGGAGATGGGCCGACCCTTGTGGCCAGAGCACTGAGACCTCATCGCTGTGAGCCGTTGGGAAAGCGGAAGAGCTCCAACACCTAAAAGGAGGGAAGTGAAGGGGAAGTCAGTGTCGGGAAGAGGACTTTGGATCGTCTATCAAACGAAAAAAGGGGGGGCCGGCTCTTCTAAACCACTTCCAGGGGGTTGAAATTCAGAAGCCAACCAAGAAAAAGGACTACCGGAGAACCCAGTGCTTCCCCCTGTAACACCAATTGGAATCCGAACAAATAAGATCACTCGGTGGGTTAAAGGGTCGAGGAAGATCTTGACGCCCTGTGAAAAGTTGTTGAACAAAAAATCCAATGATTCATATGCAGGCGCCGGCCAGCAAAAAGAAAATGAATTGCTTTGGGACAGCCAGAGAAAAAAAGGGAACTTCCCGAAAAAAAAATGAAAGAGAGGGGGAAATGGGCGGGTCTCCAGGCGAAACAAGGCCGCCGGGGGGGGGAATGGCTCAAGACCTCGCCCCGAGAATCGAGGGGATGACTCGTCTAACAGGTCAGGACAGGCGGGGACGGGAAAAAAGCAAGGGGGGGAGCAAAAGGGGACTGGGGGAATGCCTGAAGTCCTCGGGGTCATTGTTCATGATGGGAGAGGAATTCGTATGGGAGAAAAAAGAGGTGGTTCCTAGAACCTAAGTGAGGGATGGTTGCGAGGAGTGAAAGAAAAAAAAAAAAGACATCTGAAAATGTCCGGGTGTTCGCAGGGGTTCGCAAATGTTGCAAATTGTGACAATGGGAAAAGGCCGAAAGGGGGGGACCCTTACTCTCTCGACAGATCAGGAGCGCGAGGGAAACCGTCCTAAAAATTGGGAAATGGGAAAAAGTTTTTGTCTGGAACGAGACGTGCACGGGGGTAAACCCATTGGACGCCAAAACTGTCCCTCGGGGAAAAAAAAAAAAAAAAAACAGGGACCCCAATGTTGCCCCACAAACGTGGGAATAAGGAATTTAGAAAGGGGGCGCAAAAAAAAGGGAAAGGGTAAAAGTGGGAAAAAGCGGGTTGTACGGAGTCCGGGCCATGAAAGATTTACGATCAAGGGTTAAATGGGCGGAAGGAAACTACATCTCGGAAAAAAAATATCCCAGAAAGTCGAAAAAAGATTTGGAGCAATGGCCAGGGGGGGCGTAGAAGAGAACCGTGTGAAGGTCAAGGCCTTTTTCAAACTACTTCCACCAACTGGAAAAAAGCGCCGAGCCAGAACAAAAAAGAAAGGTGCGGGGGGGTAAGACTCCTTTGAAAAAATGTAAGTTGGGAAAAGTGAGCAAGGGAAAGGGCGCTTTGAGCCTAGATCGTGCAAGGGGAAAAGGGAAAACAACAAAAAAACAGAGGAGAGGAAAAGAGATGCAAAGGAGCGGAAGGGGGACGTTTTCAAAGACTCAAGTCCCGGTAAGTCAAAGAACTGGGGGCCCATCAGGAAAAAAGAAAGCAAATGCTGGCAAGGGCCTGCTTCACGGCACAAGCCCGGCCAAAATCCTCGCGGTCCATGTAAAAAAACTGGGGGGGGGAAAGACGACCATTCCAAAGGCCAGGCTACAATAGAAAAAGGGGGGACAGGATTTTTCGGATTGCACTGGGGGGGCGCCTTCTGTGGGGAAAGTCCTCGGAAAGGAACCAAGGGAAAGGGGGAGTGAGGAAAAAGCCATCAATTCCGCAACCTAACCCTCCAACGAACGAAAAAAGTTAAAGAAACATGTTCTTCACTGAAAGTATGGGTACAAAAAGTGTGATGAAAGGGGGGGAAAATCAAAGGGGGGGTTCCAGTGAACAAACTCTACTTTAAGGGCCAATCAATAAAAAAAAACAGGGGGAACCCCTCCACCGGAGGAACCGAACGCAATACCTACCGGTTCGGCGGGGGATCGAAGAGGGTCGCGCGGGGACTAAGGGGTCAGGGAACAAAAGCACTCATTCCTCGGTTACCAAAAAAAGGCCTAAAGGCCGTGACCAAACGACCAAGAAAACGGTTTATAGAAGTAAAGGGCATGTTCAGCAAGGGAACAACCCAAAACCCAAAGTCCATCAAGGTGCTCGCTAATACGACGAGGGAGGGCTCATAAATTCCAAGCAAGATGGAAAACAAAAAACATTGCCACCTACGAGGAAGGAAAAAAAAAAAAGAAGCGAGTCGTGCAATGATTGAGATTCTGAAAGACTTGCCACGACCGGAAGTCTACGAGAAAAATCCTCTAAGACATCGCCTCAAAAATTCAATCAGGAAAGAAAACGTTCCAATAATCACACCGGGGGCGTGTCCGAGAATAAGGGACCTATTGCCAGGGTCTAATCAACTTGTCTGGAGGTAAAGATCAAATAAAGAGAGGGGGAAAAAAAGGGTGAGACGCAGGGGGCAGGAACAGAACAATCGTAAGACGGAAACAATCTTTAATTCATGAAAGGGGAACTTTAAGGATACCCTGCCAAAAACGGGCCAGAGGTTTAAAAACCTTGAAATTCAGAATGTCTAAGGGGGAAGCAATATTGGTAGACCTTCGTGCCGAGGGCTTAAAAAAAGGGGGGAAAGTGGGGGGGCCACGACACCTGCGGCCCGGTTCAAATGCGACCGGAGGAAGGACGATACAGAGCCTTCCTAATCGCGGGAAAAAAAGAAAAAGGGACCATCGGGCTTAGGTTCGCGGAAAAGGAGTATTATCTGGGGCCGGACTGAGGGAACACAAAAAAAGGGAGGAGCCAGTGGGGAAGGGGAATGGGGCTTGCCCCAACTGGGCTGGAAAAGATAAATACTTCACTGGCTGGTCAAAAAAAAAACGGAGGGGAAAGGCCTTCCCGAGTCCTAAAAAGGGACGGAGAGGGAAGCGTGAACTGGGGGAAAGAGGGAAAACACCCGGTAGGGGGTTTCCGCTACAAGGGATCACAAAGATCTTCGGGAGGGGCAGTCCCCTCACTTAAAAATTAAGCAGAGACCGGGAACGTTGGGGGGGAGAAACGTCAAGAAAACATCCAACGACCCTGCAGCTCGACTATTCCTAAGAAGGCGTGGTACGGCAATATAACTTCTGCAGGATGTTAAGAGGGGGCCGTAGAAGAACAACACAAAAGGCTGTAAAGACAGGCGAGGGGAGGCGGAGCCGGTGGGCCTATGGAACCAGAAGTCATCCAAACCAACCGGGGAAACTAATACGCACACACGCTTAAAAAGGTTGCAGGGGGGGACTTAGTTGCACTGAAAAACCAATCCGGTTGGAACAGTGTACAAGGTACGAAGACTACTAAAACGGGGACGCAAGTTTCTCAGGGAAGAAAAGAAAACGAAGCGGGGGTTCAGGTGGTTCACCAATC
>Ga0179591_1160548_pt1 | contig 15796 bp, 28 predicted proteins | sample CZOMad2_1_08_16f_FD_182891 | JGI IMG/M metagenome (GOLD analysis project Ga0179591, IMG submission 182891) | Vadose zone soil fungal communities from Angelo Coast Range Reserve, California, USA - CZOMad2_1_08_16fungal (PacBio error correction) | ecosystem: Environmental > Terrestrial > Soil >...
GTTAGTCAAGCGCTATGGCCCTAGGGTCGATCCTCAGGCGAAAAAGCTAAAAGCTGTGTCTTCGTTCGCGCACGGGTTGTTTGTTCCAGTCGAGCCTGAAATTGGTGTCTCTTGTGGGGGTCGTTTCAACTGTGGACGGAACACCTTCATCGCGGAGGAACGGCCTTTTCAATCTAGAAGGAAACCAGGTGAAAAGGGATCAACGCCTCTCGTTTAACTCAACCACCGCGAGATTCCGCCATGTGGCGTGCCGGCACGGTGATAGGCACGGGACGACTGAGCAGTGGGTTCTCTCTGAGAGTTGGTGGGGCTCCGATTTGGCTTTTTTACTGAGGGGAGATAGGGTTCATCGGGGAGCGGGTTGGGCGTCTGGCAAAGGGTTGACTAGAAAAGACTATACGCTAAACAAAAAAGAAAGAGGGCTTAAAGGGCCCTCTACGCCATAAAAGAAGGGGGACAAGAACGGGTGGTTTATTCGGCCTGTGGAGACGTGGAAAATAACATGTTTGAAAGGCCAGTTCGAGATGTCAGATGCGAGGAGGCAGAAGAGGACGACCAAAGCCGGAATTGGGGGCGGCAAATTGGGGCAGGGGGATCGGCATACGAAGCACTTTAATGAATAGAATGGAAAAGAAATCTCTACGTTGGGCGGAGCGCTCGAGAATTCTGTCTGTGAGGTCTGTTTCGCATATGGGGTTACCCAAGAGAAAGTGGAAAGGGTCTACTGGGGACTATGCGTCGATGGGAGTTATGAGCCCACAAAAAAAAACGCGACAGCTTCGGGAAACCCACTCGAGTTTAAAAAATCAGCATTCTCCTTACACCAGTGACTTTTGGCGTGTCAAATTTAGGGAAAAGAGAAAAGGGAGGCGACGATCGGGTCTCTCGTCGGAAAAAACGCCGACACCCACCCCGGGCGCCAAAAATCTGTTGGGGGCTTTTGAGAGAAGGAGAAAGGAGAGAATTGCTCTATCAAAAAGCAGGACGAAACACGAGGCAGGGCGATTCGAGTTTCAAGGGCATAGTAGTTTTGAAAAAAAGGGAATATAAGCCGGACAGAGGTGCTTCATTCTGAGCCAGACGTCAAGAGGAGAATGGTTGTTGAATTGGAGGGGCAATCATCACAGGAGAGAGAAAGTCGTGGCTCAAGGGAGTAAATTACGGTTGAAAGAATGGGGTCGAAACCTGGGGGAAAGTAAAAAACGGGCTAGAGTTGTTGGCACGGTTAAGCAGATGACAATCGGATGATTTCATAAACAAAGACCGGGGGAGACACGACCTCTTTGGGCGTAACAGGTGGGGAAGGCAACTGGGACGGGGTATTCAAAATGTCAATAATGAATCCTTGGTGACAGAAATAGGTCGACTGGGGGAAATGGGTAGATACGCCGGAAAATGAAGAAAAAGAATTAGATTTCAATTTTCATGGAAAGGCGGGTCACCAGAGAGGACCGGGGGGGGACTGGAGAGATCTTCAAGCGCGGAGGGAACCAAACATAAAAACAAACAAAAAAGAAACACCAAACAAGTTAACAGTGGACCGGCTAAAAGAAACCTGGTAGTGAGGAAAAAGGGATCCGCGGTGTTCGGTAAACCGGGGGGAATGCGTTGTCGCCGGCACCTACCTGGTATGGAAAAGTCTTAACGTGTGGGGAGATGGGACACTAATGCTCCCGAGGGATGACTTCTGGGCAATGGGGAATCAGCTCGGAACTGGCCAGGAAAGAAGATGCCAGCTGGAAAAAGTAAATTACGCTGAGCGAAAAGGAATTAATACGGAAGCGCGGGAGGACAGGTCATGAGATGTAAAGAATGAATCGGGAATATCATTGTGGTCACAACCACTAGTCAGATCAACTTGAGTACCTTGAAGGTGAACAATGGGGCGGAGGTTGGAGTAGAGGAGGCGAACAGACGAGCAAGAGCTTCAATCAAAAACTGGGAAAAACAAATATTTCCGGACAAAAGGAGAAGGAAGTGCGAGGGGAATCTTAGGGACAAACGGGCTGAGCAATAGAAGCGTTAAAAAAGGGAACGGAAAAAAGTTAAGAGAAGAGGTGGAGGGAAGGAAAGTTTTTTGGGATCAGGAACCAGAGGGAAATGAGAAACAATTCGTATTGTACAGGATCGCGAAGACGTGCGCTACAATGCTCTTGCCAATGTTTAACGAAGGGATCCGGGGTGGGTGTTGAGGCGAGCGAAATCGCGACGTCATTAAAGTGAAACGTGCTGAGGAGAAGGGCGATTGCGGAAGAAGTGTACCTGAGGAGAAATCATAGATAAAAAACAAACGGATTTGAGGGGGGAAAGGGTTTGATAGAGGGGAAAAATGAAACTACAAATAGCGCAGGAGACGGTAACTAAGGACAGTACGATTCGGAGAGACTGAAAAAAAGAGGCGAACGTGGGGAATAACCAGGGCTCGAAACTCTTCTTAAAAATGAACACTAGCATGGTTGTAAAATCAAACGCTGGGGGGGAAAGTCACAGTACCCCCACGGATAAATCTTTACCTAACTAAGCCTCGGGGGCAAATGAAAGGGGGAAAAAGCAGCTCGGCTGCTAAAGAGGAAATCAAGTAATAAGGGAGCTTGGAGAACGCCGCCGATTGGTGAAAAGGGTGATGAAGGGGAGACAGGAATGTCAAAAAGGAAAAAGAAAGACAACCAGCAACTGGAAGGAAAAGTGGGCGCGACGGGGGTTAAAAACATGAATGGAGGGCAAGCGGAAAGTCATGGGGCCAGGGGCGCAAGAAGGCGCAACGGATGCAAAGGATGGGGCGGCAAAGTCAAGTGCAAAGGAGGACACGACAAGCCGGCGAATCATTCAAAGTTACGAGCGGGGAGACCATGTCCAGGAGACGAGAACAAGATCGGGGAGCCGTGAGAGTACATTAGAGAAACACGTGAGCGCTAAACGAAACGGTCCGTCCGGCCAAAGAATCCAAAGTGGAACAATGCTAAACCACCGAGTATCCTGAGAAGACAATCGTGTGGGGGCTGAGGGGTGACCCTCGAGGACGAGCGCTGGAATAGTCACGTGGGAAATCCAACGTGAGATCCTAGAGATTAAGCCGACGATGAGAGGAAAAGGAACCAAAGAATATTCAAAGTTTCGAGTGCAACTGGACTTGTCAAAATCCAAAAGAGAGACCTGGGGGCGAGTACAGTGCTTCGTGAAACCGAGAACCCCGCCAAACGTTTACGGGGCAGAGGGTCCCAACCTCCAGGCTGACTCTGCAGGATTTGGTGGTTGACCGGGAGGAGGGGATATGGGCAAAAAGGAAACTGGGCAAATCCTCGCCCTGAAAAAAAACGAACAAGTCGGCAGCAACAAAATCCCCGAACCGAACTGGAAATGCCAGGGGGATGTCAATAGTAAGGAGAAAAACCAAGTAGGCAGATAGGTGAGGTTGCTAAAAGACGGAGAAAGGTCGGGGCGGACAAACGAAGATTTGGGACCGAAGAAAGAGAACAGCGACTCAGTGGGCACTTCTGTGCGGGTGCTTCGAGCTGCAGGGCGAAGGGAGCAAATCGCAAGCAAACAAACAGCGGGGCAGCAGGGGAGGGTGACTAACGCTCTAGAGAAGGGAGAGCAGTTCGCTTGGAGAAGGGTTGCACCTAAAAAATTATAAACACTGGTTACTGGGGAGGGGCAAAAATGCGGAGGAGACACTCATTGGGTAAATAAGGGGAATGGGGGGATAGGAGTGCTAAACACCGTTGGGAAATAATCAAGGCTTCTCAAAGTTGCCAGCAACTTGTGAGGGTAAACACATAGCAGAAGCTGCTCTCAACTGAGGGTAAAAAATGCAGAAAAAGGGGCATTAGGAGCACGTCCAAAGATGAAACCCATCACGACGGGGAGGGATCAGATGATGCTGACAAGCAGTAAGAACTCGACCTTTCCTGAACCATGGAACCAAAAGAAAAAAAAACACTCCAGGCCATAAAAACCAGGAGAAAGAAAGAAAGGAGGGAGTCTAAGGGATTACAAAAAACCACGCTACTCAGCACGGACAGGGTGAAGAGGAGACCATGGGAACACAACCCCACCCCGAGGGTCAGGGGGACAGACCGTGGCGACGCGCAAGCACCACGCAGGCGTAGGATGCGGGGGAGATGAAAGCGAGGTCGATGGCCGCGCAGAGGAAAGTGGTGGTGCGTCCTCAAGTAGGCTCCACCTGGGAACCGCCCAAAAATATATGAAAAAGAGAAAAAAGAAGTATACAAGACAAAATCGATAAAACTCCAATCAACGAAGGAGGAAAAGTAGCACCGGGGAAACCGGCACACAAATGGAGAAAAACTGAAGACGCCGGGTAACAGGAGCGTGAATAAAGAAGCAAGGAAGTAAAAAAGGTCTCAGCTTGGCAGGAAGGAAATGTTGATAAAATAAAAAAAAAAAAGCGAAATTTAAGTCAGGTGAAGACCGGGATAAAAATCAGAACAAAGAGGTGAAGGCCTCATATGTCTGCAATAGCAGGCAGGAAAAAAACATCGTAAAGAAGTACTCTCGAACGGTCAGGATACACTGGCAGGTTCCAAAGCCAGGTCAATGAATCGTGCGGAAAAGGGCCTGAAGAACCTCACGGGTTGACGGAAAAGGCTAATTCGCAAAAAAAACTCAGCTCAAATAGTGTTAAATAATAGGAGGGTGGAAAACATGGGGGGGTGGCGAAAAGAGCCAGGGACTCGCCGGGCCCCAAAAGCAAGGAAGAAAAATAGGGGTCAAATGGGAGTCCGATGGAAGGGGAGCAGGAAATAGTACCGGTAGATGTGGAGGAGGAAAGAATTGGAAGGGGAGGTCTAGGAGTAGTAAATAGGAAAGGAAAAAGGTCTGGGGCGCCGTCTGCGCAAACCAAACAGGGGAAGTACAAGCGCATGGGTTGTACCAATGAGACTGGCACATTGATAAAAAAAAGAAGGGTTTGTACAAAAAGCGTCGGGAAAGAGGGGTGGTAGAAACCGGAGAGTGTAATGATTGGAGTGTCAGGCCAACAGGCGAGGAAGCCGGGCTCACCATATGGGTGATGCATTATTCCAGATGAAGAAAGTGGGGATGGCAAAGGACTCATAAGCAAAAGATATGAAAGGAGGCAGTCTGGGGGAGAGACGACTTAAAACGCTCTCTAACGGAGATGTCATACAGTGAAAAAGGCGGGATGGATCTCAAAGGCGACAAACATGGTTGATAACGAAATCCCCATTGGGAGCAGGATGAAGGGAAACATTATGCGCTCTAATATGGTCAAAAAGGTGAGGAATAGGGGAATCGGTCCAGAGGGGAATCATAATCAGAAGAAATGGAACATCCATACATGGGGGGGCGTGGAAAAACATTGGTCTGCGTGTGACAGGCAGACGGATAACGCAGCGAATGGCTCAAAAGAATTCAAATTCAAAGAAAAAGTGTCTCGCCCGACGAAACAACAGAAGTAGGGGGGCGGTATAGAAACGGACATCCTAAAGAAGGGCGGATGGCGGGGATTCAGGGGGGTTGCACCAAAGAAAAAGTAAACAGTGTGGTTCCAAGCAGGGAGAAGACCAGGAAAAGAAGCCACATTGACCGGCCAAATAAGAGGGTGGGTGGGTTGGTGGACCCAAGAAAAGAGAGAAAATGGGCGGCAAACATCGCGACACCGATGCCACGTGGGAAAGAAAAAATTTGAGTCAGCGGTCACTGTGCCATTTCAAGCCGGCGATTCCCATCAACCAGGAAAGAAGGGTTGAAGATAGAATAAGTAAACTAAAACCAAGAGTCGGGAAGAGAGAGATGATATCTTCAAAAATTTCGAAGCGTGGGAATCTCTGGACAGTGATGATGGGAGAAACAGACGAAAAAACCTGGGAAGCAGGGGGTCAACAAGTTGAAGAGGGGGGCTCAAAAAGGAAGACGACCGTTCAATGATTCCGTGCGGTTCCACCCAAAAAAACCTGTAATTTGGCATGTGGGACCTGGCTTGGCGTTTCAGCCTGACGGCAAAAGGGGGATGGGACACAAGAAGTGGATGGGCGTTTCAACCCGGAATAAAAAGCATCAAAAGGCCTCAGCCAAGGATGGGTTCTCTGGATGGGAAAAATCTGGTGGGGAATTAGAAAAGCGTCGGGCGTTGAATGGAAGGATGAAGCAATATGCGCCGAGGGGGGGGAACTCAGGTCTCAAAGAGGGTACAATGATAAAGAAAACTGGGGAGTGGGTCCCGCAATCACTTATGTAAAACCGTGAAGGCGTTGAATTCGTGGAAGGCGATGATAGGCAAATAAGGGAAAAAGAGTCGCAAAAGAGAAGGGACAGGACCAGTACTTTTCCCAGGGCAAGCTTAGAGAATCATTGAATATGAATGGGCTAGCGGAGGGGGAAGAGGTGGGGGGGGAACTTTCTACGGCCTAGAGGGGGGGTCGGTTTGGAGAAAAAGAAAGAAAAGAATAATCCGCTGGTATTATGCAAGGCAAAAAGTTTGGGGATGATAAGGGCAATAACTGCATAAAATATGTGATCGGGGGAAGCAACGTAGGTGCGTTACAGACTGGTGGGGAACGCGGCAAAGCAAGCCGGAAAACGATAAGGGCATGTTTTTGGGAGGCAAACAAAACTAGGGGAAAAAAAGTAAAAAACTTACTCTTGATGGCTGGGAGAAAGTTAGAGTCGTAGGGGAAACAGGGGAGCTGTGTACAGGACTGGGTTTTCATAGATCCAGGAAAGGATGAACTGTCGTGAAGAAAGAAGAAAGCAGGGAGCTACTCAATCTAGACATTGATATTACTGAGAGGGACGGAAATTGAACCTTAAGATGTGTTGGGGGTCTGACGAGTTAGAAGGCCCAGGGGCAGCAAAAAAAAAGTTCAAAAAAACGCAGGCTTAGGACTAGACTATTGACTGGTGCACGAAAGAAGTGGAGTTTCAACCATTAGGGAAGCGAAGGGTCAAAGATACAAAATTCTGGCGTTGGATCAATGTCCTTAATCTAACACAAAGAAGCTCGAGAGGGGACGAATTAGGCGGTTAGCAAAGGGGGGATAATTTACGAGAAAGGGCTGAAAAAGCCTATCTCAAAAGAGGGGTACATGAGCGCAACTGTTTTTCAATCTATCTAATAACTGATCCGGGTATTTAGCGTGGGTGGGGGGGGGGGGTATCATAAAAAAAGGACTTAAATCGAGAGTGAGGTGATCGAGAGAGTCAAACACGGTGTCATATCACTCCGGGTTTGAAGCTCGAAAAAAAGGGGAGCCGGTCCGGTGAAGACGTGTGGAAAAAGTCAGAGGTGGTTGGTAGAGATGGGAGGTTGTGGCGGCGGATTTTTCTTGGGGATATGGGCGGAGGGTTCAAAAGATATGTGGGGATAAATCGGCCCAGAACGAGAAAGTCGAGGCGCTAAAAAAAGAGGGAGGTCAGTAAAGCCCTCCGCAAACCTGAAAGGACTAAAGGGGGGGGGGTTCTGGTTCCCACGGGGTTTTTCGCGTGTCGCACATGTTCATTAGGGTAAAGATTTCTCAAATGCTGATAGGGGGAGAAATAAACGGGAAAATTCTCGAATTGGGGGCTAAAGGGCGAAATGGGATCGGCTCCTAAAAAAAGTTAGTCGGAAGTACTCCTACTTGGGTGAAGAAAAAAGAGCTTGAAACTGGAGTTGAAAGGAGAGGGGTGAAACAAACAAGTTAAATAGACCAGCTGCGTCAGAAAGGGGGACTGGAATGACTAAAAAACGGATTTCACGGTATCGGGGGAGAAAGATCAGACAATCTTGTGGAGAGAAAAAAGGTCTGCAGAGTCTCCATAAGGCTGGGTTAAGAAAAGTGAGAAAGAAGGGGAAGATAGGTGCTCGAGATCGTGCGGTCAAACGGAAACAACGATGTGGGGGGTTTCTTCGCAGACGGAGACCTCGGACATTAGAGAGGGAACACAGGAAACAACGAGGACGAGGTTTCTCAGGTCTAGTTAGACAGGAGGTGATTTAATACTATCCGCTAGAATGAAGGAAGGCAAGGGTGCTGGAGCTGCAAAAAATCAAATCGGAGACTGGGGGTTAGATCAAAATAAGTAGGGAGATGGAAGAACTTAGCAGAAACCGGGTTGCGACGGGGAGCTTCAGGATGGGGGAAAACGGGGTCGAAAACGTAAATCAAGGGTGGGCCAAAGGGACGGAAGATGCCACTCTCAAATCCCCAAAGGGGAACGTTGAGGGATCAAAAGAAAAGGATGCGGGAAAAAGACTTAAACGGTTTCTTGGGTAGGCGGTTCAAAAGGTGGGGATAGAAATTGCAGTAACGCCCGCTGATGAATGACAAAACCTCAAATGAACAAGCGAAGAAGAGGGGGGAGTGAAAGGTCGAATCTTCGGAATCAAGATGTACAGTTAGAGGGGCGGAAGGGAGGGCAAGCTACTCTTGCAGGGACCAGGCATCGACAACTTGCGGGAGGAGGGGGTAAAGGGTCAACTGGTGGATGCATTGGAAGCCGGCTGATACATCGGTAGTTTAGAAATTGAAGAATGTAAGGAGTATCTGAAACGAGGAAAATATTGGAGAAAAACAGGGCATTGCATAACGTACGGGGGAATGGCCCTGAAAGGACTCGCCTGGGATGCATAAATTGAGGACCGGAAAACGACATCATGGGAAGCGTCTAGAGGGCATTTGCATTCAGGAGGGAGTGGCCAAGTATTATAAGGTGTTTTCAACATTAAAAAAATGACGACTTGCAAGTTTGGACGTAGTGAGTAAGAGTCCAGGCGACTAAGAGCAGCGACCAGTATAAACAAAAACCCCTAACCCATACAGGGAGAGCCAAATAGCCGGGGTAGCGCGGGGAATATGATTTTAAGAAGGGGGCCTGCAACTTAGCGAATAGGAGATAGGGAAGGCCACTACCTCAATTGTAAAGGTTCGATTGTCCACGGGGGGGGGGTTTGGGAAGGGGTAGAGTCATCGATAGCAAAACATGCGGTGTGACCGGACCGCGGAGAAAAGTGTCGCTTTCAAAAGGTGTTCTTTGTCAGGAAAAAAAGACGCGAGGTCATTTGACGGGGAGCGTAGGAATTGGTCCGGAAGTAGGGGGAAGGGTTAAAGAGATACAATCTAATAAACAAAAACTTGAGGGAGTAAAATAAAAAAAAGGGAAGATTTAACTCGTGCAACAAGTAATAAAAAAACAGTGAGGCTAATAGGACAAGACAATGCAGGGGGAGTAGAATCAGAATGACAAACATTATCGACAATGGTACTAGACACGGAGTCTGCTACATTCTTAAATGTTCACCCACGAACTTGGCGCGTCCGCGGTACAATCCAAGGTAAAAAAAAGGGCATAGAAACCCTAATCGATACGATGACAGTAGGGAACGGCCTAGTCAGAAAAAGCAAGAACGGATAAAAGGTAAAGGGGCACGACGGCAGGGACATGGCCTCTGGCAGATTGGTGGGGGACAGGGGTCAGAGGGGAGAGTAGGCAGGATCAGATAATAAAAATCGAAAAAAAAGGCACTTGCAAAGTCCTTCAAGGGGTTTGGCGAAGTGTAAAAAAAAAATATAATAAGGCTGACGAGGACTTCAGGAAAAAAAGGGGGTACCTGGTTCAGGGTAGGCACGGGGATTGGGGAACACCTTGCGGGACACGCCCAGCATCAAAGGACACAGGGAGGAAATAGAGATAAATCCAGGCGCCAGAAATACTCGAGCGCCTTAGCTGGGATAAGATCACGTGAAAACAACAAGGAAGTCTACATTGGCAGGCGGAAAGCGAACCAATGGAACAGGCGGAACACCGCGAGTCAAGTCACATAAGAAAGGTGCAGAAAGGGGCGATGGAAGCGACATTCTCACTCAGAGGAGGAAAGTATCAACAACGTGGATAATCGATGGATTCCCGAAAGAGGAGATCCTGTAAAATCTTCAGTTAGTTGCCTTGGAGGGAAGAAGAAATCATTGGCAACCAGTCGATATAATTGAGGATCAAAGGGAGGCTTCGGAAAAGACACCGACCAAAACGTTTACAAAATATGGTGAAAGAAAGAGGGACGTCGCTTGGATGGATGAAAAGAGAGAGGCATCGGCAGGCTGGAATCAAAGGATTCCCGGTGCTGAAAAGGGAAGGGAGGAAGGAGAACCACTTAAGGGAGCTATGAATAGGTTCAAGCCATGATGACTACCAACAAGTCTCTTAGGGGGCAAAAAATCAATCAAGAGGCGGAATAGTAGCAATAAACGATCTTATTTTGAAATAAAGTAACCTCACAAGGGAGAATGGCGGGAATGTTGTTAAAGAGATCAGTCAAAGGGCTCCAGTCGGGCAGAGAACACCGAGGGTTTAGGGGGGTCGGGAGTTCCAGAAAGCTCGAACGAGCAATATCAGAAAAGAAAAGTTAAGATGGCTCAATTTGCCAGAGGAGTCAATGTTGACGGAGGCGGATTCGACCTAGAGGGGGGGAAAAGTAAGCGGGGTTAGCAAAGGCGACACGTGGTGCGAAATAAAGAAACTCTACTCAGGGGGGGTCAAACGGGGGGAGGTGTACCAAAGAGAAGAAAGGGCTCGGCTCTCAGCAAGAGGTCCCAAGGGGCGGCAGGTTAACTGTGAGTTATCAAGGATAAGTAGAATGTTAGCCAAAGGCCGAGACGTGTAGGGAAGGCCTAGAGGCCCCTCAGGAAAGGGGGACCGCCCTCGCAAAGGCAAGACAGGAAAAAAAAATAAAAAAAAGCAAGAACCAACCACTATAATGCTCCCAGGGGGAGGTGAGGGAAGCAGTACAATGTAAAAAGCAGAATAACAAGAAAACGAGGGTGGTAGACGGAATAAATGTGGACACAGTTTCAAGACTAGAACAAAATGCGTAACTGATAACATGCATGGGAAGCAAAAAGGCGCCAAAATCCTACAGAGGAAACCAAGAAACAGTCGAAAAATTCGATCACCGTGACAAGTCACAAAAAATGAAGTAGAGAGTGTAAACAGGGAAGGTACAGGAGGGTGACGCTAAAAAGGATCAAGGACCGCTTCAAAGGATAAGGGAGGGGGGGGGGAGATAAGAAAAAACCTCTACATAATTTCGGGGAAGCGGGCCCAGTGAGATAGCACGAAAAGAAAAAACAGAAGTGGGAGGGGAGGGGCTATCTATCTATTCGAGGGCAATACATGCAGTCCATCTTATCCTATAGGATCGAATGGATACGAGACAACCTGTGAAAAAAGCAAGAATGATAGCCATTGGAAAAGGGAAAGGGGCATCAAGGGTTTGAACTTCCACTACTATTCGCAAGAGGAAATCGTAAGATCTATTTGTGGGCAAATGGGTGTGGGCGCACTGAAAAATTACGAGAAATAAGCCTCACTCAATTCATAGTTCATTGGAGTAATCAGGGTCCTTACGATCCAGGGAGAGGGTAGCGAAGTCATTGTAGGGGGCGGTATAGGAAAAGTTCAATTCCTTAAGGGGGGCCCTGCGCCACCAAAAAAGTGTCAAGAACAAGCTCACAAAAATTGGAAATGAAAACGAGTATGTCAGAAAATGTCTCAAACATTAAGAGAAGGGGTGTGGGGGACAATCGTAGTCCAATCAGGTTTCACAAAAGCATGAACGTTCTTCGGGTTGGAAAAGAGCAAAGGCGGGGGAAAGCAAAGGTTGGGACTAAAAAAATGTGGGGAGAACGTGACAATATTCATCCAACAAACGTGGCACTGGATAACAAAAAGAGGATAGTGGTTGTATGTATTGATAAGACGCAGAAAAAAACCGGCAATGGGAATAGGAGGAAAGTGGACTCAATTGAAACAATTCTTTCTGAAAGGAAAGGGAAGAAACATGGGGATGAGGACGCTGCCTTTTGCACATTAAGGGGAGAAAGGGAGCTCGAAGGAAACGTGTCAAGAGGGGACAAAGAGCGACGAGTAGAAATAATCGCAACGTCGTGAAGGAAAATACTCAACAGGGCGCGGGAAAAAAGGTACGGCATGTAAGTGGTCGCGGGGGGGGGTAAGAGGCGAGCAGGAGAGAACTGGAGGTAATATTCAATCGCGACGCGTTGTCCCAGCACAGCTGAGGGGAAAAGGGCTCCTAAAGAACACGAACCAGCGAAGGGGGGCTCGAAAATGAGGGAATTCCGTGGTGAACCAGATAAAAATTAAATAAAAGGATGGGACAAAAAGGCTCAATACCGGAAAAACAAAGCCGCCCATTAAGTAAAACATGGGGGGGGGTTGGGCCCACAGCAGAACATCTTCACTGGGAACGGAAAGCGAAAAAGGGGGGGGGGAGGAAAGGGGGGGACACTTGTGGGCAAACAAATTGGAGATGCGGTCTCGGTAGCAAGGGGATCAGCAAGAGTGACAAGATCTTGCCAGAGTGTTGAAAAAGATATCATCTCGATAAACAAAAACGTTAAAGGAAAAAAGAGGAAAAAGGGATGCAAAATAAGTAACAAGGAGAGGGCTTGAAAAAGGGCTAGGAAAAAATGACTTGATGGTCAAAATAGAAAGAGACCCAGAAATTTTACGCCTTGGTCAAGGTTACATAGGGGGTGGGAGACGACGGGAAAAGACGCCAGGAGGCCTATGAGTGGGGACCAACAAACAGTTTGGGGGCATTTAAAGAAGGGAGGGGGTCCGGATGAGAAGAATGGAGAGGGGCATTACCATGTGGAGGCGGGGCTGAAAAACCGAAGAAAGAAAGAGAAGCATCCTCAATTGGATGGGGGTTAGTGGAGATAGAGACAAAAACCCGAGAAAGGGTGATGCGGAGAGACTGGATGTCTTAGGAAATGGAATTATTGGAAGGCCAGTGAGCTATGAGAGGAGGAATCTAATCCATCTACCCTCAAAACTCGAAGAAAGAGGGGAGTTCAAGAATGGTGTGATGATGGGCCCGACAGGAGGGGCTTCCAGTAGGAGATGACTATGGGCAAAAAAGGAATATCTTGTTAGGAAGGCTACATGCTCTGAACTGAATGGTCCTGTGCACAAAGGGGAAGAGAAGTGAGGTATCAACATGGGGGTTCAAGAAGGAGATCGGGAACAGCTTGGGTGAATATGAAATTCGGCCTAAGGGGTTTTAATGGAGGGCACAGAAAAAGGACAACGAGAAGGAGAGAAGGAGGGAAGAATAAAAGGAATGCAAGGTTGGGGGGGGGGAGAATAGGGGGAAATAATTAGAACTATTTAGATGGAAAAAAGGGTAGGGCAGGTAATCTGTGGGTACCCTAAAGAGCAAATAACAGAATGCCCAAAACAATAAGGGGGACACCAACGAGTTGGCATACGCTTGGAAAAAACATGAAGAGTGAATGGATGGTATCATAAATACGAGTAAGGAGTGGGGGGGAAAAAAAGGGGGAAGGGTGGAACTCTTGGGTGAAGGCCGCAGACATGCCAAAGAGATTAACTTAGGCGCGAACTACTATCAGAAACGAAAGATGAAGAGATAATCCTACTAATTGGGAGGGGACGAGTTGAAAAAAACAGCTCAGACTCAATTTTACCTATGACAGGGGGGAGGGCGGGGAGAGTCGCCGTCCTTCAGGGCGCCCAAAAACGTTTTAAAACAACAGGGGGGGCGGGGGAGAGGAAAGATTGGGAAGCTATTGAATTGAAGAGACGTGTAGGGGGAAAACTTATTTAAGCAGAAATTGGGTCAAGGAAATGGGAGAGAGAAAGGGGCGGGGGAAAAATGCAGAACTGGAGCCACTTGAAGCGAAGAAAGGCTTTGGAGCCATAGGGCCAAGAAGAGATAAAGAAAAAAGACCGAAGGAAATAGGGCGGAGAAAGAGCAAATTTGAATCTAAGAGGGAGGGATGGGTTTTGTTAGGAGGTCTCACAGTTAAACAGGCATAGCGAAAAACGATGGCCTTTTGAAAAAAAGAGAACCCGGTACCGTAAAAATCACGGATCCGGGTGACCACGAAAAAGTTGATTCAGAACAATTTGGCAGGGGGAAGTAGAACACTGTGGGGAGGACGTTAACGCTCATCGGTGGGGGGGGAGAGAGATGAAGGGTCGCAGTGGGGGAGGAGGATGGTTGAGATAGAAGTCGGCTGGGGGGTTGGAAGGAAATGGACCAAGGTGAGCAGAAGAGGAAGGCTAAACACGAGCGTAGGAACTCAGGCGAATAAAAAAAAGGAAGGAGCACTGAGAAAAAACTTGTGTGGTGGGTTATTGGGAGCCGGTTTGGGAAAGGGGCAAAGGGGAAGGGGAAAGACTGGACTTGCCCGAAAGTGTAAAGCACGTAATCACCGCGAAAGGGTTAAAGGGGGCTAAAGGAAAAAAAAAACTCCAAGAACTGGATTAAACGATTTAGGGAAGGGAATCTAAGAACGAGAAGAGCGAGCAGGGAGGCCTTTGGGGGTGAAAAAAACACGAACAAGGGCACTTTTCACCTTAAGAAAAAAAGTTTTTAGGGAAAAACAGGGAGAACAATCTAAAAGCTGAGGGAACCCACCGACGAGTGGAATTCCGCATGCTGGGAGGCTGGCAATCACCAGAAAGACGAAAGTTTTTCGGCAACTTTAAAACAGCTAAGGGAGAAAGAGGGAATAAAGAGAGCGGTGTGGAACGGGGAAAAACCTGAGAGGGGTTGGGTGGGCTTTTGTCCGAGGCGCCTGCGAAAAAAGAGTCGAAGAAACAGCCAGACAGATCAGGAAAGGAAAAGCTGGAGAGCCTCGGATTAAAGGAAGGGGAGGTGCCGGAGATCGCCGAAGGGGGTGCTGATGATGACAGATAAGCGGGGAGGGGGGGGGGTAGGAATTAAGGATGCGAGGAATCCGGAAGCGGAGGGAGGTGCTTTAGTCTGGGCTTCAACAGGGGCCCGACTTGTCAGACCGGGTGGATATGGCTAGAGTTTCCAACAAAAGGAAGACACGTATGCAAGCGAGATGAATTGGGGAGGGCACGTACCTCTGGAGTGAAAAAAGGGAAGTCAAAAATTGAAGGGTCTTAAAGAAAAGGAATACCAGGGTAATACTGGACATTATATAGGAATGTTCAAATGATGAGAAGAAAAAAGGGGCCACAAGGGAAACTTAGAATGGGAGGATTCAGCGCCTGGAATGAATCCAGAGAGTTATTAGAACTTGGGAAAAGAGGAGAAATCTAAGGACCATAGTGGAAAAATTAAAGGAAAACAGTTGTCGGAGGTCGAATGGGTATATTGCAGGGGGGGTGAGGTGCATCAAGAAAGTGAGAGATACGGGAGGGAGTAGCGATCACGTTAACTGGGGAAGGGACTAGGAACCTCCGTGGGTGGCGAGGGAGAAGGTCATGGAGAATCTCGATGGCCCTGGGAAGGGACTCGCCGAGGCGTGGGTGCGAAGGTGCAAATTACCGGCCTTACCTAACGATCCATGGGGGAATCCGAGATAGGGAGAAGTTTTAAAAATTAGGATGGATGTCATTGGTTCACACGGCGGCAAGGGAACATTCAATTAGGGTGTCTCGGTTTTTACTGTAGAGAGTTCGAAGAAAACCCGGAATTCAGAAAAAGGGCAAAAAAGCTTCTGAGCCAAGCTGCCGGGAGAAGAAAAGGATTTTGAGGGGGGGGAAACAAGAAGTCGGAAGTATAGAAACGAGGGCAAGAAACTTGGCAAGATATTAGTGTTGGAAGAAAAGAAGCAAGTATGGGTACTTGGACTTGGAGAACCAGGAAGCGCAAAAAGGATATTGTAAAGAAGAGACTCAAATCCCCTATTTGCAAGCGAAGGCGGGGAGCTGAAAAGGTGGGGGAAACCGCTTAGGTGGGTAAAGGAGAGATAATTGAAAGGGTCATTGGCAGCTGAGAATGTAAAGGAAATTGGGGCGTCTGCATGTTGGCATA
>Ga0179591_1314186_pt1 | contig 15796 bp, 14 predicted proteins | sample CZOMad2_1_08_16f_FD_182891 | JGI IMG/M metagenome (GOLD analysis project Ga0179591, IMG submission 182891) | Vadose zone soil fungal communities from Angelo Coast Range Reserve, California, USA - CZOMad2_1_08_16fungal (PacBio error correction) | ecosystem: Environmental > Terrestrial > Soil >...
TCCATCGCTGAAGGGAGCGGAACACGAGAGAGGCCTATAACTCCGACGCTTGGGGGGGCCTCCTCATGAGAGTAAGAGGAGGGGAGCCAGAGCCCTCTCAAGGACCGAGACCAAGTCATACGGAGAGTCTTAATACAGCTTCATCTAGTTCTAGGTCTCCTAAAGTAGAAGAGGGGGAAAGGAAGCAACTTTTCAATGCCTGGTGACCTACCTGAAAGGGAAGGAGAAGACCTCGTATCTGTGTTACACGCTGTATATGGACGAGAGCTGTGGACAAAGCGAGGGTTACAACAAAGTGAAACTCTTAGCAATCTTGGCGCCGTTCTAAGCCAAAAAGAGCCCTGTGGGACGTAAAAGCCCAACTTCTATTGAGAAGGGGAAGGGACATAGTGATCTCGGCGCAGTCAAAAAGGAGAAAGGGGAAAAATGTGAGGTCATCAAAGGCGAGGAGCCAATAGTGTAAACCCTCACTGACTAGGGGGGGACCTCTCCGGATAAAAGTTAGGGGAGCCAAAACGCTATGACGGAGGAAAGGTACTTAGGGGGAAAGAGGCCGTAATCTCTTAGAGTCTACCGACTTGATCAACGGTTGAAGGGGAGGTATAAAAACACCACAGCCTACTATTTACTCGGTGGAGGAGGGATAACCTTTGGGTGATATGTTGTCTGCTGGCGGGGGACGGGGGGTGTGACGGGTATAGGGAGGGGGGTGTGGGGCACGGAAAGAGGGAGCCGGCGCGCACACGCAACCGGGAAAAAGGAAAAGGGATTCTAAAACATGCCCGGGGAAAAGTTTGAGGCAAACAACCGGTCAGTGAAAAAAGATTACCTAACCCGGGAAAAGCAACCGGGGCAAAGCGCATGTCAGAGGCCCGAAGCCGGACACAAAGGAGGGAAGAGACAGCAATCCAGGAGAAGGAAGAAACTGAGAAGGATGCGTTTCAATCGAAAGAAACTGAAATGGGACAAAGGATTGCAGAAGACGAGCAACGGAGGCACGTTAATTCGTGAAGCGTAAGAGAGACAAATCTGAAGGCGGAAGGGGGCATCCCGAGGAAAAAGAAGCTGCTGAAGGACGAGGAAAGTAAAAACGCTTTGCATAGTAAGTACCCGTGCGACACGATGAATCCTGGAAGACGGATTGACAGAGAAAAAGGCGAGAAAAAAAAACCTCTCTCAACAACAACTTGATTTATAGATATCAATGTAAGAGAAAAAAGGGGGAAGGTCAAGAGAAGAGGGCACCGCGATACTAATAAAGAAAGAAAGAAGTCAAAGTACGAAGAGCTGAAAGGGACGTGTGGGGGTGGTTCGCTGTCAACCTCTCAAAAGGATTTTTAGGATCGTGATGGCGGTGGGGCTCTATCATCACTGAGATTATAGCAGCGGGGAGAGAAATCGCGAGTGACGAGGGAGTTGGTTCGATAGTAAAAGATAGGGGCGCCCACATCGCGGGTCGGTTGTCTAAGTCTTTGATTTCTTGATATCGGTGGGTGCATTCGTACTTCGCTATAGGGAAAAGAGGAAGAAGGAAGGGGGGTCTGACTCCAAAAGAGAAGGACGAGTTGGCTGGTAAAAAAGCATTTTCAGTTCACCCTGAAGAGGGGACGCTGAACAAATGTTAAAACTTCCGGAAAAAAGGGAGGAGGTGGAGAGGTAGAGGAGAAGGGGGGTAACATGCTAAACTTCCCATGGTGACAGGTGACTCTCCGGGTGGGGACCGACTTACTTCCGACCGTAACAAAGGACATTCGGGATCCCTCGCAGAAAGGCTTCATCCTGGTACAGACGAGAGAAGGACTAAACGGCTGTCTACTTGGGGTTCATATAGAGCAGGCAAACCCCTTAACAGTCTGGGAAGGATAGGGAGCGATGGAGTCTTTCACGACGCAGAAAGATGGTCAAAAGGAGAGAGAGTCATTTGGGTAAAACATCTCTTCTCGGACCAAATCAGAGCGACACAAGATGGGAGAGAAGGGGGCTAGCTATGGGTCTGATTACTTGTTTGGTCGGTCACAGCGCAGGGGGGGGGCGGGGGTGGTAGTGTGATGGCGCTTGTATTGGCGCTAGTGGAAGGTGGAGGAGAACGCCAACGCGGCGGGGCGGGGGGAAGGGTCCGGGGGGAGGGGGGGAAAAAAGGGGGGGTTGGGGGGGGATGGGGTCGGTGCAGGTTGTGTGAGGGGGGGGGGGTGGGGGTGCGGAGTAGAAAAGCAAAACGAAATCAGCACGACGATTTTCTGGGGCACACGTAGTGCGGGAGCACTCTATGCCCAGCGTGCGGACAGGGAACTACGGGGTGGGGGGCATAATGAGGCAGTCCCCGTCCGCTGCGTGGTGGGAACTGGTGGGTTGTAAGTGAGTGGAGGCAGCGTGAACGGAAAAGGAGGGGGAGAAGAGTAAGAATACTCTCTACTGCCAGAGGAGGCTGGGGGGGGGGCGTTGGGGTGTGTAAAGGAGGGCCAGGGGAGGGAGGTGTGTTGTGTGGGTTGGGGTGGTCGAAGAGGAAAGGGAAAAACGAGGAGGCAATAGCACACGAAAAGAAGGGGGTTCACAGGGAATCCCGTGTGGTGGCGAGACAAAAAAAGGAAAGAGAGAGGTGTCGTGGTCGGTCCTGGGGGGGCTAAGGGGCCAGAAGAAAGAAGGAAAAAAAGAGCAAAAAACAACGAGGGATCGAAGGGGAGCAACTGCAAGTCAGAAAAGCTATTAAGAGGAATCACGTCGGAGGAAGAAAAAAGCGGAGGAGCAGGGACGCAAACAGGGGAAGCGGTCGTCCATGGGGGGAGGCAAAAGATGGCGTGTCGCGCAAAGGGAGAATTCATGAAGGCGAAAAAAAAACACCGCAAGGGCGGGGAAAAACCCGCGGTGGGAAGGGGGAAAAACTCAGGGGGGGTCAGAGGCGCAAAGGTTATGGAGGTGGGATGTGGGGGCAAGACGGCCGTGAAGCGAACCAACAGGCGCCGTCGGAGCTGGGGGGCGGAGAAGCGCAAGGGTCAGGACGTTTTTCAGGGGGGCCGGCGGGCAGGGGGGAAATCAAAACACAGAACGTCAGGACAGGAGAGCCACGCAAAGGGGACCGACCCAAAAAAGGCCTTACAAAGGTGGCTGAAACTTGAGGCTTAAAACCGGGAGACCACGGCTGGGGTTGTTGGTCTCCGAAGCCTTGGAGCTCAAGTTCCACGTTCGAAAAGGGGGGGAAAAGAAAAAAAGGCATATTGCGTGTGAAGACGGCGCAAAGGGGAAGCCGTTGCGCGATCGGGGGGACCGCCGCGACAGAGGAGGGCGTGTGGTCTGTGGGTGGACGGGGGACTCGGGGTGGTGGGAAGGGCCGGGCAGCACATCATCAGTGTCCCGAGGAGGGGAGACTTTTGGCGCCCCAGAGGGACCCGAACGGAAGGAAATCCCCGGGTCGAATGGTCAGGCAAAAAAGGGACAACCCGTTCAGGGGGGATCTAGAACCGTTTGGAAAGGAGAAGAGGTCAAATCCAGCCGTGTTGTATCACAGAGAAGAGAAGGTTGCTGTGTAGGGAACGTCGGGGGGGATGAAAATTGAAGGGAGAATTAGGTGAGGGGGCGAAGCGGGGAAAAGGCCTGCTTCGCTTGCGTCAAACAGGGGTAACGTATTCACCCAATTAGTTGGGCCAAAATGGAGCAGCGGAGGACTGTTGAAATCTCAGACTGAACGAGGAATACTGCCATAGGGGGTTTGGCTTAGTCAGTCTATAGGAAGAGGGAAACGCCTTAAACGGGGTAAGGCCATGCTAATAGCCTGTCACGTGATCAAGAACTAGCTGTGCGGGCTTCAGGGAGACGCAAATTAAAGGGATCATAAGAAATCAGGTAACCGACCGAAACGATCGGGGGGATAACGATAGGGAAGGGAAAAATTTCGCGTAAACAGTTAAAATCCAGGAGGACTGTCGTTGAGTGGGGTTGTCAAGAAACCTCAGATTTCAGGAAAAAGAAAAAGAAACGAAAGAGAAAGTTCTCCACTATTACTCATTTCGCTAGGGCAAATTAACGCGGTCGCGAAGAGGCGTCTGAAAGAAAGGGTTCCAGAGGGGGAGAAAGAGTACAGAACAAAAAAATGTAGAGAGAAGGAAAAAAAATCCACAAGCATACGACGCATGAGACGCCTAGGAGCATGAAAGGGGTCATACCTAACCCTCCGCTCTCTCAAAGATAGGTCAGAGAGAAAAGAGAGAATGAGGTGGAGGAACCCGACTGTCAAAAATAAGGAGGGGGTCAAGGGGGGACGGTAAAATGGGGGGGAGGGGAGAAGGGACGCGACTGGGATGGTTTGCGACTGAATGAGGAAGGGGCGTGGGGAAAATATGCCGACGCGGCGCACGTTCAAGACCGGGGGGGGGCGAAGGGGGAACCGGGGAGAAGGCAATTTCGACGTGTAGTGGGCCGGACTTCAATCGTCAAAAAAGAAAAGCCCAGCGGAATATTGGGAAGCTAGAAACTGGAAGTTGAAGTTAACAGCAAAAACCTCATCGGGGGTGATCGGGGGGCTTTCTGGGGAACTGGAGGGAATAAATCCAAGTACATGTAGACTCCGGCGAAGAGTTCCAATGGACAAAAGCACGGACAGTATCTTTAGAAAATTTACAGGTCTCACCTGTTCGCTAGGGGGGAAGGGGTTCCCGAAAAAAGAATTACCCAACCGACCTAAGACAGATGGCCCAGATATAGAGGCATGATGGAGATGGGACAACAAGTTAAATTCCGAGGCAGTCAAAAAAACTACTGGGGAGGAAGAGTTGGAGTGAAAGGACATTGGGGGAGAGACGACTAGAAAGAAACTTTAAACCGCTGAGACCCCCAAGAGATCGAGGAAAGATAAAAATTTCCGCAAAACATCTATCGAAGGAAACGAAAAAAGTCAAAAGTTTACTAATGGGGGAAAAGGAGGGAAGCGGGAAGGAATTCCACAAATTCTATCAGAATCCCGCAGGGTCTAAACTTGGGGGGTGCCCTAAGCTGGGGGGAATGGAGACGGCCTTATCCGGTAACAGGAATGTAACGTTGAAGTCGTCCCGTCCGAAGAGGAAAGGGGACAAATGGAAGGGGAGATATGAATGACTACTATCTTGTCAGGGAGGAAGGGAGGCGAGTGAGGCATTACTGAAAAAAAAGAAGCCTCAACGGGTCCGAATTACTCCCATTAAAAGAAATGAAGAAGGGGGATTCACAAAAATCTTGAAGAGAAAAAACAGCATTGATTCTGGGGAAGGGACTAAGGAGTTAGGACAAAGATTTTGGAAGACGGGGGGCGACGAATCATCAGTAGACTAAAGACCCTGGGGGAAGGGCTGTGGGATTACCCTTGGTTTCTGGGGGACTTGATAAGGGCGGGGGACTGGCGAAGAGAAAAAAACCCGAAAACTCACTGAAACAGATGAAACTCTAAAAAATGGATGCTCTAAACGGGGGGAGGCATAGGGGGATTAGTGCACTTATTACTTTGAATAGCGGAAATCTACTTCTTGTTAGAACCCTTCACAGGAAGAAAAGATCAGAGTTGAGGAAGGAGATCATGGGAATCGCCACTAAGGGTGTTCGTATCCGCAACTCCCCCAAGGGGACGACGAGTCCGGGGGGAGAGGAGGGAAAAGGAGGAGTCTTTTGACAGAACTAGCTTTTCGTCGAAAGAAACGGGGTTAGGCCAGATTCGGAGGTAGAGGTCTAAGGAGTCCTACAGACACAGTGGTGGGGGATGAGAGTGTTATTTCGGAACGTAGTACAAACCTAAGATACCTCAGAGAAAGAAGGGAAGGGGGGGATAAAAGAAAAAACAAAACCCTAACATGTACCACTTCCTCCTGGCTGGTCTTATGAATTCAGAAAAACTCTTCCTACTCGTGATGAACAGGTACCGCAAGGAAAAAAGGCACATAGACCAAAGGCTTCAACAAAGAAAAAACCCGGCGGCAAGGGGAATGTTGACGAAGAAGGAGAAGAGTATTCAACCACCTTTTTTACTGACCTTTTACCTACTGAAGAGTAATAAACATCTAGGGAGTATGACTGTTCAAGCCCTGGAAAATATTCTCTGGGGGATCAAGAAAAAAGAGATTTTCCCACCCAAAGGAAGTTCTTAACGGGATTGCGGCAGCCTGCAGAAAACGTCTATCCGCTTTTTACGACTAAGGGGGAAAGCCCAAGACAAGGCAGAGAGATTAGTGTATTTCTTTATGGGAGAGGGAAGCTCATCAAAACGAGATTGAAAAAAAATGCTTTCAGAAAGGGCATCGCAGCAGAAAGTTACTTTGTATCAAATGCCCCCCCGGAAGAAAGGTATGGGGAGACAGTGAAGCTGAAGAAAGAAGGGCAGTTGAGAAAAAGCGAACATCACCACTTAGACGAAGATTGCTGAGGAAAGGTCCGAAGGACTGGGCCGATCGGTAAGGAAGTGGTTGGAAGATGACAGGATCGAACAAAAAGACGGAAAAATTTACCTTGTGGGCGCGTACTGACCTCAGTAGAACGATAGATCTGGCGCGAGAGGAAGGTGGTACGCGGGGGTAAGATGCAGCCCGGAGGCTTCCACACACGAAGGAGCAAAGAGCGTTGAGCGCTCTACAATCGAAGGAAACGAAGAATTTTCTGGACAGGAAAAACCACAAGGGGGGTTCCTTGCACCCATAGACTTGGAAGAAAAGGTGAAACATTCAAAAGGCGTGTCGCGGCCGCACATCGCTCAGAATCGCGTAAAACCGGAGAAAAAGAGGAGAGGGTTGTTGACCTTGCCCTATCCAAGAAAACAGTAAAGCTGCACGAATGATGAGAAGGACGTGTCAATCACTAATCAACTGACAAAATTGTTTTCTCCGAAACGACGATGGCAGGGGAATTCGAGCTCAACGTCCTGCAAAAGTGAAGGGAAAAGGGAACGGAAGGGCAGGAATATATCTCCGTTATTCGAAGCGGGAAGCCATCAAAGACAAGACTGGAAAAGAGAAGAAAATGCTGAGCAAGAAGAACCCACGTCTTTTCATCTCGGAGGACCGACCCGTTCAAAAGGGGAGTTTTGCAGGGAGGAAGACGAGCGGCAAAATGGAGGAAGAAAGAACACGATGCTCAAATCTCAAAAAAAACAACACTTAGGATTGGGAAAGGAGATCTTGCTGGTTCTCTAAAATGACGAAGAAGAGCGTCGAGAAAACTAAACCCTACTATGAGCATGAGACACATTACTTTACGAAAAAGAAACAAGAAGGGGGGGGGGGGAAGAGTGGAAAACTGCCTTCTAAAAACTTTTCCGGGGAGTTGAGGGCTGAGGGGGAAAAGGAGATGTCTTCTAGCGCACCTCTCGCTGACGGGCGGATTGTCACAGGGGTCATCGTTCTGAACAAGGTCTCGAACCAGGAAAGAAGTTAGAACCTTTTCGTAAAGTACAGCAGAAGGCAAGCCAGAAAAAGAAAGGGGAAGAGGAAACCGCAGAAACGGGTTAGGTCCGTGGGCGAAGCGGGACTCGAGGAACGACATGCCGATGCGGCAAGAGGGGAAAGGAAGGGGTTTGGCAGTTGCGCACCCTGCGTAGAGTTGGCGCCACTGAAAAAAGCGGGTTGGGGAGAAAAGGCCGACCGGACGGTGCAGTAGATGTACGACAAACTATCTACATTGGAGAGGCACCATAGGGAACGGGCTAGAGTGTGCGGCGAAGAGGAAGGGAAAAAAAGAAGGGACTTCATCGGAGCCCCTCATCGCTTCAGTTTCGGCATTTTACAGGATGCGCACGGAGAGAGGTCTACGTGTTGGGGGGGGTGAGATAAGACAGGGCGGACACTAGAATAATCGATTCGGGCCGAGGGAACCAACGGGGCCGCACTCTTCCTTAAAGCCGGCGAAGAAATTGGAGAACTGACCTTGGGGCGCGTGCGGGTCCAAACAAAGAGTCTGGTTGGGAAGGTCATCAAAAGGATAGGCGCGATGAAGGGGGGAGGGATACACATGCAATGAGAAAACGGGGTTGGGGGCCTCCGAAGGAATAACAGACCAGGAAAAGGAATCGCGAAAGTCAGTCAGTCTTGGTACTTCAGCAGAAACAAACCGGAGAAAAGCTTATAAACCGCACGGAATATACGAAAGAGGGGTCAGGGTGGTCAGCCGGATGTCGTACACCCGCGAGAAAAGGGAAAAAAGCCAAGGGGAGGGAAAAAGGCATCAGCCTGTATTATCTCGTGTAGTCCCACGGCAGGCTAGCAGGGCTAGCAAAAAAGCGTCGAAGTAGCGCAACACCGCGGCCGGGGGGAGGGCCAGGTATCGGGCCCAAAAGCGGGTAGGCCTGAAGGGGATAGGTGGATGCCGAGTTCCCTTACGCCGTAGGAGGGGGGGAGAAAGGGGTAAGCAGACGAACTGATAGTTAAGGGAAAGTTTCTACCTTGTTGGGGGGGGTGCGATCAACAGAAAGAAAGAGAAGGAGGAAAAGGTAGAGCCTTGCCAGGTTGTCAGGACGAAAAAAGACAGCAACACGTCCTGAACACACCAAGAGTAGTTAGGGGAAATTCGTAAAGCATCTACACCCTTGAGAAGTGTTCACGGGAAAAGAGAGGAATGATCAGAACGCCTGGCGGTGTACCCTCCTCGGCAATATCGTAAAGGGGGGGGGGTTTTTAGGTCAAAGCAAGCTGAGGGGGGGGGAGGATACAAAAAAAAGGTTATTACTTCGTACGGCTACAAAAACGGTGGCAGCGGTAAAGGGGGGAGGAACGAACTAGAAGTTGGAAAGAAACGCAAAGTACTCAACGAAGAGCGACCAAGATGAAAGTCACATAAGAGACACGGTGTCGAGAAAATAATTTTGGGGTCAGGAAGGGGGAGAGGGTCCGAGGAAGGCCATCCACTCCCATAACTTGACTCGACGAGAACGACAAATGTAATTGTAAAAACCAGAACGGACAGGAGACGGGAGATGCTCTGAGAGGAATTCCACTTGGGGTGTGGCGGGGCTGGGGGAGAATCGAAACTACGCCTCCTTGTGGGCCTCAGTAGTGGGGGGGGGGGGGAGAGGAACCGGAAAACGGGCAATAGTAGGTGAAGAGGGCAGCGGAACGAACGTGGCGGGAGGAGATTTGTGGAACAAAAGAGACGATAGAAAATCGAAGCCCTGCGCCGTATCACCCACAGGGGGGAAGGGAGCTGGACCCATCAGAGTTTCCCAAGCTCTTATAATTGGCCGAGGGCCCCAGCTTTCCAACCTTAAGGAAGAAAGTACGGCAGCGGAAGACTAAAACTCGAACCAGTCTCGGGGAAGGAGTCTATCACCGGGGAATAAGAATCGATAAAAAGACGTGGGGTGACAGTTTAGCGTCGGGGGGAGGGGTAGGATCTGCTTTGGAAGAGTTTCGAGGCAGTAGAGGCTCGGTTGTGGATTTCTAGTTTCAATGCCGCTGAGCGGGAGCGCCAGTTCGTATTCACATTCCCCGTCAGTTCAGGCAACAGAGACGCGGGTTTAATAAACCAGCGAATGCAACTGTCCAAGTTCGAAGGACAAAGGCTAAATCAGTTCCAAATGGGAAGAAGGGGATCAGGGGGGACGTCGGTCCCGTCGAAGGACGATGCAAAAGGGGGGTCGGGACATCTAAAGGAATTAACATGTCTTCTGGAAACATGTGGTCCGCAGTGTTGCTCGCAAACACAATGGAAAAATGAGGAGGCATACGAAAGAAGGGGGAAGGAAAAAATCTCGAGAATTGGATACGATCGTAAAAAAAGTTGTGAATTACCTGTTACGAGAATAAATGCCAACCCTAGGGGGTAAAGTTGGGAAGGACAAAAACGCAAGAGGGAATTACGTCCAACTCCGACGTGACGTGAAATCGAAAAAGACAGAGCATGTCGCTCGGATGCGCGGCGAGAGAGGAGGAATTGACACCGAAATGTCCCGGAACAAGGGGGGGAAAAAATCACAATCAACAAAGCCAATCTCGGCCAGAGAAATCAGAACAAAAAACGCGAGGACGAGGACGCATTAACCTCATATGTGAAGCGGAGGGGAATACTCATCAGATCTAGAAAAAAAAAAAAAAGGGAGGGGGAGGGATTAATAGAGAATGATGAGGGGCACCAGAAGGAGGAAACAAAGAGGCGAGTGAGGAGGGGAGGAGGCTGTGGGGACCATTACTCGATAGGGGGGGCTGTGGCAGGGGAATAAGATGAGGAGTTCGTTGCCTATGCCTACGAGATAGACGATGAACAGAAGGGGAAACAGAGAAGGCGTGCGATCAGAGATGGCAGGGGAGTTGGCCGGAAGTCCATAAGTAAAGTTTTGCTTGACAACAAGCCAACTCTGCTCGGGGTGATCGCGAAGTCAAGGTGTGGCTCAAGGAGGGATCACTCGATGATCAAGTTTGATCGTACCTGACGGCGTAGGACGAAAGGGTAACAATGACGCGGACAGAGAGTCCACAACTATTTCAACAAAGGCGCGGGAAAAAAAGAGGGGGGATGGGCGAAAAATCAGCAGTGACGATGACCTAGGGGGACGACCGGAAGGGGAAGGGAGGGGGGGCTACTATGTCCTGTTCAGAGGAGTCCGACGGAGGGGAACAGGCATTAAGCTTCCACCCGGATACGGACATGTTCATGGGAATACGACTGGAGAGAAAACGAGAAGGCAATGAAAAACTGGGGCGTACTAAACACCAACCGGCGCAGACAGCCGAGGGAAAGAAATGAATCACACTCATCGGGTCTCCACTACCACACACCTACCTCCCACTGGTGATTCACAAATGTCACTGATAGGATAGTGACGAAGGCCACGGTGAAGGGGGTCCCTCAAAGTAGACAGGGGGAATGGTGGTTAGCTGAAGGGAGACGGATTTCGAGGGGGATGAAGGCGGGTAAAAGGTGTGTTCAAAAAAAACTGGGGAACCCGCGGGAGGGGGACGCGCTCGTCTAAGTCTACGTGCGAGATGGGAGAGATGGGGAAACGAGGGAAAAAACATATCGCCCACAAACGCGGGCGCACATCCTATGCCGATGGGGATGTCCCCCCGCTGAATAGAAAACACCCCACCGGAGAAAAAAGGGGGGGGGGGAAGCACAAGGGAGTCGAGTACTACACATGGGACATCAAGGAGAAAGAGGTCGAGGAAAAATCACCAAAACCTGGGTACGTCGTGGTGTCTTTCCAACCACCCTTCTACCAGCCTCCAAGCTCACATTGGGAGGGGACTTCGAAATCCATTTCACACCTCCCGAAAGGGATGACCAAAACGATAGACACGCGAAAAATACCGGGAAAGTGGGACAGGAAGGGAAGTAAAATGATAACTACTGTTTTACGCGGGGGCGGGGCGTCGAAGGAGGGCTGGGAGAGCTGAAAAATTCGGCGGCGGGTTCGAAACTCGGCCGAGGAAGTACCACAGTGGCGCCGGCTTTGTCAACTGAAGACTGTTGGCGCGAAAGAAAGATGGTGGACCTAACTGCATCACAAAAGGGAAAAGGGGGAAGGAGAAAGCGGACAAGTCGCTGCAGGGTCGAGACATCTTTTCAGTCAAGGGAGGGAATTCTTCGAATGCGTGGTGATTGGCAGGACGATCAGCCGGGAGACCGAGTGGTGTGTTCAGGCGCGAGGGTGTGCTTGGAACGTCAAACCCTGGCCCTCCCGACGCCTAGATCGTTAGGGGATAACAACCACACAACAAAGGCCAGATGGACTGATCTTCGTCGGAATGCACATCCTTCTTCCTAGACGGGTGGCGAAGGGGCGGATCGCACCATCAGACAAAAACCGGCTCAACGCGGACTATCTACGAGAGGGGGACCTGATCTATTGTTCGCACTTCACGGAGGGGGGAAAAAAAAGAGAAATCCCTGCCGGGTGGGACAGCCTGCCGAGTGAGAGAAACTCGTAGATCTATCTGGGTCGGGAAATCTAGGGGGAAGGGCTAAACTCATGGAAATGAACAGAGGTCGGTGCCTGCGAGGATCCTGAATCCTCCTCTATCCCAGGGGCGACTGGGGAGTAAAAAAACGGGCATGCCGAGGTCTGAGAATTTACCGGGATTTTATCGTCGGGCGAGGGTCAAATCTAAGCACTACGGGAGATATCCAAAGGCATCCCATCTTTTGCGGAGAAGAAAAGGAGAATAGATGGATTTGTTTACAGAAAAAAGGAGATCAACTCCAGCAAGAACGGCAGTGGAGAATCAAAACTCGCGACTTCTGAAGAAAAAAGTGCGCGGGGAACGATGCGACGAGTTCCGGACTGTTGGACGAAAGGACGGGGGAAAAAGGGGGGGACATTCTGAGCTAAAAACTTAGAAACTACAATGTGTACAGGGGAGAGGAAAGAAGGGCCCACTAAATCGAAAAAAGTTAGGGGGAGAGGGAAGGGGGAAGATTTTGTCACGTCCAGTGGGCTCGCCGAGTCACCCTCTAAAGGGGGTTCAATGGAGGAGAGGTAAGGGGAGGGAGGACATGACTTGCAGCCGGGAGTTACTTAATTAACCAACCGCGTGTTAAAGGGATAAAACATCTCAAAAGACTGGGCGACAGGAAAAAAAGAAAGGGAGTTGAAGCAGGCCCATCGGACATTTCTAATCGTCGGACAAGAAGAGAAAAAAAAAGTAAAAGGGGGAAAAGTTAAACAACACTGGTGCAAAGTCCGCAGAAGAAGGAAAGGTCTTCAATGATTCTGTTCAATCGAAAATGAATGAATGGGGGGGGAGGAAAAACCCAAGAAAATGTCCTTTATACGTCGACGACAAACTTCCTGAACAGGGACGAGAAGGGAAAGGGAGCAGGGCAGCAAGAAAATAATATTGAAGATAAACAACATAAACGGACAAGCTTGAATCGGGGTACGTCAGTCGACTAATACACCCAAATGGGGGAAAGGGGCGACGAAAGCCGTTTTACGTATGATAGGTCGTCCGCAGTATTCTACTAGGAGGCCGTCAGAAAAAAAAAAACTCTCTCGAAAAAAAAAAAGGGTTAAAAGATTACCTTTTGCTGGGGGGCTCATCAATGCCGCATCGACTGAACTTTCGCATCCCTACGATCTCATCGGTAGAGACCTGCGGTCGGTAACTCGGCACCGCAGTGTGAGGAGGAGGGAACGCGACTGCTTCATGCTGGTAATGAGGGTAGCATGAGGATAAAATCTCGATCAGGAAGAAAGACGCGGACGGAAAGAACAAAGGGGGAATTTGATTCTCTCGCGTGACGCAGCCATCATGGTAGGAGGGGGGGAGAAAAAGGGCAGTTTATTTCGGTTTGAAAAGCAGCATCAGTCAGCGCCGTCGGAAGGCTGCTGGCTATATTTCACCTTATTGCTACGCGTTGAATGGGGGGAAAGGAGTAGGGGTACGCAGTCCGCAAGGTAGCGATTCTTCCTCGCGGCCGGTTGGAAGGGAGACTAGGGGCTGCAGATGGGTTTGTTAGAAAATTAACACCGTCTTGGTTCCTTAGAAGGAAAACTAGGTTCCACTGGTTTGCTCAGAACGCTCTAAGTCGGAAGGCACTAGTTACTCTTCCTGAGAAACGGACTGGACTTGACAAGAAGGTACCAGGAAAGTATAAAGAACTGAGGAATCTTTTCGACTGTAAAGGAGAGAGCAAACGTTACATCTGGTTTTCTAATGAATACGCGCAGTCAAAAAGGTAGTCCGTTCGAACGAGTAAATCGATAAACGGAAGCGTGCAAACCGCGCCTGGCAAGGAGAAGGAACTGCTATCGTCCCACGCTTTTCTGACTGAAGACAAACCGGGGAGGAAATCCGGGCGCGGAATCCAGTTCCGGGGCGGGAGAAAGAAACCAGGATCAGAAAATGACCGGGTACGAGCAGGAAGCCTTCATTAGTCCTCTCCGGGGTTGCCGGAAAAGACGATCACATAAGGGGCCCGAAAAGGGGTAAAATTCGGGGCTTCAGTATTTGGGCGGAAGCATTAAGGAAAGGGCGCTTGATTACTTCTCAGAAATAGTAAGGAAAAAGAAGGCAATGGGGTGCACCACGAGCTTCAGGGGTGGTAAAAACTAGATCTCTTAAACGAAAGCGGGGGAGGGGACCACTCCAGGAACTAGTTGAAATAGGAGGGAGGTCACCCTAGAGGCAAAATGGAGTCTGGAATAACACGTCTAATTGCTCCTCTGCGGGACGCAAGCTCGTAGGGGAGCCCAAGATTGGGGATGTCCGGTTCATGGTGGACTCTTCCGGGTCCCAGAGTTACGAAGGTGTTGCCACTTCAGTAGATAAGGAGAAGGGGAATGGGTAAGTCCTCCTTTTTGGTTTTTCGTCAAGAAAGTATATGAGGTATTTCACTCGATGGCCAGGGGGTACCACTAAAAAACGGGGGAATCACGGCACCCAAAAGAGTTAGTAGGTAGGAAGAGTAACGTGGGCCCCTTAATCACGCAGATGGTAAGGTATCACTTGTCAGTGAAAGGACGAAAAAGATCTGGCTTCTAAAAAATACTAGGAATGTAACTAAAATAGAGGAGAGGGTACAGGGGGGTTATAAGGAACCAGAGGTCTTGGGCGAGAGGTATCTCCTTCTAGTCACACCGTTGAAAATGTAAACCAGAAGGATAGTTGGAAGGAGGCAATTACAGAAGTCGGACTACGAAAACCCTCCTGTCAACCAGGAGGAGAGCGGGGGGGAGAGGAAAACGTCTTGGAGCGTGGACGGGGGGGCCGGTCATTAATCCACCCAGAAGTAGCGACTATCTAAAAGGCAGGCAGGGGCAAAAAACTGACCAAGTCTGGGACGTTTCCGGACTGACTTGGACGGACAGGGACCAGGATGCATGTATTACGGACTACGCCTTGGACGCCTAAGGTAACGAAGTATTTTTTGGGGGGGGGTCAAATGTGTGGGGGGAAAAATCGGCCAAAGGGAAAAAGGGTAGGCTGCTTGCGCAGCGCCGAAACGGTTCATGCCATCGGGTGGTGACCGCCGCTCCCCTGGGAATAGCACTGGCCGGAATGGAACTCGTGCAGAGACGGGCAAGAAGTTCGATTAGGGAACTTGGAAAAAAAAGCCGACCCGGGCTTATGAGGCATAAAAGGGAAAGAGACGGAAGACCTACCTGAAGAGGTGAGAGAGGAGATCACACTTTGGAATTAGGGGAAAAAGGATTTCCTCGCAAAAGGGGGAATAAGGGGGGGGGTGGGTTTTATATCTGCTGGGGTGGGAGGGAAGGTTTGCGATAACTTCTAAGCGGTGGGGTAAGGTGGGGGTAAACGTAAGGCGTTATCATCTCATGAAAGAGGTGAAAGGCGAAAAACGAAATCTCGCGGTACACTTAGGACCGGGTCAAAGAGGAGAAAAGAGAATCCGGGCATTTGGAGACTCAAAAGGGCGTCGGAGAGGTAGTGATGAACGGGGATAGTCTAACTTGTTGAATCAGGACAATATACCGGGTATGGGGGAAAGGCATTTCTTGAAACGCGCTGTGGGCCCGATTAAATCATGGCGCACCAGTTGTAACATGGAGTCATACGACGCAGGCGAAAAAAGACTCATATCAGCTGGATTCGGAGAAAAAAAAGGGAGAAGAAAAAAAAGCGCTAGAAGGGACCATGCATATGGCGATTGGGAAAAGGGGTCCTCCTGGAAGGAAGGCAAAAAAAGACTAATCTCTTATAGCACTCTTTCTTCTTAGGGGCTCGTAATTGAAAAGGTGGGTGTTGGAATAGAGGGGGGAGGAATTTTCACCATGTCGCTGGAACAATGGGCATCGCAAAAAACAAGAAAAATGAAGGCGCGAAGTCAAAAAAAACCCGAACTTCATATAACATAACTCGGGGGGCAGGGGGGTGAGAGAGTAAAACGACCCTCT
>Ga0179591_1264269_pt1 | contig 15794 bp, 10 predicted proteins | sample CZOMad2_1_08_16f_FD_182891 | JGI IMG/M metagenome (GOLD analysis project Ga0179591, IMG submission 182891) | Vadose zone soil fungal communities from Angelo Coast Range Reserve, California, USA - CZOMad2_1_08_16fungal (PacBio error correction) | ecosystem: Environmental > Terrestrial > Soil >...
AAGGGGAAGGAAAATCGGTATCTTCGCAAAGGAGGTTCCGGGGCTTGCCCTTTGCCCTCAAGGGAGGAGGACAGATAGGGACCACTGCGACGGGGTGCGCGAGAGGTCAGGAAGAGGGGGGGCAGAAGAAGTACTGGGACTACCTCAGAAAGAAGAGAATGCCTACTACTAAAAAAAAGATGGCCTTTGTAGACGCTATTAACGAAAGGAACAGCAGATAAGAAGTCGGGAGGGGGATTTCAGGCGGGAGAGGCACAGTTCCTTGGCGAGGGGGGACGAACGCGCAGTAATAGACGCAGTGTAACTTTAATCAAAAGTGAAAAAGGAAAGGAAAAAAACCAAAAGCACAAAAACAACCCCCCAGAAGAAAGACACACCTGGGACACCGTGGAAAACCGAGTCTGGAGCTTGGAAGAAAGTGAAAATAAATAATCACAGTGTGAAAGGGCGGCGCAAGGCGGAAAGGGAAAACCTTTTCAAAGCGGCCCCCGACGGCTTAAAAATGTATACTCCCGGGAAATGGGGAAACAAAAACCTTATATCTAGACGTCGGAGTGGAAAGGCGAGGTCTCAACACAGGGCAGGAGGTTCGGGGTGGAGCCATCTCCGCACCCCCCCCAAAATCTCAACTGATCACGAGACCGATCTGGAAAACCAAAAAAATATTATTAGGTCCTTTCCAGCACCGGGCTTAAAGGTCGCCAACGGCAGAAAACTCCACCTAACAAGATCAGCCTCTAACTCCTCTCAGGATCTGGTGATTAATGAGCGCGTATTGGGGCGATTCCGACCTATAGGGGAATTTCCTGTCGAAGGGGGCGATTGAGACGCGCATTCGACCCAGGTGATCCAACATCTAAGGAGCGCCGCCGGCCAAATAAGAGAGGCGGGGCCATGCCCTTAGGACAATGTTTCGTCTGGACCCCTGGCACACCATCGAATCCTTCAAAAAAGGAACGGAGAATTCAGAGTAACGAGAAAAAACTCTCCAAGAGGGGGGTGGGGTCGAAAAGAATCTGTCGTCGACCCTCCTGGTCGGGTGATTTTACATCGTAATAAAAGGAGAAGTTGTTTGGATAGGTGGGGTGCATTTGGGGGGAGTGATTGGCAATCAAAAAAGAACTCGTCAGCCCCTCTAGGGTCCAAAAGGAAAAAAAAAAAAAAAAAAAAGCCGTAGAGGGGGGGGGAAGAATCCGGAGAGAATGAGTGCATTACGATCGCAAAAGATATCTCGAGGCGCAAGGTGGCTCAAAATTGCAATAGGGGGAGTACCAGGAGGTGCGAAGAAAAAAAAAAAAGACTGGAAAAGGCAGGAGGACCGTCTCTTACGAGCCGCAACTTAGCAAAGCGAGGGGGGCAGTGCCCTCGACGTGTATAAAGAGAGTTCACAGAAGAATAACAGAGTATAGAAGGATGACCCTGCTTTGAAATGGTGTTGAAAACAAACAAATCTGCCCCACAAGGTGAGGTCGGTGGGTCACAGAGGGGATTCTATCGCGTATGTCCCTTTCAGGAAGGCCGTCGCCGCCGACATATACGGACAGATCAGAATACGGTCGGCAATGCAAGGAGGAAGGTGGGATAAGTATTCAGGCATATTCAAAGAACCCCCTCGCTGCGTGGAAGAAGACCGAGGAAAGACTCTGTTCCGTACTTCTCCGCCTATAGGGCCGGGGGGGCGCAGCGACAGATCGAGGGCGCTTCATCTTGAAGTGCCACATGCATAGCGTAGATGATGGTCCGTCTGACCAGAAGCCTCAGCAGAATACCGCATCGATATAAAAGCCCACCCCAGATTCTGGATGCCACATGATGTCGGAATTTCATGTATGGCGTCATCGATACGGGCATGGACGATCGCAGGCTCCAACAGTAGGGGTCTCTCAGAGATAAGATTACCAACTGCTCCACATGGCCCGCGGACGTTGTCCTGTGAAAAAGCCTCTCGATTCAAACCACAACGGAAGCAAAGAATACGCCCCTCTTAGAACCGCAATAGGGTCGACCTCGATGATCTGCGAGGGCCTGGCAAGGGGTCTTAGAGCCGGCTAGAAGAGTTCGGGGCTCCGAAGACTCCCGTCTAAGTAGAGAAAAATGGTAACGGACCGCGGTGCTATCAGTATTGGGCGAATTAGTCGGAAATGTTAGTACGGAGGAGGCAAGATTACCATTCCTGTCCCACTTCTCTTAACGGGGGAGGGAAGGTGGGTCTTGGACAATTTTCTCGTTGCGAAGGGGGGGAAAGAGCAAAGTCTCTTCTTTACAGCCACCGGTTTTGTTAAGGTTCCTTGGCTAAAAAACGCACCCCTGGGTGGGGGGCTAAAACATTAATCATGGCGACGCATTGTAATCCGAAGTATGAACGGAAGGGGGGGGGCATCCTATTTGACATTAAAGCGTAGTGTTCGGGTGGCGGGCGGTCTATCTCTTTCTGGAAGCGGGGTTGTGACTCAAGGAGTTGGCAAACATCGGTGTTGTCAGACCAGATGATGGAGGGAGATTAGTGTATCTTTCTGAAACGAATCGACGGTAGGGCTGAAGTAACACAGTAAGGGCGCAGAGAAAACCATGAAAGAGATCCTTTCTCCGTTTGCTGGGCAGAGGGGGGCCCCCTAACCGTCGAGAAGGTGTCCCAAGCCGCCGGTCATATCGGAAAAAAGGAATCCCGTCGCAAGTCAAGAAGGGGGGTTTCACCGACCCAAAAAAGGTGCGAATTGCAGATGGTGGGGGTCCACGGAAACGGAAGGCACGTCAATTTGGGGGGGGTCAACAGGGGTGGGGCGTCGAAGGACGAATACCCAATCCAAGTATTAGACCCTATAGTAGAGGATGCGAAGTGGAATCTACTCCAACAAACAAGAGTAATGGATCCACCTCGAACGTAGCTAAGAGAGTTCGCTGAATGCTGTTTTAAATGAAGTACTCTTCAAATCAATATAAGTGGAGAAGCCGTGCACTACAAACAAATGAGTCCCCGCACTGAACAGGTTTGGTTAAAAAGTAGTGAGCTACGTGAGACTGAAGTTGTGGAACCAAAGGAGGCCGAGTCGGGGAGGTGGTCAATTTCAAAATCATCCCGCTTGGGGAATGCGCTCCTAGGGAAATTCAGTGCTCTGACTCAAAACCTAAGAAAGTGAAAGTCAGACCAACTGGCAAGAAGGGGAGATGAAGGGAGATCCAAGCAGCAAGAAAGATCAGAGAGCCTCAGATTAGAAAAAAGGAGGTATCTACCATGGGAGAAAGAGGGAGCCTCCCTGCAAAACTCCGAAGCCCACGACATAATGAGCTGAGACTGGAGGCCTCGGGGCCCCGACAGGACGGCTAGGTCGGAGGAAGAAACAAGAGAAGAAATGAAGGATGGGTTTCTCCAAAAAACCGCATCCGGGAGTGCGAGGCGACACGCAAAACGGCCGCGGGTGAGGACGGGTTGTGGAAGAGTCGAGTGAACACGGGGGGATACCGAGAAGGAAAGGAAAAGGACCAATGCCCGTAGGGACGGGGACATTGGAAGAAACCAAAGCAATCGGAACGCAATAAAGAAAAGGGGGGGAAGGACCTTATAAGTTCATTCTTGACGATTGTCTTGAAATGCATGGGGGGGGATGCTCGATCCGTAAGGAAGAAGCCCGCGTCCGCGTTTCCAGAAGCCGTCGAGACACGAAACATAGAAGAGAAAATCAGGTGCTCCCCGGACGTGTGGAAACGTGGATTCACTCGCGGAAACATCACGGGTTGAACCAACGTAAAGCGGCCGAAAGTTTGGACGTAGCGAAGTGGGGGACGAGAGCGAACAACTCAAAAAAGATCAGAAAAAAATGCACGAGAGACGATAAAATGACCCCGAATAAGAGGAGAGCCGCTGGTTTGGGGCGGCGTATCAAGCGGATGCGTGGAACTGAAAGGTGCGGCGTTCTAAAGGGACCTAGCTAAGGAACCTTCCGCCTCTAGGCTGTACAGTGCCTAGGGACAAAATAGAGTCCAGTTTCGTCGCGGAGCCGCGGAACCTCATGGACAGCGTATCGCGCACGGGGGCGTCACAAAAACACTCTGGGGGGGAGTTAAAAGTGCCAGGAATAGTGAGTAATGATCTTTGGCCACAGTTGCCCCCGGATACGGAATTGCACGACAAATAAAAGATCGCGCTCACAGAACGGAGGGAGGGGACGATCCGGCCTCAAGGCCAAAAACTCGCATCACCGGAGAGCCTTCCCCGAACAAATTAAAATCGTCTTGGGGCTTCCATCTCAAGGGGGAAACAAAAACTACAGGGTCGGGCAACGGTCGATAGACAATTAAATGGGGCTATCCGAGCAAAAAGCCGCGTGCATACAGATAGGGCGGGAAGAAGCGGAAAAAAAGATGAAAGGACGGGGCGGGCGGGCCAGGCGGAAACGAAAAGAAGGAAAAAAAGCTAAGGCAATAAACCTCTCGTCGACAAAAAACGTGAAGGGAAAAAATCAAGAAACCTCCGAAAAAACGAAGGTCAGCGGATATTCTTCTGCCTAATGCATCCCCAAGCGGTCCAGCGCTAAAAAAAGAAAAGAGGACTCGGGTGACCGGGGAAAGGGGGTTTGTGGAATCGTCCACATCATAAAAAAAAAACCCACCTAGACGAACACTGGGATATTCTCGAATCAAGGCGGAAAACAGGAAAAACCGAGTCAAGGTTCGACCAAATCATCTGGGAGCGTCTGAAAGATCGGGTCGAAAGAGCAAAAGCGGGTCATTATTTTGAAACTGACAGGGGGGGGGGCAACCACGAGAACATTTGGCGTCAATCCAGATAAGGGAGCCCGATCCTCCAAACTAAAAGGCAATCTTCTACCTAATCGGTGCCGCCACTAAAAACAGCTTGTCAATGGGACGTCCAAGAAAAAAAACATACGAAAAATCCGCCCCCCAATAGAGGGTTCCGGACCCCCCTCTCCATAAAAGGACACCTTCACCCATCTCGCAGTCCGCAGTAAAGGGGATCTGCCAAGGTGAAAGGCCGATCCGTTAATTAAAACCAGTTTTGGGGGTAAAAGGCCAAGAAAATTCCATCATCAAGAAACGACGCCGGCGTATGATGCGACAGGTAAACATTGAAAAACCAGAGTTGAGAGCGAAAGAAAGGCGCCGATAGGGAGAGTATGACCTGGGGGAAAAAAAAAGCTGTGAAGAGGGGTCCCTTCTTTTCCAATGGCGAATAGAATCCTATATTTAAAGCACGCGTCCTGGAAAAAAAATCAAAAAAAAAAAACCACCGCTGAACGGTCGTAAAAATCCGTTTTCAAGCAATCCGAACGAAGTAGGTGGTGCAAAACCGTGTGTTGGGGAAACTGAAAGCACATGTAAGGATGGGAGTGGGAGCGGAGCTTCTTGGCCGTGAATGTCTGAAAACGGTATAAAGGCGCGGCAGGCTGGCTAACCCACCAAGGCTCTGGGGGAGGGAAGCTTTCCTCGTGAACAGAGCCCCCTCCCTTCTGGGTTTCTCAAGGAAAGTCTTAAGTCGGGGGGATGGGGGCTGGAGGGCAGGAAAAGGAAAGCGTTGTCGCACCAAATCGGAAAACCTTCGGCTCGGCAAAATCCGGAGGGCTTTCCAAAAAAGCTACATGCGAAAAATAAAGATCAAAAGCAAAGTTGCTATCACTAACTACATCAGAGATCCGAAAACAACAACTTATTATTCGAAGGAGAAGAGATCTAGAAAAAAAAAAGAACACCTTATGGCCGCGATGTCACTTAACCGCGGGCGTCAAAAACGATCAACCCCGCAAAGATAACTAAAAAGATTGTGAACGGTTGAGGGAACTCCGAAAGAGAGTAACCGAAAACAGCGGGCGTGGGGCCGCGATAACAGCAATCAAAAAGAAAAGCATTGAAAAAAAAAGGGGTCAAGGTGCTTCTTCCACTCTGGAGTGTAGAGCTCCTAAAGGAAAAAGCAGAGCCGCATCTTCGGGGGGGAGGACTACCTAATGCAAAAAAACGTTGTACCACCAGATAAAACGGGGAACTGTAAAAACGGGTAGGAGAGTCGTGGCAATCAATGTGGGGGGGGGGGAACCTTCCATTCTCAAGGAAAAAAGGTTACTATTTTCTAACGAAGAGCCAACTGGGGCGTCAACAGTCTTCAAGAACAAGGCAAAGGTAAGCATCACGTAGTCTTAAGATAGGAATATTCTCCGGCAACTGGGTCAGCGGGTGTGGAAAAAATTTCTTCCGATGAGCAAACAAGAAAGCAGAGAGCTAAAATCGGGGCTTCGCCAAAGGAGTGTAAAACTTGTCAAGCCAGACAGGCACTTTCAACAACTTAAGAAAAAAAAAAAACCAACGCAACGCCAAAAGGGATAAATTAAAAAAACCGCTCAAAATGGTGGCAGTGAATTATAAATGGAAAAAAAATAACCGGGATCGGCGGGCTATGAGCGGGTCTGTCGTACTGGTCGCCGCTCCAGACTGTCGACAGAAAAAAAGAAGGGGGGGGCACACACCGCGGCTCGAAACCGTGAAAAACGTGCCGAAATAGTAGGCAGGCCTTCCCAAAAATATTGAGTGCGACAGGTGGGGGAAGAATTGTAGCGGCCCGGACACAAAAAAAAACAGATAAAAAATCAAGACGCGAGAGAAAACGGAAAGAGCCGCAGAACAAAAAAAGAGAGAGGGGGAAAACATCGAAAAGAAACCCGAGGGGGGGAAAAACCGCCTTTTCAGGACAAGGGGAAGTGTTAAACGATCTTCAAAGACGGGGGGGGAGGGGGATTTGGGAGAAAGCAAAATAAGACAAGCACCCGCGCGAGAGTGGTACAGGACGATCCTACTTGGAAAAAAAAAACGAAAGAAAAAAAGTGGCTAATGTACAGTAGTAAGAAAATAAGGAGTCTCGGGCCCTTACGGGGTAAGGGGGCTCTCCGCACCTGGAAACTCGGGGGTAGGGTCCTAACCGAAAGTTGGGAAAAAGAAGGAATTAGCGCCGTGGAAAAAAGTCGGACGTAACCTCCCCCTGGACGCAAAAAGTTTAAATAAGGGGGGCAGGGAAATCACGACGGGATGGCGTGAAACACTCAGAGCAATAAAAAGGCATCTGCGAAACGTGAAAAGGTTGTTAAAACTCAACGCAATAAGACTCACAATTGATTGCTTGTGGTTCTATGACTCATGAGGGGGAAACTCTATGGGGAAAAATAGAAGTACCTGATGCATGTCCCGAAGAGCGTAAGTTGAGACATCTTAGTCACGGCGATGATCCGGAGGAAAGGTGGGGGGGTGGATACCCGATCACAAAATAAAACGCAGGCCAAGATTCTCGTAATGAAAAAACAATTCTCATATAAGGGCATCGAGACCTTCAGAAAAACGGATGTCTTGCAGTGCGACCATCGCGCACTAAACTTCGACGTCAGTGCGCGCAATAACCAAAGGCGTACCTCCTAAGTTAAGAGTCTTGGCCGCATCCCGAGGATCGAAAAAACAAAAACGAAGAGCCGCGGATCACCTAAGACAAAGAATAATCCTTAAAGCTGGGAAAAGGAAGGCTTCTAGGGGAATGCCTGCGGCCGGGAGCCATACCCGAAATAGGGCGTATACCAACGAAGATTGGTGGGTTGAAACGCGAGGAAAGCCTGGGGACTAAGTAAAAAATGTCCCGGGTACAAGTGCGTCTGGTAAACAAACCCCACCGCAACGCCCAAACAGAGAACCCCCGGTCGAAAAAAACCGGAGACATACAGGAATCATAGGGAAATCGATAGATTCCTGGAGTGGAATGAGCGTTGGTCTAGCTCACGCTCAAGTAAGCCAAACTTGAGACATTCCGCCTGACGAAAACCACTGACGAAAAACTCCAGAATGTTCAAGTCCCGTTGAATCAGGAACCTTGTCGCCGGAAGCAGGGAATCGGCGGAAGGGGGCAAGATTGTCCCCTGTCAAACTGAGAGAGAACAACCATTTTCTGCCCGGGGGGGGGTGAGGCAGGGCTGTTCTCGGAGGACGTTGCTACTAAAACCAAACCGAAAGAAAAAAGCGCCTCAAAGGATTTAGGGGAAATGAATCGAGGGGGGGGCAGTACCTTCAAAAGCTTGGGGGATTGCTTTGGGGTGGAGGACCAACGAAAAAGGGACATGGATCAGATTCTTTGGAGGGGTCGCTATATATAAGTCTCTAGAGGTTAGGGGATCTTAAAAAATGGGCTAAACAGTCTTGATACAGCTAAGGGGGGGGGCGAGGGATAGAGCGCCTTAGTCGCCCATCCCTGTCAAAAAGCTCAGAGGGGTGGACTACGTATAAGGGACTTTTCAGGAGCTGTGCTCGAAGAGGTGGACCGGTGGCTGAAGCACGACGGATAAGGAGGAAAAAGACAGTCGTAAATCAGAGGGGGAATCATCTCAAAGTTTAGGATTAGCAGTTGCACCTGGGAACCCCCTGGAAAAGTGAAAGAAAAAGCAGGAAACAAAAAAACTGTCAAGGAACGGGGAACCCCGGCCCAGAAGAAGTGTGGGAAACCCCCGAACGGCAGAGGGGGAACTGCGAGTCCCTTCTTGGGTTCCGGACAGAAGAAACGGGGTCACACGTAGGGGGGAATTTCGAGGAAGAGGGTCATGGACGAAGAGGAAAAAGACAAACCGTAGAACAAAACGGATAGAGGGATGATCCTCTCCTCAAAAAAAAAAGGGAAGAGGAAAGAAAAGAACGGCAGCGCAAAATCGTCGGTCTCGGAACGTTGGATTGGGGAGAAACATCAGGGAAAATCGAGGGTACATGACAGCTCAGGACGTGAAACCGAAACGCCATCTAAAAAAATCGACTTGAAAAAATAAAAAACGGTCTACGGGCTCAGTAAGGAGCGATGGAATTGCTCTCAAAAGGCAGGGGGTCCATTGTCAAAGGGCCGATCCACCTCCTTATAAAAGGAACACTGCGATCGTGGCGGAGAGGTGGCTACGCAAAGCGAGTGGAGAACAAACCCTTAAACTAAGGGGGGATCTAGGACCAACGCTCACAAATCGAGAAGAAATGCGCGTAGGACAAACCGCAGCGGGTCACGACAATTCATGCCGTCAGCACTTCGAAAAAGACTAGAAGGTTACAAGGGTCAACAGGGCCACAGAACAACTGGGAAGAAAGAAAAAATAAACTACAGCCGGGAAAGATATCTCGAGAGAAGAAAGAGCGCGAGACATATTAGTCAAACACAAAGCCGGGCCGGTGGACTGCGCCGAAGGAAATGGAAGGAAAATTCAAGAGGTTCAGGAGGGAGAAGGTTGGTTTAAGTACGATCACCTCCCCCGTCCTCAACGAAGAACCACCACAAATGGGGGGGGGGGGCCAAAAAATGGTCTGAGAGTTCTAGGGGGAAGGGGGGGGAAAACTGGAAGCCACAAAAAAAGAAAGTGGAAGAAAAAGAAATCGGTCAACCCATGGGTCCTAAATCCAGTTAAGGGGGGGAAGAAGTCCAGACTTTGACGGCACGATAGAATTCGTAGTCTCGCCTTAATGAAAGCTCACACCTGGTTCGAAGGGGAAAAAAGATATAGTCAAAGAGAGGCATACCAAAACTACCTTAAAAATCTATCAAGATGACAAATAAAAGGTATTTCAGACCGGTAGGATCGAGAAATCACGGGGTGTCCCAAGAGACCAAGTCGCGCGGCCGACCATGGGGTGGACGTAGGGAGGATGGATTGAGCTTAAAACGAACAACAAACAGGGGGAAATGGAGGCGTCCGAAGTGCCAAAAAAAAAGGCAGGGTCCCGACAGCAGGGGCGAGATCGGGGGGGGCTTCTGATAAGGATTCAGGCTTGAGAAGGAAAAGGATCTCAGCAGGTCATCGGAAGATCTATTAAAAACTAAGAATGATGGGGCCAAAAATGAAAACGCAAGGGAGAAAAGCAGAAGAACGCTCAACCTGCAAGGACTCATAGCTGAGAAGAAAAAAAAAAAAACTTTATATCAAAGGAGGTGCGAGGAACGACACGCCGGACAGCGTGGCGGTCGGAAAAAGATATGTCCTGGGAAAAAGGGAGCATGAAAAGGGAAAACTGATTGAAACTCAAACTGCGAAATGGTTTGCGACAACGTAGGTCGGGGAGGATTTAGGAAAAATGGGCGCGCAGAAATTAATGGGGGAGACAGTTCAAAAGCAGGGTCGGGAAAAAGGGGGGCAGGCTTAAACCAGAGCCCGGCTCATCAAAGGAAACAAACTAGGTTTATTCGAATCCAGAAAGAAGGGGTCACAGTGGAAGATCTGACCCGATGTTCATCTGGGAAAGTTCCAGTTAAAACTATAAATACTAAATAATAAATATCCAGAAAACCTATCTGGTAGAAAAACGCTCCTAAAGGGGGGCGGGTAAAGCCAAATACCCCCCAAAAGAGCTCAAAAAAAAAACTAGCTCTATTCGTCCTTAAAGGGAAAGGAGGTCAATCACCCGAAGCGGGGATCGACTCAGGAAAGAACCCCGGGAAAACACTTGTTGAGCTGGAAAGGTTGTGGGGGGGGAAAAATCAAAGGCCAAACTTGTCACAAAAAAGACGCTTGGAAAACACGTCTGATAGTGAGGGAACCTCAAGGAAGAGGGGGGGGCGCGCTCTAGGTTTACCCCAAAACTCAGAAGGAGGGCAGTAAGATAAGGCGGGAAAAATTACTCTCGCAGTATGGGGGGGGAAAGCTAGGGATGGTGTGTGTCAAAAGAAGAGACCTAACAAGTTGAAGATCATAAAGGCAAAAAAAACAAAGAATTCGTCAAAGTTGTGCAAAGGCGAGGAGGAAAAAAATTGGGAAAGGTATCCAAACTAAATGGCTTGAGGGAGGAAGAGAGACTTAAGGTCAATACAACCGAATCATCTGAGAACCGATCAGGAAAAGGCAAGGGAGTAAAGAGTCACAGGCAAGATCTATGGAAAAGGGAACGCCGAAAGGATGATCCTTCCATTGTTTGGAACGTGGCGGCCGGAAAAAAAAACCGTGAACGGAAAGTGGGGGAGGGGTGAAACTTGCAACACTAGGGACATCAGGGAAATCCAAACTAAGATACTACGGCGGTCAGGGGGGAAGTCAAGTACCTAAACATGAACCAAAGAAACTTGACCAGGAAAACGACGTAACGGGAGGAGGCAGTTTAAAACAGGAAGCACAGCGTTGGAACAGAGGGGGTCAACTTTCAGAAATGTCGACGCCGAGGGGTCAAAAAGTCTAAAACGGAAAAAAACAACCGGGCTTGACATAGGGGAAGTTGGCCAGCAGCATCGCAAAAGGAGGGGAAAAAGAAAGGCAGTACGCTACGAGCTATAGGCTGGGGACTAGGGTGAGGTGAAGAAAATTGCCAAACGGAAACTCCTAACCTACAGACGAGTCCCCGTTCAACTCTATTCCGGAAATGTTCTCCATCGGTCAGTCCCCTCCGTCGGAGGGGTTTTTTGGAACTTCTGTGGAATCTTTCTTGGCCTTCTACGGGATCATCCAAAGTCATCTCACCTCTTAGAATCATTAAGAACGGAGAGGGGGGATCGGTACGAAAAAGAGGCAGTACAGTTAATTCATCATCGGCCCGGCAGGCTGGAGAAAAAAGAAGGCATGTAGAGAAAGAGCAAAAAAAACACGGTATTGTGGTAAGAGGAACGCAAATGGATCAGCAAAACGAGCTTCTCCCCTTATGGACTGTCAGGGGGAGAAGGGCACCTTAAGGGGAAGGCACAAAAGCGGCTTAGCACGCGTTGGAAGCTGGTTTGAGATGACGGTGTCGTACGCTCTACAAATACAAAAGGAGAAAACATCCTTTGCGGGTGGGAAAGGATCAGGAGAAGAAGAGGGGATCTCGGGGTGTCAGATCGTCGCAAGAATCAAGGATAATTCGCCTGGGAATCTCAATCCAAACTAGGGGGAAAGGGGAGGGGATATACCTTCATTGGAGAAAAGTGGGGACAAAAACGGATATGGCTCTCTTAGATGGCCAACGGTCCTTACCCACAGAAGGAAATGCCTTTTGGTGAAGGGGGAACCCCGTCAGAAAAAGATAGGGCGTCCCTGGGGGTCTTCGAACCCTAACTCCCGAGGGATTGAAGGAAAGGAAACAGAGGGTCACGAGCCCAAGGGAGATAAGTTAAGAGGGATATAGAACTCAACGGGGGCGGGGTAAGAGGTTCGCTGCATTGAAAAAACAAGATCTGATCACTGACAATCGGGCTCGGCCGGGTCCACGAACCTGAGTTAATTCTTTGGACTGGACACTCAAAAAAAGGGGGGTAGGCATATTCCTTCAACGGCAAACTGGCCTAAAGGGAGAGAGACTCCCGTTCACGGGTCATTTGCAAGTTATGGTCATGGGCAATCGCCGAAGTCGGCGGGCAGGAAAGGCGGTCGGGAAGAAAAAAAAATTCGAAGATCACGCCGACAAGGGGGACGTGCGGACGAAGAGGCAGAGAATGGAAAAACTCGACGCTGCCTGCAAGGAAACGAAAAGGGGTCGGTCTTTTGAGCGCCCGTCAACCAAAAAAAACTGGCCGGACGGGACGTCGGAAAAGTCTCGAGCAAAGAAGATAGACAAGAACGGTGTAACCGATCGGCGGGAACCGAAGGGGTTGGGCTGGAAACCTAAAAGGGGGAAAAAAATGAACGAAGAAGGTTTGTACCTAAGTCAAAGGAGGGGGGGTTCGGTGGGGAGTTATGTGGAGCAAAAAAAAAAAAAGGGGGATTACCCCAAATGTTGGGGTAAAAAGAAAAACAGAAAGGAACCAAAAAGCGCGGATGACTGATGAGTCAGAGAGGAGTCTTGATAGCAAGTTTTCGGGCAAAGGCTCAAAAGGGGCCCATTCCTGGTCCGTGGAGAAGGGGTTTGGGAGAGAAAGTAACGTAGCGTCAGCAGGATAAAGGGCAGGAAGATCCCCTTACCGGAAGGAAACTGACCCGGGGGGGGGGAGGCTATTAAAAAACGTGATCTTCCAAGTCGCACTCGAGGCAAGTAAGGGGGCTAATGTACAGAGCAGAGTCCAAAGGGAAAGGACCAAAAGAGCCAGAAATTCATTCTGGGGGTCTGCTAATCAAAAAGCTCTTTCCTGGGGGGTACCTTATGTCAAAAGAAGGAGGAAAACTGTGGGAAAAAACCAATCGTCGAACTAAGAAAAAGGCTCGAAGGAAGTAAGGTTCCATGGCATAAAGATCAGCAGATAGACCGAAAGCTCAAGTCTTGCGTGAAAAAATCCAAGAGAAAAGGAAAAAAGGGTACGAGAATCTCCGCCTTGGAGGGAAAAACGCGAAACGAGCAGTGCGCAATCATCTTAACACCGGGAACTAGAAGAGCGGGCGGGAAGGGGGGAGGGCCGGCGAAAAGAGGATCATAATCTCCGGCCCGAGAAAGAAAGGCAAACACCTCAACGATCTCCTGCCGGGGGGGAATCATCCTGGGGATGAACGAAAATTTATGGGGGTAAGAGGAATCGAATGCCCCTACTCGAAGGCGGGAACCAGTACGGGGTGTGGTAGATCACACGAAAATCCGGATACCTAGGGAAAAATGGAGGCCCGGAGTCGGAAAAAAAACTAAGAGAAGAATGAAAAAAAACCAGTCGGAATAAGAAAGGGGAGATAAGCTCCGACGGGAGGAAAAATAGAGAAAAAGTTCCGTTCTGTTGAGAACGTAGAAAGAGAACAGCGCACTAAAGCCTTACACGGCTGGGGAAAACCGACGCGCGGAAATAGGGGAAACGTTGGTATCTCGAGAAAGGGGGCGGTCGTATGGGAAAAATGTGGGCCCGTGTAAAAGGGCAGGGAAAGGAGGAAAATTGAGGATCACGCCCATTGGGCGTGGGGGCGGAAGATTCGTCAGAGGATACAAGTAGCTCACACAAAACCTGAGTAGAGAGAACCTCCGCACGTTGCGGATTAAGGAGAAAACTGGACGCGCATCCTCTCCTTGGCAGGTGAGGTGAGGAAAAAGAAATGAAAGGTGTTCTATCGTCATGGGGTCTGAGATCAAATACTATAGCAGAAGGGCTTGAGTTAGAAATAAGGACGACAGGCCTGAATCAGGCTAATGCGGTGGGAGTCGTAAAACCTTTCTTCAATCCCTCAAAACAAGGAGTGCAAAAAAAAAGACGGTTTTGCCAAAGATGGGAGGGGGGGATTGAGGCGGCGGTGCACACTCGACAGCGGTAAAAAAAAAGGTGGGGAATAACTCGCTGGTCCATAGGCCACCAGAAATCCGAAAAGAAAAGCATAAGCTAAAACACTGGGAGTGGACACAGTTGGATGTGAACCAAAGAAACTCGTGCTTCCCAAAAATTCAAAAATGAATCCCACAAAGGAAGGAAAGTCGAAGGACAGAAGAAAGTGTTGGTCGGGGACGCTCGTCGCTGCGATGGGGGGGGGGGAAAGCACGTCATGAACTCTTAAAAGGTCAATTATTGGGTGAGGAAGTGGAGCTTCATAAAGATCCCATATACCTCACGAGGCAGTTGGATCCTGTGTTATCTCGAAAAAAAGAAACACCTGGGAGGAAGGAATATATCTCGCAACTCAAAAACTCAAAGAAATCATCTGCATAAGGTTGGGGGGGAGGGGGATAGTCGTCATGAGCTCACGTAGAAAACAGAAAAAAGCGGTAACAAATTGGGCTAGGAAAAAAAGGCCGCAAGGCTAGACAGGCATCGGAACGGCAGGGGAAAAAGGGAATTCGGGACGGAGAATGGCTAAGGGAAAGGGGGGGAAAAGAGGACAGGCTGGACGCTCAAGCATGCGGGGAGGAAACAAAGAGAAAAACCCAGAAACACGAGTTGGCGGCTATCAGGGACTGACAGAGTGTGCTAAGGATCCGCGCGAGTGATAAAACCGGGGAAAAACGAATCTATGAGTTCTACGACAAAGGAAAAAATAAGGAAATAGACCCAATCGCTCTTCCACCGGGGGGGAGGATCGTGGGGGGGTGCAATCCTTTACTTTCGGAAACCCAAAAAGTCGCCGCTACGCCAAAAAAACCCCACAAAGAAAAAAAAACTGGGGATCAGACTGTCTGCAAGAAGGAGAAAAAAAAACAAGGATATCCGAGGAGAACGAACAGACGAAACATGATTAATTTTACGAAAAAAAATGCTCCAAGAAGGGAAGAAGCTCATGCAAGCACTCAAGTGCGCGGGGGCCATGTGCGAACGTGGTTGGGAAAAAGCAAAACCAAAGTTACTCAGGGGGATCACGACATTCGTCAACTAAAAAAAGGGGAAAAAGGAAATCTGAAGTGGGACTAGAGAGGACTCAAAACGCCCTCAAGAATTAGCCGCCGGGGAAACGACTACTTGAGCAATTGGAAGGCTGATCGCAGGAATTTCACTAGTCTTCCAGGAAACTTAGGCAATCTCTCCGAAAATAAGGAAAGGGAATCTGATAGAGTTCCGGATTAAGAACCGCGAACCGGAAACCTAGAAATAATCTGGGGGGCTCAGAGAAGGATGACTACACTCGGACTGGGAGAGTGTCGAGACCCATTGCTGTGTGGGAAACAAAAAAAGAAAAAAAAAGCTAAAAGCAATTGGATAGAAAAAAAACGGCGTTAAAGGGTCTCGCAAATACTCGGGAAATAACCGAGAGTTCGGGTCATGAAAAAGACATTCGACAAACAGGGGGGAAAGAAAATATCAGGCTGTAGTAAAAGTCGGGGTGGAGGCGATAAATCGGGGCGTTAAGGGAAATGCGTTATCTTAAGGTCAGCCGGGAGGGAAAGTCCCGAATCTCGTAACAAAGATTTAGGAAAGTCAGGGATTAAGGCAAGTAAAGGAAAAAAAAGGACTGAGACCGAAAAGGGTCAAATTGGCTTGAACGCGTATCGAA
>Ga0179591_1300856_pt1 | contig 15791 bp, 24 predicted proteins | sample CZOMad2_1_08_16f_FD_182891 | JGI IMG/M metagenome (GOLD analysis project Ga0179591, IMG submission 182891) | Vadose zone soil fungal communities from Angelo Coast Range Reserve, California, USA - CZOMad2_1_08_16fungal (PacBio error correction) | ecosystem: Environmental > Terrestrial > Soil >...
GTAGAAGGGTGCAACAAAGAAAAGAAGGAAAAGGGACTCTCTTTTCCGCGGCAATCAGGGAGAAAAAGGGGAATCTCTGTCTCTTCTGAAATCTGTAGGAAAAAGAAAAAAGATGTCCTTGTTGGTGCTAATATTTTTCTCCCTCTTTGAGGCATCGGGAGAGGAAAGGGACAAGGAAGACCCCCTGCATGATTGCAATTGAGAAAAGGGCTGCACTCCCGACCAAGAAAGGAATCCAGGTCGGGGGATCCGCGAGCATCAGCGCGGTATCCACAACCGGGGGGAAGCAAAGAGGCAGCTTCATGTTTTCCCACTTAAACTTGCCGTCGAGATACTGAATGGCGCCGGGAAAAGACCAGACGCCAAAGAAGGAAATGGCAAGAACAACGATGTGCTCCTCTTCTCCCTCCCCCGCGTGGAAAGGGTCATCATCACGAAGGCAATCGACTAATTTCCTTTCTTCGGGCGAACACCCGCGCAAGGAAAAAAAAGAAGGAGTTCGTCGAAAAAAGGGAGAAGGGCGTGGGAACATGGTCATTCCCTCCCTGGCGGTGGAAAAAAAAAGACCGGAGAATACGTGGAAAAAAAGAAAGGTGAGTCTTCCTCCGACCCGCCGATCTAAGAAAAAGGAGGGTCAGGGACGAAAAAGGGAAGGGAGAGCCGCCGACCCCGACCCACATGCCTGGCCTAGCAAAGAAAAGGGGAAAGCGGCCCGCAGTTCTACAAAAAAGAAAAGCCACATTTTTTCTTCCAAGGAAAAGCGATCAAGAAAAAAGAGAGGAAGAATCCTTGACGCGTTTGCGCGTGCGCCAGGGAGGAAAAAAAAAGAGAAAGCACCACAGGGAAAAGAGAAGCGAACCGCGATGAGGGGAAAAAAAAGGGAAGAAACGGAAGAGGGAAAGGGAATCGGTGCATGTGGGGAATATCGGAACGGAAGGAGGAAAAGAGGGCCAGAAGGGGAAGGGGAAGCGTCGCATCATTTGCGTGTGGGTCCGGGGGAGAAGGAAGGAAAAAGAAAAAAAAGGGGAAGGGAGGGAAGGGGGTAGAGAGGAGGGAAAAAGGGGAGAAGCGACGGCACCCAATCGTCGCCGGCGTATCGCGAAGGAAAAAAAGGGGAAAAAAGAAAAGAGGAGGGTGTAAAAAGAAGAAGGAGGGGGAGGAGATGCCGTCGAAGAGCTGGTTGCTGCGTATAAAAGGGGGGAGGAAGAGGGGGGGGGAGGAGGGGGGAGGGAAGGGGGAGGAAGGGGAGCGCGCTGATCGTGCATCGACGCCCTTGAAGCGAGGAGAAGGGAAAGGACCTAAGGGAGAAAAAAAAAAGGGAGGAGGCGAAGAGCGTCACTCTGTCCAAAAAGAAAAGGGGGGGGAACAAGAAAGGGGTCGGCTGCGATCCCCGTCCAAGGTCACGAGGTTTGCCGAGAGTTGCGTCAAAAAGGATAATCTTCTCCTCTTCTATCTCGGCGGGTAGGGAGAAAAAAGAGAAAAGAGAAGTTGAGGAAAGAAGAGAAAGAAGGAAAAGGAAGAACCGCCCTTGATTCCTTACCCATGTTGCCACGCAGGGAGAAAAGGGGAGGAGAAAAATAGGAGAGGGAAAAGGAAGATCGTCTTTTTTTGCTCCCTCATCCAAGGAAACGAAAGGAGGAGGGTCGGGGGAATGACACCAACGCTGCTTCTTGCTATACCATGAAAAGAAGAGGGGGGGGGAGGGAGGGAAATAAAAGAAAGGAAAAAAAGACCCTCTCCCTGCTAATTCCAGCGACGAAAAGAAAGGAAAACAGGAGAGCAAGAGGCTAAAAAAGGAAAAGTTCTCCTCTTGGGCCTAGGAGAAAGGAGAGATTAGAGGGAGAGGAAGAAGCGGCACTGGCGAGGAGGGGGGAAGAAAGGGTGGGGGTCTTACGCGCCCGAGGGCGGAAGAAAAGAGGGGAGATCAGATGGAGGAGGAAAAAGAGAAAACTATCTCACCAACCACTTACATCATTTCTATCTTCTTGGTGCTTAAAAGGGAAAAAGGGAGAGACTTGAAAGGTCAAGGAAAGAAAAAGGGGGGAAATCGGCTTCGTGCTGTTGTAGCTCTATACTCTGTATTCGGAAGGAGAGCTCAAAAAAGTTGAAAAAGAAGGGTTCCTACCTTCTTCTTTCTGCGGTCAAAAACAAGGTATGGGGGGAGAGAAGGGAGGTGAGCTACCTTCGCTGACCTCACCGAGTTAGAAAGAGTCCATGGAGAGGGGAAAGAGAGGCGGCCGCGCTCTTCTCTATTTCGCCTGCGCAAGAGAAGGAAAAAAGGAGAAGCCACAGAAGGTTCGAAAGGAAACGGCGAAGCGATCCCTCTCCCTTGTATACGGAGTGAAAGAAAAAGGGAAAGGGCTGCAAGGATCGCTAGAGAAAAAAAAGGAGATCCAAGCGCCTGATGACCTACTTTACGACGACGAACGGGATTGGGGGAAAAAAAAAGGCAAAAGGAGCCGGGAGGGAAAAAAAGAGGGGTGTTCGCCTGACCTCAATGACCTTCTTTCCAATTCCTCTCCTCTGCGCTAGGGAGAGGGGGGGAATCGGGAGGAAGGGAGAGGGGCGCGGGCGGATTTGCTTTTCGGCAAGTAAGGAATGAAAAAGGAGGAGGCGTTTGCTCTCGTTAGCTTCATGACCGTCCGGGGAGTGAGAGAGGAGGGAAAAATGAGACGAGGCGGGAAAAAAAAAGGAATCGAATTCAAGGACCTTATCGCAGTGGAGAAAAAAATCTGAAACAATACAAAGAAGGGAGGAAAAAATCCCTACTCGACCATCCTGCCGGCATAGAGGAAAAGGGGGGGGGGAGCTCAAGGAATCGGCATCAAAAAAAGAACTGATGTCGATTCTTTAACTAATGCGCATGCGATCAGAGGAAAAAAAAAAAAAGGACCAACTTGACCGCCATGGAAAGGAAAAAAAGGAAACGGAAAGCAGGCCGGTAACCGGCATTCTTGATTTCTCTTTGATGCTCACGAAGAGGAAGGAAAAAGGGGAAAAAAGGAAAAAATCGGGGGAAAAAAGAGTCGGGAGGCCACTAATGCTTCTACCATCAGACGCTCGAAAGAAAAAGGAAAGATGCGAGGAGAAGAAGGGAAGAAAGGAGATAAGACAACGGATTAAATCACCTCTCCTCATCCGAGATCATTTGTGAGAAAAGAGAGGAAAAACACAGCCGACCAGGAAGAGAGGGGAAACGCGGCACTCTTTATTTTATTTCCTTGCGCTGACGACAGCAGGAGGAAAGAAAAAAAGGGGTGCGGAAATGGAGAAAAAAAAGAGGGCGCGGTGGGCCTTGCTTAGTAATCCCTTCCTCCTGCGCGCAAACGCCGCCGGCGCAGTAAGAAAGGAAAACGTATGGAAAAGAAAAGGAAATGCGGAAAAAAGAAACACCCCGGCACGCATCTCCACTTACTCTCCTGCTACGGTCTAAACGGCGAAGGCAGAGAGGGAAAAAAAAAAAAAGAAAGTACTTGGAAAGGGTAGCGGCCGTCTCAGAGAAGGAAAAAAAAAGAGGGAGACGTAATGAAAAGCGGGGGGACGCTTCCTTTCGCTCGCATTTTCCGCCTGAAAATCTATAAGAGGGCTGAAAAAAAAGGGAAGTGGAGAAAACGCAACCAAAGGGGGAAGAGGGGAAACTATGCCCGCCGATCTATGTCAGCTGACCCTCTGATCTGCGCCGCGCGTTTTGCGCGAAAAAAAAAAAAAGTCCGGACGGCCATGGAAGAGAAAGGGGGGGGGTGAAAAGAACGGGAAAGGGTTCAGCTGAAAAGGGGAGGAAAAAAAAAAAAAAGAAAGAAAGGTCGCCAACACGTCCCACTCGTCGTCCTGGTAGGCGCAGCGTGGAAAAAAAAAAAATCCTCAAAAGGACGGGTGATGGAAAGAAAGGGGAAGAGGACGAGGAAGACGGCTTGAACTGCCTGTCTACCCCATAGCGCGGGCTTCGAGACGGGTCGGGAGGGAGGACCAGAAAAGAAGGGAAGTTGTAAGAGGAGGGAAAAAAAGGGGGAAGCGCCAGCTCGGCATCTTCTCTTCTCTGATCAGCTGCCAAAAAAGGAAAAAGGCCTGAGGAGTGAAAAAGGGAAAAGAGGGAAAGAGGGGTGGTCACATTGTCAATTATTCATTACTGATCGGTGAATCGAGAAGCAGGGAAAAAGAAACAGAAGAAAAAGGGGGGGGGAGGGCAGAGGACGGCTTTCTCCCTCCCATACATGAGGACGGAAAAAGAAAAAAAGACGGGGAAAGGGGGATCGTATTGTTCGGCTGGGATGCGGAAGTCGGGGGGAAGGGCAAGAGGGGGAAAAGAAAAAAAGGAGAGGATATGGCTTCCCTCTTTCCACATCTCGGCGTGAAGCACGCCGAAAGAACAAGAAAAACATCCGAAAGAGAAAGTCCTCTCACGCAGGGAAAAAGGGGTATTGAAAAAGGGTTAACGAGGGAAGAACCCCCTAAGACAAAACAAGCGCCATAGGAAAAGATAAAAAATGAGCAAACATCAAAAAAAGAAAAAATCGAACGGAGGAAGGAGAAGTCATTAACCACATCTTTTTCCCTAAAAGGATCCAGTCATCTCTTCAGCAGAGGAGAAGAAAAGGTAGGCGTCGTCCCCCCTTCGTGCATCGGCGACGGGAAAGGGAAAAAGCAGAAAAGGAGGTTCGCAGAAGGAAGAGGGCGCCTCGGTAATTCGCTACAAAAAAATACGAAAAGAAGAAAAGAAAAAAAGGAAAAAAGTGATCGCTTCGCCGGTGACCACAGGGGGGAACACCGGGAGGGAAAAGAAAGGGCGCAGGCTCCATATAGTCAGAGCGCGGAAAAAAGAAAAAATTTAGAGGATCGGGAGGGAAAAGGGAGGCAAACCTCCTCGTCGAAGGCTCAAAAAAAGAAGCGGGTGGGGGGAAAAAGGAAAGGAAGCCTCCATCAGGGGAAACCTGCGGAAAAATCGTCGCTCACCCCCATATTGATCGATCGAAAGACGCAGAGGAGGAGCCAAAAAGGGGGGAAAACCGCGAAGGAAAGATCGAGAAACCAAAAGAAAGGGGAAAAAAAAAAAGGAGACCAGGTGAACACCACTACCATCACCCCACCGGGAGGAGGAAGAAGCCGTCTTCACGCCTTTTAGCACCAGCCGATCGCACGTGAGGGGAGCGGGCCGGCATCGGGAGGAGGGAAGAATCTCCCCTGCAGACCAAAAAGAACTAAGGTAAAGGGAAGAAGGGGAGAAAATCGCCCAGTTCCGAGAAAGAAAAAGGTCTCGAAGGAAAGAAAAAGAAAGTTTGGCTCCGTAGGCCCCATAGGGCATGAACGGTGACAAAAGAGCGCGGGAGAGAGAGGAAGGAAGGGAGAGAAGACTTGATGCGCTCTTCTTGAAAAAAGGAGAAAAAAGAACCGAAAACAGAAAACAAGAAAGGAAAGAAATGGAGAACTTTCTCCCTCCCCCTCTTTCTTTACTGATAGCAAGCAGCGTCGTTTGGGGGGAAAAAAAATCTAAAAACTACTAAGAGGAAAAAGAGCGCCTGCTGCCTTCCCTCTCCTCTGGCTTCGATTCGAATGGAAAAAAGCCGCCCGCCAGGGGGAGGGAGGAAAAACACAGAGAATACGGGAGGGAAGAACCAGCCAGGAAGTTCACTCCTAAAAGAAAGAGAAAATGAAGAGTGGGTTCGGTCTGCCTCAAAAGTTACCGGAAAAAAAACCTCTCTTTCCCTTTACTTTCTCTCCCGGAAAAAAAGGAGGACACCAAAAGAAGAAAACTCTTAGGAAAGAGAAAAGAGAAGCGCGAGCCGCCACCTTTTTTCTTTCCTCCAGCTTGAGGAAAAGGAATAAAACCTATCAAGACGGAGGAAAGGGCGCGTTTTTCGCTTGCTCCCCTCGTCCGAACCGGCATGAGGAAAAAAAGATTGCAAGCTGAGGGAGAGTGAAACCCGCGAAAGAAAAGACTCACGGAAAAAAAGAGGTGCATGTGTGAATATCTGCCCTCCTTTCTCCGCTTCCGCCCAGCGCGCTCAAAAAAGACATGGGGGGGTCACCGGAAGGAAGAAAAAAAGCTCTCTCAAAAACAACCACGTCTTCTTCTGGAGGCTGAAAACGCCAACTTATTCGAAGAGAAAAGGGGAAAAAAAAGGGAGGGAGAGGGGGGGCAGCGTCGACGTCTTTCCGATCTTCCCAAAGGAAAAAGGTTGCAAGGGGAGGAGAGGGGGTGGAAAAAAGAAAAAAGAGGGGGGGATGCCTGCATCACGCTGTTTTGACGTTCGCGGAAGGGAGAAAAAAAAAAAACTCGAGGCCGTTCGAGAGAGGGAGATGGGGAAGAGGAGGGAAAGGGGCCGCCTCAATCTCGTCTTCGCTCCCCAATGTGGAAGAAAAATTTAAGTTAGAAGGGGAGGGGAAAAAAGGGGGGGAAAGAGGGCTCGTCCCTCTCCTTTTGTGTCGGGGTCGGCGGGAAAGGAAAAAAAAAAAAGTTTCGGAAGACCCGAACCCCGGAGGAAAAGGAGGGAGGAAAAAGGAAGGATGGAAAAGAACTGGCTTGGCTCTCTCCCCCGCTCCCGGTTTCGCAAGCCCGTAGGAGAAAAACAGACACGGCCGGCGGGGAGGGGGGGAAAGAAAGAAAGGGAGAGAGGCGCTGACGGCAGCAGCCTGCTGTGTTTCGTCCCGCATCCAGGAACAGAGAAAAAAATACGGATGAACAAACAGGGAGGGAGGGGGAAGGAAAGAAAAATAGGTGTTCTTGATGTGACTCAAGAGCGCGGCGGAGGGTAAAAAAGGCCGAATTCAGAAGAAAAGAAAAGGTTCCGTGGGAAAACATTAAGCTCCTCGCGCCGCAAAAAGGGTGAAAAAAGGTGAGGGGAAGGGAGAGAGAGAGACGAAGACCTGCTACTTCACCTCCGCATTGCTGCACTGGCAGAAGAAAAAGAAAGAATAGTAGAAGAAAAAAGGAAGAAGAAAAAGATGCGGAGATCTCCTGACCTATCCCTATTCCGGCATCCCACAAAAAGAACTGACCGATGTCGCCAACTCTCTCACCAACACGGACAAAAAGTCAAGGGGGAAGACTGAGGATAAGAGGAAAAGGGTGTTCACCCGGGTTCGAAAAAAAAGAAAAGTTTCTGGGAGCGCTATAAAAGAGGAGAAAAAAAACAGGGGGGGGGGGGGAGAATAAAAAATGCATGATGTCCGTTTCACCGGGGAGTAGGATCTCTTTTGGGGGGAAGCATCCGGCTTCTTTGGGGGGAAAAAAAAACAGGGGGGGGGAAATGGCCTCTTCTCCTTCGACGAGGGGGAAGCGGGACGCACTCGAGGGTAGAAAGGAAAGGAGAAGGCTATTTAATCTCTCCCGGAAAGGGATACGACGTCGCGCTGATAAGGTGGGAGCCAGCTCCGATCCGTTCCCGACCGCTGACCTCGAAGAAAAAAAAAAAGCAACGGAGAGGGGGGAGAAAAGAAGACACGGCGGATACGGCTTTACCGCGATATCTGGGAAGCCCGAAAGGAGCGCGAGAGAGGAAAGCGCGACCTGATATGCAACGCCTGATGAAAAGAGTCGGAAGAAAAGAAAAAAAGGGGGAGAGCGTGAACTATTTTTCCCTGACCGAGGAAAGAAAAGGAGGAGCACTCTGGGCGAGAGGAGAAGAAGGAGGGCTGCGCATCGTCTTTTCTTCCCAGACTGGCGCGGGGGGAGAAAAAGAATTACAAAAGGGGAGGGGAAAAAAACTCCTACTAGTTCACCCTTCTCAGAAGGAAAGAAAGGGAGTCGCGTGAGAGGGGGAGGGAAAGAGGAAGAGGAATGGGCTGCTGGGCTACTATTCTGCCACGCTAACGCTTGAGGAAAAAAAAAGAAAGCAATATCAGGAAAGGAAGGAAGTGGAAGGGACAGTCCTCGCTTCCGCCCTACCATCTTTCTGAAAAAAAGAAAAAAAGAGAAAAAAAAAAAGAGAGAGGAAGCCTCCATCCTAACCCTCCTCCCTACCCTCCGAAGAGGGAGGGGAAAAGGAAATAAGTTCTTAACGACAGGGGAAAGGGGGAAAAAAGAGTAGGGAAACCATGGTGGACCTTCTTTCTCTGCTGTACGAGATGCGCATAAAAGAAAAAAAGATTGCCCATGTGAAAAAGAGGGAAGCCGGTCGATCTTTTTTCAATCGATCGCGGCAAAAGATTCGGGAGCTTGAAGGGAGAAAAAAAGAAAGAAAAAAGGGAAGGGGGGAAAACGTCCATGTTTTCTCGACCCTGACAAGCCTCGAGCTCGGAAGAGGTTCTAGGGGGGGGAGCCCGGGCAGGGAACAAGAGGAGAAAGAGAGAAAAAAAGGAAGGAAATCACCCGCTCCGGCATCGAGTCTCATTTTGCGGCAAGCTGAGGGGAAAAAACAAACGACCAGGACGACATGGACGTGGGAGGAAAGGGAGAGGAAAAGCCGTGCGCTGACGCATCATGAAAAAAAGGTCGGATCTGCCTTCGGAAGGGAAAAAGAAGGAGAAAGAAAAGGAAGAAGAAGGGGTCACGCCTGCTCGTCAACGTCGAAAGAAAGAAGGGCATAAAGGAAGGATCCCGGCCAGAAGGGGACGGGAGGAAGGGGAAAAAAAGGAAAAGAGGAAGGCAAGGTAAGGCTCCCGGCGCATTCCTATCTTTATTTTCATGCCGGCCATCGCGCGCCAGGAAAAAAGAAAAAACTCTCAAAAAAGAGGAGAGAAAGAAGGAGAAAAGGAGGGAAAGAAAAGAAAGGGCGAGAGGAAGGGTCCTCCTGAAAATCCAGATATGTCCTGCGCCGGAGACCGTAGCCGGCGCGTAAGAGAAAAAAAAAGTTTTGGAAAGGTCTGGCCGTGTGATCAGAATGGAAAAAAGAAGGGGGGAAGAGTGAAGATTCGCCGGCGCGTTTTGTCTCTCATGCCGGCCGGTATTCGCCCAATGCCCACAAAAACCAGTGAAGCGAGTCCGGGCGGAAGGGGGGAGGGAAAGGAAGGGAAAGGGGGAGGGGAGGAAAAGACGTGCTCTGTGTCGTTCCATCATGATGTCTTCATCTGCCGCCCGCAAGAAAGATGTCAATCCCAGGGGAAGGGGGAAAGGAAGAAGAGTCCGCTCCCATCGGCAGTGCCCATCAATCTTGCGCCAAAATATATGTGAAAAATAAACTGGGGGCTCGGGGGCGGGGGCGGGGGGGGGCAACTGGGGGGGGTCCTGGAAAGAGGTGTGAGGAGTATGATTCACACCGTGTAAGTGGGGAGGGGGGGGAAGGGACGGCAGAGGATTGAATGCCGTTCTACCCCATATCAGCGGGGATTCGAGCTCATGAAAGTGAGGGGGAGGCTCGCTGTGCCATTTAAAGGAGAAGAATAGCAAAGTTTTCATCTCCTCTCTTCAAATCCTGCGCTTAGGTGTGGAAAACCACTGCGGGCCGTCGGAGGGGAAAAAAAAAAAAAAAAAAAAAAAAGGGGGGGCAAAGAGGGGTGTCACATTTCAATTATTCATTACTGTATCGGTGCAGAAAGACAGGGCCAAAAAAGGGAGGGGGGAGGGGAAAAAGGTTGATGCCGTACTTCTTCGCCCGCCCTACTTAGGAAAAAAAAAAGATTGTTCGGCGGAGGAGGGGGAAAAGAAGGAAAGAGGGAGGCTCGGAATGAGCGCTGTGACGGTCCGGCAGAGAAAAGGAAAAAGCTTTCTGACCGAGAAAAAAGGAAAGCCCCCGCTGATTTCTCCAAGCGTTTGGTCGTGTCAGCCTCGTCGCAAAAAAAAAAAAGCATAAGACTCACAAAAAGGGAACAATGGCTGTCCGACTATTATCCTTTTGACCTCGTCGGATGACAAAAGAAAAGTGGGCCTCAACTTCAAATCCGCCATCGCCATCTGGGAAGAAAAAAAGAGGGAAAAAACCGGCAAGAGAGAAAGGAGGGGAAAAAGGGCAAGCAGGTCCTTGGGTCAGGGAAACACATAGGGGCACATCAAACTCAGGGAAGAAAGAGAAGGAGTCCCACTTCGTTCATAAGAAGTGCCGGGGGAAGAAAGAAAGAAGGAGGGCGGCCGTCGGTAAATTCTCTAAGAATCAGGATGGATCGCGGAGAAAGGGGGGGGAAAGAAAAAGGAAAAAAACAAATTGGAGGTGGCGTTCTATCATCGGTGTCGGGGAACGGAGAGGGAAAAGCTCAAGAGCGCTGTCCTGAAAGAGAGAAAGGGAAAAAAAAGAAGAGGGGCCCGATCTGTTCTTCCGAACGCGTGCTGTCGCGAAAAAAACTCAGGAAAGCGAAATGCTCGGGGAAGTTGAAAACTCCTACATCAGTCCTGCTGAAAAAGAAAAGGTCGAGAGAAAAAAAGGAAACGGACCTCATGCCTTTTCGCCCCGAAAAAAAAAGCAAAAGAACCGCGTATCGGAGGAGAAAAAAGAAAGAAAGGGAAGCCGGTAGCCCAGTTTTGAACACCCCTAACATCACCGCCTCGTCGCGCGAGGAAAAGAACGGGGAAGTGGTGGGCCGATATTTTGGGAAAAAAAGAGGGGGAAGGGAAAAAAGACGCCACTGCAGACCCCTGCATTATGCGCTGCTTAATCAAGAAAAAAAAAACTACAAACCATTTTCCGAAAGAGGGGAAAAGGGGAGGGAAGATAAGAGATCCTCAGCGCTGTATCCACAGCCGTTTGCGGAAAAAACTTGCCATGCAGGAGAAAAAAAGAGGTCACTAAACGGAAACGTGCCGTCGCTATCCTTTATGCGCGCGGCTTGAATTCGGCCGGAAAATTCAGCATTTCAAGAAAAAAGGAGAAGAGGAGAAAGGGGGGAGAGAAAGAAAAGCGTTTGGTTCATCATCACTTCCTCCTACCGCCGCGACGAAAGAGAAAAAGGAGGCCGTCAGCGAAGGGAAAAGAAAAACCGAGTGGGGGACCTGTACCGCTCTCCGTCGTGGCAAAGAAAAAAAAAAGAAAATTAGGAAAGAATACTGAAGAAGGGGAAGGAGCCAGCATTTCTTCTTCCTGCGACCCGCCGACTCGAGAAAAAAAAGTTTAGGGAGGGCCCACAAAGAAAAGGGGGAAAGAAAGAGGGAGAAGAAGAAAAAGGGGAAAAACCACAGGCTCTTGCCCCGATCCCTCGTAACACCAGCCGATAGCAAAAGAGCCCAAGTGGCCAAAAAAGAAATCGTTGAGGCGGCCCGTGCATCTGCGATCCCGTGCGTCGATGAAAAAGCGTTGAAGAGGGGCTCCCCTGCGTGAAGAAAAAGGGGGAGGAAAAGGACACCACCAGCTTGATGCCGTCAGCAACCTAAACCAAAAAAATGAACCAAATATAGAAAAAAACACTGGGGGGGACACCATCGGCGAAGACAGGAAGAAAAAAGGGAGGGGGGGGGGTCGGAACGGCTGTATACGTACGCTGGGCCGACAAAGTTTGAGGAACGGCCTGCGAGAAAGGGGGAGAAAAAAAAAAAAAGGGGAGAAAAAGAGAAATATCTTTTTCCTCAACGGCGCTCCGCCGGGACAAAAAAAAAACCGGGAGAGGAGCTCTGGAGGGGAAGAGGAAGGAAAAGGGAAACACATGCACCGATGCCTTTTTCTTCTCCTTCTCCGTGGCGTCCGATCGGGGGGGAGAGGGAAAGTCCGAAACGTTGCGGAAGACAAAAAAAAGAAGAAAGAGGGGGAAGGGAAGGCGGTTGCGTACGCTTTTCTCACTCGCAACTCGTCAAGGCGGGAAGAAGGGGAAGGAAGCTCGAAAAAGGGCCTCATCAAGCTCGGAGGAAAAAAGAAAGGGAAAAGACACCTGGGCGTGCTTTCTGAAGATCGTCACTCTGTCCTACATGGGAAAGAGATTGAGGGGGGTCGGCCGCGGGGCAAGTCAGGGGAAAAAAAGGGGGAGGCCGACCGAACACCGCCGCCATCTTCCTTCATCTGCGAGATCGGCGTGTCGCGGGAAAAAGAAAACGTCCCAAGGAAAGGGGGGAGAAGTCCTCCCCTCCCTGTAATTGTGCTGACCATGGAAAAAAAAAACAGGATAGAGAGGAAGAAAAGAAAAAAGATAAAGGACACTCTTCTATTCCTTCTCTGCTGCTCGGGGAGGGGACAGGAACCGCCAGCGTTTTAGTGAAAGAAGGGGGGAAAAGAGGGGGGAGGAGTATGGTGTCTTCTTTCCTCTGCCCCTAGAAAAAAGAGAAATACGGGGTTTCCTTGGAAAAAAGGAAGGAAAGAAGAGAAAGGGAGGGGAAAGGAGACCTATGGGTTCCTCGGCCTCAACGGTGCTGGTTCGCGCGCTGAAAAAAAAAAAAAAAAAAGTCACCGCCGGAGGGAAGGGGGGGAGGGGGAGGGGAGAGAAAGAGGAGATAAAGAGCGCATCCTGCCGTTGTTATGCCTTTGCGAGCATATGCGGCGATCTGCATGACAGGAAAAGAAAGGGCACAAAAAAAAGGGCGAATCGGCTGTGCGAAAGGAGAAAGAAAAAAAAGGGGGAAGGGTCTGTGTTCACCCTTGTCTACCGGCTGCGGGCCCGAGGGCAGAGGAAGAGAATCAAAATAGAGCACAAAATGGTGTGAGAAAGAAAAAGGGGAAAAAAGGAAGGAGAAGGGAAACGAGCACTGGTTTTGCTCGACGACGGTTCCGCCGGCGGGAGAAAAGGAAACAGGCTAAAAAAGGAGGAAGAGGGCCGCCTTCCTACTCTTCGGTGCGCTACCTGAGAAAAAAAAATCCAGAGGATATTGAATTCTCGAGGAAGGAAAAAAAGAAAGAGAGGGAGAAGGGCGCCATCTCCTATCCTTTTTTCCCCGAAAATGTGGATGCAACGGAGAGGGAGGACAGAGGAAGCTATCAATTGTAGAAAAAGGAGTCTGGGTGTCTCTCCTTTACAGGGAGGGCGAAAGAAGAGGGAAATCGGAGACGCTTTCTTCTACCTGATATGCAAGCGAAGGGGAAAAAAAAAAGGGGGGGATAGTAGAGAGAAAGGGAGAAATGAGCTTTTCTCACACCCTGGATCGCGTGCACCTGGGGGAAAAAGAGAGCCAGGAGAGAGGGAAGGGGTGGAGTGCATCTATCTCGCCGATCTCGGGAAAAAAAAAGTGTAGTGCTGCAATGAGGAAAGAGAGGGGGAAAGGGGGGAAACGTCTCATCGTCTACAGCCATTTTTTCGGCTTCTTTTTTCGCGTGAGTAGAGGAGGAAGTGAGGGGCTACGAAGAACTGCAAAAAAAGAATCCCGATATTGTTTCCTGCTGGTCAGCAAGGATCAATGCGCCTTCAAGGAAAAGGGAAGGCTCAAGAAAACGGGCCTGCAGGGAGGAGGGGAAAAAAAAGAAAAAACGGGACGGCATCTCGTCCATCATCTTCGACTGCCTCATGTATGGGGAAGAAGTCACAAGGCAGAAACAGGTGTACCTGAGGGAGGAAGGAGGGGGGGGAAAGGAGAAAGAAAGGAAAATCCTTGCCTCATGTTACCACCACCCTTGCCGCCATGGGCGATCAGAAGGGAGGGGGGGGGAAAAATAAGGGAAGGGACATTCGTGATTGAGGAGAAAGAAAAGAGGGGGGAAGATCAGGCTACACCTTCATGTATTTCGAGACCGGAAAAAAAAAAGAAAAAAGGAAGACGCTCGAAGCACGCAGAGAGGGGGGGAGAAAAGAGGGTGTGGGATGCAGAGCCCGGATATCTCTACCCCTGGAATTAAAATCACCCTCTCCTGCACGAGGAAGAGGGGAAAGGACCAACCGAAGACGACCAGGTATACATGGAAGGGGGGGGGAGGAAAGGGGGGGGGGGGCGTGATGGGAGTTGCCTTCTCTTGACGACATCATGCTGAGAAAGAGAAAAGAAAAGTAAAAAAAACTGCCTCTCCTGAGGAAGGAGAGGGAGAGGGGGGAAGGGCGGAGAAAAATACCGGCCGCCTGCTCTCAACCCGCCGGCGCAGATCATCCGGTCGCTCCAGAAAAAACCTGAGTGGAAACTGTGTTTTCGTTGAGAGGAAAAAGGAAGAGAAAAAAAAAAAAATTAAGAAGGGGAGGAGCCCATTGCGCTCTCCCTTACTCCTTCACTCTGTCCTGGACGTCGACACTTGTCGCGAAAGGGAGGAAAAAAAGAAGATAAAGGGAAACGTGTCGACGTCCGGAAAGAGGGGGGGAGAAGAAAAGGAAGGAAGGGAAGGGAGACCGTAGCCGTCGCTTCCTCTTTCTATTCTTGCGGGTGTGGCGGCGCAACGGAAAAAAAAAGGACTGAAGATATGTCCGCCGAGAGTGGGATGAGGGGAAAAGGGAAGAGAAGTTTAGACCGCAATGCCTCACCGCCTCCATCCCATGCCTCTATTCCGGCGCCGAGGAGGGAAAAAGAATGCTCGGGGTAGTTCACAGAAGGTAGTCGAGAAAGGAAAAATAAGGGGAAGAAACAAGTACGTTCGTCCTTGGTTCGTCTTCCGCTTGGTTGTGTAAAAAGAAAAGAAACTCGAAGGCGCGGGTGATTTTTTCAAGGAAAGGGGAAGAAAGAGGGGAAAAGAATTGACCGATCATCTTCTTAAATGTCCGGCGCCCCCATAGCAGCGGGGGAGGGAAAGAAGAAAGACGGATGCTCATGAGAGAAAGGTAAAGAGAAGGACGGCCCTCGTTCAAAGCGCCAGCGCTGCATCCTGCGCTTCGCGGAGAAAAAAAAGAGAAACACCAAAGGGGGAGCCGATCGCGCCATGGGGGGCGGAAAAAGGGAAGAGGAATGGGATGGATCTTTGCATCGAGCCGCATGCGCAGAAAGGGGATTTCGAAAAAGGGAGTGACCGGGGGGAAAAAAGAGAGGGACGTAAGACGATGCTGGCCGCTATTCCGTCCGTATGGTCGGTCCTGATGGTTAGAGCAGTCAGAAGATGGTAATTGGGAGGAGGGGGGAGGAGGGGGGAAAAAGAAGGGGAAATGATCGTGCTTACGCTCTTCACCGAGAGGGAAGGGCGTCCACATCGGGGGAAGGAAAGAAAGCCCAATAGCGAAACTTCCCCTACGGTCATAAAAAGGAAGCCGCACCATGCCTTCTACGATGAGATGGTGACCGAGCGATCATGCCAAAAAAAAAAGGGGATCGGCAGTATTGCCGCAACTAAAGCCGAAGCTCTCGGAGCAAGATAGAAGAAAAAAGGGAAAAGCTCATCTCCCTCATCTCCTCTTGCTGATTGCCCTGGAAAGGATAGGACCGATCGGGAAGAGATGTCATCGCTCCTTATGCCGACTCTACGAGCCCCAATATCAAAGGAAGGGAAAGACTGAAAGCAGGAGGCGAGGGGAAGAAGAAGGAGGGGGAAAGGCATCCGTAGCTGGCTTCCTCGGTAAAGGCGCGACACCAGATACCAGAAAAGAGCTCGCGAAGGTGACCCTAATGAAAGAGAGGGGGGGGGGGGAGACGGCGAGCAGCTTTTCTGGGAACGGATCGAGAGGGGAAAGCCCTCGAGGGACTTTTACATGGAGGGGGAAAGAAAGAAGGAGGAGAAAGAACGCTTTTTTCTTTCCGCGCATGTAGCAAAAAAACGTAGGAGGGGAAGAAAAGAGAAGGGGAGAAGAGAGGGTTGAGGCATCTGCTTGTGTGTTGAACGCCGAAAAAAAAAAAAAAAATCAACTCGCAATCTGTTAACGGGAAAGAAGGAAAAGGGGGGGGAGCCCGTGACCAAAAAAAAAAACCTCAGGCCCTCTCTGCAAAGAATAAGGTAGAAAAGAGAATCTTCTTCCGCGGCTTATCAGCGAAGGAAAAAAGGGGGAAATGTCAAGTGTGGGGTGAGAGGGGGAGAAGAGAGGGAAGGAAACGGGCTCTTTTTTTCCATGAAAAGAAAAAAACGCGGAATAAACCCGGGAAGGAAGAGGGAGAGGAAGGTCTGCCCATG
>Ga0179591_1264956_pt1 | contig 15790 bp, 20 predicted proteins | sample CZOMad2_1_08_16f_FD_182891 | JGI IMG/M metagenome (GOLD analysis project Ga0179591, IMG submission 182891) | Vadose zone soil fungal communities from Angelo Coast Range Reserve, California, USA - CZOMad2_1_08_16fungal (PacBio error correction) | ecosystem: Environmental > Terrestrial > Soil >...
TTGACCTATGACACATCCTGGAACCAGAGACGACTATTAGAAAAAAAAGGGGCGAGCTAAACCCATCCTCCGCAATGGAAAGGAGGGAAGAAGTCAAAAGCTTGTTTTTTTATAAAAAGGGAAGAGGAAAGAGGAGGGATTCTTGCGCCAATCAACTAACTTTGGGAGGAGGGAAAGCACCAATTACGGAAAAAGACCAAACAATTTTCAAAGGACAGGAGGGTGGATTCGCGTCCATAATGTAGGGCCAAGAGCGCAGCTTTTGTAACAGAGGAACCGCAGGTTTCGAACAGCAGGGGCAAAACGTCCAGCGTGGGCTGGCGGAAGAAAGGGTGAAAAGAAAAGGTTCCTCCTAGCAAAAAGAGGAGATCTTTCCACCAAAGGGAAGTGAGGGGGGGTAACTCGTACTACGGGCACCAAGTTAAACTTAGGGAAAAGGAACGCTTTTTTCCATCAGAGGGAAAAAAGAGACCGAACGTCACCTGAGGGAGGGGAAAAAGAGAAAGGCTTCTTTTTCCGACCTCCTATCTGTGAAAACCGCGGTGAAAAAAGGGCCGAAAAATATCGAGAGAAAAAGGAGTTGATCCTGCGGGAGGAGGGAACTGCTATCCGTTATAGTTGGGACTAAGCGGCCTCGAAAAAGAGGAAGGGGAACCCGATTGCCGCACTCAAGTTTTGAAAAGAAAAAGGCCCGAGTCAGTCGGGAGAAGGGAGAACAGGAAAGTTCGGCCTGCTGGTCTACAAAAAAAAAAGAGGTGCATTGAAAAAAAAAGGGAATTGTTCGATATCCCACGCGAAAAAAACAGGAAGAGAAAAAACAACAACACTTATGAGGAGGAAAAAAGAGAGAGAAAAAGGGAGGGGACGTCCTTTGTATCTTCGACACTTGCAAACTGTCTGAAGGAGCAAGCTGCAGAGGGGAAGCTGGCCTAAATCCGCAAGGTCGCAAGGGGAAAAGAAGGAAAAGGGCCCTCTTTCAGGGTGAAGAGAAGAAAAAAAAGGGAGTTCTTAAATCGTATCCAACAGAGGATTTGGAAGGCCGAGTAGAAGGGGCCAAATAGAACTATCGAAGGGAAGAGGGCAGGATCAATTCTCGCCGCGGGAGGGAGATATTTCTTAAGAAGAAGAGTTGTTTTGCAGGGAAGGAAAAAAGAGGGGAAAAACAGTCATGCTCTCATGACTAAAACGGGAAGGGGGGGGTCGAGAGCTTGGCTTTCTCCGAAGGTCCAAAGAAGAGGAAAAAGCAGTTTTCCCGCTTGGAGCGGTCTATTTCCAAAAAAGGAAGGACGGCCCGATCGACGAACGGCTTGGATAAAAGGATCTAGAGGGGGGGGGAAAAAAAAGACTGCTGCGCCATCCCACTCTGGGGAAAGGGGGAAAGGTTCACAGCCACCTTGGAAGAGGTAGCGCTTGACAAATGGCTAGAGAAAAGTGTCCCTCAATCAGCGGGACAGAGAAAACAGAAGAGATTGCCGGTGAACCTGGTAGGAGACCTCCAATTCCGGGGGGGGGGAAAAAAAACACAGTTCTTGTCTGCAAGAGAAGAGGAGGATAGCGGTTTACTCCACAAACAATCTGTGAAAGGGGGAAAGAAGGGGCAAGGGAGGAGGTTTTTATCTCGCAACTCGGTTACTCTCAGGGAAAAAGAAGAGAAGATTTTACCATATCTTGGGTCCAGAGGAAAAAAAACTAGAAAGACTTCTTCAAGAAAGAGGAGAAAGGGCTCTGCGTATTCTTACGGCGAATTGCCATCACTGGCCATTGACAAAGGAAAGAAGCCCATCTAGGCCGTTGACCCAGGGGGAAAGGGTCCTCCTGTGGTTGAGGGGAGAAGACTTAAATCGCCAACTCCAAAGCTACTTGGGACAAACGATCCTGTCCGTTGCGGCGGGAAGTCTTACCTTCATCCTAAGGGGAAAAAAAATTCTTAATCCTGGCAACGGTGAAAAACTTTGGAAAGGGGAAGAGGATTTCCACCCCGCCTGGAGGGAGGGAGAGGGAGCGGTCCGGAGGAGGGTCTTCTCATTTGCTTAGTCTTTACACAAAAGGGGCACCCAAAAAAATAGGGGGGGAGGTAATTATTCGCTCCAGTCCAGTTACCCTTGGGAGGGGGGGGAGGCTGTCGGCTTCCAGGGGGAGGGAGCGCTTTCAAAGAATGGGAGAAAAACCCAACCTAAGGAAAAAAAAAGCCCGTTCGCTGGGCAAGGCAGCCGAAGAGGGGAGGGGAAAATATAACACAAGCCCGATGGGAATTTGCAGGCGGGGGAGAGAGAAGGACCCAACATCCTTTAGAAAGTGATGATCGGCCAAAAAAACAAGGAGGGAAAAGTTGCTATCCAATCTTCTTCGTGGTCGGCGCTCTGGGAGGGAGCAAAAATGTACTGCCCCGGCAAAAAAAAAAAAAGGGGGTGTTCCGAGGAGGGGGAAGGGTTTTCTACAGTCGGAAGTGAACCGACGGAAAAAAAGGAAATCCCCATCTTTAAGACAGGGGGAAAAGATCTTCAAGCCTTACCTTGGGGGGGAAGAGAACGATCACCGTCTTAAGGGAAAAAAGAGAGCGCTTCGAAAGAGGAAGGTTGGGTAGGAAACGTTCACGACCAGGGCCTCAAGGGGGGGGGGAAAAAATCTTCTCTTAGAGGGGGAGAGATCTGACCCTCATCATTAACAGGGGGAAAGCGGAAGGTTATTTCCCTTGCGCCGACGACTAAACAGCTCATGGAAAAGGAAAGGGGAGGGGAGGGGGAAACCCAAAAAGGGAGAAATTTTCAGCCTCGTTCCAACCTAGAGTGGCAGGGAAAAACACTCCAACTCCGTCACTAAACAATGGCAACTCACCAGGGGAGGAAGGGGTACACCAGTCCCTCGCAAAAAGAAGGGAAAGGAAAAAAACCCGAAAATAAGAATGCGGGTAGAGACTCTTTCTAGGGGAAAATGAGACCATTGGTGTCCCCTCACAGGAAAAAGGGGGAGTAAAGGGGAGTCGGTCTAAACGTAAACCACTCTTCCTTTTCCTAGCATTGGGAATCGTAAAAAAGAGAGAAAGAAGAAGGGAGGAGGAAATATATCTCTTCGAATGACAGGGAAAAAACGGCATCGTTCTTCAGTTCGGAATACAGAAATAGGGGGAAAGGGAAAAAGGGGGGAGGGGGCGTTTCACCATTTCTCCTAGGCAACTACGGAACTTCTCGGGAGAGGGGAGGGGGTGTCTGTTTTCGCGAAGGAGGGACACGATTTTTCATGGGCGCCGGTCGTTTTCTCAAGCCTGGGGGGAGTTCGTTGAAGGAGGGAGCTTTACACAAGGGGACCCGGGTCGGTCAGAAGGCTTTAAAAGGAGAGGCCATCCTTTCTGAAAAAGAAAGACAGGCGAGGGAGAAGGAACAGCCGGGAGGGCTTTCCCTGGGGGGCGGTCGCCTCTACTAAAAAAAAAGGGGGAAGATGTGGGAACTGGTTCCTGAGGGCGAGATCGCCCAGAGAAAAAGGCAAGATTCACGAGAAAAAGAAAATTGACGTGTAAGAACCACGTTTCCAGGGGGAAAAGGAGGGGCGGCTCGAGGAGAGGGAGGGGTCGTCTGAGGAAAAGGGAAATGAGAATCTTTCCGGCGTCAACGGGGGGGGGGGATCCGGGAAAGGGAAGATCGCCCGCACGCAGAAACAACCCGTACCTCTCTCTAGTATCAAAAAAAAAAGAGGAAGGGGCATTACATTTTGCCACTACAAGAGACAAAAACCCCCCCCCCCCCAAAAAAACCAAGGGCCCCCAAAAAAACCCCCCTCGGCGTAAAAAAAAGCGACGCTTTGGGGAGAAAGGCGGGTGTTTTGCCGATAAAACAAGGAGAAGGGGGGTCGATTTGAGGAAGGAAAAAAAAGCCATCGGGCTGTTTTTACTAGGAAAGACGGCTACGGGAGGCTATGCACATCGACGGAGGGAAAAAGGAAAGGGTTTTGTTGGGGGGAATGAGGGACCTCCGACCAAGCACCGGCAAGTCCTACCAGGGGGGGAAAAAACTGACCCCCTGGTAAAAAAATGGATGCTCATCATAAAGAAGGGAGGAAGAATAATTGGGGGGTGCATCGCCGCTTCAAGAAGAGAACCGCAAAGAAGAAGAAATCATTCCGCGTAATCTCTCCGCCGGGGAAGGGAAAGAAAGGGTGAACTACTCGGATTGAAAAAAATGAACCGTTTTCCCTCGGACCGCCTTGGAAGGGGGAAAAAAGAAAAGGGAAACCGGGCGGGCCTCGGACAGGGAGGAGAGGTTCAAAGGGAAGAAGGTGGAAAGAGATCTACTCGTTTGCCCAGCAGGCGGCCCTCCCCCAGGAAGGGGAAGAAAAGGGGGGCTGCTGGGAGGGGACAGGAAGATGAAGGCTACTTCCTCTCGCTGGCATAGGAAAGCGCCGCGTCTGTGAAAAAGGAGACGATGACCGATCCTGTTAAAAAGGAAAAAAGAAAAAAAAAGGAGAGTGAGCCCCCTCTTGAGAGAAAAAAAGAAGGAAAATTGCGTACAATTCTCCGGACAAGGTGGGTTTAGTACCGAGGGGAGGGAGGGTATTCTTTCTCCACTCACTGGAGGGAGGGGAGTGGAAGAGGACCCCAATTAGGGGGGGGGAAAAAAAAAGTTTTCAACGCAGCGGCTGGGATTTCTTAAGAAAAAAAAGAGCATCGATTTCACAAAGGAGAAAGGACAAGGCATTTTGGTAAAAAAAGCCGTTGTCGCCGTAGAGGCAGCCCACCCGAAAAAAGGGGGGGAGAGCAAGCTATTTCGTTCAAGAAGGGGGAAGATTCCTCTCCTCGGTTATGAGAGGAATGGGGCCGGGAAATCGACGGAGAAGAGGAAACTGCAGGGGGGGCTATAAAAGAAGGAGGGAACAGAAGCGACTAAGCCGCTCTCTACCGGGGGGTATCTGGCTCAATTCTTGAGGGGGAAGAAAGGGAAGAAGGAAATTTCCACCTGAGGGGAAAAAGGAAGAAAAAAATACTCTCCTCCCGCAGCAGGGACTTTTGAGAAAAAGGAAAGACTGTCGGCCAAGGAGATAAGGTGGGCCTCTACTTCTTCATCAGAAAAGAGGGGGGGGATAAATATTTCCTCACGAACGAATTGTTAAGCTCGTCACTCGGAGAAAGGAAAGGAAAGGAGTTCATTCTTCAGAGAGACCGAGGAGGAGCTGGTCCTACCGCAACAAAAAAGGGGAAAAAAACACTTCAATTGTTTCTACGATCCACTGGGGTACGGGGGGGGACTTCCTATCCTCGAGAAAAAAAGAGGAGGAGTAAAATAGCTCTCTATGGGCCAAAACCAGGAAAACAAACTGAGTCGAAGGGGGGGGAAAAAAGGGCAGTTTCTTGCTGCGGCGAACTGTCAGGTGCGGTACTACACAAAGAGGGAAAAAAAAGAGCGCTTCCTAATTACCTACTGGCAAGAGGAAAGAGGTACGGCGTAGAAACCTGCTTTCGGAGAGGGAAGAAAAAGATGGGGAGGGATGCCGTCCGTAGAGGCCCTAGAAAGGGCCGTCATTGGAAGAGGGAGCAAGTTCTCTCCTCTTTAGGAGAAGGGGGGGGGAAAGTGAGCGATCACTCTGTGGAAGGGGGAGAGGCTGTCTTCAAAAATCCTCAGGATTCTCACGAAGAAAGAGGTCGATATCTTTCTGGAGTAGGGAAAAGGGACAACAAAGCACTTCTTTTAAAATAAAGAAAGAGGAAGCGGGGCTCTGCATTACCACCCAGAAAAGGCCAGAGATACACTGCTTGGGGGGAGAGGAAAAGAGAAAAGGAAGGTTGACCGACATCTGAAGGCGTGGAGGAAAAAAAAAAAAAAAAGGTTTGGGATGCTCAGAGGAAGGGGAAGGGGGAGGGAGGAAACGCTGTTACAACAAAAGGTCAGATCATGTTCCACAATCATTGACGCGAATCACACGGAAAAAAAGTGGAACCTTTTTGAGAGGAAAAAGGATGGGGGGGGAGGCACACCCGTAACGACGGAAGGGGGGCGGCATAATATCTGAGTGCTACGAAAATCCGAGACCTCCAAAAAGGGAGGGTGTGACAAAAGGGGCTGGTTTACCCTAGGGCAAAGAGGGGAGAGAGGGGGCAACAGAAAGGGGCGTCTAATTTTACTCAGGATCGTGGCCGTCACCGCAAAGAACCGGCTTCACGAAGAGGAGTGCTCTCAAAAGGGGCTGTCCGTCGAATTGAAGGAAAAAGGGGAAACTTCACTCAGGCATGCCAGAGTATCAGGCAATGGAGGCTTAAAGGGGGGGGGGGGCGGGTCAAACTCCGTAGAGAGGGGGAAAGGAAGACGTTTGTAACAGTCGCCAAAAAAAAAAGAAAGGAGGGCTACCGTTTCCAAGGGAGAACGACGGCAATTCGAAGAAGGGGGGAAGACAAGGGGACATATGTAGTTTTCAACAGCGAAGTTGAAATTGAAGGGGAGCTTACGTCTCCGGGAGAGGGAAAGGGGGCGGGCGCGGAACGAGGCGATTCACCCCCAATATGTAAGGGCTCCATTTCGGAGGGGAAGAAGGACTAGTGGGGTGGGGTGTATTTTGTGCAAGAGGGGAAAAGGGGGATGCTTGTCGGAAAAAGCAGGGAAGCCACAAACCCAACCTAATGTGGGTTCCCCTCCCGGAGGGGAGGGGAAAGAAGCCTCCAATCGCCGCGTCTTTTCTCAAGAAAGAAAAAAATGGGAATGGTTCGTCTTGCGGGGGGAAGAAAGAGAACCCAAAGGAAGACCCGTGCTTATCTTCCACGTTCCTCCCACGGGAGGGAGGGGAGGGGAGATCTCGTGACGGCCGAGGGGGAAAGGGGGTTCTTGGTCAAAAAAAAAGGGAAGCTTCAAAAACGGAAAGAAAAGTTTTTTTAGGCGATCTAGGGGAGGGGGGTCTATCGTGAGGGGGGGCTATCGTTCATCGACTTGAAAAAAAGGGAAAAAAAGAGGGGGGGGGATAAGGCTCTCATTTCCGTAAGGGGGGGGGGAGAACGTTCGGCCGATCGCGAAGCAAGGACGACCAGCTGCACGGGGAAAGGAAATACTGTCCGCCCGTTGGGAGTAATCTTAGTCAGAGGGGGAAAGGATCCTCGTCAGCATAATTAAAGGGGGGGGGGTTCCCACCATCGTGAAAAGGGGGGCCTTTCTCGAGGACGACCGACAGATCGGACCAGCAAAAGGAATCTTCGTGACCCACGAAAGGGGGGAGAAAGTCCAAACAAGCTTTCCGAGATAGTGGGGAAAGAAAAAGGTCACACGACCGGAAACGACTTCCGACTCACCCACAGGGAAAGAAAAGGGTAAACAAAACTCTACAAAAGAGGAGGGCTCACCCTCACAACCGCCAGAAAAAAGGGAAAGGGGAATTTTGCTCTCCTTCTTTAACAGGGGGGGGGGAAAAGAACCTCACCTTTGCTTAAAGTCTGTTCGCACGGCGACCTGCAAGGCCTCTTCCGTTTGCCAAGAAAGGGGGAGAATCTCATCTCACAACCAACAACTATTATTAGTAAAAAAAGGGAAGAAAAGAAGAGAAAGTGAAACTTCATCGTCTGCAGTTCGGGGCGGGTACAAACGCCATCTACTTAAAAAGGGGGGGAGGGGGAACAATGGTCTCCTGGAGTCCTCCTAGCAAGGGAAGGGGAAAAGGAAAAGGTTCGATGCTGTGGGGGGAGGGGGAGAAGGAGGGGTCGATTTCAGTGGTTACCTAGGAAAGGGTGCGTCTGTTTGACGGGAGGGGGGACTTGCCGGAGGGGGAGGGGAAAGGGGGGGAGGCACTCTCTCGCCAGCGTGCTGAAATCCTCAGGAAGGGGTCGAAGAGAACCTTCTGCAAGAGTAGCTTATCTGGTCGGGGGGGGGGAGGGGGAAAGTCAATCACTGGAGGGGGTACCACTTGGGGGAAAGGATGCTGATCGATAATGAGAAAGACCGCGCAATATTAAGAGGATGGAGGAATGTACTGACTTTTCAAAAGAAAAGTGCCGCTTGGAGGGGGAGGGGAAGGGAGGAAAAAGGTGTCCTGTCCTTGAAGGGAAGGGAAAAGTAAAATCAAAAGAGAGGAGGGAAGGGAAGGACACTATTGTGATACAGGGGGAAAGGGGTCGTTCCCGGGAAAAAAAGCTCTACAAAAAATAGATAGCTTCAATCAACAAATTTTGTCTCCTTTTTCAAAGGGGGGGGGGGAAAACAACGCATCTGCTCCTCAGAAGAGGGAAGGAGGTGGAGAAGGGGGGCGGAACTCTGGTGTGTGTGGAAAAAAACCGGGAGGGGGGGGGGCCGAAAGTCTTTTTGGTTTTTGGGGAAAAAAAAGCGCCTCGACGCCCAATGAAAAGAGGGAGGGTTGTCTCTGATCCCCTACTCTCAGAGGGGAAGGAGGAACAGCGAAACTTTCTTCCACTTCACATTAGGGGGGGGGGGTGTGTGCGGAAAAGGGGAAAAAGGAGACAATTCCATCAGAAAAAGGGGAAAAGAGTTGAACAACATAAAAGGGAACACTATTCACTTGATACACGACCAAAAAAGCCTGTCGCCAGGAGGAGGGGGGGGGGCATCGCCTCTGGGGGAAAGGAAAGGAGACCCGCAATCTACACAAGAAATCACAAAGCCTCTTAATCTCTCCGCGTCGGGCACTCTAGGGGGACAGGAGAGGTCCGTGGATTCCAGGGGAAAACGGACTCCTGCATTTCCGTAAGGGGAGAGGAGAAGGAACTCCTCCTTACTTAGGGGGGGAATGTTCAAGGAGGGGGGAAAAGGTACTCTAGTGGGACCTCACCCATTCTTCCACCGAGAGGGGAAGGATCGTATTTCTGCCTTGTTGTAGTGAAATGTTCACTTCTTTCCAATTAGAAGGAAAGAAGGGAAAGAAAACTAAGTATCCGCTTCTTTAAGAAGGAAGGGGGGAAAACGGGGGGGACCAGGAACGATCCTTTTAAAAAATTAGAGAAAGAGGGGAAAGGGGTGAGAACCCTAGTGGCAGCATGAAACCAGAAATTTCTTACAGGGGAAGAAGGGGGGGGTAACGTCGGATTATGCGAAAAAAGGGCTCCAAAGCACTTAAACTCAAAGGGAAAAAGAAAAAATAATTGGGTCTACGCTAAAACATTTAACTGCAAGAGGCGTTTTAAGGAAAAAAAAAGGATAGAGTCATCGCATCTTTGGGGAAAGAAAGAGGGGCGGAAAAAGACTGTCTCATCCAAAAGTAAAAGAAGGGAGCTCCGATGTCGGTCAACCTAATTAGGGTCAGAATAGAAAAAGGGATCGGGTGGAAAGGGAAAAAAAAATGGGGCTTTTTGAACTCGACGAACCAAAGGGGAAAACCTTGAGGAGGAAAACGCCGGCTTTGTGGTGGGGGAAAACAGGTCCCAGCAGAGGACTAAGGAAGAAAAAAAGGCCTGAGTCGTGAGCATGCTCAACGGTGGGGGGGGGTTTTTCCTACCGCTAGCAGGGGGGGAAGGATCGATCTGCAGGGAGACTCACAGGAGCTACTTTTAGACTGCACTCGGGTCGGCTCCTGAGAAGACAGAGCGGCAGCGAACAATCTTTTCGGGGGGGGAGGGGGAAAAGAAAGAAAGGTTTCTACTCCTCACGCGGGCTCCAAAAGGAAGGGAGGGAATTAGGGGACATGTCTGCGAACCTGGCCGGCTTTCAGTCCTGGTCAGGAAACAGATCTTTCGAAGAAAAGAAAAGAACACGGCGACGACCTTTGGTCATGCCTATCGAGAGAAGAAAGAGAGAGATGGCCTGCACCATTTCGTCGACCTGGAGGGGGGGGGGAAAAGGGCGGGGGAGTGCCTTCTTCGCACCTGCAGAGGGTTGTGAGTCTGACCAATAAAGAAAAGAATCATGGAGAGATGGAAAGCTGTCCGTAGCCGCGGAAGGGAGAGGAGGAAAAATTCGTATCCACAGACCCAGGGGGGGGAAAAGTCCTTATAGGCCAAATAGAAACGGATCTCAATTTAGGGAGGGACGTAAAGAGCGCCGCTTGAGTCTAGATATTTTAGGAAAAGAGAAGTAAAAAAAAAAGGGTGGCAATTTCCGATCTTTGGCGGGGGCAAAGAAAAAAGGCTAAGACTCCGGTGCCGGGCGATGACGTCAGGGGTCTCTAGGAGGGGAGGGTCCCTAAAGCCGAGGGAAGAGGTGAACCCTCTGGAGTTCAAAAATCCACGATCAGGGTCCGGAAAGAGGAGGGGGAGGGAACCGCTCTAAATGGGGGAAAAGAAGGAGGAAATCCAACGCGGCCCTGTTGATGAGTCCCTATTACAAGAAGGAGTAAACAAAATCTTCTATACTCAGAGAGGGGAAGAGGAGGACGACAATCACACGCCTCGATTGCAGGGGAAAAGGGGAAGTTAAAAAACAATTACTTTTGTGATGCGGGAGGACGAATACGCCAGTGGAAGGGGAGGCAAGCCATCAGAAGGAGAAAAGAAAAAAAAACAAGACTTGGGACGGAGCCCCTTTTTACGTAGGGAGGGGGGATCTCGCACTCGTTTCTCACTCTCGGCGTCGTACTCTAGGGGAAGGGAGGCTGGGGGATAGGGGAAAGAAAGGAAAGACTTCTGCACTCCCTAGGGAAGAAGGGGAATCTTCCCTCTCTGTGGGACAGACCGTGTCCAGGGAACAAGAAAACTTTAAAAAAGAAATATTCGTGCACCGGGAGGGCTCCTTGTTCTTGGAAAAAAGGAGCGTAAATCGCCCTTCTCGACGTTGAAAAAAAAAACCAAAAAATTCTGCTTCGAAAGGGATACCGTCGGCATTTGCGGAAGGGGGGGGTACACGTGGACACAGGGGGGGTGAAAAAAGAAAAGATTTTCCCTGGCGGCGGCGAGACGGACTAGGACTTAGTGGGGAGATTTGCGTTTTTTCTCGTCTTGAAAAAGGGAAAAACCAAGAAGTGATCGGGCTCCAAGGTATTCGCTCCAGGGGGAAGGGGACAGTGTGTTAAACTCTGGACGGAAGAGGAGGTCTCGCGGGTCAAAGAAGAAGCAAAAAGAAATGTGGCATTGTTCCCGAAAGGGGGGGGCATAGCATCCCGGGGACAAGAAGGGAGGAGTTGCTAATAGCCCAAAACAGAGCACTTGATTGGGGAAGGGGGAGGCCCCGAACAAAAGAAAAAAAAGAACCAGGCGTTCTTATTAGGCCAAAAAGGACAGCAACAGGGAGAGCAAATCTTCGATCTGCGGCGCGCTTGCAACGGTTCAGGGCAAACTTTAAAAAAAAAAGCTAAATTTTTTGGAGGGGAAAAGCGGGGAGGGTACGGGTTGTCGAGACGGAGGGACGAGAGTGAACGACGGAAAGCCCAGGATCCCCAGCGTCGCAGACAGACGAAGTTGCCGTAATGGCCAAAACCGTCTTCCTCTCGCGAAGAAAGAGCAAGGTGGACAGGAAACGTCACGTACTGCCGAACGGTTAGGGTGAATTCTGAAAGAAAAGGGTCATCAGCATGAACACTTGTTCCCACAGGAAGGAAGGGCGACTCGGCGAACCGCCCTCTCGGAAGGAAAAGGAGATCGCAAAGCGACGGCGATGTCACACGAGGGAAAGAAGAGTGTTCAAAAAGAAAAACAATCCGTCACAGAGAAAACCTTCACGACTACAAATGCTGGGAAGATTTACACCAAAGGAGTCGCACCCTCCTTGCGGAAAGAAAAAGCACAAAGGTCCATCCTAGACATCGAGCCCGTCTGGCTAAAAGTTCCGAAGAAAGCAACCTGGGAAAGGGGAGGGGGCGATTTCTGGATTCTGTGAGAGAACGGGGGGGGGAGAGATGCCAGTTGCCATCATTTGTGCATCGCATCTACTCGACAGAAGAGGAGGAGAACCAGAAGGAAAGGGGAAAAAGGAAGAGGCTGCAGTTCGCCGACTCCATCAATCTACAGGGAAAAAAAAAAAGGAAAAGGGCGTGCACAATGGTCTCCTTTCGCCCGAAAAGGGGGAGAAAAAAAGAAAATTTCTCGCTGGCGGGGTGCGGGGGGCGTCAAGGCCTGGTTTTAAAGAGAAGAAGCATCTGTTTTAGGGGGAGGAAGACGGGTGATCGTCCTTCGGGGGGGGGGGGGTTGCCTCATATGACTTGGGAAGACTCGGCCAGCGTGGGAAAAAGTCCGAAAGGGTCGAGAGAAAGAACTGGCTTTCCCGGGGATGGTCGGTCTCCGATAAAAAAGGCAAGAAAAAAAAAAAGGGGACCACTTTGTTAATGAGGATCGGAGATCGCCCAATGCGCCAGGAAGAGAAAAAAATGCGGCAGTACTTTACGGTTTCAGGAACCCGGTGATGGGGTCGAAGAAGGGGGGGAAGCGATCTTCCTGCGGGGAAGAAAGTACGTCACCTTCAAAAGGGAAGGAAAAAGGGGGAGACGGGCGTGAACGTGGGAAAAAGATCGACAACCCGTAAAAGAAAGAGAAGTATGGGAAAAAAAGGTCGCGCTGCCGGTTGAAAATTTTGCAACAGAAGAAGAAAAAGCAGATCGAAGGGCGAGAACCGGGGCTGCACGAGGGGGGGGGGCCGATCCTCACGAGGAAAGAAGAAATGCTTTTTTTTCAGAGGGGGAGGGCCGCCCCGCCTCGAGGACAAAAGAGGGTCGGGGAAATAGGACAAACTACGAGAAAAAGGGGGAGGTATTCTAGGAGAAAAGGGCTGGCACTGCCCTTTGTGGGGGAGGGACATTCTTGACAAGAAAACCCCCCCCCCCACCCCCAACCAGAAAAGCCCCCCCAAAAAGCCACCCCCCCAACACACAGAACCAAAAAACCAAAGCCCTCACGCCCACCCACCAGGGGAAACAAACCCCCCCCCCCCGCCCCACCAGCCCCACCGCCCCCCGGACCCCAGTGGATAGCGAGCCCACGCCCCCCACCCCGGCCCGAAACACAACGCAGCCTCCACCCACCCACACACCAAACCCCACCACCGCCCCCCCAAAAAAAAAAAAAAAGCCGACCGCGTTTTTTTTTAAAAAAAAAGTACACTCTTCCATGGGGCGCATCAGCACCTATCCAAATATTTTTTTTTGCATAGGGGGGAAAACCATACTCTCCAAAAAAAAATCGACCTCCCCGCACTAGGGCCGCAGGAGCTCCTCCTCAGGGGAAATCTCGCCTGTTGCCAAAGAAAAGGAGGTCCACGTGAGCCAGGGGGGGCCCCGTCGTGCCAGCATTGCAAGGGAGGTGCCTTTACACTGTCGCCCACTGGGAAAAATGTAGTTTGACGCGACGTGTGTGCGTGAACGGGAAGAATTCTTTTGAAACCAAGGATGCCAAAAGCGACGATGGTCCTGGTGGACGGCACGTCTGTCAAGAATACCTCTTCAGGAAAATAATAGGCCGCGTCGTGCAACGGCACGTAGGGGGCCTGGGAAAACGATCCTGTTAAATTAAAGTCGAAAAGGTGAGCCCCGAGGGAGAGAGAAAAGCAAGCAAGGGGGGCGTAACCAGTGAGAAGGATGTTTTTGAAGGAAAAAGGCGTCTAAAAACTCTGATTCCTTCCAAGCAACAGGGCTTTTCGGAGGGTTGACGCGCATCACCCAAGGAAAAGGGAAAGAAAAAACAAGGTTTCAACTGCAGCGTGCGGTTTGAGACCCTAATTAATTGGGGGAAAATTATCTTATCGGGGCGATGTAACATCGCTACGGACCAAACAGGAAATCTGGCAAAAAAGACCAGCGTTGGCGGAGCCGCCGATTAGTCCACAGAGGGGAGCGGGGATCCTCGGGGAAACCGGGTTCTTCGCGTAACTGTTAGGGACCTATCTGGGCGGGTCTCACTCTCACCAGAAAAAAAAAACCTGATGGGCTTATGTCCCCTCCGGAGGGGGGTGAAAAGAAGGAAAGGCAAAAATAGAGACCGTCACCTTATTCGTGATCATGCCGGAGGTTTCCGAAAAAGAAGGCTCGATCATTCCTGAAAAGGGTCGCCTCCCTCGGAGCAAAAAGGGGGAAGGGGGGTCCCCCCCCCCCAACAACACCAAAAAAAAACTCGTACAGGTAAAAGATAATTTTTCCTCTAAGGGAGGGGGAGAAGAGGGTCATGTTTGATAAAAACGAGATGAACTCAATTTTTCTACGCCTACAAGGGACGTCCAAGAAGATCCTTCTTCAAGGAGAAATTGCCAGTCTGCCTCGGGGGGAGAGGAAGGTTCTCAGACCTCACAAAAGGAAGGGACGAGACTATCCCCGGAAGAACCTTTTGTGGAGAATACCTCCCAACAACCAAAGGGATAGAATAGACGCACCATTTCGTAGGCAAGGGGGGGGGGAAAAGAAAAGAACACTTGCCATTTTCTGTGCGGCCGCCATCTGGTTTCTTTCAGGAAAAAAGGGCCAGGTCTCTCTTCAGAAGGGAACGGGAAAGCGGGTCTTTGAGCAAAGTCGCGTAGTAAACTGCTGATTAATAGGGAAACCCTATGGGGGGCTGCCGCCGTAGATTCCCAGTAGAACGAAGGGAGGAAGAAAGTTCTCCGGCCAGGATAACGCAAGCTAAGAGAAGATATTTTCGAAAAAAAAAAGAGGGGTTGGAAATTCCTGATAAAGAAGGGAAAGTCACATGAGCAGGCAAAAACGACTCCGGAAAAAGGGGGAGTTCGTCGCTTCTGGGAAAAAAGGGAACATAGCCCGCATTTGTTAAAAGAGGGGGAGCGCAGAGTTCCACCGCCACGATCAGGCGATCGGGAAAAGGGGATGAACCTCTCTCGAGGTGAGAGACCAGACAAGCTGGGCCGGTTTTTCTCTGTCGCAAAAGTGGAAAAGCGGGAGGGCGAGTGTTACAAAGCTTCGATCAAGAGACTGGGAAAAAAAAAAGAGGGACGCGAATCCCTAAACGCTGCCGTTTCCAACATTGGAAGCAAATTACTTTGGGGATGCGGAAGAAAAAAAGAAGACGCAAAGGGGAGGGGGGAGCAAGAATCCATCTGATTGAAAGAGTCCGCGTACGCTCCCAAAAGAGGGGGGGGAGGGGGGGGGGAGAAGTGGCATCGGCTTTGTGATCTCTCAAATGTGCTCCCTCTAGGCGTCGACTCGTCGTCTATTTTAGTACCGAAGTCATCTTCAACGGAGAAAGGCTTCACTAGAAACTGGCTCTGCACTGACGGGGAAGGGGGGGGGGGGGGGGGGGGGGGGGGGGGACCATCCTTTCAGGGAACTCAAAAGACAGCTCCCATCTATCCTTAAGGGGAAGGGGGAAAAGGGCCGATTTGTTTGCAGGGGGGAAAAGAAAAAAAAATAGAGCCCATTAGACTTTTAACAGCTCGCAGAAGTCAGGAGGGGGGAACCCCATTCATCCGAAAGGAGGAAAGCATTCACCTGTGAAGAAAAGGGAAGGTTTAAAAAATAGAGAGTTCCCTTTCTGCGGCGGGAAGTACCCTGAGTTCTGGGAGGAAAGGGTCTCTGGAGGGGAAAAGATGCAATCCACAGGGGGAAGAAGGAAAAGCTTATTATAAAGGGACTCGTGGGAAAAGGGGGATGTGAACACTCCTTGTCGTCGTGACGTCTGAAGGGGGGAAAGGAGGAATTCCGCCACACCCAAAGGGGGGGAGGGAAAGAAACGTGTCGAGGTTCATAGCATCCAAAGCGGCGCGTAGGGAAAAAGGAAAAACAGCCCGATGTCCTTTTCGGAAGAAGGGGGGGGGAGGAAAGGAAAAATCGACCAACAGTCCTTTCTACCGGGAGTGAAGGGGGGGGAAAAAAACGTTCCGCCTAATGACGATGGTCGTCCTGAGAGGGAGGAAGGCTTGGGCAAAATGTTATTCCCAAAAAGAATGTGGTTGATGAATCTTCGAGGACGGGGGGAGGGAGGGCGATCGGAGACGACGGATAAAAGGAGCAA
>Ga0179591_1171927_pt1 | contig 15789 bp, 12 predicted proteins | sample CZOMad2_1_08_16f_FD_182891 | JGI IMG/M metagenome (GOLD analysis project Ga0179591, IMG submission 182891) | Vadose zone soil fungal communities from Angelo Coast Range Reserve, California, USA - CZOMad2_1_08_16fungal (PacBio error correction) | ecosystem: Environmental > Terrestrial > Soil >...
AAGAAAAATTACCCTGTATCCGAGGTCTATAAAAAAACCGCCAAAAAACGGCAGACTTGTCCTGAAATCGGCACAACTGCGGACACACGAAACTGGGTGAAAGTGGGGAAGGGGAGCAAACCGCCGGCTTGGCAAAAAAGCGGGCAGAACGGTATCTTTGGCATAATTACTGCTTTCAGAGGAGGAGCTGGTGGGACCCGCTGAAAAAGAAAACGCCTGTCGGCAAAAACGAAGGAGGAAAGAAAGTTGTTGATATGTCCAAATGAAAAAAAAATATCGGTCACCGTGACGCCGGATGGAAAGTCAGAATCGGAGAAAAAAAACAAAGGGGGGGGGAAAGAGGAGGAAAAACCGTTCTCATCAGCTAGAGGGTAGCGCTAAAAAGAATATCCGTAATCCGCGGGAAATCCACTGGAAAGGCCTGAACTTAGAACGGGTGAAAAATATAGAAAGTTAACAGAAATGTAAAGCGAGTTGCGCACGAACAAAGGAAGGAGCAGGAGCCAAGTCATGTCTGGGTGCCGGGTGCTGCATCCGCCGGTTGCAAGGGGAAGAGTGCAGAAAAGAGTGTCGAAGGGAGGAAGGAGTTTCATTCCTCCGGAGAGGTAGCAGTCCTTTAGTTACCTCAAACCTAAAATACCGGCGACGCGCAGTCAAAAGAGAAAGAGGACACCACTCTCTTCTCCCGTCCTCGGAGGACGGGGGAGAGAGAACTAGGGATTAGACAAGAGGGCTATTATTCGGAGGTCGTGGGAAGATCCTTTCGCCAGAGGATCGCTGATGGAAACGAAAAAAGAACGGTGGTGCTGGTAGCCAGTGTACTCTGTGGATGGTCAGCTAGAGGGGGGAAGAAGTCAAGATGCCCCGCATGGGTTCCAGGCAAGTCGCTGAAGAAGCGATCCAAGGGGGGACCAAGGGGGAAGAGGGGGGTGCTTTTAGGTGGAACAGGGGGAGGGAAAAGCCAGTGCTTACAGGGGGCAGTGTGCGTCGCATATGGGGGTGAAAGAAGAGGTTGATCTGCGTGTCAGAGGGGGGGGGGGGGAAAAATCCAATACGAGAAAAACGACAATCCACTCCTGTGGGAAAATCGGCATGAAGGTACCGATCACCGGTAAGCCAGAGTGGTCAAGGGAAAAAGGGAGGGGGTCAAGATTTCGTTTGGAGGGGGGGAATCGCCATGCGTCCAATTAGGTATCTGAGACCAAAGTCCGGTCTTCAACCGGGTTATTTGGCTCTGGGAAGCGGAAGACCCACACCACCGAGTGCGAACGGAGGGGAAGGAACCCGATGACGGATCATCTTTCTAACGAAAAGGTGGGAGAAAGGAGAACACTTCATTTGCGGAGGACAAACCATTCTCGTCAAGGCCTGCTGGAGGATGTGGCTTAACCCAAAAAAAGGGGGGGGGCAACAAAAAAGTACCCATTTTGGAGGAAGGAGCAGGGGAGGAGGGCCGACCGAAGGGGGAAGAACAGGTTCAAAGCAAAACATTCCGCCAGGCCGGTTAGAATCCTTCGGAGAAGTCAAGAACTAAATGAAAGAAGAGGAAAAAAAATTCTGGGGGAACATGAGACGAGAGGGGGGAGTTCCGTCCAATAGGGAGGGGTTCTAACAGATTTGCTACTTTGAGGTGAGGGTCGAATTAGGGGGCCATGGTAAGGGGTCTTTTTTGACAGACCACCCCAGGACCGACCCCTGTCGAGACGGGACGAAAAACCCCCAGTGAGTACACGAGGCATCGATGGGGAAAAGGGGTAGTGGTGTTCCTTCAACGAAAGCCACTGCTCGAACCAGGGGTATGGCCGCTCCAGTGTTGGTGCATCCTCAAAAAACTTACATCTGGCGGACCTGCCCTAGACGCAACGGATCCCCGGGGGAAGGGGGAAAGCAAGAGGGAAGAAGTCAGAGGTGGAGTGTTAGAAGAAAGAGAAGACGGGGTTTGTGGGGGTACAATGACCAGCGACCACTCCCATTTGGCCATGTACCCATAAAATGTCCTGCCTATCAATAATTGTTACCGCTCTTTGACGATTCCCCCCTCCTCCATCAAATTTGTCCCCCATCACCTTTTTTACGACTGTGTACCCAAAGATTTAAGCGCCGGTGTAAAGCTGTTGAGTCGGAGGGGGGTGCACTTCATAATCGCTGACCTCAATGGACCGGGCCCCCTGATTTTGATTTGCAGAGTAAGGAGCTTCTCCGGCTTGATATGGGGGGGGGCCTTCGGACCCCCGAATTGCCAGCTCCTATACACCTCATTCTGGGGAAAAAAAAAGCATCCACCACTACATCAAGGGGCCCTCAACATTGGCTTTCCCTCCCTACTAGTAAAACCTCCCCTGCACCCGATCCAAGATGTCTCTTAGGCTCAAACATTTTGACGAGGGACAAGAAGGAAAATGCGAACCAAATGAAGGGGTATCTTCCTAAATTAATATGAAAAAGAGACCATCAAAGAAGAAGAGGAAAGCACATCTCGCAAAAAACAAGTTGCTATTGAAAAAAGAGACACAAGTCATGGATACCTTGACCTAATCAGAAAAGAAACAACTGACTAACATCGAGTGGCTATTGCCCTCCCGGAATCTATTCGTCTCTGACGGAGAGAAGGAGTGGGCAGGTGGGAAAAGAGAGATAACAGGCCATTGGCAGAGAAACTAAGGAGTTGGTTCTTTAAACGAAAGGAATACAGCAAGCCAAGTCGAGAAGTGGCGGAAAGATGAGGGGCGGGACAAAATCAGAAAACTGCTGCTCATGGCAAACTTTAGAAAAAAGAATCCCAACATAATTGAGAACCGAACAAGCTGCGCTGGGGGGGCGCCCCGCTTGCCGGTTCTGTTACCGAAACTCAGCACTGGGTGGCTGTCACAGTCCAGTCCCATAATGACAAAGGGGGGGGGAGATGTTCCGGATATTCGGGGGGGTAAACCGACAAAATCTGATGAGGAAAAAAAAAGGTTCTAGATGGCCGCCCTCTGAACCAATTGGGGGTTTCTCTGGGACTAGAAAAATTTCAATACGTCAAAACCCGGGGAAAAAGAGGTCGGTCACTTAAATTAACAAAAGACAGTGAACCTCATTCAGAAGAAAGGGGGGAAGGGAACCGCTTGACGGTCAAATGGGAACGGGGCGGGAACACAATCCTATCTTGCCCGGCCAATCAAAAAATAACCGGAAGACCAGCCTCGGGGAACTGGCCCGCAAGAGGGGTTGCATTTGTTCCAAGGAAGGGGGGACTCAACCAGTCAGGCGAGTAAACGAGGTGGAAGGAGTGGGACGCGAGTTGTTCCGTAACAGGAAGGCGGGGTACGGAGGGGGGGGAGGATAACACGTAACATGGGGGTGGGTTAAAAGCCGACCCCTCGCGATTATAAAAAAAATTCTGGAAGGTCCTCCAGAGGGGTGACGGAGTTCTGGGGGGCATTGAAAGGGTGGCGCTGGGGTGAAACATTCTCACGAAACTTAATCGGGGGGACTGACTCTATACCCATTGGGTTCCATAAAAAGTTACCACCACACAATCTTTCTCAGAGAGTGGTGGATACACAGGGGTCGCTTTCCTTACGATAAGAGGGTCAGTGCACTCAGGCCCATCGAACCTAAGGACGGGAGCGGGGGAAAACCACTGGAACTGAACCGCTTGGAAACACCAATTAAAAAAAGCCGGAAAAAGGTAGAGAGATCCTTAGAACACACTTGGGGGCCTCGATCCTACATCAAAAAAATGAATTTGGGAAAATGACATGTCAGGCAAAGGACTTGTGGGGAAACGTGTCGAAGGGGGGTAATGGGAACATAGACTGTCCACTTCTCGCGGAAAGGACAGGGTTTGTGGGGTCTTGGCAGATCACGTAGAAAAAGAAAGACCGGAGAAGCCAAAATGAGTAGTCGCTCCTTCCAAGGGAGGGGGCAAAAAGAGAACGTGCAATTCATGCGGGGGGATAAATCACGCCTGCAGTCTGAAGAATTGAACGCGCAAAATCCTCTCCGTGACAAAGAAGGGTGTGAGGGTTCGTGGTCCTCAAGGGGGGAGCGGGGAGAGGGGGCAGTGGGGTTGCATGGAGTAGAGCTCGGAAACAGACCGGGGTGAAAAGTCCGTTGTGTGATTCAAGGGTTAAATGGTTGTGGGAGTTACTTATAATGGGCCGGCTGATTGTTATTGGATGGGGCAGATGTCCTTTTGGAAGCCCCGAGGGCAAAACTTCTCACCGCGGTATATGACCCACTCAAACACAAACCCGGTTTCTTTAGGAAAGAGTTTGTCGAAACGAGAACTTGGGGGGTGTGAAAACGTTCCTTATGGAACCTCTCGGATGGGCTTCTTCTCGTTCAAGGGAGAGTGGACTAAGGGAGCAACAATGAGTAAATAAAGAAAAAATGTAACTGAACGATGAGACGTCGATCTTTTGACCAACCCCAACCATCGTGAACCTATTCTTAACGACTACTATCTGGAAAACTGCTGACCCAGTGAGAAAATGGAAAAAAAAGGCCGCGGCGGGAAAGGGAAAAAAAGGAGCCCAGAGTGCGCAGCGGCCAAATGGGGAAGGATAGAGGGAGCTCGCAACCAACGGCAGGTTGGCTGGAGGCCTAATCAGGGAAAAAAAAACACGTCCCCCACCAAAGGGAGGGCTCAAATGCCACACACGGCCCACTTTCCCAACACAAAGGGAAGGAGAAAGAGAAGGCAGGGAGCGGCAAAGGAGGAAAGCCAACGGAAACAGGCGTGAGTGAGCGGGCCCGCGGGGCTACGGAGCCAAGTCCGTTGGTCTGGAAGAAAACGGGCAAAGAGAATCTGTCATTGGGAAAAAGAATAGAAATGAGGGGGGGGAAGGCAAAAGAAAGTGGTGCACATGGTAGCAGACGCGGCTTTCAAGGGTCTCCTAGGCGCAAGGTTGGAAGAGAGAGGGGAAAAGGAAAAAAACGATGGGGTTGAACAAAGAGGCGACAGACTCTGGCAGGCCCAGGGTGGGACTGTCCGAGACCAAGTAGACAAGGCCAACAGGAAAAAGAGAAAAACGCTTCAACACACGAGCCTTTTAAATTCACAGGAAACAGGGAACCGTGTTAGGAAAGGGGGGGAAAGGGGAGGGCATCTCATGGGGACGTAGAGGGGGGGTTCGAGTCCACCCATGCAATCTTCCCGAAATCACAAGAGAAAAAGGAGATTTCAAAAAAAAGTGAAAAAAATCGACGGACGAAAACACTTCAAGGGCAACGGTATTATAGCGCCGGCCAATTCAAGAAAAAAAAATGAACTCGGATCAAAAGAAGAAAAAGAGTGGAGGCCACGACCCTCAAGAAAAAAGATCCAGAACGTAGTGCTGGATAAAGGATAAGGGGAAGGATGCAGCAAAAGAAATTAGGGGGAGAGTTGCCCTTCTCTCGGGAGGGCAGGAAGACTAAGAATCTCGGGCGAGGGAAGCAGAGAAAGGGAAAAGAAAGAGTGTAAACATCCTCAAGAAAAGGACCGAGAAGGCTATAAGGTGACATTGAGCTGTTTGGAATGGGGGAAATCGGGGCCCCCCGGGCAAAAAGGGTGCATGGTGCCTCACAAAGGACAGGGGTGAGGGGGTAGGTATCGAGGCCCCAAGCGAAAGATGAGCGAGGGAAAGTTTTCGCTGGAGTGGGGGGGAATCGTTCAGGGCATGTGGAGACACAAATCGTCACGCCTGCTATCGACCAGTGATAAACCATAATTAGAGAAGGAAATATGTCCGGTCGACGTCCATCACCGAGCGATATTAAAGAAAGGGGGGTGGTGACTCGGGCTGTGCACCCTTTTGGGTAATAGGGAGACGATTAGAAGTAGTCTAAAGTCTAAAAAAAACATAAAAAGAAGTCAACCAGGGAATCCATGAACAAAAGTTTAATGACGACCTCGGAGTTGGGGGGTAAGGGCTGAAAGACCAGAAAGTACCACTGTATACGGGGGCAGGACACCCCGGGACCGGCCTACGTGTAAGGAAACTCACGATCCCACCGCCGGGGAAATCTGACGCGGAATGGGGTTTCTTACCAAAAGGGAAGAGATTAATGCAACATGCCTTGTAGGTAAACATCATCACGAGGAGGGGTCACGTGAGGGTGGAGGATTAAAATGGCCGTTTTTTGCCACCCCCACAAGGAAGAAAAGAGCATTTTGGTACGAATCATAAAAAGTACCGAGAATCGGCAAGAGGAGAAAAACTCATAGAGAGTTAAACTGGGGGAAGGGAAAACACTTTAACGCCTAAAACCTTTCTGTTCAATTGGACGGTATGACGATATAGAGGGACAAGAGCAAGCACAAAGTTTTTGGGTTAAGAGTCTACCATAGGGGAAAGGGGTCATCATCGAGGTTCGTCGGAGGGGAAAACCATAAAAAAAGGAAAACGTCAGACTGAGAGGGAATGAGCCGAGCACAAGAATTCGCTCCTTCCCTTTCACCGACAGGAAAGGGTGGGCAGGGTACCAAAAAATAGAATTGAAGGTAGGGGGAGACAGAATGGTATGCTGGGAGGCTGAGACAAAAAGAGAAAAAAAAAGCATTTAACTATGTGTCTCCTAACTAAATTGGAAGGACTATTCTAGGGGGGGAGAGGAGTAAGGGGGATTACTCTAAAAACTGCCAGCAAGGGAGAGTCGCCTTTCCGTACAAGCGCGCCTTGACCAACGGAGAAAAAGCAGAGCGTACAGTCAGTCGCCGCCGAGGCTCCTATTGAGGGAAGAAACAAAGAAAGAAAAGGGAGGTCGTGGAACGAGGAAGGGTCAGCCAGATGTGGAAAGGGCGGGGAGGAACAGATAAAGTGTTTGATCTACGGGGGGCTGAAGAACGTTAAAGACGTGGATTTGCGGAGGGTCAAGAAGCGGCTTCGGAAGTTCCCCAAGGAAAGTGGGGGCTCGGTACAGGGCTCTGAAGAATCCTCCACCATTTGGAAAGGGAAAGACGTGGGGTGAAGTTAGGGGGAAAGGGAGAGGAGGGGCAAAAAAGGGATTAATTGCTTGTGAGAAAACAAGAAGGTTGGTCCTCAATCAGGGGATCTGCTGGGAATTCAGGGGGCACTCAAAGACCGCTATAAACTCAAGAAAAACAAGAACGGCGGTCCTAAACAGGGCCCGATAAACCGTTCCGTCCAGCGTTCAAGCGAAAAAAAGGAAGGGGCAAACCAGTTGACGTGGGGAAAATCGGGAGACGCCCCTGCCGGGAATACGGAAAAAGGCAAGCTTTTTCACGGTCAAACAGCGTGTAGGGGGAGAGGGGGAAAAGCCGACAAAAAACCCTCGTGAACAGGGAGGGAAGAGAAAATAAAAAAAGATTGCCAACGAAAGTGGAAGAGGGGGGGCTGAGCGTGAGACCGAGTCATGTGGCGGAGTCAAACATGGCGCGTAAAAGAAAAAGGACTGCAGGGGCCTTAAACCACAAAAACACGGGAAAGAAAAATCCAAGGGTACCAAGTCGCCGGAAGGGTGGGGCACGGGGGGTCTGGGAGAAAAAAAGGACTGCTACTTTCCAAAAGCGAAGAAAGTAGCAAAAGGCCGGGGAGCAAAGAATCATAAGAAAGGAAGGAAAGAACAATCTCTCCTCAACAAAAAAGAAAGGGGGAAAGGGGGGAGAAGGGGGAAGGGAGGACCGAGAAGGATTTCAAAAACCTGGGCGACTGGCTTGAGGGCGGGGAAGAAAGTTCGGGCCAGGAGGGCAAGGTCGCAGAACCCCCCAGGAAAAAAAGGAGAAGGGCGAAGACACCTGGAGGGGGCAACGAGTATGGGGCCAAAAGAGGTGGAATCGCAGCACGATCATACCAGAGGAAAGAGGCCAAGGGTGAAAAACAGCCCTGACTATACCTTAAAAAAGCAACGATCCACTGGTCGTGAGAAAGAGGAAAGGAATCGGGGTGAATATGAAAAACGCACGACAAGGGGGGGGGGGGAGACCGATGAAAAGCCAATCCCAGGCGGGGGGGGTAACCGACCCAGCCGGGGCCTGAGATAAGAAAAGACGGGAAGAGGACCCACGAAGAAAACAAAAAAGGGAAACTGAGGGGGAAGGGGGGTTTTGACGCCCTGGAAACACGGCTGTCAGGAAAAGAGAGGAACCATGGAAGCCGAGAAGACAAAAAGCCACAAAGAGGGGGTTTGTTTACACTAGGAGAGAAGAGTATGGGTCAACAAAAAGGGACACTAAGATCCCCCTAGGGAGGACTATCGAAAGCACCGACCTCCAAAAGGGGGAGGTGTCCCGCAATCCAAAGGGGAAAAATCCAATTTCACTCCCACTAGGTGTCAGAGGTGATCAACATGGGGAAAGGGCTAGATTCAGAGAGGGAAAACAAACGGGAGAGAATCTTGAACTAAACGGAAATGATCTACCTCGACCATAAAAGAGTAACGGAGGAGAAAGCAAACGCATCTAAACAAAAAATGGAGGGTGAGAAAGAAAAAGCGTCAGGTAAAGGGAGAAGGAAAGGCAAAGCCAAAGAAGGATCATAGCGGTATGATGCCACTACACTAGGTACGCAGAGGCTGGACGGGAGCAATGATTTTGGGCTGGTTAAGGGGGAAGGAGGCGGACTGCAATGCCGCCGCGCTTGGGGGAAAGTTTGGTCTTTGAAACTACCTGGGAATAATGGCAGCCAAAACCTCTCGAAGGAAAAATGTAAATGAAAAAAAGGGAGGTGCGGCGAAACTAGGGACATAACTCGGAGGATCCTTTCCACCTTCTTAGAATCCGAAAAAAAGGCATTTAACGCTACCAGGATCAGTGGAAAAAAACAGGGTGCAATAGGTAAAGGGCGGGGAGACCTCACTGTTTGAGTCTCTGCTCAGGAAAAGCTATCACGGCTGAAAAACCGGGGGTCGGATGAAGGGGATTGGCTTGGGTTGTGCATTTAAAGACCGACGGAAACTCGCTGATGACCAAGGTCTCGCTTGCCGACCTCTGAACCAACATTGGGTGGGGGGAGCCCTACGGACGACGTCTTCCTCCATTAAGAAAATCGGAACGGGGGAAAAAGGGAAGGTCAAGTGAGGTACCTATAAAGAAAACAGGGAACCGGAGAAGCTTTTCCTATACGGGCCGCTTTCCTGGGGAACGGAAGGGGCAAAGCGCGGAAAAAAAAGACGTCGGAGGAAAGGCAGAAAGAGAAACGATACGGAAAGCCAGAGGGCCTTCTGGCCAAAAGACCGGGGGCATGGAAACTCCTCCCGCGAAAGGGGGAAGAACATAGCGAGAGGGGGGCATTTGGCCACGATTTGACAAAAAGGCAGGCAGGAGGGGAATGTCGGTTGATACTGACCTCTATACAGGAAGAGGGTGTCTTCAAGCAGGGACCAATGAATCTAGGGCGGAAGTACTGTAGACGGGACGCCGGAAAGATCGGGGGCCTTTTAGGGGCCGATTGTGGGGGCGAGGGAGACGACGTCATACCGGAAAAAGACAGAAACCCAGTGTGACCACGAAGACAAACAAAAAGCTTTAGGAAATCAGGAAGGGGGGAAGGAATCGGGCCTGGGGAAAAAAGGACTCAACCAGATCTGCTGCCTCATAAAGAGAAGGCCAGGCGCGCTTTTTAAGGAAACTTGCACAGGGGAAACAACTGACACAACCAGGGAAACAGGCAACCTTTGACAGGGGCCGCTCAGCGCGGATCCTGTTGGGCCGAGAGAAGAAACAAAGAAAAAAAAGGTCCGGCCGATCAAGTTCAGCAACTTTGTGCACAGGGATATTTTTCAAAAACAGAAAAAGAAAGGTGACCCGAGACTAAGAGGGACAGTGGACTTCGGAGCGGTCCTCGGAGCATAAAGGGAAGAGGGCCTAGGCCGAAAGAAGATTCGGAGCTCACGGGACCCTTTAAATTCGGAAAAGGAACGAAGGGGAAAATTAGTTTCGGAGCATCCTCCGACTACTCTAATGAATCGCAGATCAAAATGCGAGGGAGCTGTAACGGGTAGGGGTCTGACATCAAATGAGGGACGCGTGTATTACGCTGTAAAAAGGGGGGGTGCAAAACATTGCTGGCCTGAGGGAGGGGGGGACGCCTGTTAAGTGCCTTGGTTTAGTGAATACGGGGGGGGGACATTGTGGGTCGGGACAGGGGAATTAGATTGTTCTTTATGTTCACGATTGCCATGTGGGCTAAGCAAGGAAGCCTTGGAACGAGATGAATGCAAACCCAACTAAAACAGGAAAATTGAAAGAGTAGACTTGGGGGGGGCAAGGGGGTAACGGCTCTTTGGAAGCGGAGAGTCAGGATGCACTTGGAGAAATTTTCGAAGAAGAGAACAAACCACATGGGACTGCCCGGGGAAAGAGGAAACTCGTAACCACCAAAGAGTGAACATGATGAGGGAAACTCGCAGGAAACAAAGCGAGAAACAGCAACGCAGAAAATGAGGGAGGAAGTTCAAAAAGGTCCCCAGGAAACACGCCAATTGAACAGGATTATCGAGCGTGTGGTAGAAAAAAAAGGCAGTGGTAGTTGCAGAGAATAAAGGAACGTGCCGATCACAAAGAAGGGGGAAGTGAGGTGCGGGATCCTTGAACGAAGACAAAGGCCTCGAGAGAGAAAAAAACAAGGGATGAAAAGAGGAGATATGATAAGCATCGGTCCAGGGGGAATACAACCCCTCTTTCCGTAGGGGGAGGGGGAGAGAAAGGAACTGATTGACTTATCAAAAACAAAAGTGCAGTCGATATCAAGAAAGGAAGAGAAGATGTCAAAAGTTCCAAATTCCAGAGAAAATCGTGGAAGGGGCTCAGGAATTAAAGGAAGGCTGAATTTCGCACTCGGGCCCGGACATATCTAGTCTGGGGGGGAAGGGTAAAGAGGGGTGGCAAAAAGAAAACGGCTAAAGGCGGCCCCTGGTTTTAGGCTTTCTCTTGATCCACGTCAAAAAGAAATCAGATGAACGAGCCTCTTACAAAATATCCAAGGGGAATTCCCGGGTCCACGAAAAAAGGTCACAAGAAATCAACGGTGGGAAAACGTTGGCCATCATCCTATCTATCAGCGACTAGGGCGATTAAACCAAATAGAAAGGAAATGACCAAAATCGCGGCCGTCATTACGACAAAAAAGGGGGTCAAAGAGAAACTCAAAAACTCCGGACAAAGGAGTAACTGAATCCTACCAAGTCCAGAAACCCCCGGGACAAAGGCGAAGAGAAAATCATTAGCAAACAGAAAATAACTCCCAGATCTCGCTAGGGGGTTAGAGTCCATTATAAGTCGGCGGAGATCCCCGGAAGTGCCCGTAGGGGCTTTGGGAAATATGGGAAGGGACTTTTCCCTGAGCACTCCGAGAAAAGGGGCGCGCCGGGGACGGTGCCCATTAGGATCGAGTAATCTAAAGCGAAACAGCCACTAATCGAGACGGTGAAGTGATATGGTGAACAGGGTGGAAAAAGACAACCCGGTCAAAACATTGGGAATAAAGGAATTTTGGGACTTAAAAAAAAAGGCAGATGGTGTAGGGAGGATCTATGCACCAAGGCTCTGCGGGAGAAAGGAATCACCGGTGCCGGCTTGGGGGGGGCACGGTAGGAAGGAACAAGCGAAGCAGTGAAGTCATCGCTCACTGATTCCGGGGCAAGATCGCGGAGTCCGGCAGCCTCCGGAAAGGCAACAAAAAAAAAACTAGACTTCCACTTGGGGGTGGAAGGAGTCTTTGGGCCAAGTGTGGGGGACGTTAGCGGACGTAGTATTCTAAAACAGTCGACAAAGGGGCGCCAGGGCCCAAGAAAAAGCAGTGGACGGGGTCCGGCAGTCCAGAGGGGGGGGATGAATAAAAGATAGGGGTCTACTGAAGAAAAATAAGTACCCTGTATCAGAGTCCTATACACCGGCAGGGGACCCATTCCTGAAATTTTAAGAAAAAGCGAAAACAGAAAATAACCGCGAGAGCGAAAAAAAAAGGTTATGCACTCCCTTAGCCGTTGGAGGGAATGCAACCGGGGGAAGGCGGGGAAAGAAAAAAGAACCGCTGACAGGACGTTCACTGTATCGGCCCGAATTATAGGGAGGGGTTTAATGGGAAGCTGAAATGACCGAAGAGGGGAAAATATAAACGGGAAGAGGTTCCAGCGATTTTTGATAGGACGCACGGGGGAAAAAGCAACAACGAGAGTCACCGGGACGGACTCTGAAAAGAAAAGGGAGGCAACCAAAAAAGGGGGGGGAGAGGCAGCCAGTTCCCCCTTGAGACATCGATAGGAGAAAGGCTGAACCAAATAATGACGGAAGAAGAGGTCAGACAGAAGAGGAGCGCATTGACACGTTCGGCGAATACGTTCACCGCACTTGCCCGCGATTTAGAGAAAAAAATAAATGGTAGCTCCAAGGAGGGTCTCTGACTAAGAGTGGAAAGGATAATAGTCAGGGTAACGAGGGGCCGAACTTCAGAGTTGGAAGGCCTCCGGAGCGATAAAATAAGGCCTTGGGTACTCTAACACTCCCTAAAAGAGGAGAAGGACACGAGAAAAGGTAACACCGGCCAAACACTCCGGCGTCTAAACCTTCCTCAAGAAGGTCTACTAGTGTAGGTCCGAAGAAAGTATGCAAATTCGGAAACAGGCTTGTCGAAAATTCAAGTGCACCAGTATGCTAGTGTCTGGAGCCAGATAAAGGGGGGGGGGGGAAGGGGAGGAATGAGCCGAGGCACAAACTTGGACTGGTCGATGTCAGAGAAGTACGCTTCGTAAAGTGACAAAAAAAAATGTCCTGTGGGGGTTCTCGTCAAGTCTACGGAAGAGGCTACCAAACACACCATGGTTTGTAGAAAAAAAACTTGGAGTGGGGGGATGGGGGCCGAGGATTGGGGATGGACACCATTTCTTTACCTGGGGGGATGCTGGGGGAGGAGAAGAGGGTCTCGCAATCATGGTGGGATCTTAGGGAAGGAGGGGTGTGGACAAAAAACCGCAGGGAATCAACACTCCTGTTGGCGGTTTCCCCTCGTCAAATCAAAAAGAAGGTCCGTAAAAAGGACACAAAAAGCAAACAGGTCGTGGAAAAGGTAGTTGTGGTCTTGGGCAGCGTCCCGCGCGTAAAGTTCTGGATGAAGAAAGAACTGCTGTTCAGTTCCAACGGGGGGTGCAGATGGGACCGGCCTCACAAAAAAACGAGTGCTCCTGATGGGGGCAATACAACAAGAAGAGTAAGAGGGGCTCCGCAAATTGGAGATCGGGGAGGAGAAAGGTACGATAAGGGGGTCGGCGAAAACCATGGCGAAAGGGCGTACGTTAATCTTGCCTGGACGATACCCCCCAAAGGGGGAAAAAAAGGTACTAAGGGTCGCTTCTCCATGTGGTTTGCAGGAATGAAGAAATCATGGACTCCTTTAAGAAAAAAGAAAGGAAAAAGGCCAGGGGAGCATCCATTCTAAGACGCACTAAAAAAAAACCCGCATCTAAACGCAATCAACAAAAGAGAGGAGATAGAGCTTTTTCAAGGGAGGAAGGTGCATCGAGAAGGAAGACAAGGAAAAAAGGGCGAGTCGTTGGCGGAACGAGTTACGTACAGGGAGGAGGCGAAAACCCACAGAACACAGGAGAAGGCGACATACACGGACGTCGGGGCACCGAGGCGTGTGGAAAACAAAAAGATAAAAGAAGCGGGACTTAACAGGGGGAAGCGAAAACAACGGTCAGACCTTACATCCTAAGCAAAGGAAAACTTTTCGGGGGAGCAGAGGGGAAGAAGAGTCGGGTGTTTAGAGAACCGAAAAAAGCGGCTTTTTGGGTTGGCGGAAAGAAAGGAGAAACATCCAACGTTGGACGGACCACAAGGAAAAATCAAGGACGACCGGACTAATGACCAACGACATAAAAGGGGGGGAAAAAAAAGACCTTGTTTGCCTGGATTGAACAAAAGGGAAAAGGGGAAACTCATGAGCACCGCCAAAAGGAGGGCTTGCTTTTCGAGCGGTCTGGGGGGGAAAAGGAAAAAAGGCGAAAGACCAGCGATCCAACTGGAAAAAAAAAGAGAAAAAAAAGAAAAAGGTCAAAGCAATGGATGGAAAAAAAACCGGGGCCAAAACGGCACTCCAACGAGTGGGACCTCTTGCTCAATGGGGTGGCGCTCTTAAACGCAAATTGACCGATAACAAAAAAGGGAAAAAAACTATTGCAGGAAAGGATAGCCGCGAACAGCCAGTCCCTGGCTGAAGAAAACGCAGCTCAACCAAAAAGGGGCGGTACAAATCAGAACCGAGAAACGGAAAAATGAGAAGGGAAAAAAATGAAGGATGAAAAAGGGAAAGGAGGTAGTTCACTACACTAGGAAAATCTAGTCGGCTCGACTTGAGCCTCTTATGCTCGGGAAAATCGTCACGAAAAAAAAAAGAAGAGGGAAGTAGGGGACCCATAAAGGAATCATCTCATCTAAGGAGGAAAGAAATGCTATTCGTGCTAAACTCTTTGAAAAAGAATTCTCCTTTTCAACAAAAAAGAAGAACGAAACAGATTCATTGGCGCCGAAAAAGGCTGTAAAGGGGCGGAAAAAAAAACAAATCGCTTTGTTCCCACAATTGGGGCGGGGGATCAACGGTTGCGGGCCTAAAAAAGGAGGGCAAAAAGGGCATTCTAGCGATGCAAAGAAGTTCAAAGGGTTTTGTTACAGCCCACGAAAAAGCCCTGATTGATACATTTTAGAGAGGGCCGCAAAAACAAATGTTGAGGTTAAGCTATCTACTGCCCGGAGAACGGACTGGGAAATGCGTCTGCAACTTTTACCGCTAGGTAAGGGGCAGGTTCGGAAGACTATAAAAACTCTACATTGAACTCTTCGAAAGGGGAAGAGACGGCCGCTTTGTAGGGGGAATAGCGAAAAGAGAGTGAAAGAATCAAGAAGAATCACAGCCCACCTAGCCAAAAAACGCTTGCTGTCAGGGCCAGCCCTCTCGGTTTGCATTTAAAAAAAAAGAAAAGCAAAGAAAACCCTTGCCTCAACCAGGAAGCGGGTTCTCGGGTAAAAGGGTCCCGGGCAAAAAAGGGAAGAAAGGCCCCCCAACCCAGGGTCAGGGTAAGGGAGGGGTACTATGAACAGAGGATACGGTACTGAGGGGAATGGAGCAGACAAAGAATCGAGGTCGTCCTAACAAGTCTTGGGGACGAAGTAGGAAAGGGGGGCTTCATGTACGGGTGGGCGATTGGGGGGACTGCTCCTACGGCGAAAAAAAGCAAAGGGGACCGCTTAAAAAAAATGGAAAGAAAAAAGAAACACAACAAAAGGAGTCAGCATCGCTTTGTGGCAGACGTAGGGGAAGCTGCCGGAGCGAAACAGAAGAAGGAAAATCCAGAGAGATCCTTCAAGGCACGCGCTGTAGAAAAGGGAACGGACCGCTGCACATAACAGATGCAAAGCCAAAATGGAACGCAGTCTCAGAGAGAGAATTGGGAAATAGATCCTCCTACAACAAAAGCGGAAGGTGGTGAAAGTAAACTTAAGGGAAGCGGCAAGTTGTGGGGAAAAGTGGGGAATTCAAAAAAGGGAAAAATAGAAAAACTGTCAAATTATCGCCTGAAAGAAAGAAGGTGGTTTCTTGAGGAGAAGAAGAGAAGCCAAGGAAGGCACGGCTCACCCAAGCGAATCTTCTTTAAAGCAAATGTCCCTGGTAGAAGGACAAAGTATCACTCTCGTCACGAGGTTCGGGAGATAAAACGAGACGCGTCTTCATTGAATATCCTCAGACAGGTGAGGAGGCCTCTGGATTAAGGGGTAGGGGGAGCACACGAAAGGATTAATCTGTCTACTCGGGGGGAGTGGGGTTGCCTTTCATGTGGGGGAACCAGCGAGCACATTTTGAAGTGACC
>Ga0179591_1367141_pt1 | contig 15789 bp, 12 predicted proteins | sample CZOMad2_1_08_16f_FD_182891 | JGI IMG/M metagenome (GOLD analysis project Ga0179591, IMG submission 182891) | Vadose zone soil fungal communities from Angelo Coast Range Reserve, California, USA - CZOMad2_1_08_16fungal (PacBio error correction) | ecosystem: Environmental > Terrestrial > Soil >...
CAGACAAAGGAATTTGTGTGGGAACATAGTGACTTCACGGGGGCGCATTCATGAAAAACCGAAAACCGCCTATCTGTGACCAGAATCTCCCGAGAAGCGGTTCCCACGATTGCGCAAGCAGGTGGCTGGAAGAGGGCGGAGGGGGGGGGTCCACCGTTCTCACTAAAAAGGCAGACACCTTAAAGCCACCAGAACGCAACCCGATTGAAAAAAGGCCTGGTTAAATACCAAAGGCACGGGGGTGTATCATCTTGGGGGTGACGTTGGAGACAAACAACACGGAAAGAGAAGGAAGCATCTCAACACCCGCCCACTGTCGATACAACCGTGTAAGGCCGTACTACGCACTAGTCTGCGCACAAAAGACTATGATGGCCCACCCCCCTTCCAAATGGTTTATGAAGAGTGATACACGGGGGACCTGGAGCACGTCGGGGGGGACAATTCGATGTGGGTTTTGATCAAAACCTTCAGCATATTAAATCACACACAACTTCACAACATCGTACCACTATGGCTCCAGGTTCAATCCCCGGGACAGCGGGGCAAAGCGGGGAGGAAAGCGAAGAAGCTGTAATTAAAACGCAGGGAGAGAAGACGGTTCCAGGAAGCAACCGCGTTCACGAGCCCGGCAAGGCGTTGGAAATCCAAAAGAGTTTGTGGGACCAGCCAGTAGTTGCGCGACAGGTACAAAGGGCAAGGGGACGGGCAGCCGGGGGATCGTCAACGTTATGGATGTCCTGAGGAGGCACCGAGGGAGGAGAAGGGGGGGACAGGTAAAGGGAAAAGCACGGGGAGATCCTCAAGTGAAGAAAATTGGGGGGTCCATAGAGCTGAACCAGGGCAGTATGACTCCGAGGGAGGGCTTAAAGTTCGCTGATACTGGGTGACATGGCAGGGAACTCCGTTGAGGGACCCCTACCGCGACATGCTCTTTGCATATTAGTGTACAACGGGGGGCGACACAAACAAAAAAGGAGAAATTCCTATCCCTCAGGGGAGCAGTAAAACCGGGTCAAAACTGATTGGCAGCGAGGAACAAAGACAGTCAAAAAAGCATTTACGTTAAGTCTACGGGAGTGTTCAAGAAGAAAAACGGCCCGGAACACAGAACGGGGGGCGAGGGGGGCGATTTCGGAGAGGCTAAATAGGTCGAAAGCTGGCGGGTAGTGCGGAACAAGGAATTGACGCAGATAACTGCAAGATCTATAAAGGTGGGCATCGGCACGGTAAAGTGGAAAGGGGGGCTATTGTGGCATGCGCGTTTTCATGTTAAGGCACGGCAATTTAAAAAAAAGGATCGCTGGCACAGTGCGGAGGAAAAGGTCAGATGCCGAAACGGTGTGGTGTATCGTCCAGGAACCGGGGAAAAGGGCAAGAACGGAAGCGTCTCCTGACCGTCTAGGAACGAGAGGATCCGGTTTTATGTGGGGGGGGTACCGAATGGTTGCGAGGACCCAACAAACATTATCCCGGGAGGTTGGCGGGAGAAGGGTCGGAAAAAAAAAGAGAGGTTACGACTCCGAATACGGCCTTTCAAAACAGCAGGGTCATTGCGGGGGAGGTCTCATGAGTTGAGGCTATCTGGGCGGGTGGCGTTGAGGAAAATTCCCTTAGGCCACGTATCCAAAAATTTTGGCAGGGGGGGTAATCGCGGCAGAGGTGACCACACATTGCAGGAAAACGTACCCGCTCTGGGGGTCCGAACCCAGGGTGAGCCTTGGCTGCAGCGGCACAAAGCAGTGCGGACAAAACCGAAAAAGAAACAACTAACAATCAAAGGATATCAGAGTATAGAAGAAAGGGAAAAGTGCCCCCATCGCTCTCGAAGGGGGGGAGTGGTCCCAATTGCAAGATTTAAGGGGGAAGCTTGAGGTCTGACCAGCGGAAATAAAGACCATATGGTCGTGCAGCGAAACGACTATCTCTTCAGTAAGACCGTGAGCCAAGCCGCCCAAAGGCGTAGAGGGAGAAAAAAACAGAGTCACGCGGGTGAAATGCATACAGGCGCAGAATAACAACCGCAACTGAAGAAAAAAAATCAAGTCTTGGGGAAACGACCGATCACAGTAGGCAGTACACTCTTCTCAAAGGGCAACTGAGAGACACCGAGAAGTTCGATAGCAGGGAACTGACTCGGATACTTGAGAAGGAAAGACTGAAACTTCACCCAAGGGGAGAACATCCTGATCAACAGTACCACAAGGGAAGGCTAAGGACGAGAAATATCCCACCGAAATGAACGACACAACGTGTACATGAGAAAGTGAGAACTGGTTACTAAACTGTCTTCTATCAAAAACGGGTTGCCAAGGGTTACGCGTCGGGAACGGGAGAAAAGAAAGCTTCCTTTGGTGTAGGGAAAGAAAGGTCCATGGCTTGTCTGGAGGCTTTAAAAACCGGCGGGAAAGCAGTCTATGCGGAAATCAAAAGGGAGTGCGAGCCGGTTTGGTCGTTGGGGGACCAACTCGTTGCTAGAATCATTGAGTCCGCTTAGCGCTTGGATGGAAGTGGACGTTCACCTCGGTTCGGGTGTGGTGGAGGATGCTGGAAAGTGAAATGTGGAGGTAGTCGGGGCCGGGCAGATGGTGATCAAAAACAAAAAAAACGGGTAACAAGAAGAAGAAAACAAAAAATCTTCGTCGAAAGGAAGAGAATCACCGACAGGATCAGGAAAAAAGCAGATCCCAACAAACTCACGGAACTGAAACCACTCCATGACAAGAGACAAAAATCCAGCAATATCTTCAGAAAAAGAGTTCTTGAATGATTGACCCTCGAATCATGGAGCTCACCTAACATGCAAAGGGTGAACTCTAAATCAAAAGCCAATCCCTCTTTGCCAAGGAGTCCAGAACACCATGGCATTTCTGAAGAAAATCGCTCACCTCAGGCAAACCAAGAAACAACGTGTTGTCAAAACTTTGCAAAACTCAGTCACCTCCCACTGAAATTGGAACCTTTTTTCTTATGTGAGTGGAGCACAGCGGAGCCTTCGCGCAGTCATTCACCAGGTTAGCTGGGGAGAAGGTGAAGTGTGAAGATCGCAGTCTCAAGTCGCATCAAGGACAAGTATAAGACATGGCCTGAGACCTGACGGTGGTCCTACCAATTTGTGGTTATGTGTGGTCTGAAAGGAAGGGGGGGTAACGAACAAGGTGAGTGCAGGGGCGTACCGCCAAAATTGAATGTTTTCGACGGGGGGTGTAGGTGTAAGAAAAAAGGCAATTCTAAGGGGTCTTGGACAAAAGCGAATGGAGGTGTGGGCCGGATCGTTTCTAACAGGCGGCAGGTTGATAAACGCGCTCACGGGGGGGGACCCAGCCGTAGATAGGTCTACACCTCGGAGAAAGTGCGCAAGGAAGACACTCCAATATGTAAAAAAACAGAGAATATCGAAGGGCGGCGAGAAGTTGCTAAAGCGTGCGAGAGTCAGAATGCCTGCGGTGGCTGGGGAGGTGAACGCAGAATCCCAAAGAAAGGGGCAAGGGGGGGGGGACAGATTCAGGAATTCTATTTGGGGGGCCTGATTCCTCTGCAAGGAGTGGGCAAAATGGTCACGATCAAAGAGCTTGGAATGGTCCGTAAGTTGGTGGGGATACCAGGGCCTGCGTCACAGGGCCACAATGTAGGCAAGGAAAGGGGAGGCAGGAAACACACGCAAAGGTGTATATCTATCCTTAGGGGCATGGGACCGGAAGACCTCCAAAACCCCGAGTCGACCCATTACGTCAGGGAATGGAAGGGCTTTAAAAAAGGATTCGTGCCGGTTCAAATTTAAAAAGAAACAAACGTCCGGGGAAAGGCGAACAAGTCATGTTCCGGAGCGAAAGACGGAGGAAAAAACCAAACGAACCGGCGCTAGGGAATCTAGAAAAGTAAATTCCTGGTTGCGTTCAGCTTAATTCTACTCGGGAGGGGGGGAATCTGAGGTCCCTACTAAGATACTGGGCCATCCAGATAAAATAAAGTTGAAGTCCACCGAAAATTAAAAAGAATCGAAGCACCGAAAAAGGAATTTTAATTCCAGTGAGAAGGCTTGGCGTTTAGCTGAAAAACTGAAAAAGGCCGACCCTACAATCAGCCCAGGCAAAAAAAGGCTCGAAAGGCTTGGGAGAAAACTTCGCCTACTAGCATCCCAGGAAAGAACCAGTTCACAAGGCTGGAGGAAAAAAGGGACGGAAAACTAAGTAAGAACGGAAACCGAAGGAGGTGGACTGCTGGGGCCCACGAAGGAGCTGAGTCGGTTTTCATACTAAAGGACAGAGTTGGTGAAAAGGAGATTAGGTGGCTTCAAAAAAGACCCCACGTTGCTATGACACGCTAGGATGGGGGGAGCTGGTCCTCGGCGCGGGAAAACGAAGGGATTACGGACATGGCGCCGTTTGCCAAAGGATGGGGGGAATAAAAGGGTCAGCTTAGCTGACCAACAATATTGTCTAAGGGACGAGTGGCGTTGGCCGACGAGTTCACCTCATCAGACCGTTGACAGGGACGCCAAGACAGGACAAGAACGGGCGGAAAGAGAAAAAAAAAGCCAAGCAGGCAGGGACCTGTAAGACGACCTTACTGGGGTAAACACGCTGGAGGTAATCCCTCCAGACGTGGCAGGAGGGGAGGGTCGCGGAAGGCAAGTATTAGAGAAGAAAAAGGGAATGAGCGACGTGCGGCGCAGCGGGGACACGACGTCGTGCTTGTATTTGTCGTGGACCCGCTCTTTTGTAGCAGAAGGTTGCTCGGGGGGGAAGACGGTGGGGGTGTCGGAATGAAAATAAGAAGAACCCTCTACTTGCCTAGGCGGCAAGTAGGGAAAAAAAAAACAGTGAGAATCGAGGCATCAAAAAATTGACAAAAAAAAACGAAATTGCTCTGGGGAGAAAGGGACGGGGCCGGCTGATGGACATTTCGACATCTTAAGGGGGGGGTTGGGCTGAGGGACACATCGGTGAGAAGCTGTTGGGGGGAACGCCAAGATTAGGGGAACAAGTGTGAGGAACCCGCCAACTAGAACAAGACTCGGCCAGGGTCCGCAGCTTCGTGTTGAGGGGCTGGGAGTCGGTGAGCACAACGGGGCAAACTGCAAAGATGCCGATATCACCAAGATCAAATGGGAGGACACCTGCTTCTCGGGGGGAGGGCAACAGATAGGATCTATTGAAAGGGGGACCCGTAGATTAGGTTTCAATAACCACAGACTAATCGAAAAAAAACAACACCGGGAGGAAATGAGAGATTATAAGACAGGTTGTTAGGAACAACGTCTGCAGGGGAAAAAAATCCAAAAACCACCCATGAACTTTTGGAACAACTCCAAGTCTCGAAAGAAGGTACGCCGCGGCAAAATGTGCAGGAGGCAGAGAGAAGTCAAGGGGGAAAAAAAAACTCACCAGTAATACAGAGAACTAATAAGAAAGAACTAAGGTCTGACGAGGAGGGAAGCTGTTGGGGGCCCCGAAAAAGTGGTGACGAGCATCTTGGAGTTTCGACAGGGGTAGAGAAAGAAAGGTAGCACAATCAGCAGCTAAAAAACCATCGACACGGGGGGGGGACACCGGACACAAGGAAGACTAAGCCTAAGAAAAAAAACAGCGTAACGCAAAAAGACAAGGGCCGCCACGGGAAGGTTCTTGTCAATGGGGGATTCCGCAGGATACCCGGGTGAAGAAACCGGCGGCTCGCAACGGGAAAGAAAAGGGAAGATGAGAAAGACAAGGGGAACGAAGATTAGGACAAAACAACCCAGGCCCCATCACGGTAAACCGGGTCATGACATCCAAAGGTTCCCCTGACAATCAAGCGGTGTGACAGAGAAGCCATTCAGTGCATGTAAAAGGAAAACACAGGGCTCGAAGGAAAAACGAACCGCGTGGAAAAAAAGCCCGCACGGCTTGGAGGAGTCAAAATCGAGACGGGAGTACCTTGTTTATCCACAGGGAGGATGCGCAGAACTGTTCAAAAGTTGGGCGTTCAGGAGAAGAAGGATGGGGGCGGTTTGACCACCGCGTGTCAACGGTATATGGACGCTGACAAAGAAAACGCAGGGGAGAGGATGACCCATTTAGCGCCATATGGGGGGCAGATATAGCGGGACACATCCGGAAAACAGGGTTACTTACAACGTCGAATCCAGGTTGGGACAGGGCGTATAATTTGAAGAGCCCTAAGAAAAGCGAACCGGTCGCGTGGAGCATTCAGGGTTAAAGCGAACACCAAAGGTTGGAGGGGCGGGGAAGACTCGGTCGCCCATCCTACATTTGCTGAAGAGGGAAAAAAAAAAAAGTCAGCTAAACTGGCGTTTAGGAGAAAGGGTTCCGCGTCAACCCAAAATCCACACTGCAGGCCTTCCTGGTAGAAAGAAATGAACTCGTCGATGACTAACTCTGTAGGTAAGAAAAGGTGGGGGACTTGAAAAGGAATGGAAGCAGCGCACTAGACCGGGAGAACACAGGCCGATTAGTTAGGACACGGAAGCGACTTTTTTGCAATATTGTGGAAAGGCAACCGTGCCTTGGAGTGGCATAGCAGGGAAGAATCGTGGCTCAGCCTCGACGACGCTGTAGGGATACGGGGCCGTAACCGGCGATCGCCTACTTTCGCTCCTGAAAATCGATGCCGTAGAATGTGAGCCATTTTGGGGGGGCGTCGCGGGACGAAGCCAAAACACTTCTAACTCAGAAACGGTGGGGTAGTGTGGAGAACGGAAAAGGCCCATTCGAGAAAAGCGCACTTGAGACGGAGGCGACGAATTCAGCTGGTAGGTCTGGCATGAGAATCGGCTAGCGAGGGAAAGCTACTTGGAGGGGAATGACTTTCGGAAAAGCAGTCAACTTGTGGCGGAAATCGCCGGAAAGGTGCGGAAACCAATCGGATTCAAAAGAGAGACCATTGAAGGGGGGGTTAAAACAAGGCAAGTTGGAGCAAGAAAGCATTCACCCCATCTTTTGAATCGCGCAAAAGGCCCCGCGACCCCACGTCAACCAGGGTCGATATGAGGGGAACAAGGCATTTAACCCCTCCGGTCAACGCTGAACTCACCGCGTATGGGGACGCCGCTGCGTGCATTATAGAAGGCGAATCTTGCGTACAGGGAAGAGACCCAGATCAGTGCGGGAGCAGAGGCTAAGTACTGTACATTAGCCGCGGAACAAACGGTCCGCCTCCTGCACGAGAAAAGGGGTCACAGCACCAAACACGCAATGTTGTTGACGAAAAGGAAAGAAAAACTACCACACACCAAAGTCAAAGGCCCGGCAAAGCAGGGCTTATCAGGAAGAGAAACTGACTCAAAAGGGACGTCGTATGACGAACTGGGGCAAAAAAAAACAAAGACAAAGAAAGACACGGCAGGGCATCGTACTGTGGTGACTTTGGGACTCCCTAATGCTAAGGGTTGCTATAAAAGAAGGCCATAATGATCAACAGGGTGACCTGAGAGAAGAAAGGCGACGCAAGGAAAAGCATCACTACACTGTAACGAAGGGGCCATTAAGCATGTCGGGGAAGTGAGCAAACGTCATTTGAAAGGGGGGGGATGAGGTGAGAAAAGGCACGGCACAAAGAGCAAGGATGTTTTCCTTGGCGGGTGGGGAGCCAGCGCGGGGGATTATTAATGACAACACCTGCTTGGGCAATAACTATTCTGTCGATCAAGAGGGTAGACTTAGCCGGGGGGGGGGGGCGTCCCATAAAGAGAGGGATGGGTAGCATAGTAGTGAAGGGCCAAGGTTCTGCACACAGGGAGGGGATGGGGGGGGAAGGAAGAAATAGTTTCGTTTTTGTGGGGGGAAGAGGGGTGTCTTAGGGCTGGTCACGTGGGAACGTAGCCGGACAGATGGGAAGAGATCAAAACAACAAACAACTAAAATAGAGGAAACCAAGTCATGCGCTGAGACTCATACACCTCAACCCTGGAAGCATAAAAAAGAGAAAAAACGGAAACGAAGTGAAATGAAAACCACTTCCAAGCGTGAAAAAGGCGGCCATAAGAGAAGAGGAGCCTATTTGATGTGAAGAAAAAAAAACCTCGAAAAGAGACGCACCGGAGACACGAACGACATTCATTTGTCAAGATCCGGGGTGGTCGAACGCTACCGCCACCCGATAACCGAGTCAGAAGCAAAGGGAAAACTCCATGAGCTGTATCAAGGGAAGGGGGAACCTCAAAAAAGAACCGGCATAAATTTTTAAAGACACACTGGGGGGGGGACAGGGGACATTCCTCACTGATAAGCCAGTGTTCGTGCAAATGTGAGGGGATGGGGGGCTAGTCGACTTAGCGAAAACGTTCGGGGTCCCGTTGGTAATTTAATTAAAAAAGGAAGTGGGGGGATCCAAGTTCTCAAGTAGGAGGGGCACGCCCAATGGCTCCTGTCCGGGCCTAAAGGGATTTGGGGGGTTTGTTCGGATCATTTGGGGACGGGACGGCCCTCTGTGATTGAACGGATCTCTCAGGAGGCGACTTGGAATGGGGAGGGGGAGGGTGGAGTCTAGGGGATCGGGAGGGCATTGAGGTGGAATTGGTCTGTGAGCGGTCTTACTAGTGAAATCGCGGGGGAGAGCGGCGCTTTCGTCACAAGTACCGAGAGAGAGGGTCGAAACACCATCTTAACGTAGAGTGAAGAGGAAGACAGCTAATGAACCAAGATGAGAGCTGGAAAAGCCTCTCAAAATTGGGAACCACTCACTCGTGGAGAAGTCTAGGTATGCCCGGCGGGGACTGGTGAGGGTTGCAAGGATGAGAAACCTAGAAAAGCGTGAATGGGGGGAGAGGGGGTGGTTTTCCAGGGGAGATGATGCACGAATCAAGGTGTGGTCCGGCTTTCAGCGCTAAAAAAGGGGCCATGGGTGCTGGAGGGGGAGGGGGATGTGGAAGACCTGCCTCTTTTGGAACGGCCCTTATACCGCGAAAAGGTTAGCCGGGCATCACCACGAAAAATGACAGTGCCGAGAAGGAGCATGGGGGGATCGGCCATAAAAAGTCACCGCGAGAAAAACCCTGGAGGAGCGCCGTAAGAATGGGGGCATGAAGCGGAGTGGACCTACGGCTACACAGAACCAGGGAACGGGGGAGGGCGGGAAACTATGTTGGGGGGGACTGACGGAATTCTACGTGGTAAAGGCCAATGGATCCCAACTTATACCAAGAGTGACGCCGCTGCATAATAGTCTGTCAGGATTAGAGGGGAAATGTATTATCCAATGCAAAAGGCGTCGATGCATCTGTCACTACTTCGACGCGGGAAGGTGCCCCATGGGCAAAGAATGCACTGGGGGGAGTCCAAAAACTAGAACAATACAATAAACGCACCATAAAAATCCCTCTAGGGGAAGTTGACTTCTTGAGGCACAGGCTCCGAGCTGCGGGGAAAAGACTCATTCCGGTCAAACCGAAAGCCTTGCTCGGGGAGTTGAAAAGAATCGACGATTCAAGAATCGCATCCCAGAAGACAAGAGCAGGTTCCACAACGCGATTGGGTCTGGAGAGGAAAACGACCAGTACGTAACCAAGAACAAACAAAACCAAACAAAAAACACAGAGCAAAAGACGGCTGGGGGGGGGGAAACAGGAGGTTCCGCTGGAAAGGCGGCATACAAGATGTTTTTCGGGTTCGGTGAAGGCCCACCTTTGTGACCAAAAGGAGCACCAAGAATGAAAATCCGGTGTAGGGGGAGGGTGCTCGCTAAACGGAACTTACGCACATGTACCAACCTCGTCAGAAAGGGGAGGAAACGAAAGAGCCGAGCCGGATGGGGAAATGTTTCAGTGCAAACCCACTATGTAGTCAAAGTAGGAACGGAATCTAGTTGGCCGCGAAAACCGTCAAATGTTGAAAGAAGGGGCCATCCACCGAAGAGACAACGCTCAACAAGAGAAGCCAAAACATTTGAGGGAAAGGAAAGGGGCAGCCTATCCGTACGTTGGTGAAGACTCCAGGTCCTCCCAAAAGGGGTGAAAGTTGGAAACTCTACTTAAACGCCGTATTCCGAAAGTGGTTTACTATCAGAAAAAAAAACGGGCTGCTCCAGCTTGACAAAAACGAATGCTTTTCAGGGGAGGGGGGGCAATTGATGCCAAATTGTTTGCGGGGGGAGGGGGAATCATACGGAAGGTGGATCGAAACTATACCAGAGACGCAAAGGGCGATAGGACGTCGGTCAGAGTCACACCGTTCTCTCCTGAGGAGGTCAACCATGGGGGGAGAATCGCCTCGTCTTGAGGACGATCAGGGGTCTGTACCGTAACCTTACCTTTTCAAAGGTGTCGAAAAAGCGCTGGGGTCAAGCGTGTTGTTTACGGAGCGTGGATGAAACACGTCGCGGTTTGGCAAACTGCCAATATGTCTCCACCCAGGATAGAAAGGTCCTGCCGGGAAAATTCCGCCAAAACCAAAGACGAACTTCGGAAAAAGTCGGTTTGCTAAAGGGGGCGTATCGGTGCAGGTGGACCACCGTTGCCCGGACCCTAGAGGACCGACTAACCCGACCGCGGAAGTTAGCCCGGAGGCAAGGAAATGGTTAGGACAACAGAGGAAACGCGTTGGGGGGGTTGGACTTCGCCAGTCACGTTCAATTTTCAAGCCAGAAGGGCTGAACGCCGCAAAAAAGGTTAAGGGAAGGAAGGAATTTCAGACACATTACCGGTTTTGGAAAAATAATGCGGCCAAAGTTTCTCAGTCAAGCCAAAGAGCCCATCAGTGGTTTTGATCAACGTCCTTCAGAGAACCTTTGGAAGAGGGCTCAGCAATTGGTCAGCTCGATCAGCGGACGGCAAGGTGTCAAAAGAACGATAAAAAAAGCAGGAAAAGTATCACACTACTCTTCTGAGAAGCTACGATTTGGGAGCTGTCCCGACGGACTCACGCAGATCAACGGGGAAGTTTGCGTGGATCCCATTTATCGGGTGAAGCAACGCAGCACAGCGCAACCACACACTCTAACTAAGAAACCTGGACATCAGGAACCTTAGCGACCGACGACTCCGAGAAAGGCGCCCAACAAAGAAGCTATGATTTCTTTTCCAGGGGATACATCGATTAGCAGTGGAGAGAAGACGCGGCGAAACGCAACTTCGGAGAGGCGTCGAAGATGCAAGCATGTTACAAAAAACCCAACCCGTCGCCCGCGAGGCCACCTATTGGAGACAACGGGTTCAAATCCCCGTAGCCACGCGGGTCAACGCTGCGAAAGTCGAAGGGGTAAACAAGCGGCTCGCATCCAACAGCGGGAAAAAAAGAACGGGGACTTTGGGGCAAGAAATCGCGGAATCGTCAAAAAGAGGGGGAGCAACAAATTACGTAGGCGCGACATCCCTGAGAGAGGCCGGGGTACCCGGAGACCGTGGGATGTCCTCACGCCGTAAGTTCGTATAGTGAGGAAAAACTCGGAGCTCACGCAACGGTCGTGAGGAAATCATGAGCAATAGGGGTCGAATAGAAAGGGGGAGAACAATCCTGGAGAAGGAGAAATGCCTTCAACGTAAACTACTCGAGCAGGGAGGGAGTAAGAAGGTGAGCGAGGAAGCACCCAAAGGTCGCCGTCAAGTGGTGTCAGGGAGGAGGGGGTACCAGGGTAGCACAAAAACGAAATTACGCTTGTAAACGAAAAGGACGAAAGTCCAGGGTCTAAACCATTACAGACAAAGAACAAAGCGACACGCACCTGAAAGTGTTCGATGTCATTTGAGAAGGGAAAACACCGCATCGACGTAGGGAAGGGGCTGGGGGGGTCGGCGGATTAGAGGAGGGGCGAAAAGCTCTTCAGAAGAACACCGAACCCCCCCCTCCTGACCTGCGTGTAACGGGGTCGTGTGGGGGGAAAAAGTTGGGAGGGAGCGGAGAATTGGACCTACTCAAGGGGAAGGGGACTTTTAGGCATATGGGGAGGGAGGCGTACTTTTTCAATAGGTGGAGTCAACCGTACTTTCGCATGGCTTCAGGAATTCAGGGGGAGAAAAAAAAAAAAAAAAAAAAAAAAAAAAAAAAAAAAAAAAAAAAAAAAAAAAAAAAAGAAATCAGATGCCTCGAATAGAAAAGTGGTATAGCTCTCTGGAAGGGGGGAGGCAGATCGCCTAAGGAGGTCCGCGGATTGAAAAAATGCGGTGACCGCCGTGAGACATTGTGGGGGTCTCCCGTCGCCGGGCGAAACCCAAACATTTCAGCCGCCCGGACGGGGTTGTGCGGTAAAAGCGGAAAGCCAGCTGGTTACCTCCCGGAACCTAGGGCCGCGACATGGTCAGGGCGGTGGGGTATGAAATGATACAGGAGGAAGTTTGGGGGGGGGTCTTGTCTGGATAGCGGTCGGCACGTAAAACCTACAGGTGGCGAAAGGGTAGGATACCAAAAAGGAGGGTAACTTCGCGACCAGGGGTGAAAAATGGCAGTGGCCGCATTCAATCCAAACAGAGCATTCAGGAGACGCACACAAAAACCGCTCCCCAAAGTCTACATAGAGGTCGAGATACCGGAGTCCACACGAGTGCGGGACATAAGAAACGAAAGGTGGTTCACAAAGAAGCGCGGCAGTCGGTGTAATTTCAAAAAGGAGGATCATTAGCGTCGGGGACAGGACAAAAAAAAAACAAGAGCGTAAAGACGTGCGTTCATCGCCCGTAATGGACCGTGAAAGCGGCGGACGAACAGAGCAGCGCTAAAAAACGGAAACGCTCACACACAGAAAAAAGAGTGACAGACACGCAGACAGGCGCCACCCAAAAGTGAGATGGCGGAAACAGATAGAACCGAAAAACAGTCCGGAGAATGAAAAAAAAGGAGGGTAAAAAACATACCAACAGGGGGAACAGGTCTCCGCCAGGGGAGAACGTGAATTGTGCATAACTGCGACTTGGTGGGGAGAAACCTTAAAAAAAAGGCCGGGAGGACCCAGTACACAGGAAAATACTGAGCTAATTCTACACTTTCCCACCGAAAGAGGGGGGAAATAAATGGACCATTTGTTGAAAGGGACGAAACTTGTTTAATGCTACCTCTTTCAAAATGTTGGAGGAAGGGCTATAAGACCCTGCACCTCACTGTATTTGGCCGGCGTATCCAAAAAGGGACGGGGATTGCCAGTCCACAGGCTGTCAATGCTTTCTTAGGGGAGAGAGGGTTGATCTATCGGCGCCGTATTCCTCAAAAAAAATCGTGAAAAAGCTTCAAACAGTTTCGGAAAAGGGGGTTGCCGGGAACCTCTGTTTTGGTGGATTCTGGGCGGGCTATGAACGGGTCGGGTGGGACGGGTAGGATGACGTCGGGGGGAACGCAGAATGACTCTCTCACATCAACGGAAGAGAGAAAATCTGCAAGGGGCAAATAGCAGAATCCGCAAAAAGCAGATCCACCAGAGAAAAACAGGGACAAAACACGAAAAAGTCCAAGCGGTAAAAGGGGGCAGGCCATCAAAAAGAGATACTCCCAACTCGAGTTCTCTGAGCGAAAAAAAAGACCAGACAGAGACCCGCGGAAACAGCAGAGAACAGGGGACCACGCGCCGGGGGCGAAATCCTAAGCAAGCCCGCAGGGGGTAACGATCGGAGGGAAGACTTGTATAAGTCATACGAACCAACAAGTAGAACGGGTGAAAACCCGGTGCAGTACAGGAACAAATGATCTTGCCCCGTTGGGAGTGAAAAAAAATGAGAGTCTGGGCTTTCGAGAAAGTGGGTCACCGTTACTGAGAAGGGAGAAACCGGCCATTGGGTGAATAGAAATCCAGTCTCAAGTCGCGAGTCAAAAGCGAACCAAACTGGACAAAAGGACGGCCACTGGGAAAACGGCACGGTGTTCATGTTATTGGGGGTTTTTGGGTAACAAAGAGCGACTGAGGTGCCGGGCAGTATCGGGTCAAGAAACGAAAAGGGGGACTGGAGAAAAAAACGGGGGGTCTGTTAGCCGCTCGGGGAAAGTCAACCGGAGAATGGAGGGGGGGTCATCTTACGGGAAAGAGCTGCGAATCGGCGAGCTGCTAAAGCAGGTACAATACCGAGAGGAATAGGGGAGAGCTGAAGCACGCTCCTGGCATAGGGGGGAGAGGGATGAACGAGGACAGAAGGGCGAAAAAAGCAGATCTATTACCAGAGAGGGGGTGAGGAACCGAACTCTGCGAAGAGAGGAGTCAAGATGGACACGCGGTGCACGAGCTATCTAGAAATAGCTGCACGGGGTGAAGGGGGGGCAGCGATCCTCCCGAATGAGATGGGTGAAAAGGATGGAAAGGAGGACAGTAGTGAAAATGATGAACCCCAAAACCCAGAAGGGGGGTAACGCGGAGCAGTCTTAAAAGAAGCTTTACGAAACCGGGTAGCAGAGCCGGAGACTGTGGAAAGGAGGGCAACGGAGAAGCCAGCCAAAGAAAACAAAGAAGGCCGACAGCGGGCAGGGGGGCTCCAACCTCAGTGAGAAAAGGTGCAAGGACGAAGGGGGAGGTAAACGTAAGCTTACGACCGGTTCACTGGCTACAGTCAAATCCCCATCGGGTCAATGAAAAGGAAAAGGGGGAGAAGGTTAAGCCCAATGGATCCAAGGAGTGTCCGGAGGAAAAAGGGGATGGTAAGTTAGGCGATCCCAGGGCGGGAATAAAGAGATCTATCCACAAAAATATAGGCCGATTATGTCACTGACTCTCGCAGGGGAAATCCATTATCAAAGAAGGAGTTGGGGGAAAGGCCCACCTATGAGACTAGACATTCGCGATCAAAAGAGGAAAAACTCGACAGGCGTCGGTGCAGGTCCTCCATGGTTACGAGAAGGCAGGTAGCAACATGGGTAAAACCCGTTAAAGGCTCGAAGAGAGTTGAGCAACTCGACAGAAAAAAACCCCCCGAGCCGGGGGAAAGATCGATGGCGGGGGACCTGGGGACATTCGAAAGGGTAAAAGAAGCCGGGTCAGACTTCTTTGTTGGTGCGAGGCAGCTGGTTGAGGACACGGAAAGGGGGTGTGACGGAAAGCATTGCTGCCGTTTGGGGTTAAACCCCAAAAAAGGGGAGTGTCACAAATCGAGGTGGGCGGAGGGATGGTCAAACAATCGGATTCGGTCTGAAGGGCCAGGGCTCCGCCTTCCGGGGGGTAGGTTTCAAGCTAAATGACCAACAAGATGGCGATCGGGGGGGGGGAAAAAAAAGAGAGTGAAAAGGCTGTTGGACAGCATGTTCAAAAGGGAATAAGACATTGACAAGGAGGTGGGGGCCGTCAGCCTAAACATCCAACGGGAGTCCCACAGCCTGACCGAGAAAGCCTGATTGACATCCGTACTGGGATAATTACACTCCTGCGATTGGAGGTGCTCAAAAAGCCTGGCCGGGAAGTTGAACGCGGTGACTGCGCGGGGCTCCGGTAGAGAGCGACTGGAGAGAAACTTGAACCTATTGCTGCCAATGATTTTTGGAAAAAAAAGTGGAAGGACCAAAGGGTCTAATTGGGGTGAAGGGGTGTGTCGAAAGCAGGGGGAGGCGGACGAACGCAAACATAGTGAGGCCTTAAGGGCGGGAAGAACCGAGGGCAGTTCCACTGTAAAAAGAGGAATCACCAAGACCAGAGAAAAGACAAATGCTTCACCAGTTGGGGGCGCCTACAGTGTCGGAAGGCGAAATATATCTTGCAGAAGGGTGTGCGCCAGAGTAGTTGGCGAGCGGGTTGTGTTGAGACGCTTTATGAATCGCGGGATAACAGCTATGCACCACTTCAAAGAGGCTGAACCATTCGGGGTCCTCAGCACGGACGTCGACACAGAAGGACAGAGGTCCGCAGAGGGATAAGGGAAATCGGGGAGGCACGTGTGAAAGGGGGAACGCT
>Ga0179591_1283957_pt1 | contig 15787 bp, 24 predicted proteins | sample CZOMad2_1_08_16f_FD_182891 | JGI IMG/M metagenome (GOLD analysis project Ga0179591, IMG submission 182891) | Vadose zone soil fungal communities from Angelo Coast Range Reserve, California, USA - CZOMad2_1_08_16fungal (PacBio error correction) | ecosystem: Environmental > Terrestrial > Soil >...
ACCCGACTTGGAAGCTTGGGCTGCCAACGGTTCAAAGTAGTCCGTCAAACGAGAAGAAAACAGCTAGGCGCCAAGATCCTTTGAAGGAGGCCTGATTTGCGTGGTGATAAATTCCCCGTGAAGAGCAAAAAGGAAAATCAGGGGAGGGGGCTGCATGTTGCAGAAAGACCAGCCGTACGGTCGGTCTTGTGGCCTAGACCGGCTGGGAGAATTTCGGTGAAAAAGAACCCATCAAACGAAATGGAAGACTGGGGCGAGACAGACGGTGGGGCATCACGTAACGGCACAATTTCATGGGCACGCAGGGAGTCAGTGTCTTCAATAAGGGCAAATGATCCGACCAGCAAGACCATAAAAACTATTCGTGGGCCCGGTGCCTAGAGGGAACTCCTCTGGAACCGGGAAAACTAAACGTTCAATACGGGGAGTGAAGGGGGTGTTCAAGTGATGCTGGGGGAGGTTAGGAAAGGACGGCCAGTGGGTTGTTCTGTAGTGTCAAACAAACCAAAGTCGGGAGAGGACGGAAAAAAAAAGATAGAATCCTCAAAAAGGAGGTGGGTTTGGTCAACTATGGGGGTTTGGGTGATGGGTGGGTGGGGGGGGCCAGAGGGCTTGACCCAAAGGGGCGGGCGGGGAAAGGAAACGGACTGGTCGAACAGCGCACCACTGTCCGGAGGATGTAGGAAACGAAGAGGGTGTAGGGGTAAGAAATCTTTTGGGGATGGGGATGGCTGGTCCACCCGCAATCCATGGAGATAAAGAGCGAAGATGGAGGGTGGGCGAGGAGGAGTCGTAAAGCTGGTGCGCGGGGAAAGCCATCATAAGCCCCGGCTTCGGAGCGGCGCGAATACGGTCCACAGCGGAGGTTTCCCTCTACGCTGAAAAAACCGAAAGGAGGTTGGGAGCGACCAAGGGAGGCGGGGCGTCAAATGCGGAGGAGATTCACCCCGAAGTTTCACTTGGAGGCGTCACGGCTAGTTGAGCAAGGTTAATAAGAGAAAAACGAAAATGCTCAGCAGGGAAAAGGGGTGGGGTTTTTGAAAGAGGGCGGCTTTCAAAGTCACAGGGGTCAAAAACTATAGAAAAGGCGCTCCAGAAAATACAAGAAAGAAACAAATTGACCAAAAAGAGGGACGAAAGAAGCGCAAAATCTGGGGAGATTCAAAAAGGAAAAGCACACAATCCATTCTTTGAGGAAAAAATAGATTTTCATTCTAGAAGAAATCATTGGCCTGTTAAAACTTCATTGAAAAATTTTTGAGGCCACAATGGAGGAGTATTTATGGGGCTTAACAGACCCTCCACAAAAAAAGGGACGAGTGTTGAAACAATGGCGCGGTCCATTTGAGTCCCATTGGAGAGGGGGCGGGATGTGGGGGGGTTTTTGGGTGGGGTAGGGGGGGGGGTGGGGGGGTGGACGGGGTGGAGGGGTACGGCGGAGGGGGGTATGGGGGGGGGGTGGGGGGGGGAAGGGGGGTCGGGAGTGTGTGTAGTGTTGGGAGGGAGAAGTAGGGGGGGTGGGAGGGGCAGGGTACCTGCTTGAAACATTCCTGGGGAAAGGAAGTCGAACCCCGGCTCAATCTGATTTTGGTTCATTTCCGGGGGGAAAAATTTGCCAGGGGGGGTAGGCGCGCCTTTGTTTGGACCGAATGAAAAAAACCCGAAAAAATGGTCAATCCAGTGAGTCCCACCGATGGGGGTGGGCCTGATCCGTTTCCTTCAAAAAAAACCAAAACAAATATAGAAAAAACGAAAGGGAAGTTCTAACATCCGGGGGAGGGCAAATATCACAAAAACTTATGGGATTGCAGAAAAGAAAAAAAGAGAAAAGATTTGGAGGCCCTCAATGTCCTTCCTGAAGAAAATAAAAAAGCTGGAAGAAGGGGGTGGAGAAAGAGGGTAAGGGCCAAGGAAAAAGCTGGGCCAATCGAAAACGGGTTGGGGAGGAAAAGAAAAAAAGCTGCCGCACATATTGGGTAAAACAGGGCAAAGTGTCACCACGATGTGCAGGGGAGAACATGAACCTGTCCAGTGAAGGGTTGTTGCGCCCGGTCATGCCGCGCCACGTGCTGAGGTCACTGAAGTGAACACAGAAGGGAACTTACAAAAAGGAAGAAAAAAGAAAGCACCGTTGGCAGGCAGAAGGGGAGGTCAAGGAGAAACCCGGGGGATGTTCTGAAGGAAAGGGTTTGGAAGGACCATCCGGGGGAAAATGTCTGGAACACCGACCCTTGTCTGGGAGATGGAACAGAAAGATCACACCTGGAAGGTGAAAAAAGAGGAAGGCGCCGAGGTTTCCTGGGTGGGGGGGACGTATATCCCGCCCTCAGGGGCGGCGCACGGGTTTGCGCTGCAAAAACTGGGAAAAAGGGGACAAAACAAAAAAAGGAACCCCGATAAAAAAGTCAGTTTCAAGGGAAAGAATTCTGTTGGGCCTTAAAAAGAAACCCAGAAAAAGGGCTGGCACGAAAAAGGAAAAGGCTTGGGAATTACCCCCATGAAGAGAGGAAGGGGACAAGGGGGTGGGTTCCACTGGAGAGAAGGAAAAGATTAACTTTGGGCAGTGTTAAAAATCAGATTGGAAGCACGCGAATGGTTACTTGAGGGAAGTTTGGCGAAACCCATTTTTGAAAAAAGAAAGGCCCTATCCCCACCATTTGGGGGGGGTTAATGGAGTCAGAAATGATTTGGAGACTAATCGACCAGAAGGTCGTCAAAAGAAGTGAGAGTGGGGACTTGAAACCGGAGTGGAAAAGGGGGGGGGAAAATTGAGCTTGAAAGTCAGCTGGCACCAAAAGACCGAAAAAAAGAGGGGGGGGAGGGATTGGGTCATTCACAGTCGTGCCCGTCCATGCGAAGAAAAAGAGAAAAACTCGGCGATTAACCACGAGAACCGGGGGGACCCGCCAACTATGCCGGGTTGTTTGAGCCAGCTGGGGTCCCAAGAAAAAAATGGGTACTCGCCGGGAGAGGACAACTAACATACAGGAAGAAAAGAGTGGGAACAATTATTGACCTAGTTAGCACCGGCGGCAGGCAAAAGAGGTGGTTGTCACCCTTGGTCTGGGGGGAGGCCGCATTGTAGACTTCAAGCGTCCAGCCCGGACTGAAAACACGTAGGGGGCCCCAGGCAGGCGATGGGGGGAGTCAGATAAGGGGGGAATGGCCACTCCTGGTATTGCCCACCATAAAATGGGATTTCAACCCCGGAAGGAAATTGGCCCCCATTGGGACGGTACAAAATAAGAAAAAAGTGAGAGGGCTTGGAAGACTTTGTCCTACAACAAGGGTCGTTAGGGCCGCTCTTTTGGGGGGGTGAGGGGAAAATGCTGGCGGAGAGAGTTAGGAGGAAATCGGCCTACAAGGGGGACATGGAGGTACTCACCATTAGGTTGAAAGAGGAGGACAGCCAGGGACCTGGAATCACTAGGTGGGTCCGGAGATCACAAGTGTGAGAACGGCAAAATTAAGAAGAGAATGGGATGAACAAGTTTACCATCACCCAGGGGGTATCGGCCGGCCCGGAAGAACGCCAAATCAGGGCGGGGTTCGCCCCTGGAGAAAAGTCCACATTCAGGTAAAATTCGCAGGGGGGGGGGGCCAACTATAAAAAACAGGGGAAATTTCCTATTTGAGGGGGGTCCAATAACCTAGGGTAAAACTGAAAAAAAAAACGGACACCTGTGGTTGTGAGGGGAGGCGGCACCCAAAAAAACGAATGCACTCTACAATACAAAAATGGGCAGTCCCCAGCAGGGAGAAAACCCCCCCCTCCATGAAAACGGGGATAAAAAATAGTCTTCACAAGAAAAGAAAAACGGCCATGGGCGTTGGTTGAGGATGCTTAAAGAAATCTTTTGGTCGCTGATCACCCAGAAAAACGGGGAGGGAAATACCGCTTGGGTGGTTACAAGAACAGAACCCGCATTTTTTTGACCAAGTCCGAAAAATAAAGGGAGGACAGCACCGTGAACAAAAAGGAACGTTTGGAAGGTCTATGTGGGGTAGCAAGATTGAAACCTGAAATTACAAACTCAAAAAGGCCGGCCTTTTCGAGAAAAGGAAAACACCAAATAATGCAGAGGGCTTGACAAGCTGACTGGAAAAAAAGGCAATCCCGCAACAAAAGGGGGTTAAACTTTAAAAAAAGGGAAGCTTCAACACAGTGCAACAATCCGAAAGAGGCAACAGAATAAACCAGAACGAACCGGAAAAGGGGGGTTCCTCCCAAGGAAATATAGAGCCGCCAGAAGCCCTTCAAATGAAAAGAGGGGGCTTTAAATGGTCGGGGTGCCTTAAAATCCTGCAAAGTTAACGGTGGCGCCGTGGGAAGGGGGGGGGTGGTGTTCATTCCCGAAAATGAGACACTCATTGGGCCATTGGTTGGGGGTGGGATCGGGGTTGTGCGGGGGGCGCTCAGGGGGGGTCAAAGGGGTTCATAAAAGACAACAATAAAAAAAAGGGTCGCCTCTTCCCTATAATCGGACATACCCTCATTAAACGGGAGACGAACAAATTCTCCGTCATCTATGGAAAGCGAGGCAACCGGCGTCGAAAGGAAAATCCCATTACTGGCTTCAAAAGGCCGTCGACACCTTGGATTTGCCATTGGCAAGGGAAACTCAAATTTTTGAGGTTCTGTCCTGACCAAAATAGTCTTGAGGGGGGGCCAACAAATAAATGCAAAAACAATTTCAAAAACCTTAAAGCTAAAAAAAAGGCGCAGCGAACCGTCCATGGAAATACAAGGGGAGTTCGGGGTACGAGGAAAGGACGAAGTCAAAAAGGAGGGAAACAAGAAAAAAAAAATGCCGGGGTTTTAGAACAGTCCTTCTGACAAAACTTGGGGGTTAGGGCAACGGACCAACAGAAAACGAGGAAACCGGATGTTTTTAAATTCCTGAGGGCCCCCAAGAAGGGTCTTCAAACAACACACCAGGGACTCAAGATTACACGGACGCTACCATAAAAGAAATAAAAAAGAGGGGATGGGGAAACAAAAAAAACGGGGAACTTAGGAATATAGATATATTTGGGACGAGGGATATTTGTCGATTCACTAACTGGGGACCGTGGCTGGAGAGGGGGCTCATGCGGGGGGGGTAAGAGCGTTTAAAGGAACACCACAGACCTACTACCATTCATTAAGAGTTGGTTGTTTTTAATAAAAAAGAAAAAAAAATTTTGGATCTCCGCCGGATAAGTGGCAGCCACCAATGGAGGTGCAAGGTTTTTTCCCGGAAAAAATTCTTAGTAAGTAAGACTGGCATACCTAACTGAAAGTTGGGGGGAAAGCCGGAGTAATCTCATTGGGGGGGCACTCCGCAAAAAGGGGGGTCACGCCCATAAAAGAAAAAGCAAGAACGATCTTTGGGTTGATACAGAAATTGGTCAGAGAATGCAAAATGACAGGGAAAGGGGGGGCTTTTTGGAAGAAAGCCTGGGATTGATCGCGCGGGGGAGCGTGTGGGAAGATTAGAGGCCCCTTTGAAATGAAAAAATTTGTTCTCCCGAAAAGGCCCGGCGGTTTAAGGAGTGGTGTTTTCGATATGAGAAGCCGCGATCGAATGTGGTCGAAACGGTCTGGGGGGGTACATCTTCAGTGCAAACCGTAAAAAAAGTCTCTTTGCAACGTGCTGGACTTTAGTCCGCCTCCACCCGGGTCCTGACAGACAGCATACACCCTTATAGCCAGTGGAATTTCGCACACCATTTGGCGTCCATCGGTTACTTAAGGGGGGGGGTGCTTTTTCTGTGAAACTGGGGGGGGGGGTGTTTTGGGGAGAAGGGGAGGAGAAATTTGAGTGATTTTCAGTACTGCTGTGAAGTTTGGGCTGGAGGTTCTTGTAACCTTGGGGTGGGGGGGGGAACGGTGGTCAGGACTGCAAGAAGAACACCTCCCATATATTGGTCAGGGGAAAAGGTCTTGGGGGGGGGATCCCATGGCTTATGGGAACGAACGGGTGTCGATAATCATGACCATTTGTTGGGTGCTTGAAACTCCATAGAATTACAGGAACTTTTGGATTTACGCGATACATATCTTTGAACAAGTTGGAGGCAAAAAGCTCCACTAAAACGCGGAATATGTCCTGGAATGCCAGTATAGTGCGTATTGAAAGGTACTTCAATATCGAAATGCACCTCCCCCCCAAGGTGTCACAATACAAGCAGAACTTCCTGTGGGGGGGGAGAAGAGAAGTTAATACGAAGGTATGGCTGGAAGAAATAAGAAGGGCCTTTATCGGTAATCGATGGGGACGGGAAGGTCTTGGCTTTACAAAAGATTTTGAAACAGCCTTGTGGGCTTGAAAAAAATTGTTTAATCAAACCCCAAGTGCAAAACGTGGGTGGTCTAGCAACAGGGCGGCCCAAAGGGGCACAGTAGGACGGAGAGGTCGTGATGTGGTTTGTGCTGTGGTCATCAGGGCAAAAAGTCTAGTGTTGGCCCACCAGCAGGTGAAACCACGTGGGGACCTCCGTAGTAAGAAAAAGAATAAAAAGGAAAAAGGAAACATAAACGCAAGTTGAGCAAAAAGGAGGGGGGAGGTCGCTGCTCATTTCCCTGATCACAAGTAGAGTGGGTGAACACCTCCTTTTACGCCAAATCTGGTCTGAGTAACTGTTTTGGTCATACATAACTTGTGATCACGAAAAGAGTGGGGACGAGGAGAACGCTCTATCTACAACAAAACGTAGAAAAGGGGAATTCGGAGGTACCGATCGCCTCGTGTCTGGGGTCTCTCAGTGGGGAGGGGGTCCAGGGGTAAGAAAATATCGTACAGCAGACGGGCTGGTCCTCCGGGATGTGTATCCCAAGCGAGTGACATCAATGGGGGGGATATCGGCGGTTGTACAGGTCCTGGTTGGGGCAGGTAACCTGAGGAAAAAAAAAAAATGGGGGAACCAGTCCTGGTGTGACAACAGAGGAAGCGCGTACGATTGGTGGAAGCCGAAGCCCAAGGTGGGCAGGGGAAACAAAGGCTGGACCACCGAAGGGAGCCGTGATGACTTCAGCAAGCAAACAATTGGCAAATTTTCACCAACATGAAGCAAATGTCTAAGGCCCATGGTAGACGAATCCCCCAGGCGGAACAAGTCGGGTGAAAGGGAGCTCAAGCCAGATTGTGGAAAGCGGGGATACACAAACAAAGGACGCCTTGTGAAGGGTCGGACACGTGCAGGGGCGGCGCGAGCGGCACAGGGGTGGTCTATTGGTCCAGAGGGGTCGGAGGTCCTGAATCCTGTATCCATGAGGAAGGAAAGGATCCGCGGTGGGGGTACGGTAGGGGGGTTCGGGGGGGTAAAGCGACGCGGAAATGTATCGTTTAAGACATGAGACGCTTCAAAAAAAAAAAACGAAAAGTCTAGTCATCAACCACTTCAAAAGGCTGAGGTCGGGAAGATGCGGGGGAAAAAAAAAAAATAGGGGGGGGAGAATCAAAACGCCATTACCCAAGGCCTTAATTCTGGGAGGGCAGACGGGACGCTTGTCTGCCAAGGTAACGAGCCCTGGAGCATTCAAAAAATTGTTGGGCTGGGTGGGTAAAGAGAAAGAAAGGCCGGTACAGCTCATAGCACCGGAATTTTTTCCGGGTCTGATAGAGTAAAAAACCCTAGGGGAGAAGGCCGGGGTCACCACATCGTATAAAGCCAAGGGGGCATTTCCAGAACACTCGTTTTGGGAAAAAAAAAAAATGGGGGGGGGGGCGCCGGACGGGGAAAATTTGGTGTGAGGACTGCAAATCTCATGACTAAACAAAAAGGTTTGGGGGGGCTTGGTTTTTGCGGCGTTTAGTCCGCGGGCAGGAACAGCAGGGGCTATTGGCGAATGAAAAAAACGTCAAGATAAAAAGAACCTAAAATCAGAGGCGCAGGGACAAAGACAAAAGACAGTTTCATAAGATCTTTTTGGGACTACCTATTCCAACAAGTGAGCCCAATAACGATTAAAATGACAAAAAAGAGCAAAAAACATCACTTGCTTCAACTTTTCATCAAGGACAAGGGGTGGTTGTAGACACGCGGGGGGGGGGGAACTTAAAACAGTTGAAAAATCATGGGGAGGGTAAAAAACCCGGCAGCTGCGACGCCGAAACGTCTGGAGACCATTTGAATTAATAAATATTGGAAGAAGAAAGTGCATGTTTTGGGACTAACCGAGGGAGGTACGACGGGAAAAAATGTAAACCCATTGAGGTCTAGTTATTTTTGAGGGAAAGGAAATTGGGGACATAATTCCACCAAGCCAAGAAGTAACCCCCGGGGGTCACTTAATAGAGAAATCATCTCAGGGACATCAGAGCTCAAAAACAAACAGGAACTTCGGCTTCACAAGGGGAAAAGCACGCTTTTCTGGAACAAACAGGGATGGGCGCCGAACGGATCTGGGGTCTCCGAAAAGGGGGGGGGGTGGGAAAATAAAGCGCATCATGGAGAGGTCAAACCACAATCGGGGGGGGGGAATCACAAAAGTGTCTGTTTTTCAGATGGAACAAACAACACCAAAAACTGAGGACTTAGGGTCTCAAACTGGCAAGTGGGTAAAGGAAAAAGATTTTCGGTGCCAACCCTGCGTTAACGAAACAGAAAACCTTGGTGTCGCTTCAGCGGGGAGGGCCTCGTCGGAAAAAGGGGGACTACGGTCTTGTCAGCAAATGTCACAACATATTTTGTGGCATAAAAACTTTCAAAAAAAACGGAGGAAAAAAAAAAAGGCCATAGCGAACGGAACAATTACCGACACAGGGAAGGGATCGCGCCAAGTCGTAACGGGCACGAAGGGACAAAAGGGGGCAATTTTGTCTCCCGCTCATCTGAGTGTTTACGGATTATATCTACGGGGGGCCTCAGGAGGGGGGGTCAGGGGCCTTGGCAAAAATTACCTGGGTGAAAAGAGGGGCCAAAACACCAAACAGGGGTGACGAGACACAACCAATGTGTACTGGGGGGGGGGGTTAAAAAGGGGGGGGGGCATGAAACAAACACCTCGGGCGCCCACAACAAGTGAAACGGGGGTACCTTGGCCATGTCTATAGAATTTGGGTAAAAAGTTTGGAAGGGGGGTTCTTTCACTGGTGAAACTGGGAACAAGGGGGGGTGTGGACACTGGTCGGAAGGTGGGGGCCTTCTTGGTCACTGTTTCCCTAGAACACGGTGGGGTACCGCTACGCCGCCCCCCTCAACCATGGGTGGAAAATATTAGGTCAATTATTGAGGGGGGAGCAATAAATATTGACTGGACGTCTATCAGCACATTGTTTTGAACTCGAAAAACTCGGTAATGGGAGGAAAACAGCCTTCATGGTCAGCGGACACAAAGGGAAGGGGAAAACGACAAGCAGAAAGAACATGAAAACTTGCGGACTGAAGAGCAACTTTGCCGGAAACGAAGCGAAAATGGTAGCGGGCCACGGCCAGAGATGGGGGGGGGTCAAAACGTCCTAAAAAAAAAAAAAGGAAGGGGGGTTTATCAGAAGTCCAGACAAGGATGAGCGGACACCACGGCAAATCGGCGAAAAAAAAGAAACTGAGCTGGGTGCAGGAAACATATTTGGGGAAAGAGGGGGGCAAACCAGGTCGGAAAAAATGCTGGGACAAGGGGCCAAGGGGACACGCAATCAGGACGGGCCCCCGCCCCGACGGGGTCCTTCAAACAGACACCTGCAAAAAATCAAAACCCTTTTTGACAAAGCCCGAATAGGCAAGCAAGTAGGGTGAAAAAAGCAAAATTTTCCTAAGGTGGACGCACAGGGTTGGCACCTGCATCTAAGCCACAGGGGAGGGAGTGGGAAGAAAAAAAAAACCGATTGTGCCAGGTAACGGGCCATAGGACGGGGAAAGGCGCATCCGGGGGCATCGGGAAAGAGCGAGGGGGAACGCAATAACAAAAAGGCGGACCGGACATCGATATCGGGATGTAAATCTCAAGACGAAAAAACACAAAGAAGGGAGGAAATGATCAACGACCTGGGAAAAAAAGAAGCAGGGGGAGAAAAAGAAAAACAATTGTACTTTATACAGAAAAAAACTGCTATCCGCAAGGGTGGCCACAAAAAAGTATCAACAGCACTGCGGTGGATCAAAAGGACAAAGCCTACAGAAGATAATGGGGGTATCAGCGTTTGAAAAGGGGAAAAAAGGTGGGTTAGTGACATCTTATATAGGAAAATTGCAATGAAACTGGGGGGAAAGAGAAAGGAGGCCCATGGTCGGGAAGAAAAAAAGCCCTATGCAAGCCTGGGGCGAAACGAAGCTGTGGGGTAATCCTTGGCCGGGGGGGGGGACAAAATTAGTCTTCTGACAATGCGGCCAAGAAAAAAAGACAAGGCAAGGTCAGAAGGGAGCCCGCATGCTCAAAGGAAATAAAAGCCAAAAAATGAAGAGCCAGTATTGTCGTTGGGTGCAAGGTTCTTAACGCGAAAAAACCCTAAATGAGGTTGTCTGGAACTGGAGAAAACCGCAATAACCCGGCGGAAGTTGGACAAATTCTAAAAGGGGGAACGTTCCTCAGGGAAAACCGGAAAGGGAACTTGGCACAGACACCGGGGGCGCGTAAGCTCAGCAAGGACAGGATCGCTGGTTACGGTTAAAAGAGTGGTGTTTGCAAAACAGTTAAACTGAAAGGAGCACTACTCAACCCCGCGGGGTTGACAAGCAGCAAAAAATTCGAAACTGCCAAAGAGGCAAGACAAAAGAAAAAGGTGAAGGGGTTGTGGATCAAACGCAATAGGAAATCCAACCCAGAAAGGGGGGCGCCAGGGGACTCCAGCTTTAAAAAAACATAGCCCATGAAAATTCAAACCATGAGGGGCAGCAAAAAGGGCTAGACCAACAAGTTCAAAAGGAAAAGACTAATCCATCAACCAAGAAGCAAAACGAAGCAAAGGGAACAGTCAGTAAAAAAAGGCATTGAGGTGGGACTGGAAATTCACTGATGGAAAAAGGGGGGGGATGTGCAAGAACGGGAGTGATGGTTCCGGGCAAAAAACTTAAATAAGCATGAGAAAGCCGAAAAAAATGGGGGGGGGTGGGATCATGTGGCGGCGTTTGGGACAACAGGCAGCGCCAAAAAATCCCGAAAAGTGGGGACGACCTAACAAACCATTGGGAAAGGAGGACGGACTCATTAGGAAAAAAAAAAATGAAAGGGGACGGTCCATTGAATCAGAAGGGTGGACTCCTCAAAAAATGAAAACAACTTCGAAAAAACTAACCAATTCTGGGAAACAAAAAAGGGAAACAAAAAAGGGGTCCGCGAGAGGCCTTGGGACTTACAAGAAATGAAAAAACCTATTCAGACCTTAACAAGAACTTCTCCGGGGACTCATGTGTCGTTGGAACGTCAGCAGGTCCTGGAAACGAAAGGAAAACACCAGTTGTGACGGTGAACTAGGTTTCCCGGCACGGAGCGAAATTGTTCGGAAATAAAAACAGTGGAGTAACGAACGGCGGCAGCTGGGGGGGATTCAGACCGGGACCAACCAAGGGAGGGTCAAAAAACGGGATAGGGTTGAGCTATGTTGGGTTTGCAATCATGATTTGCCCTTAATGCAACTTTTTCTGTCAAAACCCAACCGGCCCTCAAAAAAAGAAGTCTTTATCCCACATCAGTGGTCACAGCCTGTAAACTCAGTCAGGCGGCGCACAAGGAAAGATCTCTCAATACTAACTCCCAAACAAAGGGAAGATGTAAAATAAAGAAATATTATGGTTTCAAAACTATTGCTCTCAAGACTTGCGGGGCCTCGCTTGAGGTGTGGGGGAAGGGATCTTCAATAAAAAATTCCACACATAAGTGGATCTGACCATATTAAACATCTGGTTTGCAGTCTTAAAACACACCAAAGAAGAAGGGGCGTATTTCTCCAAAAAGCAAATTTTCAAAAAAAAAAGAGATCGAGATGGCATGCTAGTCAAGGAACGGGACGGTGTGGCGAGGCAGGACAATCTGGGCTCCATTCACTTAAAAAAGGGGGAAGAACAAGAATGTCTTTGTTGAACCCCCATAATCAAGGCAAGATTGGCACAGGTAACTGGGGGGGGTCACATGAGAAGCAAAAAGGCGGAACGGCAGTTGACAATGCCATGAAAAAAGGGGGGGCTGGCCCCGGGCCAAAAGACCCAGGAAAATGAAGGCTGGGTAGGAAAAGCGTCCCAGGTACGAGTGTTTAGGGGGAACGTATAGGGAGGCAAAAAAAACCCTCATCCGGAGGTGGACACGTGGACAAATGCAAAAGCCACAAAGAGATCGAGACCGCAGGATATGACCTTTTAGAAAAGGGAAAAAAGAGGAACCTCCTGTCTTCAACACCCCAGACAGGCAAGGGGGCCACTTGGCGCGATAATTTGAAATGCTCTGGGAGAGAGAGTAACTGGTGAATAATTTTGTCAAGGGGGGGCCACTGCAATCGAATGTTGGCCGAGTATGGAGGCGTACCAACTTGACGAGGGGGACTCTAAACACCTCCCCTGTGTAGTTGGGGGTCATGATGGTAAGGGAACGAAATGATGGGCCATTGGTGAGGGGCATTTTCCGAAGGGGGGGGGGGGGGGTTTGATGTCAACTCACCGGCGGAGGGAGATGTGAGCCATTGTCAAGCTGCCCACCAAACGAAAAAAACCGGAATCCAGGGTTGGGAAAAAAACTTCCTTGCCATGAAAGCAGATGGATTTCGCGAGAAGAGAAAAGTCGCGAAACACCGCAAGGAACTGGGTCACCGAACCACTTAAAAAACCAGCTAGATCCACAAAAAGATTCCGTGTCCGTGAAGCCCAAGACAATACGGCCGCTGGAAAAAGGAAGGGATCATATGGTCGAAAAGGTGAGCTGTCGGCAAGGGGGGGGAAAAGGGGCCCTGGGTCTTTTCGGAAGGGGGCAGTAGACGACGAAACGGGCCGCCCGGGCCTTGGAAACCTTCGGTGGGAAAGAAAAAGGAAAAGAAAACCCAGAAGGGGGGGAGGCGGGTAACAGGGAAGGATTGGTAAGGTTTGTTCCAAGGGGGAAAGATGAATGGAAAGACGAAGGTAAAAAATAAAAAACAACAGTTACCTCAGGGGGTCTCTGACGCGGCAAATCTTGGTGATTCCGACTCCAGCCGTAATTGGCACTCCAGCTTTTTACTACCATGAAAGAACTTGTGGGGATCGGAAATAAACACGATCCATGAGGGGAAGAGTCCGAACAACTGAGGAGAAAGGAGAACACATGGGAAAAGCTGGTCGGCAGAAGTTTTTCGGGTTATTCAGAACAATATAATAAAAACATGGCGGCCCAACGAAGGAGTGAAACGGACCTACCAATCGCAAGACGCAATGCAGCATCATGGGGGGGGGGGTGAAGGTGAAAAACGGTGGCATGACCTGTTATTGTCAGCGTTCAAGACCCGGTCGGGGAAAAGTCCCGGGGGGGCCGTATGAATGCCTAATTGTCGGGGAACACCAAGAAAAAAACACCAGGATGCAGCCACTGGGAAAGAGACCCAGGTGACGGGGGGCACGGATACAATGATGAAGCCCAACCGAAGTGTGGTTCCCAAAAAAAAAAGGGAGGAGAAAAATTGTGAAGAACGCGCCATATGATAGCCCCGATTCCCAGAGGAATTGTGAAGGTGGGGGAAAACCGATGGAGAATGAAGAACAAACACCAGATATTGGTCCAGGTGAAAACCCGGGGGGGGGGGAGGACTGTACCGGTGAGGCGGCCTGGGGGAACCCGAAACCCGGACCAATGTCCACCCAAGCCGACAATTTACCCATCAGAAAGATGACGCTTGTTGGGGCAGTCATGGGTGGTAGGGGGGGGGACAGAAAAGACGTCCATCTTACGAAGCTAGGGCAAAAGCAACCAAAAATTCTGGGAACGACTATTCGAAAGGGGGGGAAGGCAAAATGCAAAGATATTTCGTCCAAAAAAAAAAAAAAACGAAAGGAAATTTAAACCCATCATCCACAACAAGGGACACGCAGGGGAGGGCCTTAAAAAAGGACAGAACTGTTCACAACAGGCATAACGAGGAAACGGCGGTTGTTTTGAACGCGCAGCAGGACAAAGACGATTACCAAAAAAGGCAAAGTTTAATCGAAGCAGATCACCAGAACGCCCCGGAAATGCAAAAAAAATTCAAAGTATGCGCCAATGGAGGGGAAAAATGTTCATCAAAAAAAGGAAACACCAGTTCCAAGGGAGCCCCCGGGTGAGGGTCTTGACCTAAGGAAATCATGAAAAAAAAAAAAAAACGCCACACTGGCTTGGGGGAATCTCGGGGTTAAAACGTTGGGGCCTCGGGTGACAGCACCAACAGCCCTAGCAGTAAGCGCCGAAAAAGAGGGATTAACAAAAACTCAGAAAGAGAGCTGGGCAGGGACGAATAACGGGAAGGTCGCTGGGTTCAAAGGGGACACACCGGAGAGAAAAACAAAATCGCCAGTTCAGGGAAAAAAATTCCGTGGAAACAGACTGGGTATTTCCAGGGAAACAGCAAATGGAAGGATGGTCCAACAGAGAGCATGTACCTTAAAAAGAGACCAGTGAGTGTTACAATCATTTTTGGGGGACCTAAATCGCACAAACGGATCGCTGAAAGGGGGGAGGTGCGTGGTGGAGGGTAACAACACAGGGAAAGGTTCTTTACCCAGGTAAACTGCCTAATCGATGGTTAAAAATTTGGGTCACTGGGGGGGGATGAACACACTGCCTTTGAAAGAAAACAACGAGGTTGTGGGTGAACCGCCCTGGGAAACCAAAGGGAACATCCCTTTGTTCACCGAGGGTGGGGAAAAGCACAATGGGGTGTTTGCATTTGGAAAAAACCAGCCCCCTGCCAAAAGGAGCTCCAGAAGGACATTTTTCACGCACGAACGAAACCAAACTCTCCAGTGAAGAGAAAGCTTCAAGTAGGAGAGTGAAAAATAATGGTGGAAGGGCCACTTCGTTACTGTTCAAACCAGGGGAAGTTTCTTTTATTTCTCTTTCTGGGTTAGGGACCATGACATGGAAAACCCAATACGGTTTTAGAAAAAAAAGGATTCCTTTACATGAAATCAAAAAGCTTTCCTAAAACGCGTAAGGGTCGAAAAACTGCACAAATTTCAGGGAACCATGACCTATGACGTGTAGGCAGAAACACCACGTACTAGTGTGTTTGTGCATCGGTTTCCAGCGGAAGTTGCCGCCGTTTTCGAACAGGGGAATTGAGGGAACACGAGCCGTGCGTGGGAAAAAAAAATGAACATCTCGCTGTGGGGGAAAGCGTAATAAAGCCGAGGGGGGGGAGACGGCATTGGGGTGGCAAAAAAAGACTGGGATTCTGTGGGGAGGGGCGTCCGTTGGGCATAAAAAAATCGGGGGGGGAAAAAAAGAGAGATGAAATGGGGGCGGCGAGAACGGGTCCCATGAGGGGGGGAGTGGGGGGACATATTATACAAGCTCCGCAAGAAACGGTAGAGCAAAGATGAACAACGCGCAACAAAGAACAAAACCTGTCATGGATAACTTGGGGGGAAAGGGAAATGAAAAAATCAAAAACGGGGCTGCAAAAAGAAAAACTTGGGTAATGGTCGCAAAAACATTGGAGGGGGGAAGGGAACTGAAGGGAACAGGGCACTGGCGTTTTGCGATGTAGATGTTCAATTGAAGTGTTATCTATTGGAAAAGTGCTTCGCGGGGAAGGGGCCCTCTGTTATGGCTTACAAACTGGAACGCCAGAAGAAAAGTCCACCACCTCAGTTGGAGATTTATTGAATTGAGTTGGGTTCAAAAAAAAAAAGAGGACTTGCCCGCCTTGTG
>Ga0179591_1378550_pt1 | contig 15786 bp, 19 predicted proteins | sample CZOMad2_1_08_16f_FD_182891 | JGI IMG/M metagenome (GOLD analysis project Ga0179591, IMG submission 182891) | Vadose zone soil fungal communities from Angelo Coast Range Reserve, California, USA - CZOMad2_1_08_16fungal (PacBio error correction) | ecosystem: Environmental > Terrestrial > Soil >...
TCATACCTTATTCAGAAAGGATAGGAAACTGTGACAGTGTGGGTGCGCTAAGGTCGGTGTGCGGGATTCTTTGGACAAGATTGCCACCAACTACGCCTCTTTAGTTTGATAGTTTATTCGCGCGACTGTGCAAGGGAGATGAGTGGCTTTGTTGTGGGTCATTTTTTCCTATTGGACACCCACTTTCTTTTTTTTTTGTGAATTTGTTTTCCCCCATGATTAAGTCGAGGTTTTTGTGGGGGGTTGGTTCTGAACGCCGGCTGACCTTCCCGTTCAGCCAATCTCCTTGTTGTCCCTCTAAAAATGTGAAGCAAAGAAAGGGCTGGGGAAAAGACTAAACGTTTTTTTGTCCGGCCCCCGTCACCCCTTGGTTTCAAAAGTCAAGTTCGATGGTCAATTGGGACGTGGGTGTGGGTTGGGGTTGTCCCTAGGTGTTTTTTATTAACGATGAAAGTGGAAAAGGGAAAAACAGTCTGGGTTGGCCGTAAAATGGTAGTGTAAGAAGAAAAGGGGCAAAAAAAGTTCGCAATCACTTAAAGTCAAAACCTGTGGATCTCAGTGGCCAGGTTTGGTTGTTTGTAAAGTTTAGAACAGCCGGGACTCGAAAAACCTCATATCCAAAAGCCAAGACCGCCGCTGGGAGCCTGGGTTTTGGGCAAGCAGGGGGGTGAGGGGTTCCTTGTTTGGTTTAACAGTGCCTGAATGGGTGTGTGGAAGGCCGACAGCCCGGATTGGAATGGGGAACGAGGGTTCTCCTCAAGTATACTTTTCAGGCTGTCGCCTAATGATACTTGGGCCATTGGAATTTTGTTTGTGTGGGGGCCCTAATCGGTTTTTGGGACCGGGGGGAGACCCTTGTTTGTTCGACTATGAAAGTTCTTTATGCCCGCTAGAGGAACGAGAATAACTCGTAAATTTTTTTTTTTCATGTGCCCTGTTCTCCTTATATGAGTGGGTAATGTTTGTGTTTTTTTCGTAAGTATTGGTTCCTTTTGGTTTGGTTTTGGTTGGGGGAAGTCACGCTATGAGGAAAAGCTGGGTCCCCTCGAGGAGCTGTAAAGAAGGATAAAGAAGCAAGAGGCCTTCCCTTGTTTGAATGCAAAAAAGGTTGTTTTGACAAAAATGGTTGGAAAGGTTGAGGGAGCGCCTCAAAAGGCAGGAAGCGGAAAGGTGGGGTGGGAGGAAGGGGGACAACTGGATGTCGCGAGAAATGTGTTGGGTTCGAAGCTGAAAAAAACAGTGGGGGGGGTGGTTGGCCTCGTCACAGGGCTGGAATACCAAATTACCAGGAAGAACGAAGATGTGGTTGGCTCATCTTAATATGGTTGGTTTGGTTTGCCACCAAAGGACCATCTTTTTGACACACGTCCGGGACTTGTTTCCCCACGTAGGTGTAACAACTAATTCCATTAAGACCTAGGAGAGAAGATATATGGACCGACCCAAAATGTTCGTTGTTTACCAAATCGCGCGTGGGAAAAGGAAGTCTGGGGAAAATAAGTTTTCGGAATGCATGGACTTGACCTCCTGTCTCTGCAGAAAACCGGGTTGGTCCTGGTACCCCAGCGGAAGAAATTTTTCACTTACAGTGAAAATTTTTGTTTGTCGATTTGGTGTAACGACTTGTTCGGGTGTTCCCCCTTTTACGGGGGGTATTAGATAAGGGAATGGGGCTGCATGGTTACGTGTAATTTACCTTGTAGGCCTCGGAAGGAAACGAATTGGCCACATAGGGAAAATGGGATCCAGCGGGAGAAAAGTACGTGAGAAAAACCTTACATTGTGTGTTTGTGGCGAACACACACGTGGGGGTGTAACCGATGGGGGTGGTAAAAGGGTATTCGGTTTCCATATGAAAAGAGGAGTATGCTCCGGGTTAAGGGGCCATGGAATTGACTACGGTTTTTTTACAGAAGTGGGTTTTTGAGAAGATATTTGGTGCGCCGACGTTTATATATTAAATACAATTTTTGAAAAGTTTGGGGTCGACAGGGATTGGCCGGTGGCCAAAGCCCTCTCAAGGAGTCTCCAAATTTCCGTAAATTAAAATGAGTGTGAGGAGGGTGCGAAGGGTGGGGTCATGGTTTGGTGTGGTGTGGGGGGGGGTGTTGGAGGTCAAGCCTAGGGCGTGAACAGCAAACATGGTGGGAGAGCAGGGGGAGGACTTTGGTGTTGTGGTTGGGTTTTTTTTTTGGTGTTGGTCCCTTGCCGTCAGGGGGGGGCGGGGGCCGTCAACAGGTGTATTTGTGTGGTGTACGGGGTTTAGGAATTAGTCAAGGAAGGGGGAACGGGAAGGACAGGGGGGCCCCGGGAAAAATGCGTCTCCCTAAAGCGTGACAGAATGGATAAATAGGAATCCGGAGGTCCCCCCAACGCACCCCGGGGACCGTGAGGGGCGTGTGGGGGTGGGGGTACTCTTGTATGTGTAAGAAACCACACAGTGTGGCGCTCACGTGGTTTCCCGAAACCTCACGTTCCTTGTTTGGTTGTTGTGTGTCGTGTGTTTTTTGGGGAACGGTGGGGGGGGTGTGTGGTTAGGCTTGGAAAACGGAGATTGAGGTGCTAACTTGTCTGTCGCTAGTGTGGGCGTCCAAGTGCTCACGTTGTTTTTGGAAAGTTTTTCCCAAGAAGCAAAAGGCCCTTTTTTTTTGAGCGTTTGGTGTTTAATGTTAAGTCTTGTGTGTTTGTGGTGGGTCAAGGAGATAGGGGCGCCAGCCGTCAGAAAAGTGAAAGGTACTAAAAGTGGGGTTCAAATATCCCCTTTGGTTGCACAAAAAAGAAAGGAGGAAGGATAATGGGGGTTGTGTGTGCCTGTCCCTGTGATGGTTTTTTTCAGGGGGCAGTGTCCCAGAGAACCAGGTCATGACTAAAGCATAGGTTGGTTTCGGTCGTATCCCAAACGGTTCTCCACCCGCCCGAACCTGGCCTGGATCAATCGTAACTGGGTCTCCGTTGTTTCCCAAGCGGGTGGGCCTCATGTTGGGGGGGCAAAACCATTGTAAGAGACGAAGTGGGGTTGAGCAAGGAGAAACTTTTTTTTGGAGACAGGCCTTTAAACGGTCGTCACTACAATTAGCAAAAACTGGTGGTTGTGAACATGAACTAGGTTCATCCCCAGGTGTAGAAAAAATGTGGGCCCCGGGAACAAGAAGTAAATCCTTTGGTGTGGGGTGTATTGTTTTGGGGGGTGCGACGGGGTGGAGAAAGACGGGGCAACCTCCCCACGAAAAACCCGAAAAAAAAAGGGTCAGGAAGAGAGTGAAGTCTATAGATAGAAGTGGAACGGGGCGTATGGCAAGCTGGCCATGACCTCACAATGAACTTGGGACGGGGCATATGTGGGGCCAAGTGTGGGTTTGTTGTGTGTTGGGTTTGTTTTTTGGTGTGTTGTTCGAAAAAATTCTATTTTAAGAATAGATGGTAATGTTGTTGGTTTGTACTTTCAATTGTGGTTGGGTTTCTGTTGGGTAATTTGTTCGAGATGCCGGATGCTGCTTAGTTTGGAATTGACAAGATCCTGGGGGGGGGGAGGATAGCCAGAAGGTAGAGGAACATTAAGATGTAGTGGTCAGCCAACGTGTTTGTTTTTTGGTGGTGGGGACCTTTGGGGGCAGGGTGCCCATGCAGGTTGGTCCACTGTTTAGCGAACCGCTTCCTTTGTCTCAGTGGGGGGGAAAGTAGTGGCGAGCAAAAGTGTCACGCAGGGGGGAAACCTGGGGTCCCCCCATCCCCCATGGGTTGGGATGGGGGTGGTGGGTAGTTTTTTGATCAGGGGATCCGCGTGGGGGGGCCCCCACATCCCCCCCCCCAGTTTTAGAAGGCAGATCCGTACGGGTGCTACGAGGGGAACCTAAAAATCCCTCGCGCACTGCCGTTGGGCAAGGGTGTTCGGGGGGGACATGTGCGGGCGTGTCCAGGTGTGTGTGTTGTGCCCCGCCAAAAAGGGTTGTGGGGAGGAAGAGCAACACTCGGAGGTGATGTGGGTTTGAAAAAAAATCCGGAAACCCCCCCCTTTGAATGTGGTCCACGAAGTATCGTCAAAACAACCAGGGTCTGGCCCCAATAGTGAAAGCGTCGGGGGGGAAACAGCTGGTAATGAGACTTTAGCTCGGCTCTCGGGGAGGGAGAAACGGCACGGTTTGTGTGCACGTGGCGGGCCCTAAGTTCAACGTTTGGGTACAAAAGGTGTGGTGTTTCGTTGTTGGGGGTGTGTTGTTGGAACAGGAGGGGGTGTTTGTTCTGGTCGATAGGGTGTTGAAAGAAGTGAAGCGCTGTGGTACGGGAGTCCGAACTTCAAGGAAAAGGCGGGGTCCCATTATAACCGATAATCCGGGATTGCGTGGGTTCAAAAACTCAAGTTTGGGGTGTCGACCGAGGCAGAGGACGGGGGAAATATCACCGAAACCTCATCAGTGAAGTGTGTGTTTGTACCCTGTTGCAAAGACTTTTGGAATTGGTGTGTTCGGGTGGGGGGGGGGATTTAAAGCAACGCTTTCCCAAACCAGAAACTTGTACGGGAATATCATGAGGAGAGGTGCGAATTCAGGTAGCAGCAGTGGGGTTGCCCCTTTGACACAAGAAAACGAAGGATTTTATGACAGTTACACCAAGAGACTCGTGGGAAAAGAAAAGAGAACTATTGAAACGTCAAGTACGCCGGGGATTGGGGGTGAAGTTGGAAAATTGTGTTATTGCGTGCGTTAATTGGGGGTGGGGGGGGGCATATCAAAAAGAATGGACGCAATGCAGATGGGTTTTGGACATCTGGGTCGAACGTAGAAGGGTTCTTGTTAGCCCGTGTGTGGCGGGCAGCTCAATTTGTCAAAAGTTCTGGTTAAAGCAGGTTTAGGCCTAATAGTAGTTTTTTTGGCCGGGTACTCTAAGTGGCCCAACAAAGTTTGGTCCCCAGACCGGGGAAGAATTGGGAAATAGATCTTTTTGCCGAAATATTTTAGAGGGAGAATATAACTTTTTGTGTTTGGGATGATAATTTCGCACCTTGCGTTTCAAAATTTGTCTGATTAGGCTCCAGTCAGAAGTCTTCCGCGACCGTGAACACCCAAAAAGTTTCTTAGGGAAAAATTTTATGGTGTTTTGTTCCCTGTCTCCCCTTGGTTATTTCCAGGGTGTCTGTTGCCCCCCGATGTGAGGGGAATGGTTGTTGTGTGGTGGAAAACCAAAAGCCGCAGATGCTGGCCTTGAAAGGCGGTGGTTGCGAGGGTCTCCGCGTCGCGCAAGAAACGGGGGGACGTGGAGAGATGGGGTACCGTGTTTGTTTTCGTCAAACGAAAATCTGAACGAATTTCCCCACTGGGGTCACGGTAAGAATACTGTTTGGAATCGGGAAGGTTGGGGGAAAAACGCCATAGTCAGGCGAAGTATTGAGCTAATGAAAAAAAACTTAATAAAGGAAAAGAGTGCGGTTTGTAGGGAGCCAAAACTTGTCCGTGCGGATAAAGTGTGGGTCGACGTGGTACGGATTTAAGGGGGGCATTCAGGCACCGTCGGAAACAGGACAAAGATTGTTTAAGCACGGTATTTGCCCCACTTGTGTAAGAGAACGGGAAGTGGAGTTTAAGGAGAAGAGTGGAGAGGTGGGGGGGGAACGTTCAAGCCCGGATTGGTAGTGGTGCCAGAAGTCAAAAAGGCAGGAAGAAAAAGGGCGGAGGAGCGCCCCAGAATTTTTGACCGGGTTGGGTAAAGGTGGAAAGGGGTGGGGGTTGTTGGTCATGGGTACACGGGGTCACCCGGCACCCCCAAGTGAGTTTTAAAGGTTGGACCGAATGGGGACTAAAGGAGTTGTTCAACAACTCCCTACAGAGTTGGAAAAAAGGTGAACCTGGGGGGGGGGGGAACCCCGCGCTCGAAGAACCCGTTGTCGCTGGGTTAAAGCAGAGAGAAAAATAAAAGGGGGCGTTATGGGTGGAGAAAGAGAGGGGCCCCCAGCAAGACTAAAAGGGGATCCACGCCCCCGACTCCCTCATAGAACAGAATCGAGGAGTGTTCCCAACGAAGAAACGTATCGACTCCGGGGGGTGCACCCCAGCTACATTTGCCGTCATTTGTCCACCCTTTGTGGGAATTGTGGTAGAGGGGGGGGAAGCGAGGGTTTGGGGGGCCCCGTGCCCCTACGACGTGGGCCCCACCCCAGGGTGTTGGTCAGGGACGCAGGGTCTTTACTGGAGGTTGCCTTGGGGGGGGGAAAGACCTGGGGGTGTTTTGCCCCCGCTTTCCCCCGTAGGGTGTTTGTTGTTTTTGAACTAGTGAGAGGAACACCAGCAATGGGAAGTGGCTGGTTTCGGAAAACGGGTCACCATTGTTTTGTTCCAGGGTTTGACCTTGCCCGGTGTAACAGGCGTGACCAAAAACAGAGTAAACATCAGCCGGCCTATCCCGAAAAACTGTCGGTGAAAAATAAAAATGGTAGCCGTAGTGGGGGTACGTCGGAGTTGTGCTCTGCAGCTGTTCCTGCTGCGCGTTGGTGTAAGTTCCTTTGTCAAAGGGAAGGTGTGGGGGTCGGGCAAAACTGGACTGTGCCAGTTCGGGGGGGAAAACGTAAGGGGAGGACCATGGGAGGGGTCAGGGGTCGAATGCGGTGCGGAAAAGGAGGGGACGACACTTCTCAGGCCCGCGGCTTTTTGGCAATCAAGGGGAGTAGCCGGGGGAAGGACGTGACGGGTTAGTCAAGCTCCGTTTGAAAGGTGTGGGTCACAGTTGGGGGGTACTGAGATGTTCTCCCGGGGATATTGCCCGGAGGGGTGTCCTCGATGCAAGGGCAGGGGGAACAATTGGTTTGTCAAACGAAAAAGGGAGGGTGCGCGTCTTTCTCTGTTCTGAATCAAAAAGGACAATAGAAAAAAGTGAGCTCGGAAGACTTGGGTGTGGGGGGATGGTGAATCGACTGAGGGTGGGTCTGTCTTGTAAGGGGGGGGTGGGTGGGGGGGGGGGGGGGGGGGTGAAAAAACGGGGCCAGAGAGCCAGACAGGCCACGATCGCGGAAAAGTTGAAAACACTTGGCAGCAAAAAACACCGGGGAACCGTTTTTGTTTTGTACGCGTCCAGCGTATAAGTTTGTCGGGGGTCGAACCTTGCCAAAAACTGATATTTACCCGGATCGTGGTGTACAACTCACGAAAGCACGTGAAAATGAGTTAATCGTGGCAGGGAGAACCACGAGAGGACTTTCCACCAAAGGCCTCCCCGATGGATAGTGTTTGGGCCCCGGTGGTGTGGTGTGGGAAGGGAGGTGGGACAGTGAAGGGGAAAAATCACAAAGCGAAAACGGGGGCCCACAAAGAATCGGGCAGGTAAAACGGCGCAGGCAGTGGTGTCCCCCTCGAAACTTCCGGGGGGGGGGGGTACGCCAACTTCGTGGTGCATGTCAGGAAGGAGCGGCTGTGGGAGGTGGGGCTGTCGCCCAACCCATCGTAAAAGTGAAATGTTTACGGCCCATGGAACACGTCCAAAGAGTATGGGGGGGGAAAACTCCCGGGGCAGGTGTACCAGCAATGTGGTGGGAGCTGCCTCTGGTGGGGTTTAGCCCTTTTGGGTCCCGGGGAAATGGGGCGCCAAAAGGATTGTGTTCGTGAAGCACCTCGGGCGCCCATGCGTGGTGGGAAACATCCTAAAAAAAAAAAGAACAAAAGGGGGGGGGGGGCCAGGGGCCAACGTAATGGGGGTCCCGTGCAGAAGATGAAGAAAAGGCCCGCCTGTACCGGGGGACAGTCTGGCTTGTGGTTGGTTTTCTTGGGGGGTGGGGGGGTGTGTGAAGGAGTCCCTGGCGGTTCGAAAGTTGGCAGGAATCTGTTCGGGGGAGTTGGAGACCAGCCCCTGGTTTTGGCACCTTGGTGGGAGACGATGGCGAGATTTTTTGGGTTTTCAACCCCCACTGTTTTCTCGTTACAAGTGGGGGTGTCGAAGGGGGGTTTTTGGCAATAAGGGTGGGTCGTCCTAAACGTACGCAGGGGGTAACTGACCTGGGAGTTAAATTGCGAATTTAAGGGTGCCCCTATGGGCCGCGTTCTTTTTGCTCGGGTGAATTACTGTGGGGGTTTGTCTGGGGTAGCAAAAAGACGTCGAACACACTGGGGGTGGTTGGCAACAAATGCAAACCTCGCCCCAGAAGGTCCTTTCTATCACGGGTGGGGTCCCACGGAGACAAATGTGGCCTGCCTCCCTCCAGGTGTTGTGTGGTTTTGTGGGCCTTTCCTTTGTTTTCCTTACTCTGGTCCATGGTGGAGGGGCAGTCCGTCGGTTTCCCCCCCCGGTGTTTTCATTGTTGGACCCGTGCCTCCCCAGGAGACAAATCTGGGGGGACGCCTAGATACAGGGGTGGTGGTGGGTGGTGCCCCCCCCCGACCATGGGAGGAAAAAACTGGGGGGGGAGGGTGGAGGCAAACAAACTCTTCCAGTGGAACAACACTTCTAACAATTTTCGAAGCCGGGTGGAATCCGGTCAGAAATAACAGCCCATTTGGTTGGGTGGGAGTGGAACAGATAAAATCCTTGAAGGTACCCATTTGTTGGGGGTGGGGGCGTCACAACCATGTCTCTGGCGAGTTAAATTTTGGTTTTGTGGTGTTGTTACTTTGTAACTTGGTGGGTCTTTTTCAAAGTGAATGGGTGGACGGGGTCAAAACGGATGGTGTGTCCACGCGTTGGGGGGTTGAGTCGTTAATCAAGAAGAACGTGGGGGGAGTCAACAAGGGGAGAGGGACCCGGTGGGTGGGGCGGGTCTGTTGGCAAGCAGGACCCTAGAGTATCGGGCAGGGTTGCGGTGAGTTAACAAACACAGGGGTAAGTTAAAAAGGGTAATGTCAGGGAATATCACCATCTACGCGGGCCCGCCAAGAATGGGAGTTGTCTTTGGGGGACCCTCAGGGAAGCCCTCCAGGGAGAGAAAATCAGCGATTGCAACAGGGGAAACTTTGGCTTCGACTGTAACTCCCCCGGCCAGAACAAAAAAAGAACGGGGCCCAGCCTTGTCCCAAGATCCCAAGGAGCAAGGGTGCCACGGGATTAACTCTGCCGAACCACCGTAACTGTGGAGGTGCGGTTTTGGGGGTGCGTAACCACTAAGCCGGGTGAAAGGGGGTTGGGTTGGGGGGTTTGTTGGGGGGCATAAGGGGGGAAAGGGGGTGTTGGATGTCGACCCCGAAAGGGGGGTGACCCAGTGACCCCCGCCCACATTTACAGTCAGAATCTGAAAAGGGGGGGGGACAGCGGGGGGAGGGGGGGAGGTTGGGGGGTATGTAAAGCGAAGTTGGGAACGGAAGCAAACCCGGCTGGTGGTATGTACTGGGGAAGTCCCGGACCGAGGAGGGGAGACAGGACTCGGGCTAGGGTGGTCTACAATCTGCGCCCCTGAATCAATCAGGAAGTACATGGTGGAAACGGAAGAGTGCCAGTACAACGGCCCCTAGGTAGCGCTGGGACTTCCCCCGCTCTCCGGTTAAAAAGGCCATATTGGAAAGCTTTGGTTTGGGCGCTCTAACAGTAATGGCTTCTTTTTGTGTTGAAAAACGAAGAGAAATTGTGGTGGACAGTCCCCCCCGGAAGGTCCGATCTTAGTTAGACCCGTATGCGTTGTTGGGGGACAAACCTTTTACCCTCTCATGGGAGCAAGGGTGGGGGTTGGGGTGAGGGGCAAAGACAAGCTTGGGTTGAAGTTCCCATTTAAGTCTCAAAGGGTCCCAAGGGACAAGGGGGGGGTTTTTTGATAGACCCGCCGGCGGTGAGAGCCACCGCCAAAAGTGGTGGGGGGGGTGGTGGTTTTTTCCAGGTATAAAAGAAAATGAAATGCCGGGTCGCGCACTCCTCGGTCAATTTGGTGGGTTTCTCTCCGTTCCGCACCGGAGTAAGCAGTGGTGTGTGTGGCCGAATAGAAAGGGCATCAATGAGGTCCCCCTGGGTCTACCCACCGGCACCAGTAAAACTGTTGTAAAAATCACTGGGGGGGGTGGGGGTGTTGACCCAAACCTAATAAGTCCGGTTTTTCCGTCGGAAGTTAGAAAAACGGAAGGGTGGGGAATCCCTGAACCGGTTGTTTTGCGGTGGTGTGTGGAACGGCAAGAGGTGTGTTACCTAATCCGATAAAAATTCTCAGGGAGGAGGGATAAAGCAGCGGCGGGGGGGTGTGGTGTTCGAAAGTCACGAACGCGCATTTCATTTGTCTTCCCGGGGGGGGTGGGGACAACTGTAGCCCCCCCTCTGGGTAGTGAGTTACCCCCGTTGTGCCTTTTGGGGTAGAAAAGTAAAAAACAGAAAGTGAAGGTGGTAGGTAGACTTGTCGAAAAGTTTGCGCGCAAAAGATTATTGGTCTGTAAAGAATAAAGTGCCCAGGGGGGTAATGTGGACCCCGGGGTTGGGCCCCCAAGTGGTGATGCCCCGGTAAGCGTATTACCTGGCTGGTGCCGCAAGGGGGCCCAACAGGGAAGACAGGGGGGAAAATTGGAACGGGGGGAGGGGGGACGGTTGGGTGGGGGGCACGTGTTTTTGTGTCGGAGGGGGTGCACTGCGTTCCCCGGTTTTCCCTAGGGGGGGTTGTGTGTGTGGGGGGCAAGGGGGGTCCCCCACCGGGGTTACCATTGGGGGCCAAAGGGGGGTTTTACCAGACCGGTTCCCAAAGCCTCAACGAGGGGGAAAAAGAAGACCCAACGTGGGTTCGAACCGGGGCCTTCAAATTAGAGAAAGGAATTCCAGAGTGACCGCTGCACAACAACCAGCAAAAACGTGCGGGGTGGAAGTTTTGGGCCGGAACAAGGGTCGGGAAGGTACGCGTTTGTTTAAGGAAAGGTTTGGGGGTTGACTGAAAGTTTTCCTGCAGCCCTAGAACACTGGGAAATAGGGGGGGGGCACGCGCCCGCACTTTCGGCATCTATTTTCTAAAAACAACTGGGGTTGTAGGAGTAGAAGTAATGAGAGGGAAAGGATGGTGTTGGGCGCAGAGGGGGGCCCCCCCGTGCGGGGGGGGGTGGTTGAGAGATCCGAGGCTTCCGGGAAAGTGGGGGTCAAAAGGACGTACCCGGGACAGAACCTTTGTGGTAAACGGGGACACCGTAGGTGTTGGCCAATAATAAGACAAAGAACGAAAGTGAAGGATGGGGGATTTCTAACACCTTGTTAATTTTCAGGTGAGATGGTATGGTGTGGTCAGGGACGCCGGTGACCGAGTCGGTGGTGAAGATCCGGGTGAGTTGAAGAAGGGGAGGGCCCCGCCCGACTTGTGTGGGGGACCGGGGGGTGGAAAGCACTACCGTAACAAGGGCAATAAAGGGGGGGGGGGAACCACCCGACGCCTCTTGAGAGGCACCCTCGTGCCTTTGTTTGGGCGGATAGAAGAGTGTTGGTGGTTTTTCACCCGGAGTAATCCCCGTAATTAACAATTTGGCTATGTGGTCTCCAATTCGACCAGTGGTTCCATCGTCTTTTTTGTCTGTATACGTTTTGCCATGATTCCAGGAGAGTGGGCAGTGACACTTTTTGGGTCTCGGTTGCCCTTTGTTTTGTTGCTTGTGATCATGCAATCCGTAGATTTGGGTCCCCTGGTCCGGGGGCGGTTGTTGTGGAAACACAAACAAACGGAGACTGACTGACTATACCTTGAACGACGCCCCTTCAATCCTACACTGCTAGCAGGAGGGGAAGTTGTAAGGCGCCCTCCTGTACCCCGATCAGCTCTAAATCATTCTTTTGTGGAGGAATAGTGGTATAGGGGTCCACGGGTGCTTGGTGGGATTATTGGCTCAGTGCGTTTGGGTTGGTTGTTGTTTTCTTTTGTGGTGGGTGTGTGTTCTCCAGAGAACAGTTGTCCCACCTTCCCTCAACAGGGGGTGTCCCAGTTTCCCGGCCACAGAAGTGATTTTGACTTGAAATTATCCCTGGTTGTCCCCATTTAATTGGGGACAGGACTTGCAGGTGTGCCCTTGGTTGTGTTCCCGTTGGTGGGACTACCGACGTGAAGGTGGGTTTATTTCCCCCCTTCTGCTGTGGGCTTGGTGAGGTTCAAAAGATGCTTCCATTCACCTGGGGTGGGGGTCCCGAATGCTTTTGTAAGGACGTAGACACTTGTGCTTTGGGAACCTGAAAAATGAGCAGCGGGTTTTCCCCGTTGGTGATTTCCATCTAAACCTGGGGGTTGGGGGGGACGGGGGCCCGGCAACACAAGGACCTGGTGATCCCAAAAAACGGGCCATTCAACGGAACTGTGGGGTAATTTCGGAGTGAACCTCGAACACAACAAAGAATGTCCATTGGGGGAAGGGAAAGCGAATCACATTACGCTTTGTAAGTTTGTAGGGTCAGTTTGGGAAGGGGGGTAAAGCTCCGTGGCCCCCCCAAAGGTCAACGTTAAAAGGCCCGGTCTGGTGGTAACATAAAATGTGAATAGTTTGGGGGGGAAAGATCCGTGGGGTGCGTTACCACATCTTGGGAAAAGGGGGTGCCAAACGACGGAGAGAGAAAGGGTCTCAACTAACGGGGTGTCATGACCGGAGGGGCAGCCCCCCGCAGGGCGTTGGGAAGGGGGGGGGGGGGTAGGAGTAAGGTGGGTTGTTGTCAAGGAAAGTCGTTACGTTTGATCCTGTACCCTGACTTTGGGCTCGGAACCAAGGGAACTGGGCCCCCAACCATGCGCATAACCATTGGTGTCGACTGGCCGACCGACATCAGCTAGTGTGGCCTTCGTCGCCCAGTGAGCTTGGGGGAAACTGACACAGACCAGGAATGAGGAGTTTTGGGGGGTCGGTCGGGTGGTGGTAATTTTTTGGTTTGGTGTGGGTTTGTGTGGGTGAGGTTGCCTATTGCCTTTTTCAGCATCAACCTGTGTTTGTTTTGTGTCTGGTTCCAAACCCTAGGTTGTATACGCCCGGCCTCTCGATGCACAAAAACGATTTTTGAAACAGTTGGGGCCTTCCCGCTTTTTTTGCAAAACGGGCCTGGTTAGACGAACCGAGGAGAAAACGGTAAGTCGGGAACGCGGGAAAAGGGGGGGGTGCTGGGCGAGAGGGAAGTGACAGGGTGTGGGGTGGGTGGGGGGGGGGTGTAGAAAAACTAGTTGTAAGAAGTGCTTAAGACATGTGTGGGGGGGGGGGGGCCTTGGCGGGGGGAAATGGAGGATGAAAAGTTCCCCGGTTAAAATTCTCACAATGGGTGTTGTTATTAACGAAATGAAAGAAAGGGGCGAACTGCCCCCGCTTGGCCCTCGTCTTTGGTGTGCGTTCGACGGACAGAGCCTGATTTTGACATGAGTTGGGTGGGAAGGGACGGGGAGGCAAGGAACCTCGGTGTCCCGCAAAGCCCTGTACCCCGTTTGAGCCAACGCGCACTAAACGCAAAAAACCCCTCAACCGGGGGAAAGGTTGTTGTGCCTTGGATGACTCCCAATCAAGGTGTCAGCCATAAGGCGGTGAGGTGAAAAAAGAAGAGTCCGCTGGGATCGTGACGCACAGACCGGGGTAAAAAAGGTCTCCCACCGGGGTAGCGGGGTTTGTTTTGCCACCGGGAACCATACCCAATTAACACATCAAAGGATTCCTGTGTTTGCCTACTCGAGCTGTACCCCACCCCCCCCAAAGGGGGGGGGTGTTGTGCTGTGCGCCGGGGCCCCGGTTTTTGATGTGGCCCGTGGGTAACAGGGCGGAAAAAACCAGCCCTTTGGGGTGGACGGCTCCAATCCAAATCAAGTGTGTGGTTACGGGACCAAAGTGGTCAATACGTTGCATCTCCGTTGGGGGGGGTGGGGGGCCTTGTCAGTGGGTGGTATCATCTTGGGGTAATTTCATTGAAAATGCAAAGGGAAAGAAATGTGAAAAGTCCAAACAGCAAGGGACGGGAGTGGTAAACAAATATTTGGGGAACCACCACTGAGGCACCCGTTGGTTGAATGGGTGTTCTGGAAAGAATGGTGGGGCGGGTTGTTGAATATGTAAGTTAAGGTAGGTGTGGCGTTCACAACAGTTGTAGGGGAACTTTGTTGGGCAACTTGTCTCTTTTTTGTTGGTTACCACACGTTGTCAAATTGTCCCGGGGGAGTCGCCAAAAAAGTCCGGTAACCTGGATGCATTGAACGGGAAACGACCAGGGGAAAACAACAGGGGGTCCTAAAGGGTGTAAACTGCTTCACTGCGCTGACAACTGGCGAACACAAGGGGAACCGGTGCACATACACGCCAAGGGAGCAGAATGTCGAATCGTTCTTGGGGGAAGAGAATGTCCTCAAGCTTGGGGTCCGCCAAGGCTAGGGAAAGGCAGAGGGGGCCCGTTCAAAGACGGGGCCGCAAAAAACGGTACCCGCCTACGAACTTGTGGGCCATCGTGTGAAGTGGTTCCGCGGGAAGCAGACTACAGAAAAAATGGAGGGGGTAAAACTTTGTGGATGGCGCTACGCCCAGGGATTTACCCGCTTAAACCTGGGAATATCCCCAAAAACCCCCAAAGTGTGGGTGGGGTGGGGTAGGGAACCAAGGCCCCTCACGGGGGCGTCGGTGCCATGGACGGCCAGGAAGGGGGTAGATTGGGGCGGGAACCCGTGGGCCTTAAAGAAGGAGTGGTCCTGAATGTGGTCCAAAAAGAATCCAGGTGGTACCCCGCGGGGTGCGTTCATGGGGGTGTGCCAGTGAAGGGGAAGAAAAGCCCCAGCCCGGATTTGGTTTCCAAAATTGTTTTGGTGTTTGGCGGGAATGCCTGAGAGGGATAAAAAGATGCTTTTTGTTGCGCTCGCGTTCGGACTTTTGAATGTTGTCCAGGGAAAAGGGTAAGATGTGGCAGGTGTGAGTCATACCAGCCCGGGGCTGCCCAAAATGTACCCCCGTGAAAGCAACGGAGGGGTGATGGAAAGGGGAAGAGAATTATAGGAAAGGGGTGACAAGGGCCCTCTTGTCAGTTTGGGGTGGGGAGCGTCGGTTCTACATCAAGAGTGGCCCCACCCCGTGTGGCAACGTCCTGCAACCCGAAGGCCGTGCGAAAAACCGACAGAAGCAAAAAACGTTTGTTGCACCAAAAGAAGCCGGGGGGAAAAACAAGTAGGACCGCCCTGGAAGCTAAAGGAAGATCGGGTGGTAGCAGAGTAATGCGCAGGTGGTTTCCACCCGGGGGCCGGCGGTGGTGTGGATATTACGGGGCCCCCAGATTTCTTTTGGTGAAACAAAGCAAGAAGCGGTGGGGGGAACCAAAGTAGTGAATACAGAAGTCGGAAACGTGTGTTGCCCCTAGGTGTTTTGGGTGCCCCCTGGCCCTGTTGTCGAAGAGGGACAGTTTTTGAGTTTGTTATTTGGTGTAAGGGTTTGCCAGAGGGGGGGCAGGGAATCCCATGCCCCGCGCGCGTGTAAGGCAAGAGGAAGGAAACCCTTTTTCAATTTTTTCAAGTAGCTGGGGGAAACTTCGATAAACAACAGCCCCCAGTGTTCGAACAAGACGGGTTAACAAGTTTATTCGTGGCGGTGAAGAGGCTCAAAAGAACAAAGTATAAATGTAAATACATAGGTAAAAAAGATCCTGGGGGGTTTGTTGGTAGGCGGTTGTTGGGTGGTCGGGTTCGGAACGTCTTGTTATTACGCTTGCAAGCCCATGAATCTTCAAGGGAAAACAAAAAAAGAGAAAGAAGGAAGCAACGTATCTTAAAGTGCTACTATCCCTTGCGTTTTTTGTTGGATACGTGGGAGGGTGAAGTTCCACAATCAGCGCTAAATGTTAGCATTTTTCGCTAGACGTAGGACAATGTAGCCGGGCTAAGATTCTCTTTTTTTCCCCAAAAAGTCTTTGGGTATGCAGTCAGGCCGGCCGCGGCAT
>Ga0179591_1273357_pt1 | contig 15785 bp, 17 predicted proteins | sample CZOMad2_1_08_16f_FD_182891 | JGI IMG/M metagenome (GOLD analysis project Ga0179591, IMG submission 182891) | Vadose zone soil fungal communities from Angelo Coast Range Reserve, California, USA - CZOMad2_1_08_16fungal (PacBio error correction) | ecosystem: Environmental > Terrestrial > Soil >...
CGAGGGGGGAGACGGGGAAAAGGAGCACATGACTGATTGCTGAGTAGTCAGTGGAGCTGGGGAGCAGTTGAGACTCTGCTTTAGAGAAAGAGGCTTAGTTTACTGGGGGGGAAATCAAATGACGCCACAGGGTGACTTACTAGAAAAACCTCTACACTCAGGAGCACTCAGCAAAGGGTGGAGATTGAACAAAAAGAGAAAAAAAAAAAAAAAAAAAAAAAAAAGACCACCCAAAAGTGAATGGAAGAGACGCGTCATATAACAAATGATCTATCGGAGTGAATAAGGCAAACGGTAAGGGTCACTGAACACTGTACAGAAGGAAGGAAAGATGTAATGCAACGTGGGAAACCGTCGACAACAAATAGACACAATTACGATGGGTACACACAAGGGAGAAACCCACAGTCATTCCACAGGGCCATTATGAAGAAGTGAGGGGGGGAAAAAAAACTCCAACGAAAGGAAGAAGAAAAAAATTCACGAAAGGGGGGGGCTACCGGAGGGTACGGGGTTCTAAAGGGGAGGAATAAAAAGAAGCCAATCAATAAGGCCCGTCTTAAAAAGAAAAAAACCCATCACCTACTGGGAGGAGGGGAAGAGACTCCTAGAAAGGATTTTAGTCCCAGTGTGAAGTCATGAAGAAGGAAGGCGGTGGAAAAAGGGAGAGGGAGTACGGCACAACAATAAAAGGAAATGCTGGGCCTGGTATGTCTTCGATAGTAGGACCACGGACTAAGGGAAAAACAATGGCAGGTCAAGAAAAGAATTGGAGGGCGGAAGCGAAAAGGAAAAGATAAAAACATGCCTCTTAAGGGACACTTCCCTCAAGAGGGGGGGGAAGTGGGACGAAAAAGTCCGAGTGCACTTAGATTATGCTTTAGGGACAGAAAAAAACCGTAGCTATGCCAAAGCGTGTACAGCTTAGGTTCAGGATAAAAACCGCATAGAAACCTCTCGAAGGAAAAGGAGGGAGGGGTCTGAAGGGGAAAAAAGTTGGTTTGTAAGAAAACATGGCAAGGGAGAGCGACCGGGAAGGAATTTAAGGCATTGCAAGAAAGGATGCGTCCTAATACTCGGCTTACCTGGCGCTCCTAAACAAGGAGGAAAGGCGAGAAGGTAAGACGGAACCAAAAGATCGCAATCACAAAAGCAGGGATCAACGAGAACGAGAAAGATGTAGGGGGGGAAAAAAAAAGAAGGAAGGGAACAGGTAGTGACCGAGTACTTTTGAGACGCTGTCCACTTACATGGCAATATGAGGGAAAGGAGGAGGTCTAGGAAAGAAAGCAAAGGAGGTCGACATGTAGTGGTATATCTGTAGAGAGGCAAGGTGCAAATATGGCTGTCCGGGAAAGCCTTAAAAAATGTGGAGAAAAGGGTAACGCAATAGAGAGAGAAAAAGAGTCAAAAGGGATTAAAAAGAGAGATGTTCTTACCCGTTTTTCAAAGGGGAGACTCAAGGAGGAAAAGGGTGTGACCCTTTCGATAGTAAAATAAAAAACCAAGCTATCTAATGAGAAGGAGTCGTCAAACAAAAGGGAAGTACTGTGCCAAAGTACGGAAATTCCTTGGCCGTTTAAAAAAGCGGGGAGGGAAAAAAGACTATGGTGGATCAATCACTAAAAGCTGGCGGATAATATTTACTGGATTTCTAAAGAGAAAAAGGGTTAGAGCATATAGAGCAGTGTCACCTCATCCCAAGGCCAGAACAGGTCCAGGGGGGGAGGGAAGATGGAAACGGATAAAGACGATGATTGGAGGAAAATCTAGAGAAACGAGGAAAAGAACATCAGAGGAAGGGAACCTTCACTCCAGGATGCCTGATTATTGCCTTTCAGAAAGCAGACAGTAGGGGAAAAAGCGCAGGAAAGTCAGAAAATTCAGACAGGGGGAGGGCCGGGTGGTCGCTATTAAGGTCGGAGGGGGAAAAGCCAGGAAACAAGGTATCATCACATTAAAAAGTATGATAATCTAGCTATAGGGGGTATGACAAGTAGAAAGAAAAGGAAGCAAGTTGGAAAAAAAAGGCAAAAAAGTTATGGCAGGTGGGAGGGCGCAAAGGAAAAAATACCCCACCGGGGGGAGGGGATCACGTGCAAGAATAAATGCGTAGATGTAAAGAAAGGCGACGTGACCTGGATGGCGGCAAGAAAGGGGACTGAGTTACATAGAAAGGACATACCCTCCAGCCATTAACAAAAAGAACTAAATGTTAGTCAAGAAAAAAACCAAAAAAAAACGTGGCCGGACGAAAGGAGAGAAAAGTGCTGGGGGGGACACGGACACAAACTCCTGCCATCTATACAACTGGATACACGGAATAAGAAAAAATAGGTGTAAGGGAGAAGGGAGGGGGGGTCTAAGCGGGCATCAGAAACTCTTGGTTTGGCAGTGAGGGGAGGTAAGGTGGGCCTCACCAGGCAGGGTCGGAAACCGTAGACCACCGCAAAAAGACAAAAAAAGGTGGGGAAAGTTGTTCTACAGCAGATAAAACGGGGGGGGGGGAAAAAAACAACAGACCCACGAGAACCTCACAGAAAGAAAAAGAATATAAAAAAAAAGTAAAATCAAGTATGGGGGGGAAATCAACACCTTAAAGGGGGAAGGGATGGGGGAACACGGATAATTTGGAACAGTGGGAAGAAACAACGCAACCACTCCACCTGGGAAAGACACAAAAAAAGGGGGGAAGAACCTTCAAATAGAGCAGACGGGAACATGGCGCAAAGAAAGGGGAAAAGGAAAGGTACAATGCAGGGGGTCAGGGTGCTGCACATAACGTTTTGGAGGAGGGAAACACAAAGAAAAAACTAAAAAGGGGCGCACAGTAAGAACACTGGCTTAGAAAGAAAAATCCACGATCAGGTGGGGACATACTGCGGAAAGATGCCCACTGCGCATCACAAGGAGAAAAGGAAACAAATTACTCAATGAGTAACGGTGGTACGAGTTTCGGCGGCCACATGCATACTACAGGAGGAAAGGAGGTAGTGTGAGAAGGAAAATCCAACCGGCCTGTGAGACAGAACTGGCCGGAAAAGGGAGAGCTAACCACTAAAGAAGAAAAAACGGTATTGTGCTCCCCACTTTGTTTGGGAATTAGAGGGGAGATCACGATGTAAAAAAAAAAGGGGGCTGAAAATTCAAAGAGAAAACTTACCAAAAGCTTTTTGCAAATGTGGTCAGAATAGGGGGGGTAAGACAGCAAGAAGGGGAGACTTGGAGGACCGGCTTGTGCGACCAGGGGGGGGGAGGAACGCGGTGACCATCGATTTGCCTGGATAAAATTTCCGAGTGCGAGAAAAATGTCGAAAAAAGCAAAAAAGGGTGGGCCTCAGTGTATAGCTACACTAAACGGGGGAAAAGTAGGAAAAAAGATAGGAAAAGAAATTCAAATTGGGACAGCCCGCCTGAACGTAGTGCTACAAAACCTTTAGAGGGGTGGGACGCACGTGGCGCCTTGACAGAGAGAGAAGGAGAAAAGCACCATCCTCAATCCCCGATTTAAAAATGTCGCGTGGTCCCGGCTTCCAGTGAGGGAAATAAAATGGGCGAGCGTGTGAGGAGCTCAAAGCAAGGGGAAAAGCGACCGTTCAAGGGAAAAAAATACTAAATCAGGGAGGTGTTTACCACAGGAAAATTAATGAAAAGGCTTGGTACGCCAATCCCCTAATCCGGTCGTCAGGAGAACTGTAATTTTATCAAGTCCCTTAAGCACTGGCGCTCAACAACAGGCATAACTTGGAATGGGACTAGGGAATAAAGGTCCACCATTTGTAAGATCAAAAATAGATAAATAAGAAGGTGAGAATCTGGGGGAGACGCGAGGGTTTATATAAGACAGGATTCAATCGAGCTGAAAGTATCGATATTCTCAAATGGGGAATTGGAGTAATATACATTTTAGTGATAGCATAAGTACGGCAAGGGCCGGGAAGGGCCATAGGAAACATGTTTGCAGTAGCTCAGCTATCACTGTTGTTACAATGTTACCAAACCAAAGATTGCCGGAAGTGGTCCCGTTTGGATGTGGGGGGAAGGTGAAAATCATGGAAGGAAGAGGGAAGTAGGCTTCACCCAAGGGCCGAAAAGGAAAAATAAGGGGGACGTAGACAATGGGAACTATGTCGCACCAAAGGGAATTTTGGGGGGGGACCAGAGGAGCACAGGGTAAGGGAACAGTCCATCCCAGGAGGTTACAGATGGGAACTTGGAAAAATAATAGGTTGGGACAGTTGAATAAGAAGGGAATGGGTGGGGTAAAGGGAAAAAGGGGAACCCAGGTTCTATATAACACTCAAAGAGTAATAACAGGGATAGCATCAAATACAAGTATAGTCCTATGATATAAGGGGGGTAATCGAGATTTGGTGAACTGGAAGTGGAATGTCAGCTCAGTCTAGTAGATAGTGGCTGCACACGAGGGTAATAAAAACTAGATTATTAGATGGGCATCCGAACTTGAAGAAAAGTGGTTCTTGGTGCCAAATTATTTCAGGGGTATGTACGCAAAAGGCAAAAGTGAAGACGGGGGAGTTTAACAGGAAAAAAAACCTTGGACATTAGTTTTCTGGTGTGAACGGTTCAGGATAGGGTAGTAGGTACACTCCCTAAGGGACAAATGCAAAAGGGAGTAACATGAGGCATAGTACAGAAAGACAATTAAATAAAAAGGGGGTTCCTCCATCTAAGAAGGGGAAAATAAAATCGCATGAAGGAATGGCTATCTCCAACTCACTCATGATAAATTTTAGTATCCAATCAAAGCAGAGGACACTAAACTTCGCCTATGGGTTAGGGAACCGTTGGGTCTAAAAAAACAACGCCAAATCCATCGACTATCCTACCATGCAGTATTCTGGAAACTAGAACGAATAAGTCACAAACGTAGAGAGAACAACTAACTAACGGGACTACACCATGGGAGACGTGAGAAAACCTCGTTTAGGGGGAATGAAGAAATGCATACAAAGGGGAGATAACAAGCAAGAAGCATAGTAGCGCGCTTAGGGAAAAAAAGACCACCTGAGATTATGAAACACTTCCTCAAAACACCAAACTGATCCAGAGAGATGGGAATATTAAGTGCGTTCAGAGGAAGAGATATAATGAGAGGATCTTCTGTAATGTATCGGATACTTGGCTTGGATCGGGTTGGGAGGGGGAGTATCTTGCAAGTATAATAGCAAGATCCCTGAAAAGTGGGTCCTACAGAAACGGTGAAGATAGGGTAAGTGGGGGGAACTAAAGGGTGGAAATCAAAGCAAAATACACAGGGAGAAAATGAGAAGACGGGATAGAGGGAGTGGGAAGTACCACTAAAGGAATGGAAGAGATCTCAGTATGAGGGTCCTGGGATAGAAAGTCGATGGATCACTGAGGATCTGGGATCTGCAGGAGGAGATGAAGAGGGGGTGGTCCCCTTCTGTAATTGTTGAATGGGGTGAAGGATGGAGTGGTATTTATTGAGGGACTAGATGAACTGTGGTTAAAAGGAGAGATAGTCTGATGTAGTAGGCCCAAAACTGCCAAAGGGGAACAAGCGAGGAAAAAGACCCTGCAGTCTTTTGTGGCATTGCCCATCCGAAAGTAAATATGGTGGGAGAAATTGAGAAGTACCCTGTGTACAACAAAAAAAAGTATCAGTCTCTTGTAAAAACTTCTTACTTACTGGTAAAAAAAAAGCGTGGGGGTCTAACGGGAAAGAGGTGTCCAGAGACAACGGTAAGAATCCCAAGGGGCGCCAAAAAAAAAAGGCTGGGGAAAACTAATCTGATGAAACCCAGATTAAACTTGTGATAAAAGTAGCATCCGTTATCTAGAGGGGAGTAACTGTGTATAGGTAAAAACTAAAGACTATTACCGACAAAGTATGATGGAGTCCAACTTCAACTAGTCCCAAAAAACTAGTCCGAAGGGGCCCATCGCGGAAGAGAGTGAATCCCGGGATGACTTGGGCACCGGAAAACTTTGGCTCTCATGACACACAGTCAAATAACTCAAGATACCAGGGGGAAGGACCTCTGTGTGAAAGAGGGACCTATGGGGTGAAAGACATCGCAACAGAAGGCACGCAAGGTAGGTCCACCTAAAAGGATACTGCTCTAAACCCTTAATCGAATAATTCGGGGGGGGAGAAAAAAACAAAAGTAAGAATCAATCTGAAAACGGGGATCAATGACCTTCTTGAACAGGACAGGGGTCGTCTAGCCTGCCCAACGAACTTACTCAATTTACGAGGCCGAGCAATAATCCCTAGGGAATCGTCTTCAGAAGGGAGCGGCTGAGTACCTCTATTAGGTTGTCCAACGAGATAATCCTTGGGGGGGGTAGATGTTATGAAATGTTATACGCCATTTAATCTAAACTAAGAAGCACCGGGGTGGTGGGGGGCAAAAGATGAAACATGTGCCTGGAAGAGTATAGACTAACCTTTTAAATGAGAATAAAAATCAAAGACTGGGCACTGCGGCGGGTAAAAAAAGTACGCAACTGATCGCGGGCACTTGGAAAAGTTTCCTCTCATCCTTCCCAAATGCTGGGCTCCTGTGGGGGAGGAGGATTAAATAGGCGAGAACAAGTCCAGCAAGGAGCGGACAGACCTAAAATGGTGGTCAACAGCGTGGACGCTGCGGGAGGGCCATCTAAGAGAAAATTCAGAACAAGCATGGGAAAAAGGTGTGGCCGTCCAGGACCTACACAGTTGAAAAACTGGAAGGAGGGACAATCTAAGAAATAATAATCGTTTCTCAGGGAAGGAGATTTCCCGTCGCCGAAGTTTAGAAAAAGAAACTGATAAAGAGCTACGGAGGGAAATCCTGTACGCAAGGTGGGGCACATCGGAAATTACTACAACAAAAGAGGGTCGGGGAGGGCGGGGAAATAACAAAACAAAAAAAAAAAAAAAAAAAACAAACACAAGAAATAAAAAAAAAAAAAAAAAAAAAAATCAACAAAAAAAAAAAATTGAAAAAAAAACAAAATAAATAATAAAGGGAAATAGGGGACCCCAAACCCAACAACACATCAGAAATAGGAAAAAAAAAAATACACAAAAAAAAAAAAAAAAAAAAAAAACACCATAAGTAAAACAAAGGAAAAAAAAAAAAGAATTCAAAAAAACACAAAAAAAAAACACAAACGAACAAAAAAAAATATACAAAAGAAAGAGAAAGAAAAAACAAAAAAACATGAATAAAAAGATAAAAAACCCAATATCACATCACATACAACAAAAAAAAAGAAACAAAAAAATACCAAACTACAAAAAAACTAAGGGAGAAAACAAAAATAAAAAAAAAAAACAAAGGCACACAAACAAAAAAAAATGAAGTAGAAAGGGAAAAAAAACAGTACAAAAGACCGGTGAAAAGCGGAAAAAGCGACAAGGTAGGGTTTATTATCCACAGTCGCGGGAGGCACACCTCCAACAAACTCGTGTGGGGGAACTGCAAGGAGTAAGAGTTGGGGGGGACCCTAGCGATAGAAAATAGACACAGTCCAGCCAGAGTCGGGGTTGGGCATTAAAAGGAGTCATCTTACGGCAGATTGGCAACTGCTATTGGTGATTTCTGAAGAAAAGGTTTCCGATGGCCTGTGTGGGGCGTCCCCCTATAGGCTGTGGATATGTGTGGGTGTGATATGGCCCTCACAAAACGGGCAAGGCAGTCGCAAATACCCGAGGGAACAAGGGTGGACCAATGTCCGCAGGAGGACCATTGGGAGAGAACGGTCGTGAACTATGATAGGGAAGCAAAAGATAAGGGGACGTGAAAGTTTGGCTACATGAAACATACAATTGTCAAAAGAAGTACAATTGTCAACAAAGTTCGAGGGTAAGGGGACAAACTTTCATAAAAAGAAGGGCGAGTGAACAACCCGCGCTTTGTCAAACGTACATGGTACACGTAAACAAAAGGGGTTACGAAAGTGTGGTCTGGGGAATAGTCTTAACGTCATCAGATCAAGAGGATTCAACTGCACAACCCAATCGAGTTTTGATATTAAAAAGAAGAGCGAGAAGGTTTGGTGGGAGTACCCTTGCTCCGTAACGTGAGAAAGAAAAAATACAAATCAAGTTTTAAGAACTAGGGGGCGGGGGGGGCGACGGGATCTTGCGGGGGGGGAGAGGTCCAATGTAGGTCGGGTAATTCTGGGGGAAGATGGCCACATCACTCATTGAGATATGAAACTTAATCCACGCTGCCAGAGAAAGGGGGCCTAGTTCGCGCCCAGACTAAGGGGATTAACAACTCCTGGTAGAACTGGATCCCTGCCAACTTCTTTAATTGAGCGGTGTACATGTGTGGGAGGCTCACGGGAAACATCTTGCACTGACATTAGAAGGGGTAGAAAGGCAAAGAAAAAAAAGTCCTAATGCCAGATCGGGAAAGGAATACGTAGGGTTCATATTCGCAGAATAAAAATGCGGAAGCACACGGTAAAAAAGGATATCGTAAAAAAAAATTTTGGTAAGCGAAAAGAAGGGGGAGGTAGCAGAAGGGGCGCATTTCAGCAGGTGAATCGGTCTTGTTGGTACGCCAGAAACTTAGAATTACGGTCGCGCAATAGCCTGGTTAAAGTCTCGCCTATTAATAAGAACGAAGTCGATATAAGAAAGAAGTGTTAAAAGGGGGGAAGAGGGATGGGAAGTGAAATGGCGAATAGGGTTGGCAAGGAAGGAAACCTGTGGTCAGGCTGAAGCGAAATCTAAAAAGACAAGGATAAGTAGGGGGGGGTAAGGTCAAATGTAATTAGGGGGGGGAAGGGGCGGCATACATGGAGAAAAGGGAAGGACTCCTGACACAAACAACAATAAAAGAGAGAGTGAAAGAGTATCGCTCATGACGTTGGGCTTAAAACCTTGGAATGACCCCGACGAGATTTGGACCACTAAAAAAGATTATGAAAGAAGAGGCCTTGTTCTGAGATTAGTTAAATCACGGTGACCGCGTTACGAAGAAGTAACCGGGAGGGAATTGCCACTTTTACAAAAAGGCGACCTCGCACTGAAACACTTCAAATTGGGTATAATATGTGCGTGCAGAGACCTGCGGGAGGGGACTCCCGCTAACTTAGAGTTAGTGAAAGTAATCGGCGATGAGGGGGGGAAAGGAAATAGTTAAAACAAGATGACATGGGCGCTGAAAACGATAGGAACGTCTTCGCTATCAAAAATTCCATGTGCGTATTCTGTGGGAGGAAAGCAGTTTGTAAATAGTGAGAGACTTATAGTCAACGAGTGTTCTGACCAGCAGAGATTAGGTCTTGGCACTGGCCATCAGAACCGCTACAGAGAAGGAAAGCTGCAGTCTAAAGGACTGAAGATGGACAAAGGGGAGGAAAAAAGGTGAATGGTTTCAGCATAGGGGGTGGGGGGGGAAAAGGAGCACATAACACAACCTTTAACGATAAACCAGAAGGGAAGGGGACAGAAAGTTTAAAGAGGAATGCTGGATGTCTCCATGGAACATTCAGCTGGGGGCCCATCCGGAAGGGGAAAACGCAATGCTTAATGGTCATGAGAAACGAATACCAGTCAAAGCACAGGGCCCCACTAACCGGTGGGACACTGTGGAAGGTCGGGGGATTGACAGAAAACCAGGGTACACTGGCTACAAACGGAACTAAAAATCAAACAAAGAGTTTGAAAATGATGACTACGCGGACTCGGGTTATGGGGGGGGGGGGGGGAGAAGGTAGGGATAATGGAATGTGCTGACTAAGTGGTTTAAAGGGTAACACGAGGAAAAAAACTCAAAGCAATTCGGATAAAAAAAAAAGGTGTTGGTCAAAGAAAAAAAAAGTGGGGCAAGGAAAGAAATACTAATCACATCAGGACGGTTGGACTGGGACAGAAAGGCTGTGGTACAGAGCCATGAAGTGTCCTTCCGGTGTACCTGATATTTCAGAATGAAAGGACTATTGGTAAGAAATGTGCAGGATAGCAAACGACTTAAAGCAAGAAGGGTTGACATCACACTACCGCCGGGAAGATCTTTAGCGCGCACGTTCGTGAAAAAAGGGCGACGAAAAACGGAAGCGAGTGAGTACATAGGGGCAGAGGGAGCAACACTTTTAAAAAGTTGGGTGAGGGGAAAACCCCAAGAAGAAAAAAAGGGTTGAAGGGAAAGGAAAATGAAATTCCGCAGACGCAGCGGAACCGGAAGTCGGCTAAGAATGGCACGGAGCTCTGTGGGTTTTTTGGGTCCAACAAAGAGAAAGGGAAAGAGGCCTTGATTTGTACTCTATGAGAATCGCTTAAAGTCAAGCTACTGGAGGAAAACAGGGAGGAGGGGGGAGGTCATCACGGCGAACTGTGGGTGACTAGAACTGGGAAAAGCAAAACTGGGGCTCTACTACACGAAAGGAATACCCACCTAGGTAAGGTAGGGGGTACTCGCACCACTTGGTGGGTCGAGTACAACATCGGGGGGAGGCGGAGAATAACGTCACAGCGGGGGGCCAAGGGCATGTGTAGAGGACTTCCCAGTGTTCTACTAGGGGGGGGTGAAAGAAAGGTTCAGGACAGAAGAAGTTTGAAACTAGGTAAAGCCTGGGGTGGGCCGAGATGAACCGGAGCAAAGGGGGGGACAGGGATTAATCCTAAAAAGGATCTAAACTTCGGCGACAGGGAACAATGCTTAGAAAAAGTGATAATATTCTCATGAAACAGAATCCTGGATACGGTACACATTGGAATAAAGGTACGGGGGCAGGGGGGGCTCTGATGGATACAGCGAAGATGGTTAGCGCAACCAAAAAGGGTTTGGACCAGTGGGTAGGGGGGGGTCACAAGGAGGGGAATTCGGTTTAGCATGCTAGACTAGGGGAAAAAACATTAGCATCACAGGGGGAATTAACAGAAAATCCAACCAGAAGAGAAGGGGGGAAGGCATTAGTTCGAAGGCCGGAATGGAAAAAGAAAAATCAGCCCCGTAAAGGGGAGGCGGGCCTCAGTCTAAAGGTAGATTGTAGACAGAAAAATAAGTCCTGGCTAGCAAAAAAAAAAAAAAGGACAGAGGGGAAATGGCAGGTGGGTAGCTTGAAAAATGTGAACGGGGGGGGGGTATCACAGGGCAACAGAAAAATAGAAATTCTAAAAGTAGTAGAGAGATCTGACAAAACAAAGAGAGCATTTGGGGACGGAATCTTATAAAGATGGCTTGGAATGTGAGAGGAATCTGGGAGAGGGGGGGCATTTCAGGTGTGTAGTAATTATTTTAGTCTCTAGAGTCAGGGCGGGAAACTATGGGAAGTGCCAACTAGCAACTGGTGACAGAGGGGCTAGAGGCTGGCAATGTTGTGTTGCAAGTGACCCCAAAAAGAGGAAGTTGAAGCATCAGGAGACCGTTGTGGTACAGGGGGGAAACCAAAACAAAAAAGCCTGGAGATAGGATGGCAAAATAGGGGCCTGAGACCAAGTAACAGGGGGGGAGAGGGGTCGCCATACAGTTTAGGAGGGGGTGAGCAGGAGCACAGGTAAGGGAATACCCAAGTGAGGGTAAACTGGGGAATAGGGGCAGCGGGCTCGTGGATGCTAGTGCCTATTCAAGAAGAAATTGCCTGGGTCCGATTGCCAAATCCTAGAGCCCTGAGAAAAGGCCTAGAAAGAAAAAAGGAGGAAGGAGCAGGAAGCAAGGACAAAAAAAATCATTCCTGGATAAAGGAGGGGGGTTGGCAAATATCGTGTGGGGGAAGAAGGGGGGAAGGGCGCTGACTAGTGAATAAGAGGCAACCTCGTCACTGAAAACAGCAAGCGGAAATATAGAAAGGGGAACTCCTACGGCGGGGGTGAGGTCCGACCAGGGGACGGGGTGGGGAAATAAATAGGTCCAATCAAAAGGGTGACGCAAAGGGAAAAGGAACAAAGGTCTTGGAGTGGCTGGCCCCAATCAGGATAATTAGGGGGGGGTCGAAATAATACATGTCAGGAAGAGGGAAGACAAGAGAAAAGGAAAGTAGCAATTCATCAAGCAATCAAGAAGGCCAGAAGGGGAAAAAAATCCAAAACAAATAAAGAAGAAGAGTTTATATATCCCGATCTAATCGATAATCAAGGTTAATCTTATCACCCCAGGGAAAGATAAATATCGAAAAGAAACTGAAGAAGGGGGGGTGAGTACAGGGTCAGACACTCCAGATCCTCGCCTTACATACGCAGCAGATTGAGGTATTTTATTAGAAAACATGTGGACAAGGAAATTAAAGTAAACCGTCTATAGACCAACTCCATACCCTAGGTATGATAAGAAGCATCCAAAGATACACATCAAAGGAGGGATTATTTGGATCCACAAAGAGAGGAAGAAGAAGGAGCAGGAAAGCTTCTGAGGGAATTGACATCAGAAAAAAAAGGCTTCTGCTTATCTCCGTACGCTGCGCCCACTATATACAACAAAGAACAAGTAGAGAGATGTGAGAAAGGGGGGTATTGGATAGTTAAAGAAGGAGAATAGGAGAGGGAGGAAAGGGAAGACTAAGGGGGGGGGAGAGCTGGGGGGCGAATTGATCATCCCTCTCACCAGGTGGGGGAGCCAGCAGACAGGGTTTGTGGTAACCGGGAATGTGAAGGGGAAATGGCCATGTTTTGAGAGAAGGAAAAATCCTCTGCACTTGAGGGCGAAGGGGGGCTTATAAACTAATAACTAACCTAGAAAAGGGGCTCAGAGATCGTCCTTGATAAAGTCTATGGATCACTGAGGGATACAGGGGATTCTGCAAGGAGATGGGGATGGATAGTGGAAAGGCTGGTATGGGGAAATAAAGAGAGGGATTGAAGAGCCTCAAAAGGGAGCTGGAAAGTTGGGTAGCAGACTGCCCTATAGGCCCCTACTTATGGGGGAAAACTCAAAATAAACTCCAGGATCTTTTGTGGTTTCCAAACGGGTAGAACTTCAAAGATGGGGAAGAAAACTTGTACTCCTTGAAAAAACAAAAAAGTTGGCCACTTCTAAAGCTAGGAGGAAACAGGTCTGAAAGACGGGAAGGTCAGGTCTCGATTGACATAAGGAGGGGGAAAAGGCCACCACAAAAAAAGGGAAAAAAAGGACTCAGAAACAACTGAACTAAAAAACAACATGCTAAAGATATGTTCACTAAGGGCCGATACATACAAAACTTCTCAAGGGGGGGGGTTCTATAAGGGAGGGAAGATGGAGAGATCGTGTTAGAGTCAAAAGGGGGGGAATCCAGGAAAAAAGTATTCTCTGTCACTCAATGCCTACCACCACCGAGTTTCAACTCGATGAATATCAGTGGTCCCCTAAAGGGGGGATGATGGTCCTACGGTGCAATAAGTGAGGTACAAACCACTGAACAGACATCGTGAAGGGACTGTCCAACTCTGTGTGGAGGGCAATCGGTGAGCGAAGAAAGGCTCAAACGGATGGGGAAAAAAAAGGGAAACAAAGAACCGGTAAAAAAGAGGGCGGCTGCGGACGTAAGACTTGGGGTAAAAACAGTGCCAACCAACAGGGGAAGGACTAGAGCATCTGTAAGTGAAAAAATAGTTAAAAAGAAGGAGATGCAACAGACATCCTTCAAATAATTTAACCTACCAACCGGGTACCTAGACAAGGTCAGCTGAAAAGATGAGAAGCTGGCTTATCTAAGACTCATTTTGTCATCGAGAACTAAGGTTGATGATATGGAAGGGGGTGTTAGGGGCGAAAATTGAAAGAACTAAAGACCGTGGGCCGGGGGGTGGGGAGAGCCAAGGAGGATTCATGGGCCTGGCTCCAAGCCAGAAGGGGAAAACCAGGGGGAATCCTCAATAAGGGGGGAATGAGGGAGGCTTAACAAGAGAAAGGGAGGTCGAGGGGTTCAGGGGTCCAGCACCTCAGGAAAAAGGGCGGCTACTGGTCGGAGGATCAGGAGAGAAAGATTGAAAAACAAGAAAGCAATGAACTACGACAAGGGGGGTTCCAACATCGTGGCGGGAAGGGAAAGGAGAAACTTCGCATAGAAGAAATCAGAACACGTGCCGTAAGTAAACTAAAACGGGGGCTGAAAAGGGAATTCGATCTGAAAGAAGAGGGAAAAGAAAAAAATTGTTTCCTGTCGCAAATGTAAACCTGGGGTACATCACAGGGCATCAGGGCGGCAGGTTGAAGATCGGACATTTCAAAGCAGGGCCAGCCACCGAGGGAAAAGGTCGGGGGGAACCGAAAGCTAACAGGTGAAGACAAGTGACATTGCAACCCCGCTGAGATTGGCAGAATAAAAAAAAAGTGAGAGCATGACTGAACAACCAAGGGTCAATTTGAAAAAAAAATAAAGGGTAGACTGGTAGGTGTGGATCAGTTGGGAGTCAAGGAGAGGAAAAGAAAAAAACGGATAAAAAAACCTAAATGGTTTTCCACTGGGGCAGGTGGTGAGAAGAGTTCCAGGTATCAAGCCAGATTTACTAGGGTGTATCAAAAGAGAGAAGGCAGTCTGACGAAATTGGGGTTAGAACCAGGGTTCTCGTAGGGGGGCTGGGGAAAAGGGCGTTTGGCGTTTGTGGGTTTTGGGTACGCGTTGGTTTGGGGGGGGGGGAAACAAAAAAGGGGATACCATTTTGCGAAAAACAAAGACTAACCATGGGCCGGACGGGAGGAGGAAACGTCCTCTAAATGTGGAGATACGGTAGGACCGGGGAGGGTCATCAAATCTGTTTGGGGGATAAAGTGGAGACGAACAGGAAAAAATAGCAGGCATTCTAAAAAGGGGAGACCAACTTCAGAAAAAAAGGGGCAAAGGAGGAAAATAATTGATTTGAAAAAATCGCTGGAGACTGTATCATAACAAAGTGTCTACTGGGGAGGGGGGAGGAGGGGTCTAACTGTTCTTAACAGCAACATAAAATATGACTTCCGGAAGGAAAAAAACAGCAACAGGAAGGAGGAAAAGGAGGTTCTCAAATAACATTTTTAGGTCCAGGGTAGCAGGGCCGGATGTAAAGAACGCCATTGGCAGGGGCTTAGTCAAGGGGGGGAAAAAAAGGGAAAAACAAAAAAAAAACATACCGGGAGGAGGAAGGTTTGATTTCGTGCCAAACTGAAGACAGGTTAAAAAAGAAGGGAAAGACGTGTGCAGGAAGAACTCCCGAGCAGGAAAAAGCCCAACACGCAAAAACAAAAGAACGGGAAGACGGAGCCAACACAAACCACACAACAAACACACAAAAAACACACAACACGACTGTTTCCACAAAAAACAAATATATGACAAAAAAAATAGCCAATAAAAAACCCAAGAACAGAAAAAACAACCCAAAACCAAAAAAAACAAACACGAACACATACATAAATAGCGAAATAGAAACAAGAGGCAGAACAAAAAAAGGAAATAAAAAAAAAAGAAGCAAGAAAAGGGCAAAATAAAAATATAACGAAGAACAACACAACAAAGCAAAAATCTTATGACATACAGAACAAAAACACAAACACAAGAAAATCAAGGGGGACAAACCAAAAAAAAGCAATATAGAAACAAGGAGGGGGAAGCGAACGGGATTTCAGTTCAGCCGTTCATAGAGGGGCGAATAGACGAAGGCGCGCAAGAGCTCGAGGAACTATTTGCCCAAACGGAGAGAAGAACCGAAGAACGGGGATCGGCCCGAGCCAGTTTGGAAAGCAAGGAAGTGCTCGGTAAAAGTTGGCAGGACCTTTGAAGAAGTGGTCGTCTGAAGCAGCAGATTCAGAAACAGATGCGGAGTGGAAAAAAAAATAGAAATCCAGTGCAAAGCAATAGTGAGCTGAGAAAAGGGATCAAACGGAAGATCGAACACAACACGGGAG
>Ga0179591_1310977_pt1 | contig 15785 bp, 11 predicted proteins | sample CZOMad2_1_08_16f_FD_182891 | JGI IMG/M metagenome (GOLD analysis project Ga0179591, IMG submission 182891) | Vadose zone soil fungal communities from Angelo Coast Range Reserve, California, USA - CZOMad2_1_08_16fungal (PacBio error correction) | ecosystem: Environmental > Terrestrial > Soil >...
CCGTATATAGAGAAATCCTGCTAATACTTTTGAAAGGAAGACACTCATGGGGGGAGGGGGTATGATGGCGTGAAAAAGGAATCCCTCACAAGAAACGTCAGTCGCGGAGCATCATATGGAAAGGCGATAGCACACATCGCTCAGTAGGTTTTTAGTGAGAGCATTCTATGGAAACTTCTTCTTAGAAAATAAAGAGGAAAACTTTCGATTACTCGTAAACGAGGGGGAGGGACCAGGGCAAAGGAGTACTCGAAAGCTGCCGGAAGATAAGAGGACGACGGGGTGCGGAGGAATGAACTACTACTTATATCAGTCAAGAAGTCTAAGGAGGAAGGGGGAGCCCCCACAGTTCAGCGCCGATCAGAAGGAACTTACAAGGAAGGAGACTGTGTGGTTGCGTAGGAGAGAAAAACCAGGGGGACAGTAGTCTCATATTCTCCCTAGGAAATTGTGGGGGTTTGGGGGATTATCTGCGCGTATTACCTGACATTCCCACCCCGGCCCCAGCTCTCAAAACAAAAAAAGAACACCAAAAAAACCCAAAGAAAACCAAGGCATGACTCTTTCTCGAGAGTGTCCTAAATGAAAGGGAGGCAGTCAACTGCCTCCCATCAGGAAATCGACAGGGGGAACCTTACCGTATCAAAGAAGGGGAACTGCAACTCCCTAACCTAGTGAAACATTTCGTCTTCAGGGGTGGAGAGAACTCTCACATATCTTGTGGTCGACGAGGGGGGGGGAACAGAAGCCGAAGGGGGGGGATACAAAACTTGTCTCGTCAAACCTATCGGTGATCGTAGAGTCCGAATGCTCTCAACGGCCGGAATGGGGGAGATAACTAGGTCGGATCATTATCTAGAAAAGAAAAGTCCCCTGAAGGTTCTTAGCTCAAACCCTGCCATCCAGCTGAGGGTTCTGCGAAGGAAATCGAAGTAGGGAGGGGGAGTACGCAGAAAAATTTGACCTTTCAAGTTTGGAATTGGGGAAAGTACATTTAGCACACGCTCAAAACAAAAAAAGGGAAGGTCCTGAGGCATGAATAAACTAACCAGCGGCACCCCCCTCAAGACCGTCCGCGGCTTCGGACCGACAAGCCCGGAGGGGAGGGATTTTACTCATTTCGAGAAGGATAATGGAAAAGAAGCGAAAAAAATCACCGGTCGCTTTTCCACCGTCAGGCGTCTTCCCTGGGTACTATTCGTGAAAAGGCCACTGTCAGGTCTCTCCTCACGGCAAGGCGGGAAGGAATGGAAAAAAAAATAACGATATGAGAATGAAAAGAAGGAAGTTCCCTTGCTGTTTGGGAGAGATCATTAAGGCGGCTCGCTTCTGTACTCCTTCTCCTGGACTCGATAGCGCAGCGGAGAAGGAAAGAACGACCGCTTGGCAGTATAAGGAGGTCAGTCCGAGGAAGAGAAGAAATCTTGTCCCTATGGGGGGGGGGCCGCGTCGGGAAATAAGAGATATCATTAGGGTGTTTTAGGGGACCGTGCCCCACTCGGCGGGGAAAAGAAGGGGGATGATGTACCAATCCGCGGAGATCTGGAATAGACCGGGGGAAAGACTGGGTCGGGGGTCTTGAACGCTCCTGCGACTACCCGGAGCGACGGAAAAAAGTCCTAGGAGGTCGTAGAAAAAATTCAACTCACTCCAACTACCTGCGTATCAGCGCACTATAGCTCACTAAAACAAAATAGGTTATTTAAGACAGCTCTTGGCCTGTTGAACGTGAGAAGAGGAGGGAAAGGCAGAAATCCTCTTTTAACCGTTAAAAAATCGACTAAGGTAGGGGGCTCGAAGGGAGGTTAGGGGAAAAGACGACACGAGAGGAAGAATTCTTGACCACTTGCCGCTATCGCGAGAGTAAGCTCGCCGAGTAGAGGAAAGCGGTCCGCTCAAGGCTCCTATCCTCGTAAACCCACGAGCGTAAGAGAGTCGGGGGGGAGAGGCAAACGCTGGAGAGACAAAGTCTTCGTTCGATCAGAAATAGAGAACATCAACAAAGGGGGCCGGAGGCATTGCTTCAGCCTCGGGATTCTAGCCACGAATTCCGGCGAAAACTCGAAAGACTAAGAGCCATCAGGTGAAGCTGGTCATCCTGGGGAACTCTTGAATCCTCGCAGTGTAAGAGATCGTCAGAAAGAGGATCGGGGACTTAGAGAGGGAGCGTGACTTGCCCGCTCCGGCCTGGGAAAAGAAGGATATAAGAAGACATAGACCAGAAGTGGGCTCCAGCGGAAGGGAACTGGGGGGGAGGGATGTTCGGAGGCTTAGGGATGCGATCGAGGAGGAAGGTTGGTCTAGGGAGCGTTGGGGGGAGTACTAAGTTCTCGATTGCAGAGTGCGTTAACACGTCACAGGGGCTCGCGCGGGGGACCTCAACGTGACTCCTCCCAAACATTTTTTAAGGGGTGTTAGCAGAGCTGGAGACCCTCTGTTCCTGAGGGGGCTCGACCTCCGCTGAGACGCAGGAACAAGTACGGCCATCTCTGGAGTTCTCTTGTCTCTGACTTAGACGAGTAAAAGAAAATCGGTCCTAGCAAAGGATACTGGAGAATAAAGCCAGCTCGTTGCGCTATGCGAACAACCTGCCGGGGGGGGGGGGGGGGCGGCTCGAGGGGGGGGTACATGTCGGCCTTCTAAGATAGTCTTTATTCTGGGTTCCGTCTGAGGTATGGAAGACATCTTGAGGCTGAAGCCGCGACAACCGAGTACTGCTCGCTGACCCTCGAAATAGCTCCAATCAACAAAAGTAGCTCGAAATTCGGACGCCCCCTACACGAGGGAGCGACATGTGCGAGACCTTCAACAAAGAGTCGTGGCAAAATGCGTAGGACCGGGTGAAAGCGGGGGGTAGCTGGTATTCTAAGACGTCTTCTATCGGAAAAGATCCGGACGTTAATCGCCAATGAAAACTACCCAAATTCATCTGACGCATCGAGGTACGAGAGTGGAACAAGCCGACCTAAAAGAGAAAAATTGGGAAGTAGTGAAAGAGAAGTCGCAATCTTATCACTCGTAGGGAAAAGCATTGTCGCATCCTCGGGCCAAAGGAACACGAACGGCTACAGGGGTCCTCGAAATCGGAAGAGGGGAAAAGTGCGCGCAGGAGACCGGCGCTGCGGCGCGGAAAGGAAACCGATAAAATCAAATTGACAAAGGGGTCAACCTGGGTCAACCCCTGAACGGGAAAGTGTTATCGATCCTAGAGAGGTCTGAGGGTGACCACAAACCGAAGGGTCTAACTGCGGTAGGACGAGATAATTCGATGCCAGACGCGGGGTGAAGGGGGGGAAAAAATGCGGCCACGTTCAACAAAACGACAGACCCGAATGTCGTATACGTTCGATGCGTTGCAAAAAGGGGGGCTTCAGCATGTTAGAAAACAGAAACAAAGAGTGCAGGCAAAAGAGCTGATCCTCACCTTTCGATATACTTAACCCCGAGCGGCCGCGGATCACCGTCAAAGGAGAGGGGTGTTCACAATCTCACTGTAGGATAGCAAAAAGGTCCAAAAAGAAAGAGAAAACGATCAGAGGGCGGGAGGGAACAGATAAAGGCCAAGTGATGCCTTAGATCAAGAACAGGACTTAAAGCTCCACGGTCCTGAATTTCAAAGAGCTGATTCAGTTACTCACACCCAGATCCCCCACAAAAATTAGGTCAAAAGAGAAACGGGGAAGAAGGGGGGGGCTTAAGACTGACCGATAGAAAAGGTATTGAGCTCGCACTGCTGCCACAGGAAGTAAAACAAAAATCACCATATTGGGGGAAATCAGAGTAACACGTTCCCAGACACGAAATTAAGGTAGCACTACGAGGCTAAAGACGCAAGGGATTGAATCAAAGGGAAAAGTGTGTAATGATGAAGGAGCAAGACCTCTGCCTATAGGGTTCACCTCCGAAAGTCAAAAAGCGGTCTCGAGTACGGGGCTTGGGGAAACAAAAGTGACTAGGGAGAAAAAAAATCCCGAAATTTCTAAGACCTGGGCTGAACGTCTCGCGGCATAAGCCACGTCATGGTCTAAGGAGAAGGTTACTAAGAACTCTAGGAGGGGGTAAAAGCCAATCAGCCACACACAGAGAGTTAAAAGGAAAGATCTGAGTCACCATTTGGGTTAGAGCTCAGGTACTGGGGAATTAGGACGGCGAGGAGTGACGGGTTTCGGCATGTACCCGGCGGCAACCGGGGCGGGATGGATCTCCGCCAGTAAAATACCAGCAGGAAAAAATGAACTTCGACGAGTGCAGAAGAGATGAAGCGTGAGCATGTCTTGCCTAGTTTGAAGACGACGGTGCGGGCGCCAGGCTGTTTGTCAAGGGTTTGACTTGTGTGCAGGAAAAGTCTTCAGGCTAATAACTGTCAGTAAGAGGGGGGGGGCCGATGAGCATAAAAACCTTAAAGGAGACCGCGCTCGGGCGAAAGCGATGCGGCAGCCGGGGTTGCGTTAAAAGGGGGGGGGAAGGAAAATAACATTACAGCAGGGGAAAGGTTGGACCACGGTCGTAAGCTGGCGTCTGTCTGACGCGTATGAGAAAAATTGCGCCGGTACGGAAAAGGCGTGGAGAGGCACTAGCCTTATCTATCTGTCTAAAGATCATTGTTACCATACAAGAGTCTCGACGGGCCGGCTAGCTGGGGAAGAAACTAAGGTAGGACTAAGGGGGATCCTCTTGAAGTGATGTGGCTGGCTTTTGTTTCCACTCATCTAGAGGCCAGAAAAACTCCCGAAGGAGGAATGAGTACGGCGATCGGTCCCCATTTCGAAGAGCCTTAAAAGAACGCCCTGATCGGCATTTGGAGAAAAGGGGAGTAACCCGAACCATTCACTATCGCGCGGGGGTTAACTCTACCTCGCGAGGGGATCCGAAACTCCGGGGGGTGTTGTCCAGTGGGGGGGGACAAAGGCGTTTCCCAGGGGGTTCAAGAGTCGGGGACCTCGAAAGGCGGCCGATGTAAGCTAGCATTTAGGAAGGACGAAAAAGTTCGAGGTTAGAGTTTTCAACCTCGATGTCACTGCTTAGTCACATGTAAAGGCGGGAAGAAGCGTCTAAGCCGGGGGGCATCGGGAGGGGAACCCAGGTCGCACATTTATGGGAAGAGCGCGCGATACTAGTCGATTCGTGTGTTAGTTTAAGCGGATTAAAAATCAGGGTCCCAGAGAACGTAAGCTAGCCTCCTCACAATTGGAAAAAAACAGGACCATGTAAAAAGAAATAGAGGGATAGGGGGCCAGAGCGGAAAAGTTTCGGTCCGCCAGTCGACGAAAAGAGGGGAAAATAAATCCTTAGTGAAAGCATGGTATGTGGAAGGGGTAGGGCTCTTGCCCCCCAGCCAGGTGAGCGGCGCGGATGTCTCTAGGGGGGGGGGGAGGCATCAGAAAAAGATGGCTTCTAGGAAAAGTCATTTATATGACCTTTCGTCTATCACCAAGAAGCATTTCATCCTAATAAAAAGGTGAAGAATACCCGTTTTGTAAATCCCATATCTTAGGGAAGTCCAATCGTTGCCCCTCCCCGAACTGAAGCCTTTAGTAGGTAAAAACGCGCCATGGCCGCCAACCAGAACTCGTCTGAACAGGAGTACTTTTGAGCGCTCTGGAAAGTTATCTTCGTATTAAATGAGCGCAGGGAAATCGAGGAGGAAGGGGGGGGGGGGATCGAAGAACTCACTAATCTGGAAACTCAAGACATGACGTGCGTAACTCCGGTCTCGCACGGTCGAGAGTTTAGTTGGGGGACTCTCGGGTCGAACCCGGAAAGGCGGGAGGAAAATTGAAACTAAAAAGTAAAGAAAAGGAAAAAATCTCACGACGTGCCTGACGCGACGAGGAGACCACAACACGCGGCTGGTGTTTTTTCTTCAAATAGGCGGTCGTTCTTGGGGAAGGGGGGGGGCAGGAGATGGAAGGGTGGGGCCAAAAAACACCGGTTCCTAGCCGTTGCTCTCCAGCGTCCTTTTTACGAGTCAAAGGGTAGGGGGGGCGGATCTAAGAGGCAGAGAACAACCTTTGACACCCTAGCTTGGGGGGGTTCTAGGTGTTGGGGCGACGGAAACGCTCTTGGTTTCAGGCCCGAAAAGGGAAGAAACAAGTGACGCGAGAAAATCGCAATTTGATGTTCTCTGTCACATCGATACCTCCTAGTGTCGCCTAGGAGCAGAGGGAAAGTCCTCGATCATTGCGGCTATGCGCCTGTGAAGGGAAGGCAGGGGGGAGGGGGAAAAACCAAGGGAAAAGCGCCAGAGAGCTTCAGCAATAGTTATTAATCAAAAAGGCTTTCGGAGCAAGCCTGCGACGACCCCAAGAGAACGTAAGAGGGGGGGGGTAAATTTGTGGGAAAACCACGGAAACGAAGGTCCACTCCCGGGATCAGTTTCGGGCGAAAGGTAAAGAAAAGAATGCTCTTATCTCCTTATTGATGGAAGGAAAATAGAGGAGGGTGATGGATACTCGACTCCTAACTAAGGGTTGAGTGTAAAAGCTGCCTCGCCTGGGTCGACGACGCCCTCGGAGACGTTCGCCGATCGTCGGGGTCGTAAACAGGGCTCAAACGAAAAATCTAGGAGGGATTCCTTATTGAAAGAGAACGGCTCAAGCAGGAAAGAGGACAAGAGATATCTGATCCGGTCCAAACCCCTCATAAGGCTCCTATCGCGGAAGACTCCGCCCCTCTCGATAGTATCGGCGAGCGCTACTGGCTCACCAAGTCAAAAGAGGATTGAGAAACTATCCAGAAACGCACGAACATAAAACACGGGGGTATCTGGTGCTCACATGATCTGAGAGGAGCCGAGCAGCAAAAACACAGCGCCGGGTGCCGAACGCGCTGCCCGGGCAGGGGAAAAAAGCTTGTATCCTTGAATGGTCGGAGCCGCACAGAAGCTTGAAAGGGGAACGAATGACAGATCACCACACGTCGGAACCGTATAGACTATGTGGGAAAGGGGGGCCTAGGGTGTCAACACGTCTACTACCTATACCAAGTACCACCATCTTAGCTTAGGCTTAAGGGGAGGTATATGTGCAGTTGAGTAAGAACCGGGGTTAAAAGAAGTCCTGCGTCATTGTCAACAATAGAAAGGAAATTTGGAGAACGGGGGTATGACAAGGCTACCCTGGCATCCACCCCGAGAACATTTGAGAGAAGATGCTCAATACTGAGGGGGGCGATTGCAGGGAATACTTGATCGGAACTGACTATCAAAAACTAACCTTCTATTTCACGAGCCGTGAGCTAAACGAGCGGCAAAGTGTGCCGATCTCCGGGCTTACCTGTACGGCAAGAGAGGGGGAAATAACCTGGGAAAGCTACCTCGAAAAAAAAAATATTTCTTTATGAAATCCTAGTCCAGAGTTCGGAGAAACACATGCCGAATTGCTAGCCATCAACTCTCTTTTCGATGAGGGGGGGCGTTAGGGGGCTTAACTCTTCAGCCGCCGCGGTACGGCTGATGGCCGTACAAGAGAACGCGCAAGAGAGGGAGACTTCTGCCGTGCTTAGGGAGGTGAAGACAGAGAGTTACACAGAACACGCGATCCGTCAAGATTTCAAAGAGGGGAAACCGCACAAGTCGACATGGCACCTCAAGAACGAGATCGAAAGAATGAATCTGATTAGCTGTTCTTGAGGGGGTTCTGAGAAAAAATGCAGGGAATCGAGGAGTTCCGGGGTCAAATAAAAGGAGGAACAAATACGAGCCCGAACACCACGTCGACGATATCGAAAAGGGTAAGATAACTCCCTTTAAGAGAAGGTCGGGTAAGATGCAGAGGGAGCATAATCCGAACAGTACATAAAAAATTTCATCGTCTGGTGCCTGGCCGACATCCCTCTCCACTGGCAGGAAATGGCGTCAAGCTTCTGTTTCAAAATGCCCCACATCGTTCTAGGGGACCCTGGAAAGCAAATTGAGGAACAGCACCTGCTTGTGTGGGAACCCACGCCTAAGGCGTTTCTTGGATCTCCTCTGACGGGACTTTTCAAAAGCGATAAAAAGGTGAGTGAGTGGGGGAAAATAGGGAGGCAGCAGGGAGATGTGAAGGGTAACTCCCTGTTCTGAGGCTCTAAAATAAAAGAATCCCGCATAAAGGAATGACCTTCAAAGAAGATGAGCGTAAGAGTGAGCCCTACCGAAAAAAGGAGTCCAGATCTTGGGGAAGAAGTGGGATTGACAAAGCCCTTTCCAGGTGGGGACTCACCTTCCACCAGGAGCGGGGAAGACAGGTTTGCAACCGTTCGGAGGAGACTATATGTCTTTTCAAATATCAACTTTGGGGGGAGAAAGGGCGATAAGAGCGACTGTCCTAGCCCGATCAAAAAACGAAGCTGCCCCTCTTGCAGAAAACTAGCCCTGGTCACTACGGACGACTAACTACCGAGTATTGCCGCTGTACTTTACGAAGGGGGAAGGAAAACCACTATCAAAAAAAACCCGCTCTTCTAAGCCGGAGATCGGGGAACCTTCCACCCTCCGGGAAAGATTCCGTGGCCTAGGAAGAGCAAGGAAAAGGGGGCAGGAGAAAGTAGGACAGGGGAAAAGAGATCACATTTTCACAAAACAAGGCTACTAAGAAAGCGCCTGGGGCATCAAAGCAAAAAAAAAAAAAAAAAGTCAGTAGCGATACTCTACCACGAAGAGTGACAGACCGAGGAGGACAAGGATAATTCCTGGGAGCGTCTGTGCCGGGGAGGGTACACTGTGGGCCGGGGGGAGGAAGGATAGGGGGAAAACGTCAGAGATTCAGAAAGACAGAAAAAGAAAAGCCTGACCTCGTCGTCGAGTTGCGTTCCAATCTTCAAACAAAACACGGATTGAAGGGGTAGTGTACGGAAAAGAGGGACAGGCGGCACAAAAATCGCTATGCCGGCTCGGAGCCGCAGAGGCTTCTCTACCCAGCCTGTTGATTTAGGAGGAGGGGGGAAAGAAACGTGAAGAAGGTAAAAGGAAGAGAATGGCGTCATTCTAGAGCTTACTGGTAGAACTCGATGCCTGAGACGATGTCGTACTAGTACTGAAGAATTAAGGACTCTGTAAGTAGTTTGATATCAGGGAATTGGGGACATGAGGGAGATGGAAGGGACGGGGTCATGCTTCAAGAGGGAAACGAGAACTGCATCCGGGGAGTCTGAAGACCCAGCAGACGTGCATGGACTGGAGCTATTCGTAAGCTTTCTTTTTCTTTGGTTTAACGTCATAAAGCCATATTTGAGAGGGACGCGGTAAAAGGAGGGAGTAAACTGCACAGGCAGTGCGCGAAACAAGTGAATGACCGTTCGTCAAAATCGTATGCTGATCGTGCTCCTGGAAGAAAGGTGGCAAAAGAGGAAAATGACTCTTGGTCCCCTTCAGTAAAATCAGAATGAACTTGGGAGGTGCGGCGCAGGAGGAGGATCGCTCCGGAACCGGTTGGGGAAGGGGGGGGGGGGGAGAACTGCAAAAGAAAGGAGCATTTCAAAGAAGGATCAGGAAGGGAGCTTTGGCGAGCGCGAAAAGTGCCAAAGAGAACCATCGCCGCTTCCTCATAGGGTAGAGGAAACAACGCCAAAATTCTATCAGGGTAGACCCCAGACCGAAGGCGAGTCGAGAAAAAACGGAGCCACGGTCCAAAAAAAGTTGACACCAGAAAAAGGACTGGGCCCTCGGAGGGAGAAACAAAAAAGAGGGTAACAGACAGAGTTTAACTCCGAAGAATCTAGCAGGTGAGAGGGGTCTGGGGAGGTGAACAGCGATGACTCTCCTCAACTTTAGTCGGAGCGGACTCGACAGACCGAAGCGGACACATGAGGGTCGTAATATACCAGCAAGATGAGAGAGAGAGGGGGGGGGGATTGAGAAGGAGGTCATTAATGATCTTTCTAGCCGCCTCAGATGGGAGACGCCGAGCAGTGCCTGGAAGAAAAGGCTCACAGTGAAATATGGGAATAGGAAAGGGGGTCGAGAAGATTTTCGTACGGAGGTCCGCCTCAAAGGCAGAGCAGTGGGTTGAGGGAAGAGCGGGCGGCCTGCGGCAAAAAGACGAGGGCGCGGAGGAAGGGGGGGCTTTTTCCATCATCAACTCGCGCCATCACCTAGCAATCGAACGGGCCCTTACGATCGGTCCTCAGTAATCGAAAGGAAAGGAAGGGACCGCTACCTTTGAGTCCGGCATTTTTTAAATTCCCTCACTCGCAACAAGGCTTTTGAGGGAGGTCGACAAAAACACAAAATATTCTGAGGCCCCTCAGTAGACGAATTGGGGAAGGGTAGACAACCAGGCGAAAGGGGGGGAAAAGAAACCCGCACGAGGAAATTCTTCTGGGAAAAACTCGTAAGGGAAAGCGCTAGGGGACGCGCTATTTCTCACCAGGCGCAGGAAAAGTGGGGTTGGGCTAAACTCAGTCTACTTTCTGGGACGCCCAAAGAGGGGAAGCGAGCAGTAGAGCAAATGGGGTTTGCACTTAGGGTGTCCGGCAAATCAAGACCATGAGAAAATACGTCCTTCAAGAATTCATCTAGATGGGGGCCACAAGAGGAGAAAAGGCAGAGAAAGCACCAGGGACTGCGTAGACTAACAGATCTGATGTAGCAGGGGAGGAAGGGAGGGGTTGCAGTTATCTCCAAGCTTGGAAAAAGAGACGATCAGGACTTGCTCCAAGCGTCCGAGTAGAATTGTGAAACGGCATCGTTATCCGTTCAATGTTGGATGGCCGAAGGTCAATGAGAAACAGGCCAGGGGTAGGGGAGGAAGGGAAGACCTGAAAAACTAAATCAGACTTTGAAAAAAACCCCGGCGGGGGCTGCGAGGCCTCCTATAAAAGCGAGAGGAGTTATATCGACCCCAAGTGATATACAGGATCAGGACTACGAAAAAGGGGAATGGTCTCGATAGTAGTCGGTCTCAGAAAAAAACGAAGCAGGGGCCGGTATATAAGAGCGGGCCGTTTGAGTCAAAATCCCAGGATAGGAAGAAAAAAGAGCTTGAGGGAGCAGCTAGGAAGTAAAAGACAAGGGGGTGGGGGGGTTTCCCAAGAAAAACGACCCCTACGATCGGCGCACAAGAAGAGGAGTAGTAGACCACAGGCTCTGAGTCCGCAACCCTCCGACTTCAACTAGGAAAAAAAAAATCACAGGAAAATCACTAGAGAGGGAGAGACTTCTCACAGAACTGAGGATGTGACAAAACGATCGCCAGAGCTTGGCGCGGGGAGGTTGGCGAACGAGCGACGACAGCAGGGGGTAAGTTTTCCTCCTCTTCTTCACTCGGAATGGGGGAACCTAGCTGTCTTGGGGGGGGGAGGGGTCTTGAAGGAAGTCTACAACAAAAAGAATGCTCTGAACGGTAGATTGCCCAATAATCTCCTGGAGAAGCTCGTCAAGTCGTACCGGCGGGTTCCGCCCAACCACCGTCCCTCCTCAGGAATAGAGCAGGACAAAAAAAAAGCGGGAAAGCGTTAAGAGGGAGAAAGGATACATATCCTGCAAGAACACGCCATAAAAAAATTTAATCGGCGACGCGAGCTCGGAATCAACACGGGGGAGGAGATCGAGCGACTTCGGAAGAGAAGTACTTCTACCACAGGGGAAGGGGGGGGAAGCGACTACCGAAACTGCTCAGCTCGACTTCCGGCCCAAGTGTCATCCTTGAAGAGTCGATCCGATCGAAGTTTCTTACAGTCGAAAAGCAAACAGGGGAAAAGAAAAAGGCTACCAATTTCCTTTGTGGGAAAAAGAGCAGCGCCGGCAGCTCCAAAATCTCGAAATGAGTAACCAAAATCCTCTTTCTTCGGAAGGGAGGGGGGAGGGGTGCAAGGACCTATGGTGTGATGGCTCAGCTCGGACGGTAATGATCAGTGACGGAAGGGTTCGACGGGCCTTGAGTTCTAAAAAAACACTCAAGAGGGGGGAAAAGGTGGACTAACGGGGCGGTGGAGCCAGTCCGGTAAATCGTCGCGTCCCTGCAGGGGAAACCACACGTTCATGAGCTGGTGTAGAGACTACGTCAACACCTATTGAGGAGGGAGGGAAGGACAAATTAAGAGTTAAGATCTCAACAGTTTCATTACCCCTTCTTAATACCCTAGCGGGTGAACCGGCCATGTACAAAAGAGGAGGGAAAGCAACAGTAGGGGGGCTAAACAGGACGATACAGGTTTTTCTTTCGGGATCTAAAACCCGTAGAAGGAACATGTGTTAGAAACAGGCGAACGGGGGGCGCTGTACTATCGTTATCTTCATAAGGGGGGAAGCGAGATCTCTCTGTGCGGGCGCGACAACCGCGCGAAAAGCGATGCTCACCGGGGGTGACTTGTCGCAGAGCTTAGGGGAGAAAAAAGGGTAGTAATCAAAGAAGTAGGAGGCTCTAAAAATTCTGCTCGAAACTGTCGTCACACACCCGTCAGTAACGACGGGGAAACGTGAAGTCGACTGCCTGTCTGGGAGGGAGGGTCAGGATCCAAGTCAAGGAGGAAGGTTCCGGCTATCAGTGGAAGGGGAAAAAAGTCAGTTAAGAAGAGAACGACCACTTACACACCTTCAGTAGTAAGGAGAGGGTTCGAGAAAGAGAAACGGGCCACCTTGTGCGGCCGGGGTCGTGGACTAGTCACCGCGATTAGGAATTGGAACGACAGGGCGCTACAGCATCTAAGACGGGCATTCCAAAAATTCCGCGTCTAAAGGGCGCGGGGCGTCCAGGTCATCTTCCTAATCTTCCAGGAGAGGGGTTACGGGGGGGGAAGATACGCGGGCAGAAGGGCAGGGAAAGCACCAGGAAGGGTCCCCACTAGTTGAATGCTGTGACGACCTGAAGCTGTTGGGAGGGCCACAATAGATAAGTGGTGCGGAATCCCTATCTAGGTAAGTAAGAGTTGGCAGAAGATGTAAGGGATCCAAAATTTCGCAGAGTCAGCGATAAAACCAGCGAACCATACTTAGGCGTGAGAAAGGGGTCTGGGAGGGGGGAAAGCAAAACGCTAAAACCAAATCGTTAACAGGCGCGATACAATTGGTCGCAGCACCAGAAAAAAGAAAACATTACTGAGGGAATAAGGGGAGACCGTCATTAACAGAGAATGGTGAACTCCTCCTCCTGAAGAGAACCAGGGCGCTACCAGCATCTAAGGTTCAGATGCCGAGACTGAAAAGGAAAAAGATGTACGGGGAATGCAAAACGCAAAGCATGCACTCCAAAGCCGGTGCATGCTTGCCAGAACGAGGACTTCAACAAAAGAAGAAAAAATCAGAGAGGAAAGAGAAAAACGCTAAGCGTGTGCATCCCATCCGTTGGCGACTGTTTCTCGGGAGAGGACCGGACGAGAAGGAGAGGTCCTCGAAGGCCTTGCGCACAACAGTATAAGAAGATACAGGTCGGGGATAAGTCAAAACATTCTGTAGGATTAATCTCTCCGAGGCCTCGTTAGAAATCTACCACTATTGTAAGGACGGGGCAATTCGGACCGTGTAACCAGAAAACGAATCAACCTTGTTGAAGGGAGAGCTGGGCCAAATGCTATATGCATACCATCACTCAGCAAATACGGAAGAGACCTCAGGAGAGGGGGGGGAAGACCACTCTCTCAAAGGGATCGGAGGAAACTCAAAAAAGTGGGATAGAGCGGATTACTCAGAGACAGAGTTCTGACTCGAAGATAGGGAATTACTAGGCATGTCCCTAAAGCGAAAAAGGGGGAGAGGGAGAGAGCTGCGGAAGGGAATGCCAGACCTCTCGAGAAGAGGGAGGAGGAGAAGTCCCGAAATCAGAAAAGAGGGGTGCCATGGCGTCCCTTAACGGAGAGAAAGGACGCGGGAGAGGAGTAGTTCGATTGGGTGGGTCTCGAGCACAGGGGAGGAGAATAGGGGCAGTCGACGTGAGGAAGGGAAGAGGGGGGAGCGAGAAGACTTCAAAAAGTCAGAATCGAGAAGGAGGAAGAACAGGCGGGGGGGATAGGGGGGGGAATTGAAGACTCAAGGACCAGCTCCTTGCATAGTGCTCGAAGGAGGGATGCTTGATGATGATGCTTTAAATCTTAAAAGAATCCGTTTAACTCAGGTCGGAAGGATAAGAGACAAATAGATTCAGGCTTGCTTCTATCTTTACATCCTTAGAAAGAGGGAAAAAAGGAGTACGACGGGGAAGAGAGGGGTCACTGCGGGCGAGACTCCGGGGGGACTCGGAAGGCGGCCGAAGGAGGATCTCGCCTCACGGAAGTGCTGTTTCGTGGTCACAGAAGAGACAAGAGCAAAAGGGAAGGAACAGCCTGGATAACTTTATTTCTTTCTTAAACGAGAAACTCCAGGGAGAAGTCACAAAAAGAAGCGGAAGATCATATCTAGTACACACAAGAGGACCTGCAAGGTGGGGGGGGGGGGGGGGGGGGAACGAAGCATCAAAAAAAAGTCTGGAACTTAAATTACGTGGGGTAAAAACTCAGTGAGTTTTCTCGACAAAACCCAAAAGGAGAAGGTTGGGGACGGGAAGGGAGGGAAAAAGGGACGATATCTATTTCACTAATCTTGAACCAAGGCAAAAGGACTGAAACTATTCAGGTAGTGTTGTGGGGTGGGGGGGGGGGGGGGTTTGTTGGAAAGTAAGAATCTAGCTTGTGAACAGCTCTCAGAGAATGAAGTAAATAACAGAGCGGAATAGTAGATACTTTTGTGCGATTAACCGAACTTAAGAAGGGGAGAGCAGAGAGGGATCCGGAAAACCAAATTGCACCTCCGATCTAATTCACTTGAAGACTAGGTATTGGTGGAATGTAGACGACTCTGATCGGGTACCATGCCGTATGACGACTGAAAGAGCAGGAGGGTCGCTACCTAGGAAGAAAGGAACTGAAGCAGATATTCTTTGATGAAAATGTCGATCCAGGTAAGAGGAGTCCCAGGCATGGCGATCGACTTTCAAGCGTCTCCCGCGAAGACAAGGGACCGCCATCGCCTGGGAAAAAATGGTAAAGAAAACAAACTAAAACTCGTCCGAAACTAGAACTATCTTTTGTAGGAGAGCAAAAAATCGGCTCCCCGATAATGGAACGGGTCAGAGTCAAACTCAAGGGGGAAAAAACGAGCCCGAGCGTCAAAACCATTAGATTAGTTAAAGCGGGGAAAATGTTGAAAGTAGGCGGCGTACCAAAGAAGTAAGGGGAGCTCACCAAGTGGTCTGCAAAAGGCCAGAGGGAGTAATAGGGGGACACCATTGACGTGGGCACCACAGCAAATTAAAAGGCTTTGGAGAAGTTCGGGTCCCGGAAAAGAAAACATTAGAAAGCTACCTGGAAAAAGGAAAGAAAGGAGAAAGTTAAAGAGCAAGCACAGGTAAACGCTGAGACGCAAAAAATCGCGCCGTAGTTTTTGTTGATAGGGTATCGAGGAGGGGCGCCTAGGGGCGAAAACTAAGAAAGGAGCCCGAGCACCAAAGGTTCTCCACCTTACTGGTGATCCTTTTCAGGGCCAGATGGCGAGTGCGGCACGAAAAAAAAAAACATAATAAACAATACAAGTGACGGAAATCTCCGAGACACTCAACGAAGATTTGCGACGGAAGAAAAATGGGGGAGGCGAGGGAAGGAAGAATAAAAAAGAGTCTCCGCGAGCCACGATAAGCACCGTGTTGAAGAGTTCATCATCGAAGAGAGGGATCGAACACGTTCTTGTAGCAGGGGGAGAAGACTACAGACTGGACAGGGAGAGAGAAGGGGGCAGTAAGTACGGAGAATCTTCCTTACCTAAGAAAAATCCTTCCTAAACAATAATAATCTCGTAATAGGGGGGGGAAGCGACGGCGAAGAAAAACTACTCAGGGTAC
>Ga0179591_1338935_pt1 | contig 15782 bp, 13 predicted proteins | sample CZOMad2_1_08_16f_FD_182891 | JGI IMG/M metagenome (GOLD analysis project Ga0179591, IMG submission 182891) | Vadose zone soil fungal communities from Angelo Coast Range Reserve, California, USA - CZOMad2_1_08_16fungal (PacBio error correction) | ecosystem: Environmental > Terrestrial > Soil >...
TTACCCTGGGAAAGATACCCTCGGGAAACGAAGATTACCGCAGTCTGTCCTTAAGCATTAGCGCAAGAAGCCGTCGGAGACCCTTTCCGACAATTCCCGATTAAAAGAACTGTCAGGGGGGTGTGGGGGAGAACAGAAACGTGAAGCTTCCAGGGAGAAGGGGAGAAGCGGGAAGCAGCTTGGGAGAAATGTCGACCGCTCCGCAGAAAGGCAGGAGTATTCTCTGGGGAAAGTGATATGGCGAAAGGAAGAGGGAAACGGCGGACCCAGGCCATTAATCAGTGAAAAAGAACTGTTTTTGGGGATCTTTCGATATGTCCAGGGGAAAGTACGAAGGCTACTTTTCAAGAAACGAAGAAGAAGGTGAACGCCGCGCTAAAAAAAAAGTAGGGTTAAAAGGGGGGTTAAATCGATTTGAAAGTTGAGTAGAAGAAACAGTCTCGGGAATCTCGGTGACCGAGGGAGTTTAGGGGAGTATTGGGGAGAAAAAGAGGGCTCGAACGTTTCCTACAAAGCCCGAAATTGGTAGGATGGCGCATTGCACCAAGCAGGGGGTCGCGTGAGCAGAGGTCGAATGGCATCTAGTTCATCAAGTTTCAAAAGAGAGGGGGGGAACTTAGAAAGAAAGAAAAAGAAGGTACACGAAAGGGGGTCACCCGGTTGAAGCGGCTACTTGAGGGGGGGGGGGGCTTTTTAGTGGGATTGTCAGGATTGCGGGCGGGTGAGGTTTTTAAAGGGGGACGTGGTGCAGGGAGCCCTTGTAAAATCTGAAAACATTAACACACCATAAAAACTTTATTATTAGGGGGGGGCCGTGAAGGGTGAGTAAACCGTGTAAAACATCACCAAAATAGCCCGCACTTACAAGGTCATTGGCTCCTCACAGTATACAGAACACACTCACATTGCGGAGAATGACGTTTTAGCGGCGGACATACACGGGAGGGTTATTGCTGATATACTACTGAGAGTAAGGGGTTTCTCAAGATAGAAGCATAAAAGATGGAAAAAGGGTTTTCGGAAAATGGCCTTCTCGTAATAAAAATGACCGGGGGGGACTTGGGTCGACCATGCAGTGAATTATCTGGTCGGGGCAAAAAAAGGACCTTGGAAGACGAAAACCCGAAAGAAGTCAAAGAGTTTTCCGTATCAAGCCAACCTGCCTGATAGAGCTAAAAGAGCTCTTATCCTATATCTAAGCATTAAGGCAGGTCCCTCCCAAGGACAAGGGCTAGTAGCCCTCCATAATCAGAAGTTTGAAATCCCCGAATCTGTCGGGGAAATTTTCAGCATCCGCACTCCACCTGAAAAGGAAGGCATGCGAACAAAAGTTTCTTTCGTGAAAGGACCAATGATTATAATCGGTGATAGTCTACCTGGCTCGAACATTTCTATTCGAAAAGACAAGGAAGGAAGTTGCTTGGGTGGTGACAACCGGCGATCAGGACAAGGTTTTCTAATCAAGGGCTGGGGAGGTGAGGATTTAACTTGGCTGGCCGCTACGGCGTAAGTCCCACAGACTTCCTTTGGGGGGACAACAAGCATCACGGAAAGACTCCACCTACGCATTGCCTGGCAGGAAATAAAATCCTACCTATCAGGTGAGGGTGGGTCATCATCCTCTTGGGGAAGAAAAGAAAAAAATCATTTAGGGGGGGGTGGAGGTGAGTGAGGCGGAGGCGTTTAGCCAACAACTGAAAGGGGGGGGGGGTCATAGGGGTAAATCAGGAAAGAGAAGTACGCACGATAAATGGTTAAGTTGGCCACGGCAAGTCGGATCACTCTCCCGATAAAAGAACAAACGTGTAAGGAATTTAAATAGCGTAGAAAAGAGAGAGCAAACAATAGGATTAAAATAATATATTCTTTAGAGAGAGCGAGGAAAAGAGAAACCCAATTCCAAGCCGATCTTGAGCGAGTGATGATAAAGTGAGGAAAAAAGGAAAAGGTTGCAAATGAATCGACACGGAAAGGAAAACCGGAGTGAGAAGAGAGTATCCAAATAGCCTGCGTGCTTTTGGGGAAAAAGAGGAATGGAAGGAATTGCATAAAAACCCCCCAAAAGAAAAGCTGTTAATGAACCATACAGTAGGAGCCCCTTGCAAATCAGAATCTTTACGCAGTATCTTTGAAGGATGCTCGGGGAAAAGTGGGGGAGGGGGAAGCCGGTGGGTGCAAAAAGGAAGAGGGTGGGGGGGGGTAGGGGGAATCGTTTACTCTTGATGACAAAAGAAAAAATTTGGGGAATTAACGGGAAAAAGAAGTGATGAAAGGAGTACCTTTTACGAAATATATCGAAGGGGGGAGGCAAGGAGGAGAGAAGCATCTACCTTTCTAATAAAAAAAGGTAGAAAGGGGGTAAGAGGGCAGCACAAATATGATAAAGGGGAATTAACTCCATTAATTTTTCACCGGCCCTGAAGAAGTCAAGTAGGAATGCGCGTGGGGAGGGGGAGTCACTTGACAAAATTGAGACTTTAGTTCGTCAAAAACGCTCAGATTTGTCACACGAAAGAGGGGGGTGGAACTTCATCAATTGTCTGGGGGTTACCTATTGAATTCTTTTTTCCCCTATCGTTAGACAGAAAGAGAATTTTGGAAGGGGATATTCTGGCGAGGTTTCAACTGAGACTGACGGTCAAGCTTTCTTCGAGAGGGGGGAGGGATGCTGGGGCGGGAAGGGGATAATTAAAAAATCTTTAGCTCAGGAAGGACGGCTAAAAGTGGCCCCGGGGGGACAGAGTATGGGACACTGGGGGTGTCTCAAAAATCAATCTTAGGTAGGTCTAAGCGATACCCTGGGAAAGTCAGCGAATCGAAAGGCAAGCAACATAAACTATCAGGGAACTTCAGGAAATCTGGGTCTCCTCGCCAAAACCTGGACTCACTGGGAGAACGGGGAGGTACGCACGAAAAAGGGGTCCCGTCGCCGGGAGGGTGGGTGTCTCAATTAACTTGTCCCCTATCTTGAGTATTAATGGCACTTCCAAGTGGGGAGGAATTGTGTCCAAAACGGAATGGAAAAAGGAAGGTACTGTGCCGGGGTAATGATCTAGGACCATCGGACTATTACAAAAAAAAAAGGAAAAGGCGATCGGAAGACGGAAAGAAAAAGGGAAAATCATCAAGGGGTTGAAAAAAAAGTTGCACTCGAGACTGGGCTATCACGACTCTGTTGATTGGATGAAGGAAGGGTGATATGCTAGGAGAATATCCCGTGTATCATCTATCTTTTTAGGCTGAGAAAGAATACAAACTCGGAAGGGTGGCTGAAAATTGTGCTCCACTTAATCGCATACAACTCAATAAATGCGCCTGGGGAGCTCCTGAGAGGTATAGGGGCTGCAATGGGGAAAAATCTAAGTTAAAGACCTCCAATGGGATGACCCTGAAAGTGGGGGGGGAGAAAAGCACACCTATTGGGAAATTCTAACAGGCGTGTCAAGGGATACCGAGCGGCTCCTCCAGACCGCAGGATCGAGAGCAAAAAAAAGTCTGGAAGTCTTGGGCACTTGTACAAGGCCGATAAGGTTATTCACAGCGGATTGGCGAGACTCACGCCTGAGAGTTTCAGTCGGGCGGCTCGAAGGAGGGGGTAGCCAATAGTATGAGCCTATAGACGCGAGCATTGGGCGTGGGTACAAAAAGGTAAAGGACTAAAAGTAATTACGTCAAGGATCTTGCAAAGAAAGGGGACGATTCCGCTCGGGCACGGTCTGGGGGGAAGGGGGGAGGGATGTGCTTTAAGTGGAGCGGGGAAGGACGTCACTTTGCTGAGAATGACGAATTCTAAGGTGGCCAAATTAAGCGATGGAGAAACCTGTACTAATGGCAGGGCGATGCGCCTCTGGAAAGGGACTAGTCGTTCGACTTGATTGAGGGGAGAAGGGTGGGAGAGCGCGTGAGAAAGGGCGATGGGGGGGGGAGGGAGTTCCAGACCAAGCTACTTACGGGGTGGGGTGAGAAGGAGCGCACAAAAATCACATACTTGTCGTAGAAAATGCAGTTCCGCCGCGAATATGAAAAATCTGAAGTGCTGGAGGCATCATAAAATTTAATATAGCTTGAAAAGGGATTATGGTGAGAAAGAAAATATGAATGGTGATGTTTATAGCGGAAGGATTCATGTCTGTAGTTCCGGCGAAGAGTTCCCTTGCGAAAAGACCGCTTGAGTCTTGGTTTTCTTGCCGAGAGATTGGAGGGAGAAAAAGAAGAAGCCCCTGGTCAGTCGCAAAGGGGATGGTCGGGACGACTTCAGAAGCCAGGTGGGACCGACTTTCGGTTGGGGCGGAACGAGGAGAGAGTATGTTAAAAGGCGTAGGAGTTCCGTTATAAAGCGGCAAGTTCGAGAACATCGACCCAAAAGACTGTACGAAAACGAAAGGAGTACCTCTGGAGTGGGGGAGGAGACATAGGAGCGGAAGAACGTCTTGTCAAAAGCGACAAGTGACTCCTACCGTTATCATGGTGTGGGGGACCACGCACCGTAACGGCGCCTCGATAGGGAGCTCGAAGGACGACACGCAAAAACCCGCATAGAAAGCGCATGGCCAATTAACTTTCTAAAAGATCGGTCCCTTGAGTGGCAGGAAAATTTCAGATCTTGTTTGGAAAGCGAGACTGAGGGAGGGAGAGATCGTAAGGAAGGGGGTAAGGTCAAGAGTTCGGCGCAAAATAGTGTAGAGAGACCAAAAAGGCGAGGGGCAGGGAGGGAAGTGAGATTTCCAGTTGGGGAGTAACGAAAGAAGACTCGATCATCGCTGAGGCCGACTTTGGGGTCCCTAAGGTAGGATATAAATCTGATGGCTTGTGCAAGAATACATAAGATTGTCGCTTTCGAGTGAAAAAAAAGAGAGCGAGTATACAGCGGCATTTGAAATCTGAGGGTTCCGCCAATTTTTTCAACGGGCGAAAGCGTGCGAGTGTATGGGGAAAGGGGCAGAGGAAATGGCGGAGGGGCCATTCCGAGAAGTTTCTGGGGGAGGTTGTTGGAAACTCGGTAAATGAGCAAGGGACAACGGCCAAAATAAGGGGACATTCAGCACTTAAAACAACAAAAAGACTTGATGGCGTCTTTCACTTTTTCAAGTGGTAAAAGTCATAATGGGTACGCTACCAAAAAAGAGAAGGCGACTGAAAGGTGCAATTTTTCACCGTACAAAAGCTGCAGGGAAAAATGGTTGGAGCTCTATACCAACAGTAGAGGGGTGGGCGAGTTTTGGGATTAAAAATAAGCATTTGGGGGTATTGGGAAGAGGGGAGTTGAGTCAAAGAAAAATGGACCGTATAGGAGAGGGTAATAGTTTTTGAGAACGAGACAAGGCTTTCATGATGACGGGGGGGGGAGGGACGTTTTAGGACACTCATGCATCCTTATCTGGAGCTTAAAGGAGCTTGGTCGGGCCCGAAAGAAAAGGTGCAGAAGAGTTGACGTTTCGCGGGATAACTAAGAGCGTGCCACGCCCGTCGCACGCAATGAAAAAGCGCGAGAGGGTACCGAAGTACCGAAATCAGGGATTTCCTAACAGGACAAGGCTCTGCGTGTGACAACACGGAAAGAATCGGTTTGAGGCAGGGCAAAAAAGAGGAAGTGAGAAAACCTTGCACCATCACCAAGAGCTGAATGAAAGCGGAAAGTGCGGCTGTTACAGGACAAGAGAAGGGGCTTCGTCAGACCCAGGGGGGGGGCTGACAGCTCTCGGGGGAACAAGGGATATGAGGACAAACCGGCCGTTGGGATGACTGTGATCAAGAAGGAGACAAAAACCAGCGAGCTAAGGTGAAGGGAAATGGGCCATCGAAAAAAAGGATTTGCAGTTAAAGGGGCTGGGGCTAATCGCAACGAAAGAGTTGAAGACAACAGGTGAGATCCTTGGGCGTGGCTGAAAGAATCCAAAGAGCCGCATTTCGGAAGCCTCAAGCATCCTTGGGGAGAAGGGGAAACGTAATGTCGGAGGGTTCGGCGATCGAATGGACTGCTTTGTAGAAACCGCGAGATTTTTGAGAGGAGGGTGCTGCCGGAAGTCGAGGCGGTGCACCAAAACCATGTTAGGAAAGGTGCAAAAAGAAGGGACCGAACTTTGGTGTGGATTGGCGATTACAGAGGAAAATTTATTTCCACACCAAACTGGTGATCTCCCAGGTCGGAAGATAAATTGACTGGGGGGGATCTGATTCGGGGATGAGAGCAAGTATAATCAACCAAAAAAAATGGCTAGGGGATAGGAGGACTTGCCGATGTCATCGAATTCAGAGAACAGTAAGAGTATCGTGGTTCCAAGAAGTTGAGGAAAGACAGCAGTTTTCTAAAAATGGTCAGAGAGAGGGACAGAGAGTGAAAAACTCTGAAGCAAAAATATGAGGGTTGAGGGTGAAAAGGCCGTAGATTCGATAAAAAACCATACAGCGGTTAAAAAAAAGGACATCTAAAGAGGGCAACCTTAACCCACCGTTTATAGGGAGGAAGCGGGGGCAAGGAGCTTGAGGAGAGGAGAAAGGGATGGACGGGTGAAAGCCGGCGTTGAAAAAGGAAGGGTCGGGTGTTTACGAACGCGTCGGGAGTGCCCGCACTCCTTTCCTTTAAAGTCAAAAGAATGGAATGCCGGGAACCGAAGTTTGACAGAGATGCAGGTGGCTGACACAGAGGGTCAACATCAGAGGGGGGGGGGAGGCCGGGGAGTGGAGAAACAGTGCGACTAGGGAATCGTAACCGGACAAAACGAGGAGAATAAGATGGGGAGGGCAAAACAAGAAAGCCGGGCTTCAGGAGGCTACAGCAGGGGGGCAAGGGGCTGATGGAGAAAGGCTCAATAACGCGTAGTTGGTCGTAGAGGGGCATAGACCCATGTCGAGGAGAGTGTACGAAAAAGGTTTTCATTGGAGGATCCGGAGGGAGAGAGTTACGGTCTATCGGAACGAGGAGAATTTCTAGGATACGGAGGGGTAACAACCTTCAAACCAACGCTTCTGACTTGAATTACTTGGCGGCTCTCACAAAGAGACCTGGGAAGCATCTCAGAGTGACGTAATTCTAATCGTTCCGAACGGACAATAGGTCAGAGTTAATGAACCCTTAGCGGGCTGTCGTCGCAAAAACACTTGAGGTATATCTTTCTTCAAATTCCAAACTCACCCCTCTAGGAACTAAGCAATAAAAGTCTCAGGACAGAGAGGCTTGTTTGGGGTCTCGAGAAACGGCAGTCTTCGCCTTAAAGCTGTTTCTGACGGCACGAAATGAATTGGTAAGGAGGAAGGCTTTTTGGGTGGGAGAAGGGAAGGGTGCACTTACCTTTATTCCCTGAAACGGAAAGAAAGCTAAGTTGTTTCGGATGTGGGTGGGTCATGGGACTGTCTCGGGAATTGTTGCGGGGAAAAGGGCGAAAAAAATAGGCTAGTCTCAAAAAAGACAACTGCTCGAACACTTACACACGGGCCGGTATTACTGGGACTCCTTTTCAACAAAGGGCACGAGAACGGGGGTCTCGATTTCACTCGGGAAGAAAAATGGTGCGGAAATGAAAGGACGGCACTTCTACTTGGGGGGCCTCTGGCTTGGGAGCAAAGGGCGAAAGCCTACAACTTCGTTCTTGGGTATGGGTTCGGAGGGCATCTTGATCGGCGGGGAAGCCCGAAACTAAGAAAAAGGGAGGTCTCCGTTTAGTTATCTATCAATGGAGGAGTTCCGGCGAAAAGCTTTTCCAAGACCGGCCACTTCTACAACTAATTTTGGGCGGTACGGACGAATCGAAATGCGGGCCGTTCAGGGCGGGGGCAAAATAACAGGCTAGAGATCACTGCAAAGAGCAGGAGGGAGCTAAAAGGAGGAGGGGGAAATTAGGGTCACTGGGAAAGAGGATTCCTTCTAAACATAGACCTTTGGCAGGGATAATAAAACCTGCGGTCATGTATGGAGACGTGGCTTAATGACTTTTTCGACAAGCGACGGCTCGGCGAGCGAACCGGTGAGGTTTGGCAAAAACAAATGTAGAGAAAGAAAACGAATTCGGACGTTCGGAGGGGTCCTCAGAAAACAGAAGTCGCTGGACTGTCCCCGCTCGACTCGAGTTGAATTACAAGGACTTGAAAGATACGCGGTTACGAGGGTAAGTGGGTGAGGGGAAAATAAATTGAAAGGCCATCGAATTGGGAAAAGATTTAACGCACACTTCCCCTGTAGATGCAGAGGATCGGTTCGAACTAAAAGAAAGTGAAATGGATTTGATGCGAAAGGGCTCCTACTGTTTGACGAGTGAGGGTCAGATCTTTGGCGTCAAAGATCCAAGCAAACTATATCGGACGACAAAAAGGACAGGAAATCAGGGTGACGGGGGCGCTCGAGCACGACGAGACAAGAAGGGGCTCATACAGGCCTTCTAGGAAAAGAACATCAACAAAAATTTTACTCATCGAAAAAAACAAAAGAGGAGAAGGAAGGAGGATATAGATTCCTGGGTGATGTTGCGTCGATGACTTCGGCGATGGTCCTGTGAAAGTTAGCGGCGGGACCGGTCTTTCAGCAAACTGGGGTCTGGGACGTGGTGGCGAAAGGAGCACGGCTTCTTTTAGGAGCAAGCAATATCCCATTACGCATGACTATTTCGGCGAAAAGTTTAAAGGTGCCAGTCAAAGACCGGCCTGCTGGCGGACACCCGGCGCTGGTGGAGGTACTGGACGTTCCACGAACATCGCGGAGCAAGTCCATTAAGTTCACAATGGAAACAGGGGGGAGATACCTAAAAGACGGGCCGCCATTGCCTTAACAGAGGAAGAAAAGAAGGAGAGCCGGGTCTGAAGTTATCTCCGACAGGGAAAAAGATTAATGTCGGATACATTTGGTTTGACCCCGCATCCAGGGTCGACTCTAAACGGAGGGTAGCGACTTTTTGAAAAACGACTGAAATCACGGAAATGACGGGGAAAGGGAGTTTAGCGCCTTGGGGAGGAAATAGGGACGAACAACGGGTCCCGTATGTGGCACCAATGTCACACGCTGGTTGCGCAGACGGGAATCTGATTATTGATGGGAGGGGCCTGAAAGGGTCTAGTTGCGAGGTTCGAGGAGACATGGTGAGGCGGCTCGACCAAAGACCCCATTTTTCCTGGGAGGCTTTAGTCGATGTGTTTCAAGGCGAAACGCGGGCCAGATCACTTCGATCATCCGGAATTACTACTTGTGAGGAGAGCGGTGGCTTTAGAAATAAGAGGCAAGGCTGGTGAGACCACCAAAGGCCACTTTTTTAGTCGGTCGCGGGGGAAGAGCCACGAAGTTATAGAAGGAAATGTCATCTCGGGCCAATGGGCATGTAAATGGAGAGGGACAAAAGGGACGATGGCACGGTTTAAAGAGCGGAAGGACGGCTAGTTCCGTTTCCGAAAAAAGTGCGGGGTTTCTTGTGAAGCGACTCGCATAGAGTCAAAAGTCCAAGTCCGGGGGGGGAGGGGAAAGTTACAAACTCATAACAATTGATCTTGCACGGTCAAGGGGGGGGGGAAAGGAAAAAAGGGAAAGAAGGGAGACCGGAAAAAAAACCTTCGATCTAAGGAACAGTTAAGAAAAAAGTAAGCCAGCATTAAGGGGGATTTATTCGGGCTAACAACCAATACACAGATGGTAAGATTTTATTGGGAGGAGAATACTCTTGTCTATTTGGGAGGGGATGTAAAATACCTAGACCGACCATGTGTTGTTTGGATAGCTCCATCAACGAAATGGGGAAATAAAAAATCGGACCGCGGAGAAAGAGTTATCCGCGGAGGCCACGGATTAGACAGAGGAGATTAAAATAGCTCTGACTTGGGCGCCCTCCAGATAATCAAATTGGCGAAGAGGGTCGCAACAGACGTGAAATCTAAGATATCCTCAGCAAAGTGTAATCCGTCTCCGTAGTTGGACCGGGTGTTCGGTAGTATTACAATAAAAGGACACAGAGAGTTGCTTTAACACCCCGGAGGTTGTGAACGAAAGAGCGCGTTAATGGAGAAAAAGGTTCTCTCCGTACATCCAGACCGCTTCAGTAAGAGAAATGAAAAAAGAGGGTGGCGTCGGGGTGCAGTGCATTATTGGGTAGTAGAGGCGAGGTTGGACGTGTCAGCTAGGAAGAAGGGTTATTAGGAACCGTTTCTATTCGGATAAGAAGGGAGTCAGAAACCGTCTACTAGTCTTACACTTTTCTAAGAATCGAGCGGTAAAATTAAGATTGCGTGGGATATGAAGGAGAAAAGCGGGGCGATCACCTGGGAGGAGGGTGAGGGGAGGGGGGACCAAAGTCCTTTTGGGAAAAACGTCAAAAAGGCCGTCACGCAATCAAGCGACGCTGGCGCGGGGCAGCAAAATCCTGAGAATGAACCACGACCAGAAGTCGAGGGGCTTAAGGGCGAAATCTAAGAGACTGTAAGGAGGAAGAAAGAGGGGGAGGGTGTGGAGGTTATCGTACGGGAGAGACGGAGAGAGAGGACACAAAAGAAAAGGATATTTTTAGTGGGGTTTGTCACTCGGCACGAGACCGTTCGCGTCGCAAAAGGTACTTGTGACCCTGCACGGCTATCATAAATCGTATACGAGCGGGACAGGTGGGCAGATTCTATTCTCAAGGGCAGAGAATATATCATAAACCAGCGAGAAAAAGAGAGAAAAGAGGCTTGGGGGGGAAAATGAGGAAGAATTCGGCTCGCCCACTCGGAGGGAGAGAGGGAGTTGAGTCTCAAAGAGGTTCCGGTAAGAGTTGGGGATAGGAAAGACGAAAGTACGGATAGATGAGTGAAACTCTTCAAGCAACATTAGTACGGGTGACCGCCGAGAAAGGCAAAAGGTCACAGAACGGAATCAAACTCGCGGGTGGAGAAAAAACAAGCAGAAGTCGAGGAGCGCAACAACCCCTCAAGGAAGAGGAAGGAAACGCAGGAATGGGAAGGCTTGGCAAGGGTTTGGAGGGGGCGGACCTTTGACGTTGGAAAAAATAATTCTTCGGACGAGAGCCAAAAGGTACCCCGCACTCCTTGGACCGGGAAAAATCTGTCCGTTCCGTCATAGACCGGTGATGGGGACTAAAGGAAAGGAGAAAAAAAGTCGTCGGGGCCGTAGTGGAGAGATAAAAAAGAGTCGGATAGAGTCGGCACCGGAGGATCCAGGGAATACCCATTAGATGCGTAACACCAGGAAGGAGAGGAGACTACGGGGGGATGTCTTGAACGTTCTAAAGGAAGAGGAGGGCGTCGGGTAAAAAGACAGAAATCGTGGGAAAAAACTACGAAGATTGGGGGTACTCAGTGTCAGTAGAATAAGCCTGAAAGTGTAAGGGAGACGGCGGCACAGGAAGGAGACGAGAGGGAGGGGAAGTTGCCAGTAGGCTAGTTGGAGGGGCACGGCTCAGGAGCTTTCACTGGGGGCTGTCTGTAGGTAGAGAGACAACAGGTCTAGCATTAAGCTCTAATAAGGGAATGAGGATCGTTTCTTGAGTTATGAAGGCCATGGAAGAGGGTCGTACAAAAAATATGAAGTTGAGGTATCTAGTTCGAACTCCATTAAAGAACACTCTGATACCATGAAGAAAGCCAAAGCGGAAGCGTGGAGGGGGTCCGGGGGGCGCCCTCCCTGTCTAAAGGGAGTGGGTTTGAGAAAATTCACCATCAGTTACATTAGGAAGGCGGGGGGGGTTGGGCAGACAGGAATGTTCCCCTTACTCTGTTAAGAGAAAAAGGAAAGATGAACCTAACTGGGTGATAAAGGTGTTTGGATGGGGCTCTTGTAGGGGCCGTGGAAAAATAGATAAAGGTTGTGATCAAAAGAACAAATACCCGGAAGAGGAAAGCAGCGGAAAAGAACAGAAGCATCATTCCTCCTTTTCAAAATAACTATCTTGGAGTCACGGTTCCCCGCGGAAAAGGTTAAAGAGAATTAAGGACAGTCCGGGGGGGGCTTGGATGCATATGCGGGGGAGTGGGGGCGTCAGCAAAGTCTCCAACATCAGGTTAAGGGAAGGGTAGAAAATGGCTAGAGCCGAGAGAAGCCGCAGCGAAAGACTAATCGACGGATCGACGGGGGGAGGGAGGCGTAGTAAGAGAAAGGTTAAAAAAACCTCCCAACCTAAGTGGTCGGATCGGTAAGAAGAGTGGGACCTTCGACAGTGCAATATACGAGAAATGAAAACGAGGCCCTCCCAAGCGAGAGGATCTCAAAATGAGGAGGGAAGACTGCGGGTCTGGCAATGATAGCAGAATGATGAGAAAAATAAAGGTTCAAATTGAGGAACGCTTCTTCTTTTAGGGGAGAGAAAATTCTTTGCGGGCAATCTCTGTATGAGACCTATACTCTGAAAATGGTTCGTGGGGGTCAAAACCAAATTTATACCGAGTAAATTATCGACTCCTAAGGGGTAAGGTCTGGTAAAGTTAATAAAAGGCGTCACAATTCTTCTCTCAATAGACTGGGAATTATGATGTTAACGTAAAGGAGCACTAGGGGGTTAAGTGGTTTACTAATTGCCAATCCTGAGGAGAAGCATTTTGGAACGGGCGGGGAAGCAATACCTAAACGGTCGAGGCCCGCGTGCAACCAAGAGGCGTGCCACTAGAATTGAGGAGAAACTGAGCTCCGAATCTAAGTTGCCTAATGGACGAGTTCGGCTCCAGAGAAGCTATAGAGGCCTCTCTACAAGACAAGCCAGAAAGGGGGTCGGGTAGGAAAAGGCACGGCATCCTCGCAAAAGGAAATGGCCATCTGACATCGTCTAAAAGTAAAGAAAAAAAGGGATATCAGGAAAATCAATCAACAAAGAGGGGAGAAGAAAATATTATGTAAAAGTTCGATGTGTTGAGCTTCATTGGATGAAAAACTTTTTAGTTTCGAGAGGGGGGGGAGTGCCTGGTCGAACTCCCGAAGGTCTTAGAGAAGGCCGAGGAGCGGGAGGGAGAAAAGAACGAATACCATTAAATTCTTCAATGCTTGAAACAGCACATTGGTCGCACGTAAACACACAAGGAGGTGAGAAAAAGCATAGACAGGTTGAGTGAATTGACCGGGAAGACGGAATAAATGACCATTCTTCACAAGAGAGAAAAAGTGGAAGGAAAGTCGCCACTACTCTTAAAGAGTCGTTAATGCAATGCAAGGGGAAAGGGCGAAAGTTCAGCCGAGGTAACCCAAAGGAGAAGGACGGAGAGGAAATGGGGGGGGGGGGGTTTTTACTCAAAGAATCCTAGGGCCGATAGAGGGCGCGGAATCTCATTGGAGAAAGAAATCTAGGGAACCCTAAGGCTGCGGGAGGAGGCCTTGGGGGAAGTATATGGTTCGAAGAAGATGCGTCCCTTCTGGAAGCCATTCAAAAGGCGGAAGAAAGCTTTTATCAGGTAATTAGGGGAGTGAGGACGAGGGAAAGCAGTCTATAATAGTAAAGGTCACATAAGTACGTTCTACCAAAGGAGGGGGGGGAAGTGGAGAGGAGATTCTATGGCCCTGTCCGATAAAGAAAAGCCATCCTGGGTCACTCCGAGAAGGGACTGGATTGGAGCTGAGGAGGAGAGAAAACGAAGGTCCGCCATAGACCCGACGTGTTTAGGGAGTGACATGTCTCCCCGAGAGGAGGGAGAAAAGGAACAAGGCGGGTGCAGTCTAAGCCCTCTCTTTCAGCAACAAAGGTTGTGTAACATAGGGAAGCAGGAAATTGCACCTTGAGAATTAAAGGGAGGGCGGGGTTTACTTGGGTCGAATGAAACGAGCCAGTTTTGGGAGTGTTGGGTAATCCGCAGGGGCTATTATAATTTAAAAGACAAACACAGGAGAAAGTCCCGAAAGCATCAGAACAGTTTTATTCGGGCCGGGGGGGGGTCGAAAGAAAAAAAGGTCTAATGTGAAAAAAGGCATTCTAAAAAGGATCGTCGAGAGAAGGGGAAAAACGGGGGGCAGGGGGACGGGGCAAAAAAGGAGAGAAAGGGCTAAGACGGTCTTCTTCAGGGGAACAGGCAGATAGGCGACGTGACGTGGTCTGGAAGAGAAAAGAGTGGAGGGGGAATATTTTAATGGAGTGTCTAAAATCGAAAGGACACGACATGCAAGAATAGGGTTTGGCCCCCGATAAGGATAATGAAGTGAGACCGCTGTAGGGAAAAGTCTTTATCCCATTCCAGTTCCTAAGAAAGCGCTGGGCGGAGCGCACCCCACCCCCAGAATGGACAAATTTAAGACTTTTGGCAGCGTAGAAGAAGAAGGGAACAAAGGAGCCGAGATGAGGCAAAAAGGAAGATCGGGAAAGTAGGGAAAAGAAGGAATACCTGGGGGAAAGTAACGCCCATGAAAGGGGAGATGCGTTAACTATCCTTAGACGGGGGGACAATGAGCGGGAAGAAGCAACGGAAGAAATGTGCTTCTCCAAGAGCCAGAACCCTAGGACTATTCGGAATCTGTGCAAGAGGTCTGTTTCAACAGATTCGGGGGCAGAGCAGCGATCCGAGGGGTGAAGTAGTCTACTCAAGATAAAAAAAAAAAGTGTATCAGACAAGCATGAAGGGTACGATTAATCAAAGTCGTCAGAAAAATCTGCAGCACGGGTCGAACGAAAAGAAGTTTTGGGAGCCAGTTCAGTCTTTTTCGGGGAGAAAGGGAAGAGACGGGGTTTGATCCTCACAACAGAACGGGTCCTGAAGTCAAGGCCTTCAACGCTCAGATCGCAGCAGTCGGAAGGACAATACGTGAGAGTACTGAAAGGGTTAAGTTCGGTCGGTAATTTTTCTCTAACGATGTCCTGGAGGGGTAACTCGGCGGGGAGGGGGGGTGGGGGGGATTTAGAAGAGTAGGGGCGATCGGATGTCAAGAAACCCCGACGCTGGGAGGAGAAGAGGTTTTAAATTCGGGTACCCTAAGGAGCTTGAAGGCAGAGGAGAAAGAGAAATCAGAAAAAGTGGAGTACCCAACGTCGAGATAAAGCAAAAGCCACGAGCTAGATGGGTCGGTGGTTAGGATTGGTCTCTATCAGCGGTAAACGAAGTAGTCTGAAAACACACGGGGGGGGGGTAGGGGGAACTATCGATCTCAGAAGAGCTAATTCAAGAGAACAAGTCAAGAGTAATCCGTAGCAGCGAAACGAGGGTCCGACAACCCAGTTGTGGCTATTGGAGGAAACTGGTAGGAGAAACTTGGGGAAACGGGGACTAAAAGAAGAGAGTTGTTTTAGGGTTGTTACGGGCAAAGAGTAGGATCAGAAGAGGGAGGACCTCACACATCCAGGGGCTACACCACGAAGGGGAGGGCACGATAGACGCACCTTAATAACCTCTAGAATTATCGTAGAATACAAATGACTAAAAGGAGGGAGGTGTGGGGTCTTTAAGGCTTCGTGTCTAGGAGGGGGGGGGCGGAATACGAAGATAAAACGCAACTCCGTGGAAATTAAAATCAAAGCGTTCTTCTATTTACGGAAGGAAGATCGACGGGGGAAGGAATAAGGGCTGGGTCAAAACATAGTAGTAAGGCAAGGTCCTGGGACTATCAGGTTGCGGTAATGAGTACCCGCACAAGATTATCAAAATTAAGAACAGGGGAGAGGGGGGGGACGGGGGGACGCCCCACGAGGTGCTGGGGTAATGCTGGTTTGGAGTTGAGTGGGAAGAAAAAGAGAAGTCTCATTACTCGGGGGTCTGCTGAACTATAATAAGTGGGTACAACGGGGCGTACTTATTTGGGGGGAAACTGAAGAGCGAGGGGGGGAAATAATCGCTTAGGTCCCGAGGCGCCGAGTAGGAATTGCTATTCTGGTAGAGGGGGGGAAAGGGATCAGAGAGGACAGAAACGA